>Ga0302314_10002336_pt1 | contig 35230 bp, 34 predicted proteins | sample III_Palsa_N2_3_FD_200533 | JGI IMG/M metagenome (GOLD analysis project Ga0302314, IMG submission 200533) | Peat permafrost microbial communities from Stordalen Mire near Abisko, Sweden - III_Palsa_N2_3 | ecosystem: Environmental > Terrestrial > Soil > Palsa > Peat permafrost | place: Sweden...
TGCGCGCAAGCTTGCGCCGGTGGACGCCCAAGGAGCGGTAAGCGTGGCCACCCGCAACACAACCCGGCTGGGAGGCGCCGATGTCGCAGCCGACGCGGCGGCGGTAGCCCGGGCTGTCTATCCGGGCATAACACCGGCCACGCGCCCGCAGGCGGTCGTGCTGGTGAACGAGCGTAACTGGCTGCCAGCACTCGCAGCCTCCGTTCTTTCCAGCGCACCCGCAGGCGCCCCCATCTTGTACAGCGAAGGCGAAACGCTGCCGGCTGTAAGCCGGCAGACACTTGAAGCGATGCACCCACTGGGTGCACCCACCCTCGGTGGCGCACAGGTGATCCGAATTGGCACCTCGGCAGCCCTCCCCAGTGGGTACATAACGCGTACCGTGCCCGCTGCCGCGCCATCCGTCACCGCGGCCGCGGTGGAGCGGTTGCTGCTCACCCTCGACCGCGGCAATGCACCGCGCCAGGTGATTGTGCTCGCCGCCAACGCCCCCCCAGCGCTGGAGATGCCTGCCGCGGGCCTCGCGGCCGAGAGCGGTGCTCCGATCCTGTTCGTGACGCCCCCGCACGTCTCTGCAGCCACGACCTCTGTACTTACAGGGCTGCACCGGCCCTCGATCTACGTGATCGACCCGGCGGCGCTGGGCGCCCGCATGCTGCACGACCTCCATCATTACGGCCCCGTGAGGTCGATCACGAGCGCCGCGCTACCGTCTGCTGGCGACGCAGCAGTCCAGAACGCGATTGAAGTTGCCCGCTTCACCGACGGCACATTTGGCTGGGGGGTCAAAGAACCAGGCCATGGCCTGGTCTTCGCTAATGAGGGGCGGCCGCTGGACGCTCCTGCCTCAGCGCTACTATCGGCGACCGGCGACTACGGACCGTTGCTGTTGCTGGGCGTTGCGAGCAAGGTCCCGCCGGCACTGGTCAACTACCTATCCGATATACAGCCCGCCTACACCAACGCCCCCCAGTTCCAGCCGGTGCGCGGCGTCTACAATCACGGCTGGCTGATCGGCGACGAACGTGCGATCTCGGCGGTCTCGCAGGCCGAAATCGACTCCATACTCGAGATCAGCTCGCGTAGCCAGAGCTCCGAAGAAACGTCCGACTCGCAAGTCGAATAGAGGCCAACTTGAGTCAAGCCGAGGATCCCCGCCGCGTCAGCCGTAAGGCGAGCACCCATGAGGTGACCGTGGAGGACGTGCGCCAGCTGATGGGTGCCTCGACCCCCCACTTCGCGTTGCAACTGCGTAACCGCATCGCGAATCTGATCGGCGACTTGCCCAGCGATCATCCTGCCCGCGTTGAAGGTGAGCGCGAGATCGCGCGGCTTCAACGACTTGGGCTCGACGGCGAGACTCGCGGAGAGGGCGCAGCGGAGGGCGAGCGGCCACTGCCCTCGCTGAACCTCACCACCTCCGCGCCAGTCGAGCCCTGACGCGCTCAGCGCCGGCCCGCAAAGCTGCGCGCACGGCGGGCGTCGGCGAAACCGGCGCGCAGGCGTTTGAACAGGAACGTGAACAGCAGCACGTCCACCAGCAGCAGGCCGATGCTCAACCCACGCGGCACTGTTGTGAACGCGTCGACGATCAGAACGACTGCGCTGTGGAACAAGATCACCGGCAGCAGCGTCAGGATCAGCGTGTGCGAGCGATACCCGCCGCGGTGCTCGCGCAGCGAGACCTCAATCGTGCCGATCATGACCGCTCCGATTCCCGCGAGCAGCGTGGGGCCGGCGGCGGAGATCCCCCCGCGTGCCCTGCTCAGACCAACGATCGTGCCGATCGCGCCGACGAGGATCAGGAGCTCCGATAGCGGAAGCGGATGCCACGGGGCCTGTGGACGCCCCTCCGTCGAGGACGGCTGTCCGCGGGAGCCTGCAGCGCTGGCCGGCCCTGAAACGTTTGCTGTCGCGCTCGTGCGCGACGGGGTCGGCCTGCGCTTGCGCGAGTGTCCGCGCCGGGCGCTGTCGCGCTTTGCCACGGCGCTAGGAGCGAGACCGGAGTTCACTGCGCCACATCGCCGTCGATCGTAGCGCCTATGCTGCGTGCGATGTCCACGACTCCATCCGCCGCCCCGGAGTCCACGCCGCCAGATCCACTCCCTGGTATCCCGGACAGTGGACTTCCGGGTCCCTACCCAGTGGGCGAGTACGCGGCTGCGCTGCGCTCGCAGCTGCGCTCATTCGCGCACGTGCAGATCATGGGTGAGCTGGTCAACCTGCGCCCGTCCCGAGCGCGCGTCTACTTTGAGCTGCGTGACGCCACGGGTGCGATCCCCTGCGCGGCCTGGCGCGGTGATTGGGAGGAGATGATCGCCCGCGCGGGCGCGCCCGAGGAGGGAATGCAAGTGGTGGTGGCCGGCGGCTGTGACTACTACCAGGGCAGCGCCACCTCCTCGCCCGGTTTTTCCTTTGCTGTGCTCGACCTACGGCTTGCCGGCGACGGCGACCTGCTGGCGCGGATCGAGCGCCTGCGCAAGCAGCTCGACGCCGAGGGCCTGCTCGAAACCCAGAAGCGACTGCCGATGCCGGTATTGCCGCGCACGATCGGGGTGGTCACCGCGGAGAGCGGCAAGGCCCGCGACGACGTACTCGCGGCGCTCGCACGGCGCGGCTGGGCTGGGCGCATCGTATGGGCGTTCGCGCCCGTACAGGATCGTCACGCCGCACCCGCGATCGTGCGCGCGCTCGGTGATCTCGCAGCGGTGGCCAAGGTGGAGGTGGTGATTGTCGCGCGTGGCGGCGGCTCACTGGCCGACCTGTTGTGTTTCTGCGACGAGACGCTCTGCCGCACAGTCGCTCTGCTGGGCGTGCCAGTGATCGCATCGGTCGGCCACCACACCGACCGCACGCTGCTCGACGACGTTGCCGCGGTGAGTTGCTCGACCCCCACCCATGCTGCCGAGGCCGCCGTGCGCGTGGACTGCGCCCGCGCCCGCGCCGAGCAGGCGGCGGCCGCCGGGCGCCTGCGCGACCACGGCCGCCGGGCGGTACTCACTCGCGCACGCATGCTCGCAACGTTCTCCCGTGCGCCCTCAGCCCACCTGGAGCGCCAGCGCGTGCGCTTGCACCAGCAGCTGCGCGAGATCAGGGCGGGCTCACGCCGGCGCGCCGACTCCGAGCGCCAACTAACCGAGCGGCGCGCTGTGGTTCTGCAGCGCAAGGCCACCTCAGCGGTGCTCGATTGCCGCGAGCGACGCCCGCGAGAGCTGGCACAGATGGCGCTCGTGCTGGCTGGCCATGATCCCCAGCGAACGCTCGAGCGCGGCTACGTGCTGGCGCAGTCGGCCTCGGGCGATCCGATCCTCAGCGTCACAGCCGCTCGCGATGCGGGTGAGCTGCGGCTGCGGTTCGCCGACGGGTCGCTGCCTGCGAGGATCACCAAGCAATGAGCGAGACGCCCAGCTACGAGGCAGCGGCAGCGCGCGTCGAGGAGATCATCCGCCGTCTGGATTCCGGCGAGGCAAGCCTCGATGAGACGCTTGCATTGGTCAGTGAGGGCAAGACGCTGATCGAGATCTGCGCCAGCCGGCTGGCGGCAGTGAGTGATGCGCTCGAGGAGCTGCGCCTTGATGAGCTTGTAAGCCGACTGGAACACGAGGCCGGCGCGTGAGCACCTGGGAGACCATCGCCGGCCTGGCGCTGGAGATCGAGGACTACACGCTGGAGCCACTGCAGGCGACCGTGTCGAGTGCGTTCGAGCGCAAGAGCACCGTCATCCGACTACAGGGCGCCGGCGAGGAGGGCCTTGGCGAGGACGTCACCTACGACGCTGTCGACCACGACATCTTGCAGGCGGCCGGACCGACGCTGCCGTTGGCCGGGCGCTTCACGTTGGACTCCTTCTGCGCGCACCTGGACGAGCTCCAGCTGTTCGAGGAGCCGCCACAGCGCGAGGTCTCCGCGCGATACCGCGCGTGGGCGTACCAGTCGGCCGCGCTCGACCTGGCGTTGCGCCAGGCCGGCACCACACTCCACCAGGCACTTGCACGCGAAGCGCACCCTGTTCGCTTCGTCGTGTCGCTGCGCCTCGGCGAGCCACCAACGCTCGAGCCGATCAATGAGCGTCTACAGCTCTACCCGGGGCTGCGCTTCAAGCTCGACCCCACCAGCTCCTGGGATGAGCAGCTGATCGCCGAGCTTGTGGCTACGGGCGCGGTCGACTCGGTCGACTTCAAGGGTCACTATCACGGCTCAATCGTCGATCAGCCCCCGGACCCTGTGCTCTACCGCCGTGTGGCTGAGGCGTTCCCCGACGCTTGGATCGAGGACCCGGCGCTCACCGACGAGACAGATGCTGTGCTCGCGCCATACCGCAAGCGCTTCTCCTGGGATGCGCCGATCCACTCGATCGAGGACATCGAGGCGCTCCAGTACCCGGCGCGGATGGTCAATATCAAGCCCTCGCGATTGGGCGGCCTGCGTAATTTGCTCGACGCCTACGACTACTGCGCTGAGCGTGGGATCGGCAACTACGGTGGCGGTCAGTTCGAGCTGGGTGTGGGGCGTGCTCAGAACCAGTATCTGGCCGCGCTGTTTCATGCTGACGCTCCTAACGACGTCGCGCCGACCGGCTTCAACCTCCCCGTTCCACCAGCCGATCTTCCTTCCAGCCCGCTCACACCGGCGCCGAACGCCGTCGGCTTCCGCTGGGGCTGAAGCGGCCGCGGAGCACCCGAGCCGGGCGCGCAAGCGCAACTTCCGTGCCACCATTCGGTTTGGCAACTCATAGGCGATAACGTCGGGGGCCCGCCGGTCGGGCGCGAATTTGTGCCCTACTCGGCCGCGGGTGGTTCTGCGCGAAGGAGTTTCTAGGTCTTGGCGAGCACAGGCGCGCACAAGCAATTGAAGTTCGTTGCAGCCGCGGCCGTCGCGGTGCTGCTGTGCCTGCTCGCTGCGCGCCCGCTCACAGCGGCCGCGGCCAACGCAGGCGGCACACAGGCGGCCGGCGGCTCCCCCGCCAAGCGCGGAGGCTCCACCACCGGCAAGGCCAAGCCCTCCCCCCATGTCACCAGCGTGCGCATCACCGCGGTCAGCTGTGTGCCAGCCGCGCACTGCAGCGGCAACCCTCACCAAGTATCCACCCACGGCACCCTGTTTCTCGCAGGCATCAGCCTGGCGCCCGGCATGGTCGTAGGCTTCCCCAAATCTCCGGGCGCTCACATCAGCAGCGTCTCACCCGCTGCGCATCTGCGCTGGGCGATCTCCGGGAAGCCAAGTGCCGGCCTGGAGGTGACCGTTCCCAAGAACGCCCACTCCGGACACATCATGATCCTGCTCAGCCGCGGACGCTACACAAGCTCTTACGGACCGATCTACATCTACAACCATGCCCTGCACCCGCCCCCTCCCAAAGTCGCGCCCGTCGCGCCTGCGAGCGCCACCACCGCAAGCGGATCGGCGTTTGAAGGACAGGGCATGTGGATCTGGTATCTGAGCAAATCCGACGGGGGCAGCATCGCCTCGCTAGTCGCCCAGGCACACGCGGCCGATGTGAGCACGGTGTTCGTCAAGAGCTCCGACGGCTCGACCAACTACTGGAGTCAGTTCTCCGCGCAACTCGTAGCGGAACTCCACGCCAACGGTCTGAAAGTGTGCGCCTGGCAGTTCGTGTACGGGACCGAACCGGTCGGCGAGGCGGCGCTCGGCGCGGAGGCAGTGGCTGACGGCGCCGACTGCCTGGTGATCGACGCGGAGGGCGAATACGAAGGCCATTACGCCGCCGCGCAGACCTACATCGATGACCTGCGCGCCAAGATCGGCCCCGAATACCCGCTCGGCCTAGCCTCCTTCCCGTATGTCTTCGATCACCCCTCCTTCCCCTACTCGGTCTTCCTGGGCCCAGGCGGGGCCCAGTACAACGCGCCGCAGATGTACTGGAAGGACATCGGCCAATCGGTCGACACCGTCTACGCCAACACCTACATCGCCAACCGCATCTACGGTCGCCCGATCTTCCCGCTCGGGCAGACCTACGGCGGGGTGTCCTCCACAGAACTGCTGCGCTTCCGCGAGGAGGCGGTGGACTACGGCGCTCCCGGCCTGTCCTTCTGGGACTGGCAGGAAAGCGGCCCGAGCGACTGGAGCACGCTCGCGGCGCCTTTGGCGCCGCTGATCAGCGTCACGCCCAACACGGAATACCCGGAACTGAAGAGTGGCAGCAGGGGCGATCAGGTGCTGTGGATGCAGGAGCACCTGGCGAGCGCCGTCCCCACGCAGGAAACCACCGGCGTGTTCGGCTCTGAGACGCTCGCCAATGTGGAGGCGTTCCAGACCGCCCACGCGATCGCAGCCAGCGGCGTCGTGGAAGCCGCCACCTGGGCCGCGCTACTGGCGTTGGCACCGGTCGCGGTCAACTGGACGGGATCGCGACCGACCGACTGATCCCAGCCGCAACACTTGTATAGCCATCGCGATACAGCGCTCTTCTTGCGAGTACTCACACGACCGGCGACGAAATCGCAGACGCCCGGTCGGCGCCACCACGCAACACCCGGGGCCGGCCCGAAGGCCGGCCCCCTGAACATCAAACCTTCACATGCGCGTCAGCGCGTTCAGACGAGTCTGATCAGACGCGCTGGATCAGCGTGGCGGTGCCCAGCCCGCCGCCGCAACACATGGTCACGAATCCGATCTCCTTGTCGGAGCGCTCGAGCTCGTGCAGCAGTGTCGTTATCAGCCGTGCGCCGGTGGAGCCCAGCGGGTGCCCCAGCGCCATTGCGCCGCCGTTGACGTTTACGCGGTCCATGTCCGGGTTCAGCTCGCGCCGCCATGCAGCTACGACCGGTGCGAACGCCTCGTTGATCTCGATCAGATCGATGTCGCTGATCTGCATGCCGTTGCGAGCAAGGATTTTCTGCGTCGCGGGGATCGGCCCCTCGAGCATTTTCACCGGGTCGCAGCCCACTGTCGTCTGATCGACGATCCTCGCACGGGCGGTCAGGCCGAGCTCTTTGGCCTTCTCCGCGGACATCAGTAGCACCGCCGAGGCGCCATCTGAGATCTGCGAGGCGTTGCCTGCGGTGATCTTGCCGTCGGACTTGAAAGCGGGCTTCAGCTGCGACAGCGTCTCGAGGTTCGTGTCCGGACGAATGCCCTGGTCGGTGACGTAGGTCTCGCCAGCCACCGTCATCGGCACGATCTCGCGCTCGAAGCGACCCTCCTCTGTTGCCTGGTGGGCGAGGCGGTGCGAGCGCACCGCCAGCTCGTCGAGCTCGGAGCGAGGGATCTCCCACTGGTCAGCGATCATCTCTGCGCCTAGGCCCTGGCCAACGATGTTGTGCTTGGCCATCAGCTCGGGCGGGAACGCCACGCCGAACTCTTCCTGCGTCTTCACCGTCGCAGCGAACGGGAAATGACCCATGTGCTCGACGCCTGAACCGATCATCGCGTCGTGCACGCCCGCAGCGATCAGGCCGGCGGCGAAGTTGACGGCCTGCTGCGCCGATCCGCACTGACGGTCAACGGTCGTGCCGGGAGTCTCAATCGGCAGGCCCTCCTGCAGCCAGGCGTTGCGGGCCACATTGAGGCCCTGCTCGCCGAACTGCGCCACGCAGCCTGCGATCACATCCTCCACCTGCGCAGGGTCGATGCCCGCGCGCTTGATGACCTCTGAGTAGACCGTTCCCAGCAGCTCGTTGGGGTGGGTGTCCTTGTAGTAGCCCTTTTCCCTGTGGCCGCGGCCAATTGGCGTCCGCACGGCCTCGACAATCACGACTTCGCGTCCCTCTGGTTGCCTCATGTCAGGAGTCCTCCTACGGGTGTGTTGCTAGCGATTATGGAGATGGATCAGCGCGCCACTAGAACCGCTCCGAAGAAATGGTGTCGCGTCTGAATAAGATGCCCGGAGCCTGCATCCTCCACTCTACCGTGCTCTAGATTGACTGGTCAGTCAACCAGGGGCGCGGACGGCCTTCAAGGAGCCAGTTGAGCCCGATCAACAAACCCCTCGGCATAGCCGGAAGCGGCGCCATTGCCTGCGGCCTGGCCGCCACCGCCGCCCACCACGGTCCTGTCCTGCTGCTCGCACGCTCCCAGAGCTCCGCCGAGCGTGCCCGCGCCACCGTCGAGAAGACCCTCAGTCGCCTGGGCGCGGAAATCGATCCTGAGCACGTTCAGATCGTCACCGACCCGCAGGAGCTCGCCCCAGCCACGTTCGTCGTGGAGGCGGTGGTCGAGGACCACGACGTCAAGGCGCGTCTACTGGGCGAGCTGAACGCGATCCTCGGCCCGGATGCGATCCTCGCGAGCACTACCTCATCGCTGTCAGTCGAGGCGCTCGCACAGGCCAGCGGGCGCCCTGAGCGCTTCCTCGGGCTGCACGTGTTCAACCCTGTCACCAAGATGAAGTTGATCGAGTTGATCTTCCCCAGCACCGCCAGCGCCGACACGCGCGCGCGCGCGCTGGCCCTATGCGAGGCCTTTGAGAAGACGCCCGTTGAGGTCCCCGACGTGCCTGGCTTCGTCGTCAACCGCCTGCTGTTCCCGTATCTGTTCAGCGCTGTACGCCTGCTGGAAGAGACCGGCATGGAGCCGGCTGACGTAGACACATGCATGCGTCTGGGCGCTGGGCACCCGATGGGTCCACTCGCGCTGCTCGACCTCGTCGGGCTGGATGTTTCCAGTGCGATCGGCGAGACAATCGGCGAGGCTGTGCCCGCGCGCGTGCAGGAGCTGATTGGCGAAGGGGCCCTGGGACGCAAGAGCGGGCGCGGCATTCACAGCTACTGAAGAAGGCTCAAAGGGCTTTCTTCGCGAGAATTTAGGCACCTATAGGGGACTTTTAGCTGTCGTTCATCAACCTGGTGATACTGGGTCATGCGACGTCATGTCGCATCGCACACCCGCCTCCTCCCAGTGCACACGCTCCGGTCCGCTCCCCCCGCGGGCCGGACGTGTTTAACGGCTCAGTCCTCGAGCGCGCGGCCCTCGCGGGGCGGCACCTGCCGGCGCTCGCGGATGCGCACCGCCTCGATGCGGTTGTCGCGAACTGACTCCACCCGGATCGAGAAGCCGTTGGCCGGAACCGTGTCACCACGCTTGGGCAGCCGCCCCAACTGGGCGAAGACGAAGCCGCCGACCGAGTTGTAGGCGTCGCTGTCGACCGGCAGGTGCAGCCCGTAGTCGGCCAGGTCGGTGACCGCCACGTGACCGCGCACGAACCAGTCGCCGTCAGCAAGCCGGCGGATCTCCCCCGCCGCGGGATCGGTCTCGTCGGCGATCTCGCCCACCACCTCCTCGATGATGTCCTCGACCGTCACCACACCAACCACGCGCCCGTACTCGTCTACCACCACCGCCATCGAGGTGCGCTGGCGCTGCAGGTCGGCCAGCAGATCATCGAGCGGCTTCGTCTCCGGCACGATCAGCGCGTCGTGGACGACCGGCTCCAGCGGCGTGTGCGCTCCATCCGCCATCAGCTGTCGCACTAGCTCTGACACGTGCACGAGACCGCGAATCCGATCGCGGTCTTCCTCCTCGGTGACCAGTAGGCGCGTGTGGCCGCTGGACACGCACAGCGCCAGCGCCGTCTCCACGTCCTGGGAGACATCGACGGTGACCACAGCTGGGGCTGGCGTCATCACCTGGCGTGCCTCTTGTTCGTGAAGGTGAAAGACGCCCGTGAGCATCCCCGCCTCGCCCGGGTCGATCTGCCCGCCCTCGTGGGACTCCGCGATCAAGCGCTTGAGCTCATCTGATGAGCCGCCGCGGCGCTCCAGGCTCATGTCTACGCCGAGCAACCGCAGGATTCGGTCAGCGACGGCGGTCAGCGCGACGATGAACGGGTGGAACAGGGCGCTGAACGCCTGTAGCGGCCGGGCGACCCGGCGGGCGACCGCCTCGGCGCGATCGATCGCATAGAACTTTGGGACCATCTCGCCCGCGACCAGCTGCGCCGAGGCGATGATCACGAAGGCCACGACCACAGCCACCGCCACCGCCACGCCATGGCTGATGGTGTTGCCAAGCGCGCTCTTCAGGATCGATGCCAGCGCCGGCTCGCCCAGCGCGCCGATGCCGATCGAGGTCATCGTCACGCCGATCTGCACCGCGGAGATGTACTCGTTGACGTTCGCCAGTTGCGCCAGCGCGAGCGTCGCGCCCTTGGCGCCTTCCTCGCGCATCAGTTCGAGCCTGGCCCGGCGCGAGCGCACGAGCGCATACTCGGCTATCACGAAGAAAGCGTTGATCGCGATCAGCAGCGCCGTCAGGATGAGCTTTAGGCCGCTCACGCGAATCCGGCCATTCGCGACATGCGCTTGCGCGGCCTCATGCGGCCCCGACCGATGCGACCACGGCGCAGACGGCCGGTCGGGGCGATGCTATTTCGGGGAAGATCTTCGTCGTCGTTCATCGCGCTTGTCGACCGCTCAAAGGTAGCAAGGGCGATGGTCAGACGCCAACGGGCGCCATAGAAGCGCTTTGCAAGAGGTTCTATGCGAGGTGGTCGATCTGAGCGGCCAACTGGAAGTCAGCGTCGGTAAGCCCACCAGCAGAATGTGTGGAGAGCGTCAGGCGAACCTTGTTCCAGCCGTGCAAGAGAATGTCGGGATGGTGGTTGGCGAGCTCCGCTGCGTCGGCCACGCGGTTGACGAACGCGATCGCCTCCACGAAGTTAGCCAACACAAAGTCCCGCGCAATCGAGGGGGAGGAGCCCGCAGCTCGATGCCATTGCGGGAAATCCGCGAGCCGTTGCTCGACCTCTGCGTCTGTAAGCGTTGCCATCGCTGCCTGAGCTTAGGTGTTTTCTGCGCAGAGGAAGCCTAAAGTCAAGCGATGCGCATCGTCAGCCTCGTGCCCCACGCCACCGAGCTGCTGTTCGCGCTTGGCCTTGGCCCGGAGGTCGTGGGCGTCACACACGAGTGCGACTTCCCGCCGGGCGCACGAGCGCTTGCGCGCGTCACGCGCGATGTGTTGCCTGGTGAGCTGAGCGCCAGTGAGATCGACGCAGCGGTGCGAGAGCGCACGCTGGAGGGCGAGGCGATCTATGAGCTCGACAGCACAGCGCTGGCAGCGCTTGAGCCGGATCTGATCGTCACACAGGCACTGTGTCCCGTGTGCGCTGTCTCCTATGACGAGGTCGCCAAGGTGGCAAGAACCCTTCCCACCGAACCACGCGTGATCGCACTCGACCCGAAGACGCTCGGCGAGACGCTCGGCGACGTGCGCACACTGGCGCAGGCCACCGAACGGCGCGCTCAGGGCATCGAGCTGGTCCAGCAGGGAGCTGCGCGCATCGATCGCGTTAGGCTGGCCGTGCGCGCACAACCGCGCCCGCGCGTGCTCGCGATTGAGTGGCTCGATCCGGTGTTCGTCGCTGGCCACTGGACTCCGCAGCTGATCGAGCTCGCCGGCGGCGAGGACGTACTTGGGCTTCCCGGTGAACCGTCTCAGACTGTCTCCTGGGAGCAGCTAGCGGCCGCACGGGCGCAGGTCGTGGTTGTGATGCCGTGCGGATATGACGAGCGCCGAGCGTACGCGGAGGCCATGACCTACGCGCGCGAGCTGGCCCAACTAGGCGCGGAGCTTGTTGTGGCGGTGAACGCCTCCGCGTACTTCTCCAGGCCCGGTCCACGGCTGATCGACGGCCTGGAGCTGCTCGCGCACATCCTGCACCCCACGCAAATCGACGCGGCGCCGGCGGGCGCTCAGGCGATACCGGTGCCCGTCGCACCAGACACGGCGATCGCCGCGAACACGGACGCCACGGACAGCAATATGCACGCTACGAACCCCAACGCCGGTACCCGTCGATCGTCAGCCGTGCGAATCGCCAAGCCCGCAAGGAAGCCGCCGATCAGCCCGCCGATGTGAGCGCCGATGGAGATGTTGGCGAGCGTGAAGCTGAGAATCAGGTTGATCACGATCAGACCGCCGATCCCTGACTGCTGGACACTGATGCCGCGCGCACGCAGCTCGACCACAGCAGCCCCCATCAACCCGAAGACCGCGCCTGATGCCCCCAGGCTCGCATTCGCTGTTGCGAACACCACCCCAAAGGAGCCAGCGAGCAGCGCGGTGAAATAGATGGCAGCGAAGCGCATCGAGCCGATCGCCGGCTCGAGCATCAGCCCCAACACGTACAGCAAGTACATGTTGAAGCCTATGTGGATGAAGTCCTCGTGCAGGAACGCGCTCGTGACAAGCCGCCAGTATTGGCTGTGACCTGCAGCGATCGCTGCGCGGAACAGCACGCCTTCGTCGATCACCGTTCCGTGAATTTCCGAGCTGAACAAGCTGAACTGCCCCTGCTCGGTCAGGAAGGCGGCGACGTTGATAGCGATCAGCGCGTAGGTGACGCGCGGCACCTTCGCCAGCTCGCGCATACGCACAACTTTCGTACGTTGCTTGGCGCACTCCGGGCAGCGCATCCCGACCGCGCTGGTGGTCATGCAGTCAGGACAGATCGGCCGCCCGCAGTTCGAGCATGAGACCCCCGTCTCGCGCGAGGGGTGGCGGTAGCAGGTTGCCATGTTCGAGAGTCAGAGCCTACCTCGACAGGTGGCCCAGCACCGCGTGTGGAGCGGACTGGCGCCCTCAGCGAGAGCCGAGCAGTTTGCGCGTCTCTCGCCCGATGTCGCGAAAGGTGCGCTCTGCCGTCTCGCGCACGCCGTCCAAGCCGCCAGCGGAGCCGTGCGCGCGTGTGCGCGCACGCAGCAGCACCAGCCCCGCGCCAGCCGCGCCGCCCACCACCAGCGCGGCTGCCGGACGAGCCCAGTTGCGCGGATCACGCATCGCCGAGAGCTCCCACGCCTCGAGCTCGTCGGCGGCCATCTCGGTGATGCTCGTCAGCGTGCTCTGGAGACGCTCAGCTAGGTCGGCGGGCGGCTCAACGGGCGCGAGCGCTTCGCGCAGCAAGCCCTCGAAGTTCGGTAGCGCCTCAGTCATGGACGATCTCCTCCAGCTGCTTGATCGCACGATGGATCAGCACCTTGGTGGCGCCATCTGAGCGCCCGAGCGCACGTGCGATCTCGCGGTTGTCCATGCCCAGCGCAAAGCGCATGATCAGCGCCTCGCGCCGGTCGTCGGGAAGCATCTGCACGCCGTCGAGCACCCGGCTGAGCTCGTCGCGCCCCTCCACGAGCTGCTCTGTAGTGTGGATCGCGGCAAGCGAGGTCGTGTCGTCGATCGGTGATACAGGCTTGCGCGAGCGGTCGCGGTAGAGGTTGGCGGCCAAGTTGTGCGCGATCCGAATCAGCCACGGGCGTAGCGGACGTCCGTGCGATTCGCGCTGGGCGCGCTCGAAGTGCCGATATGCCTGCAGGAAGGTCTGCTCGGTCAGGTCCTCCGCATCGTGGTGATCGCCCACCCGGTAGTACGCATAGCTGTACACGTCGCGTAGATGCGTCCGGTAGAGATCTGAAAACTCGGCGTCCAGCTGCGACTTGGGCTTCTCGCTGGATTGCTCGGTCACTCATCGCACCCTACCCCTGCGTCTACTGGAGCCCCCGCCCGCCCCTCCGCCCGTTCAGGCAGCACGCGAGATCTCACGCCGAGGCGCACCGTCGCTCAGCGCTGGCCTTGGCCGCTTGGCGCCGCCCAGCCAGTCCCACTGGACGCTCACGCATGCCCAGATACGCTCGGTTACACCAGCTGCGAGCGCCGGTGAGCAGCTCTCCACGCTGGGGAAGCGCAGCGGAGCACCGACGCGGATACGTACCTTGCGCGGGCGTATTCGCCACCCTCGGCGCACAGCGTCGCTGCCGATGACCGCCACTGGCACAACCGGTGCACCGGTCTCAAGCGCCAGGCGCCCGACGCCACGTCGCGGGTCCGCTAGCGGTCCGGGTCGCACGCGTGTGCCCTCGGGGAACACCACCACGCAGTCCCCGCGCGCAAGGATCTCGCGGGCGGTGGCCATCGCATCACCGTCACCGGCGCCGCGATCGACTGGGAAGGCGCCAAGTGCGTTTAGCACCCAAGCCTGCCAGCGCTTTTCGAACAGCTCCCGCTTGGCCATGTAGTAGACGGGACGACGCACCAGCGTGCCGATCACGAACGGGTCCAGGAAGCTGCGGTGATTGGATGCCAGCAGCAGCGGACCGGACCGCGGCAGGTGCTCACGCCCGACGCGTTGCAAGCGGAAGTACACGAGGAAGAACGGCACCAGCACCGCCCGCAGGGCCCAGTAGACGACCGGGTTCACGCCCCGTTGCAGCGAGCGCTCGCGAAAGCTGTCCAGGTCGACCGAGGCGTGGTCACGCTCGACTAGGTCCTGCGCGTGATTCTGCTGGGTGAGCGCCTTCTCCATGCTTCAGGTACACCGCTTGCGACCGCCGCGTTACAGGGCTAGCGCAGGGCAATGGCGCAATCGGCAGGTGCACCTGAACCAGGCGGCGCTACGATCGAGCCGGCGCCGACGTAGCTCAGCTGGTAGAGCACCGCTCTTGTAAAGCGGATGTCGCCGGTTCGATCCCGGCCGTCGGCTCTGCGCAGCTGCCAAATGTCATCCCAGCGCGCCCCGATACCCCGCTGCAGTCATACTCAAGCGATGAACAGCGAACACGCCCGCGAGCTCTTGGCCAGGGAGCGTACGCGCATCGAGCGCGCGCTGGAAGATCTGGCCCCGCCCGACAGTGACAGCGCACCCGACGCCGTCGAGGGCTCCGACGCGGGCCGCAACCTGCTCGATGCGGAGGTCGGAGCAGGTCTCAGCGAGCAGCTGCAGGAGGAGCTGCAGGCTATCGAGCGGGCCGAGCTACGTCTCGCCGAAGGCTCCTATGGCATCTCAGTCGAGAGCGGCGAGCCAATCCCCGATGCCCGCCTGGAGGCAATCCCGTGGGCCGAGCGCACCGCCGAGGAGCAGGCTCGTTAGGACTCCAAGGCCGCCGCGACTGCCGCCACCGCACTGGCACCGGCAACTTGCAGCGCCTCAGTGCTGCGCATTGCGCGACAGAAGACGAAGGCGCCCTCCAGCAGGCATAGCATTGACAGCGCCAGCTCTCGCGCTTGCGCGCGTGAGATTCCAGCAGCGACGAAATACTCCGTGGCTCCGCTAATCCAGCTGTCGAACACGTCGGCGCTGGCCTGGCGTAGCTGCTCGTTGGTGCTGGCCACCTCGAGCGCCACCGTGGCGATCGGGCAGGCGTCGGCGTAGTCGGTCTGCACCAATGTCTCGGCTGCGCCGATAAAGAAATCGCCCACAGCTGTGGGCACGTCAGGCGCCTGCGCGGCGATCGTGGCGAACAGCTCGAGATATAGCTGCCCCGATGAGCGGATCGTCTCGGCGCCGAGCTGCTCCTTACCACCTGGGAAGAAGTGGTAGAGCGACCCGAACGGCGCGTTTGCGGAGGCGAGGATCTGCTTGATGCCCGTGCCCGTGTACCCCTGGCGCCGGAACAGCTCCGCCGTCGAGTCCATGATCCGATCCTTCGTGGCTGCCACCTCAACCCCTCACTGTCGCGGTTACAGCAGCAATGATAGGCTCAAACCTCACTAGAGCGATCTATCTAATTGATTCACGCGGAGGTGCACGATGCCGGAGGTGAAGCTGTCAGCGGGGACGATCGACTACGAGGACTCCGGCGGCAGCGGGCGGCCGATCGTCTTCGTTCATGGCCTGATGATGGACGCAACGCTATGGCGCCACGTAGTGGCGGATCTGCGCGCGGACTTCCGCTGCGTGGCTCCCACCCTCCCGCTCGGCGCTCACCGCCGCCCGATGCGCGCCGATGCGGACCTGTCGATGCGTGGAATAGCTGAGCTGCTCGGCGAGCTGATCGAGCGCCTGGACCTGCGCGAGCTCACCCTTGCCATGAATGATTGGGGCGGACCGCAGCTGCTGATCGGCGGTCCTCATGACGAGCGCATCGGGCGACTCGCACTGGTTGCGTGCGAGGCCTTCGGCAACGTTCCTCCCAAGGGGGCTGCGCAGGCGCTGCCATATATCGCGCGCGTGCCGGGCGGTATCGCAGCCGCGGTAATGCCGTTTCGCTTCGATCGCCTACGCAGGCTGCCGATGACGTATGGACCGCTGAGCAAGCGTCCGGTCCCGCGCGAGGTGATGGACGGCTGGTTCGGGCCAGTGCTGCGCCAGCCACAGATTCGTCGCGACCTACGCAAGTATGTACTCAGCGCGGCGCAAGCTCGGCGCGATCTGCTGGCCGCCGGCGATGCATTGCGCGGCTTTGACCGTCCCGCGCTGGTCGCATGGGCAAGCGAAGATCGCCTGATGCCGCACGAGCATGGTCGCTGGCTCGCCGAGCTATTGCCGCAGGGTCGTCTGGTCGAGATCGCCGACTCCTACACCCTGATCCCGGAGGATCAGCCACAGGAGCTCGCTAGCCACATTCGCGAGCTGCAGGCGCGATGAGCGCCAGGACCGGAGTTCGGACATACTGACCGCTGTGAGTGGCATCGAGGAATGGTGGTCCTCAGGCGAGCTGACAAAGATCAGGCTCGGCGACAGCGATCGCACGATCTTCGTGCGGCGTATGGGTTCGGGACAGTCGATAACGATGCTGCACGGCTTTCCGAGCTCGTCACACGATTGGGCGAGGGTTGCGCCGAGCTTGGCCGGCGATCACGCGCTTTTGCTGTTCGACTTCCTCGGGTTTGGCGCCTCGGAGAAGCCGCACGAGCATGCCTATTCGCTGCACGAGCAGACCGACCTCCTCGAGGCGCTGTGGGCGCTGGACGGTATCCAGGAAACGGTCATCGTCGCGCATGACTATGGGGTGTCCGTCGCACAGGAGCTCCTCGCTCGCCGAGCTGAGGGTGTGCTTAGCGTCGATCTCCTATCCGTCCACCTGCTCAACGGGGGGCTGTATCCAGATGTTGCCCGCCCCGAGCCCGGTCAGCTGGCGCTTCTTGACCCAGAGCTTGGACCACAGTTCAGCGCTGCCCTCACCGAGCAGCTATTCGTAGCGGCGCTAAAGCCGACGTTTGCCCCCGATTTCGACGCTGTCCAGGACAGCGAGGAAATGTGGCGCGCCACCGCGCGCAGTGGTGGGCAGGCGATCGCCCACCGCCTGATTCAGTACATCGCTGACCGCGCGCTGCACGGTGAGCGCTGGGTTGGCGCGCTGGAGAGCACGAACGTGCCGCTCGGCTTCTTTTGGGGGATGCTCGATCCGGTCTCCGGCGCACACATGGCGGAACGGATCAGCGAACGTCTACCCACTGCACCTTTGCAGGCGCTCGAGAACATCGGACACTGGCCGGCGCTTGAAGCTCCCGAGCTGCTGACAGCCTCACTGCTCGGCGATTAGGCCGAATACATCGCCTCGATCGCGCTCTCGTACTTCGCGGCGATCGGCTTGCGCTTGAGCTTCATCGTGGGGGTCAGCTCGTCGCCGCCTGGCAGCCAGTCGCCAGCGACGATCTCGAACTTCTTGATCTGTTCGACGCGCGCAAGCTTGGCATTGGCCGCGTCAACACCCTCCTGGATCGCCGCACGCACGCGCGCATCGCCGGCGAGGGACTCGAGCGTTGTCTGCTCGATCCCGTTTTTCGTCGCCCACGCGGGCGCGAAGTCAGCATCGAGGACGATCAGCGCGGTGTTGTAGGGGCGCCGGTCGCCGATGCAGCAGGCTTGGCCGATCATCAGCGAGCCGCTCTTCAGCGTTGCCTCGATATTCGCCGGAGACATGTTCTTGCCGGCCGCGTTGATGATCAGCTCCTTCTTGCGATCGACGATTGTGAGGTACCCGTCCTCGTCGAACACACCAATGTCACCGGTTCGCAGCCAGCCATCCTCGGTGATCGTTTCCGAGGTCTTCTCCGGCATGTTGCGGTAGCCGAGCATCACTACATCGGAGCGGACCAGCAGCTCGCCGTCGGCGGCGAGCTTCATTTCGACGCCCGGAGCAGGCGGCCCTACCGTCCCCAGCTTGATCCTGTCCTGGGGGTTGACACTGCCAGCGCCACACGTCTCGCTCATACCCCAAAGCTCAGCAAGCGGCAGCCCGATCGCGTGGAAGAACTCGAGGACCTCGATTGGCGTGGGCGCAGCGCCTACGTTGATCGCCAACACCTTGTCCAGCCCCAGCATCTCCCGTAGGCCCGCGAAGATCTCTGCGTCCGCCTTGGCGACCTGCTCGGCAAGCTCGTCGGGCACGGGTTCGCCGGCCTGTTCAAGGCGCACCTTGCGCACACCCGCGTCGAGCGCGCCCTGCAGCTGCAGGCGGCGCTCGTCGGGCTGTCCAGCGACCATCGTCTCGAGCCCCGCCTTGAGCTTCTCCCAGATGCGCGGCACCGCGAAGAACCAGCTCGGGCGGACTTCCGGCAGGTAGGAGAGCACTTCGCGCGGGTCATCGCAACACGTGATCTGTACACCGAAGACGATCGGCAGATAGTGATGGGCGCTGCGCTCGGCGATGTGGGCAGCAGGCAGCCAGGAGACCACGCGGCCGTCACGCGGGAATTGGATCTGCTCATCGATGCTTTCGACCGATGCGATCAGATTGCGGTGGATCAGCTGCACGCCCTTCGGCGGCCCAGTGGTTCCCGAGGTGTAGATGAGCGTCAACACATCACTCGACTTGATCTGCGCGACCGACGCATCGACATCGAAGTCTGGGTTGGAACCCTCGACGTCGGATAGCGACAGCGTGCCCAGCGGAGCCTCTCCGTCGACGACGATCACGTACTCCAAGCCCGGCAGCTCGCGACGAGCCTCGCGAACCTGCGGCAGGTACTGCTGCTCGCAGATCAGCACCTTTGCGTCAGCGTCTTCGATCAGGTACTGGATCTGCTCTGGTGTGTAGGTGCTGTAGATCGAGAACGGCGTTGCGCCAAGCATCATCGCCGCCAAGTCACATAGGTGAAACTCTGGGCGGTTGCTCAGCAGTAGTGCAACGGAGTCGCCGCGACCCACGCCAAGCTTCGCCAGGCCTCCCGCCAGCGCGTCAACACGCTCGCGCAGCTCGCCCCAGGTGATGGTGAACGCATCATGCCTGGTCCGGATTGCCACCTCATCGGCGCGTTCGGCAGCCGTAATGCGAAAGGCCTCCGCGATCGTTGTCGCGCTGAGGGCCTCGCGGGTCCCAGCTTCCGTAACCTCGGCCTCCATCGCGTGCTCCCTCTCTAGCGGTTCTCCCCATCCCCATGGGACATCACCTATTTGATCTTTGAGATTAACGGTGATCATACCGACGAGCTTGCGCAGCGCAAGCGGAGCGCCAAGAGCCCGCGACACCGCATCGAACTCCCGGGCGCCGGGTTAGAGACCGGGGGAGCAATGCCAGTCCACAACCATAGGCATCACAAGGAGAAGGCACATATGCGTTCAATCAAGCTCACCGCCGCCACCGCGGCCGCGGCCGCCTTGCTGACGCTGGCTCCGGCCTTCGCGTCGGCCGCTGGCAGACACCACCCTCGCGCCGGCGGGCCAAACGGCACCTGTCGCGTCAGCCTCAGCGTTGCCCCACGCCTCGTCTACGCAGGCGCCAAGGTCACCGCCTCCGGCGATCTCTCGTGCCGAGGCGCGAGCACGATAGGCGAACAGAGCGTGACGCTCTACCAGGACTCTGACATCACGCCCGGCTATTCCGTCGACGGCACCGCCACGACGGAAGCGAACGGTGCGTACAAGATCGAAACCACCACCCCCCTGACCGCTAACAGCAAATTCTACGCCGTCGTCGACGGCGCCCGGAGCGCGCCCAAGTCGGTAAAGGTGGAGGCAGTGGTTGAACTGAAAGGCCCCACGGAAGGCCGACAGCTGCTGGCGGGTCTTCGCACAGGTCCTCGCAACAGGGTCCTATTCACTGGCACCGTCAGTCCTGGCGACATCGGCGCGCGCGTCGTGCTGCAGCGCCAGAACGCGCTTACGGGCAACGAATGGCATCGCATCGGGTCGGGCGAAGTGGTCGCGGGCACAAACTCCTCGGTGGGGGCGTTCTCGATCCTCCACCGGTTCGTCGTGCCCGGTGACGCGGACATTCGTGTGCTCGTCCGCGCGCCCTTCCGCAACGCCCCCAGCCAGTCGAACATCCTCAACTACGAGATCTCTCAGGCGCAGAACGTGGCGCTCACGATCAAGAGCTCGGTGGATCCGATCACGGTGGGTCAGCCGGTGACGATCAGCGGGATCCTTGCGGGAGGTTCCGACAGCCCGGTGACGCTGCTGGCGCGCACCGTTCATCAGCATGGGTTTGCGCCGGTCGCGCAGGCCAAGACCAACGGAACGGGCGCTTACGAATTCCCGGCCCAGTCACCGATCGACAGCACGCTGTACGAGGTCCAGGGCAACGGCCGCTCCTCGGCCGTGATCTACGAGGCGGTCCGGGACGTGCTGAGCGCCAGCGTAGTCCCCGGCACCTCCGTCCAGGTGGGTCAGACACTCACGTTCTCGGGAGCTGTCAGCCCAGACCACACTGGCCACGTGATCTACCTTGAACAGCAAGGTGCCTCCGGTCCAGGCTTCCACGTTGTCGAGGTCTCGACGATCACGACCGGCTCGCTCTACTCCATCGAACATACGGTGTATCAGGCGGGCACAAGCGTGTTCCGGATAAGGATTCCGGGCGACCCGCAGAACGGCGGTGGAGTGAGCCAGCCGTTCACCATCCAGGTGGCCCCGGCTTCGTCGGCTTCTGCAATCACACCGGAGACACCAGGTAACTCCACGCCGCCTGGGGAAGGCCAGGTCTAAGCCCCGGGGGACGCCTCCACGGCCCTGTGGTCGTCCTTACGGGCGGCCACAGGGACACCGCGGGGAAGATATAGCCAAGCCAGACTTCAGGCCGCGACTGCGCGAGACTGTAGGTGCGCGCCCACCTTGCGCTTGACCCGTTGCAGCGCATTGTCGACGGTCTTGGTGTCGCACGACAGCCGTCCGCCCACCTGCTCGTAGGAGTAGCCGTCGAGGTACAGCGAGAGCACACGGCTCTCGAGCTCCGATAGAGCCGTTGACAGACACCCGACCAGCGAGCGCAGCTCCTCCGAGGAGATCACCTGGTTGACCGGGTCCTGGACCGTCGGTCCGGGCAGCATCTGATCAAGCGTTGGTACGTCGTCGCCTGTGCCAGCGGGCGTCGAAGAGAACGACACGTACTGATTCAGGGGCGTGTGCTTGTTGCGCGTGGCCGTCTTGACAGCCGTGATGATCTGCCTCGTGATGCAAAGCTCCGCGAAGTTGCGGAAGCTCGACTCCCGGTCCGTGCGGAAGTCGCGAATCGCCTTATACAGGCCCACAAGCCCCTCCTGGATGAGATCGTCAGCGTCACCGCCAGCCAGGAAGTACGAGGAGGCCTTCAGTCGCACAAAGCCGTGGTAGCGCCTCACAAGACGCTCGTAGGCATTGCGATCGCCCTGCTTCGCAAGAGCGATGAGGAACGTATCCTCGACCTTAGGTTCAGAGTTAGGGTTATGGGAGATTCGGGCCACGAGCAGATCCTTTCTTAGGAGACCACCTCCATGGCGGCCCCAAAAATTGCTCAGTGGCGCACTCCTCCCCTGGCGCCAACCTATGTATAACTGCCTTTACCTAAGCTTTTCTCAACCTTAGGTTCAGCCTTATGTGGGCGGCAGCCTTACACAGTTATGGAACCTTGTCAAGGGCTTCGTCGATGTCTCTGCAAGATCTCATACAGAGCAGCCGCGGCAGCCGCGCTGACGCCGAGCGACTCGATTCGACCCAGTAGCGGCAGCGAGATCAGCTGATCGCAGGCCTTGGCCACGCGCGGTCGCAGGCCGTCGCCCTCGCTGCCAAGCACCAGGACCACCCCTGAGCCGCCGTAGTCGACCTCGTTGTACGCCACCGGCGCGGGCTCGCCGGCGATTCCTGCGGCGCTCGCGCCATAGCACCAGCAACCGGCGTTACGCGCGTCGGCGAGAAAGTCAGCGAGGTTGCGTACGCGCGCCACGCGCAAATGCTCCACGGCGCCAGCCGAGGCCTTGCACACGGCCGGCGTCACCTCCGCTGCACGGCGTTCGGGGATGACCACGCCGGCAGCGCCTGCGCACTCAGCGGTGCGACAGATGGAGCCGAGGTTCTGCGGGTCCTGGATCTGGTCGAGCGCCACCAGCAGCGGGTCCTCGCCCGCAAGCAGCTCATCAGCGCTCGCGTAGTGGAAGGGCCCCGCGTCTGCGCACAGCCCCTGATGGGCGCTAGAGCCACAACGACGCTCGATCTCCTCAGCTGCAACGCGTCGCACCGCAACTGCATCCAGCCACGGCTCGCGCGCGGCTCCAGCCGTCGCCCACACCTCGCCGACGTTGCGCGCGCGGCGACCGCGCAATGCCTCGCGGACTGGGTTGCGGCCGTAGATGATCACAGCGGGATCAGGTCAAAGCCGCTTGGTCCGTCACGAACCTCCCAACCAAGCGCCGCGATCTCATCCCGCAGTCTGTCCGCTGCTGTGAAATCCCGTCCAGCACGGGCTTGCTCGCGCTGCTCAGCCAGCTCGTGAACCTCTGCGGGCGCCTGCGCGCTGGCCGCTAGCAACGACTCGAGCCCGAGCACACCCAGCATCTCGCGCAGGTGCGCATCGCCAGGTGAGTCCCACATGCCGCTGGTTGCTTCGCGGACCCACTCGTTCAGCACAGCAAGAGCCTCAGCCGTGTTGAAGTCGCGGGCGAGCGCTGCGAAGAAGCTATCGCGCAGGCCGTCCAGATCCGACGGCGAGTCGCCCTCCGCGAGTCGTCGCCCAGCCTCGCGGATGCGCTTGACGTTGGCCTGTGCCTGCACCAGCGCTGCCTCGGAGAACGCCAGTGGCTGGCGATAGTGACCGGAGATCAGATACATCACGACGGCCTCGTGGCCAAATTCGCCGATCACCTCGTGCAGCAGCGCGATATTGCCCACCGACTTGGCCATCTTCTCACCGGTGAACTGGATCATGCCGTTGTGCATCCACAGCTTCGCCAACTCCTCGCCACGAGCGGCGCGCGTCTGAGCGGCCTCGTTCTCGTGGTGAGGGAACACCAGGTCAGAGCCGCCGCCATGGATGTCAAAGCCGGCACCCAGGAGCTCCTCGGCCATGGCGGAGCACTCGATGTGCCAGCCCGGTCGTCCCATGCCCCAGGGTGCCTGCCAGCAGGTGTCCTCGCCCGGCTTGTGCGCCTTCCACAGCGCGAAGTCAAGGGGGTCCTCCTTGCGCGCGGCGAGAGCGGGGTCCGCTACATCCTCGCCCTGATCCATGTTCTCTAGCTGGCGGTGCGAGAGCGTGCCATAACCCGGGTCTGAGCGCACGCGGAAGTAGACATCTCCGTCCACCGCATAGGCGTGCTCAGCAACGATCAGCGTCTGGATGTACTCGACGATCGGGCCGATCGTCTCGGAGGCCAGCGGCTCGTGGTCGGGGCGACCCAGGCCCAAAGCGTCGGTGTCAACTCGATAGTGCTCGGTCATCTCCGCCGCGAGCTCCGCGCTTGGACGACCCTGGGGGCGTGCGGCGTCATAGATCTTGTCGTTGACGTCAGTGACGTTGACCACCAGCGTGGTCGCATAGCCCTCATGCTCGAGGAAGCGCTTGAGGAGGCTAAAAACGACGAACGGCCGCGCATTGCCGATGTGGATGCGACTGTAGACCGTCGGCCCGCAGGCGTAGATGCCGACCTTACCGGGGTCTCGTGGGCGCAGCGGCATGATCTCCCCGCTGCGCGTGTCGTGCAGAACGATCTCGCGCAGTCGCTTCATCGGCTTTCGTCAACATGTCGCAAACTGGTGACCGCCAGCGCCGCAACGCCCTCCCCACGTCCCACGAACCCCATCCCCTCGCCGGTGCTCGCCTTGACGTTCACGCGGGCAATCTCTAGTGCCAGCGCACCCGCGATCCCTTCACGGATCGCCTGCTTGTGGGGCGAGAGCTTCGGCGCCTCGATCACGACGGTGCAGTCCACATTGACGATCTCTAGACCGTCGGCGTGTACGCCCTGGGCGACGCTCGCGAGCAGCGCCATCGAGTCGGCACCGCGCCAGCGCTCGTCCGTATCGGGGAAGTGCTCGCCGATATCACCCATACAGGCCGCGCCGAGCAGCGCGTCGATCAGCGCGTGAGCGAGCACGTCGGCGTCGGAGTGACCATCCAGCCCCAGCTCGTATGGCACATCCACGCCGCCAATCACGAGCCTACGTCCGGCCGTCAGGCGGTGTGAGTCAAATCCGATTCCCACGAGCGTCACCGCGGCGGCACCTCGGTCGCCGAGTGGGTGGCGCCAATCGGCTCCAGGCGTCGGATACGCCTCTCGAACACGCATAGCTCACGCACGCCCACAGCATCGAGCGCCTCGAGCGCCTGCTCGTAATCAGCGCCCACATCCTCGGGGCGATGAGCGTCGCTGGACAATGCCACGGGCACACCTGCATCGACGCACATCTCCAGGAATGCGCGCGCCGGATACAGCTCGCCGGCGGGCTTTCGTAGGCCCGCGGTGGAGACCTCAACGGCGATACCCGCTTCGGCGATGCCCTCGACAGCTGGCTCGTAGTAGCGGCGCAGATCTCCCTGCGGCCTCCGCTGCGTGTCGCCCCAGATCTTCACGAGGTCTGGGTGCGCGGCGATGTCAAACATGTCGCTGCGCGCAGCGTCGCCGATCGCCTGGAAGTAGCGGGTCCACACATCCTCGGCGCTGCGGACGCGGCTGGAGTCCCAGACGCTGTAGTCGTCCATGTCCACGGCACCGTCGCGCATGAAGTGCACCGAGCCGACCACGTAGTCGAAGTCCCGCGCGTCCAATAGGTTGGCCATGCGGTCCTCAGCGCCCGGAACGAAGTCCGCCTCGATGCCCAGCCGCAGATCAGTGTGCTCGCGCACGAACGCGCAGTACTCGTCGAGATCATCGTGCGCGTAGGTCTCCCAGAACGGATGCCTCCACACCTCGAGCGCTTGCGCGAAGCGATACACGTGTTCTGAGACGCCCAGCTCAGCAATCCCCCGCCGCTCAGCCGCAGCCCGGTAGCGCTCGACGTTTGCGGGCGTGTGGTACTCAGCGACGTGTGCGCCGTGGCCGTCAGGGCGGAGATGGAGGTGGTAGTCGGTGAGCATTTGGAGGGCTGCGATTCAAGCAGGATTCAAGCGGGCTTCCGGTCACCGCCGCTGGACGCTCGCGCGGCGAGCAGCAGCTCGGCCACCTGCAGGTCGAGCGGCGTGGTCACCTTGAGGTTCTCATCGCTCGCCCGCACGACGATCACCCTGCCGCCGTCGCGCTCGATCAGCCACGCATCGTCGGTCGCCTGTGCGAGCTCCTTCGCGGTGACATCGAGTGCTCGCTCGAGCGCCTCTCGACGAAAGACCTGTGGGGTCTGCACTGCCCACAGCTCGCTGCGCTCGAGCGTCTCATGTACCGCGCCCTGCGGGTCAACCCGCTTGACCGTGTCGGTGACCGGAAGCGCAGCGATCGCCGCATGGGCGTCCGGGTCGCGCTGCAATGCGGAGATCACCTTCTCGGCAAGTGCAGCTGTCACCAGCGGTCGCGCGGCGTCGTGGACAAGCACGAAATCGATCTCCCTAGGTGCCTGCAGCTCTCGCGCAGCGTCAAGCGCGCGACGCACCGAGTCAGAACGCGAGGCACCGCCAGCCACCATGGTGACGCGGGCCGGACCGCTGAGGCCAGATGGCTCGTGGGCACCTGGGGGCATAGCGACGACGAGACGCTCGATCTGGCTCACCTGCGTGAGCGCGTCGATGCTCCACGCCACAAGCGCGCGACCGGCCAGCTCGACGAGCGCCTTCGGGCGCCCCGCGCCAAGGCGCTCGCCGCTGCCGGCGGCAACGATCAGAGCGACGATCATCACGTGGGGCGCTCGCGCACGCGGCAATTGGTGCTGCCGCGTGCGCGAAAGCCTCGTCTACTTGACTCCAGCGGCCGCCATCTGGTGGTCGGCTGAGTCGGAGAGCAGCTCGTCGAGGTAGTTCTCAGCCTCGTCCTCGTCCTTGTCGAGCGCGTACATCAGCTCGGAGGCGAGGATCTTCTTGGTGCGGGTGAACATCTGCTTCTCGCCGGTCGACAGCCCCTTCTCGCTCTCACGCAGCGAAAGGTTGCGCACGACCTCAGCCAGCTCGTAGATGTCGCCCGTCTTGATCTTGTCGCGGTTGTGCTTGAACCGGCGGTTCCAGTTCTTTGGCATCTCCGAGACATCGTCGCGCAGCACGTCGAGGACCTTCTTGACGGTTTCCTCGTCGATGACCCTGCGCAGGCCAGCGAGCGCGGCGTTCTCGGTGGGTACACGCACGGTCATGTCGTTATGGAGGATCTTGATGGTGAGGTACTCGCGCCGTTCACCGAGGATCTCCATCTCCTCCTTCTTGAGCACCTTCCCCGCGCCATGGTGGGGATAGACGACATGGTCTCCGAGCTCGAACTCGATGTACTCGACTTCGCGCGTGACCTCGAGCTCCTCCGTGAGCGTTGCTTCTTCGGTTGCTTGTGCGGGAATGGTGTCCTCCTTCGTTACGACCGACCTGATTGGCGGCCCTTGGTTCAAGTTTGTAGGTAGCGGTCCACGAGGTTGAGCTCCTGCAGCCGTCGCAGGCCCTCGCGGATGTCCTTTGCACGGATCTCCCCGACGCCCTCCACCGCCTCGAGCTCCGCGTCAGACGCGGCCAGCAGCTCGTCCAGCCCACCAAACTCGGTCACGATCTGCGTGACGACGAGCTTGGGCAATCTGGGGATGCGACCGAGGACGCGGTACCCACGCGGCGAGACTGGGTAGTCGAGCGTGTTCAGCTTGCGGTCATAGCCCAGCAGCTCCGCAAGGCGGCCGAAGTCGAGTAGATCCTGGTGCGCGAGGCGCCCGACCTCCTCGAGCGCTCCGGCGAACGCCTCGTCTGAGTAGCTTGAGAGGTAGTCGCGCACAAGTGCAGCCTTCTCGGCTGCGGCGCCGACCATCGTCTCCTCCAGCTGCATCTCGATGAGCCGCCCCTCGCTGCCCAGCTCGACGATATAGCGCTCGATCTCCACAGCCATCCGCGTGACCAGCTCGGAGCGCTGCAGCACCGTGAGCACGTCGTGCAGGGTTGTGCCGCCCTCGAACTCCAGCGCTGTCAGGCGCGTGGAAACCTGATCCAGTCGTGTGCGGAACTTGTCGAGCGTGGCCAATGCCTGGTTGGCCTTGGCCAGCACCACCGGGATCTCCTCGAGGATGTACTTCATGCCATCCACGTATACGGACACAACCTCGCGGCGCTGTGAGATCGCGATCACCAGCGCGGCGGTCTGCTTGGAGACGCGCTCGGCCGTGCGGTGACGGGTGCCCGTCTCGTGCGAGAGGATCGTCGGGTCGGGCATCAGCTGAACGTTCGCCATCGTGATCTTCGTGGCGTTCGCGTTCAGGATGATCGCGCCATCCATCTTTGCGATCTGGTAGAGGAACGCTGGCGTGTAGTCGATCTCGAGCTTGATCCCGCCAGAGTTCAGAAAACTGAGATCTTCGGGCTCCCCGATCACAATCAGGCCACCCGTGCGAGCGTGCAGGATGCTCTCGATGCCCTCCCGTAGAGCGGTGCCAGGCGCGATCATCTCCAGCGCCCTCATCAAACCTGGATCCGGTCTTACCTCGCTGTCTAGGTCTTCGCCGGATCGTGGAGCCACGATCCTCCATTCTAGGGCATTTAGCAATCCGCTAGCAGCTCGTACACTGGACGCATCCCCTTATGGCACCTGGGGATCTGCCCGCTGGCGCGGAACTGGCGAGTAGTCAGCTGCTGCCGGCTGCGGGCTCGGGCGCGGGACGCAGGGCACGCTTGGCAGCTTGTGGGCGATGGTCCTCGACACGAGCGAGCTCAGGCCCGGTGGGCTCAGCGACCGTCCGCGGACGCCCGTCGGGCGAACCGCCCGGCAGCGCCGCCGCGAGTGCCGCTCGCAATGTCCCCACCTCGCACGCTGAGGGCCCGCTTTCGCTGGGCGCGAGCACATCCTCCAGGCCATGCTTGGCGGCCTCTTCCAGTCGCCGCTCGGGATGGCCAACCCAGCGCAGCTCCCCCGTCAGACCGAGCTCGCCGAAGCACGCCCTTGGCGTGCCGCGCAGGGGTACGCCGCGACTGGCGCTGGCGACCGCCAGCGCGACCGCCAGGTCGCAGCCGGGCTCGTCGATGCGCATGCCTCCCACGACGTTGACGAACACGTCTGCTCCGCCTGTGCGGACGTGGCCGTGGCGAGCGAGAATCGCCAGCACCAGCGCTAGTCGGTTACGGTCGAGCCCCGAGACGACCCTGCGCGGCTGCTCGAGCTCTGAGGGGGCCACCAGTGCCTGAACCTCGACGAGCAGCGGCCTTGAGCCCTCCATCGCCGCCAGCACCACACTGCCAGGGGACCGTGTCGCCTCCGCCACGAATCTCGCCGAGGCGTCTAGCACCTCCACCAGGCCGCCCTGGCGCATCTCAAACAGGCCTGCCTCGTTCGTAGATCCGAAGCGGTTCTTGAGCACGCGCAGCTCGCGGTATGGCCGCTCCCGCTCGCCCTCGAACTGCAACACGCAGTCGACGAGGTGCTCGAGCACCCGCGGACCGGCGAGCGCTCCGTCCTTGGTCACGTGTCCGACGAGGATCACAGCGGTGCCAAGTGTCTTGGCCAGCCCCATGATCTGAGCCGCGACCTCGCGCACTTGACCCACCGAGCCCGGCGCACCGGACAGATCGCCGCAGTTGAGCGTCTGCACCGAGTCGATCACACATGCCGCGGGACGTTCAGCGGCGATCGTGTCGAGCACCGTGTCCAGATCGGTCTCCGCAAGGATTGGCACCTTCAGCGCAGGGCGCTCGGGACCTGTGGGACTCAGCACTAGTCGCTCAGCACGCAGCCTGACCTGCTCCGCGGACTCCTCGCCGCTGACGTACAGCGTGCGGTGGCCGGCCTGCTCGAGGTGGCCTAGCACCATGTTGGTGAGTGTTGACTTGCCGATCCCTGGTGAGCCGCCCAGCAGCACGAGCGAGCCTGGAACAAGGCCCCCGCCGAGCACGCGGTCGAGCTCGCCAATCCCGCTCGACATGCGTTGCAATGGGGCGGCGCCGACCTCTCGCAGCGGACGCGCCGCAAGGGTGGGACGACGAGCACGCCCGCCCGCGCCGGCTGATCCTGCGACGCCGCGTCCGCCCCGCTTGCTGGCCAAGCGCGACTGGCCCGATGCTGCCGGCAGACGCTCCTCGACGAGCGTGTTCCATGCCTCGCATTCGGGGCACTTGCCGTGCCACTGAGCCGACTGAAAGCCGCACTGCGTGCAGCTGTGGATGGTCTCGCGAGCCATTAGCTCAGCCTACGCGCCGGTGGGGACGCCGTTCTCGCAGTCAGTCTCGCCCGATGCTCGGGCTGCGCCGCTCATACAGCAGCACGTCTCGCCAGCGCCCGTCCCGCATCTGCCCGATCCGCCTGCTCACGCCCACCAGCTCGAAGCCAGCACGCTCGTGCAGCGCAATGGAGGCGAGGTTCTCCGGGAAGATGCCCGCCCTGAGCGTCCAGAAGCCATCCCCCTCAGAGGTACCGATTAGCGCGTCCAGCAGGACTCCCCCGATGCCGCGCCGGGCACACGTGGGATCGACATAGATACTGACCTCCCCTACACCCCGATAGACGGCGCGACTGGAGATCGGACCAAGCGCCGCCCACCCCACCAGCTGGTCGTCCGCGTCGCGCGCACCGAGCGCGGGGTATCCCACGCGGGTGCGCGACCACTCCTCCCAGGTGGGAGCCTCCGACTCAAACGTGGCATTGCCGCCAACTATCCCTGCCTCATACACCTGCGCAGCTGCCGGCCAATCCTTCGCCGTGAGCGGGGTCAGCAGGATCCGGTTGCCAGACGTGCTCAGCTCAGCTGCCCGCGCCTACTGCTCGTCAGGCTCGCTGATCTCCGGTGCCCCACTGTCGGGCGAGCCATCGCCATCGACGATCTCCTCGGCGCCCCCGCCTTCGGCGCCAACGCCGACAGGCGTCTTCTGCTTCTTGGGCTTGACGATCGATAGGCGCACCTCGCCCTCCTGATCGCCCTCGGCCGGGTCGACCACAACGGTCGCGCCGGGGGTCAGCTGCTCGCGTAGCACGAAATCCGCCAGCGGGTCCTCGATGTAGCGCTGGATCGCCCGGCGCAGCGGCCGCGCACCCATCGCTGGGTCCCAGCCCTTGTCGACGAGCAGGTCCTTGGCCGGCTCTGTCAGCTCCAGCTGCAGCTCACGTTCGGCCATCGACTCGCGGATGCGCAGCAGCAGCAGCTCGACGATCTGCTTGATCTCCTCCTTCTGCAGCTTGTGGAAGACGATCACGTCATCGATGCGGTTGAGGAACTCAGGGCGGAAGACCTTCTTTAGCTCGCCCATGATGCGGTTCTTCATGTCGTCGTAGGTGATGCCCGTCTCATCGTCGGAGACCGCGAAGCCGAGCGGCGTATTGCGGGCGATCTCGGCGGCTCCGATGTTCGACGTCATGATCACGATCGCGTGGCGGAAGTCCACCGTGCGCCCCTGCGCGTCGGTGAGCCGTCCGTCCTCGAGGATCTGCAGGAGGATGTTGAACACGTCCGGGTGAGCCTTCTCGATCTCGTCAAGCAGCAGCACCGAGTAGGGCTTGCGCCTGATCGCCTCGGTCAGCTGGCCGCCCTCGTCGTAGCCGATGTAGCCGGGGGGCGAGCCGACGAGCCTGGAGACGGCGTGCTTCTCCATGTACTCGGACATGTCGATCCGGATCAGCGCCTCATCGTCACCAAACAAGAACTCGGCCAGGGTGCGCGCCAGCTCGGTCTTGCCCACGCCAGAGGGGCCGAGGAAGATAAACGAGCCGGTAGGACGCTTTGGGTCCTTCAGGCCGGCGCGTGAGCGCCTGATCGCCTTCGAGATGACCTCAATCGCAGGGTGCTGCCCGATCACGCGCTTATGCAGTTCGTCCTCCATGCGCATCAGCTTCTGCGTCTCAGCCTCGGTCAGCTTGAACACCGGGATGCCCGTCCACATCGAGACGATGTCCGCGATCTCCTCTTCGCCGATCGAGGGACGCTCGCCGGACTCGCCGGATTCCCACGCTTGCTCGAGCTCGCGTTTCTTATTCGTCAGCTTGCGCTCCTTGTCGCGCAGCGCTGCGGCCTTCTCGAACTCTTGGGCCTCGATCGCCGCCTCCTTTTCGCGGCGCGTGGACTCGACTTCGCCCTCGAGCTCGCGATTGGCGGGCGGTGAGGTCATTGACTTGATGCGCATCCGCGAGGCGGCCTCGTCGATCAGGTCGATTGCCTTGTCTGGCAGGAAGCGGTCGGAGATGTAGCGGCTGGCCAGTTCGCCCGCGGCGCGCAGCGCCTCGTCGGTGATCTGCACCTTGTGGTGCTGCTCGTAGCGGTCGCGCAGACCGGTGAGGATTTCCACGGTCTGATCGATCGTCGGCTCCTCCACGGTGATCTTCTGGAAGCGGCGCTCGAGCGCAGAGTCCCGCTCGAGGTACTTGCGGTACTCATCGAGCGTGGTCGCGCCAATCGTCTGCAGCTCGCCTCTTGCCAGTGCCGGCTTGAGGATCGAGGCGGCGTCGATCGCGCCCTCAGCGGCGCCCGCGCCAACGAGGTTGTGAAGCTCGTCGATGAACAGGATGATGTCGCCGCGTTGGGTGATCTCCTTCATCACCTTCTTCAGGCGCTCCTCGAACTCGCCGCGGTACTTCGAGCCGGCGACCAGGGCAGCTAGATCGAGCGTGTAGATCTGCTTGTTCTTCAACAGCTCGGGCACCTCAGAGCTGGTGATGCGCTGTGCCAGCCCCTCCACCACGGCGGTCTTGCCGACACCAGGCTCGCCCACCAGCACGGGGTTGTTCTTCGTGCGGCGGGAGAGGATCTGCATGATCCGCTCGATCTCGGTCTCGCGCCCAACGCACGGGTCGAGCTTGCCCTCGGCGGCCAGCTTGGTCAGGTTCCTGCCGAACTGGTCGAGTAGCTTCGAGGACTTCTTGCCCTCGCCGGAGGAGCCGGCGCCGGCACCTGCGGCCGCACCGCCGGACTGACCCTGACGGCGACCGCCCGGGCCGGAGAGCATGCGGATGACCTCGTTGCGGATCTTCTCGGAGTCGGCGTCGAAGTCGAGCAGGATGCGAGCGGCGACGCCCTCGTTCTCACGTACGAGGCCAAGCAGGATGTGCTCCGTGCCGATGTAGTTGTGGCCCAGGCTCAGCGCCTCGCGCAGCGCCAGCTCCAGCACCTTCTTGGCGCGCGGCGTAAACGGGATCTGTCCGGAGGTGACCTCCTCACCTGAGCCCACGATCCGCACGACCTGCGCACGCACCCGCTCGACGGTGATGTCCAAGCTCTCGAGCACACGCGCGGCCAGTCCCTCCTCCTCGCGCAACAAGCCCAGGAGGATGTGCTCCGTGCCGATGTAGTTGTGCTTGAGCGTCCGCGCCTCCTCCTGCGCGAGAACGACGACCTGCCGGGCCCGTTCTGTAAATCGCTCGAACATGGTGTGATTCCTTCCTACTGGGACGGTACCTCAGAGCTTTAGGACCCTAAACGACGCCTTGTGGAGCAGTCTACCAACCGGCCACCCTGCACTATCGGGGTCATCGGCAGGGGAGGGTCGCGGCTTGATCGCCGACGCCCACGCCGCACCGTGCCATAAGGCCGCTTCGGGGCCTTGCCAGCTTGCGCATGCGATCAGTCGCGCATCGCGGGGAACAGCACGACCTCACGGATCGACTCGCGGCCCGTGAGCAGCATCACAATCCGGTCGATGCCGAGGCCCACGCCTCCGGACGGAGGCATCCCCTGCTCGAGCGCCTGTACGAACACCTCGTCGTAGGGGTGCACGTCCTCCTCGCTGGAGCTGGCAATCCGCTGCTGGGCGTCAAAGCGCTCGCGCTGGACATCTGGGTCGATCAGCTCGCTGAACGCGTTGGCGATCTCCATCCCGCCGGCGAACGCCTCCCAGCGCTCGACCAGGTCCGGCTTGGAGCGGTGCTGGCGGGCAAGCGGCGAGATCTCAACGGGATAGTCCAGGACGAAAGTGGGCTGCTGGAGCGTCGGCTCGACGAACTTGGAGAGTAGGTCGTCGGCAAGCTGCGGCCAGGTGGCATCCGCTGTGGCCAGCGCTAAACCGCGGTCGGCAATCGCGGCCTTGAGCGAATCGACGTCACGATGCGCTGCGAGATCGATCCCCGTCTGCTCTCCGATCGCCTCGAAGAAGCTCACCCGCCGCCATGGCGCGGAGAAGTCCAGCTCGCCTTTGTAGGCGACCGCGCGGGCAGCCTCGGCGACCATCTCCTCTAGGCGCTTGGCCATGTCCTCGTAGTCGGCGTATGCCTCGTAGAACTCGACCATCGTGAACTCGGGATTGTGCTTCGGGGAAAGACCCTCGTTGCGAAAGTCCTTACCGAGCTCATAGACGCGCTCCAGACCGCCGACGATCAGGCGCTTGAGGTAGAGCTCGGTGGCGATGCGCAGATACAGATCCCGGTCGAGGGCGTTGTGATGGGTGGTGAACGGGCGCGCTAGCGCGCCGCCGTAAAGCGGCTGCAGCACCGGCGTCTCCACCTCCACAAAGCCATGACCATCCAAGTATCCGCGTAGCGCGGAGATGATTCGCGCGCGATTGATGAACAGCAGACGGGCGTCCTCGCTGGCGATCAGGTCGAGCTCGCGCCGGCGATAGCGCGTCTCAACATCGCTCAGCCCATGGTGCTTGTCCGGGGGCGGTCGCAGCGCCTTGGCGAGGATCTGAAAGCTCTCCACACGCAGCGAGACCTCGCCGTGGCGACTGCGGATCGCGGCGCCGTCAACGCCGATCAGATCACCCAGGTCCAGCGAGAGCAATCGATCGAAGCGATCGCGACCGAGCACATCCACTCGTGCATGCAGCTGGATCTTGCCGGTGCGGTCGAGGAGATCCAGGAAGGCCGTCTTGCCGGCCCCGCGTCGCGCTGCGATGCGACCCGCCACGCGATGTGACTCGTCAGTTTCATCGCCGGGCTGCAGATGCTCGTAGCGAGGAAGGATCTCGGCGATCGGCTCGGCACCGGCGAATGAGTATGGGAAGGCGCTGTCGTCGGCCTCACGCAGGCGTGCGGCCTTGGCGCGCCGCTCAGCGATCAGCTCGTTCAGGCCATGCTTGCCCGACTCGCCCGGCTCCTGCGAGGACGGACGCTCATCGGTTCCGCTCATCGCGGGCGAGCCTACTCGAGGCCGACGTCGATCTTGGTGATCTTGAGCTTGCGGGCCGGACCACGCGGCACCTTCACAGCGACTGTGTCGTTGCGCTTGTGGCCGATCAGCGCTCGGCCGACGGGCGACTCGTTGGAGAGCTTGTGCTCGTCAGGCTTGGCCTCGGCGGAGCCGACAATCGTGTACTTGACCGACTTGCCGGTCTTTTCGTCCTTGACGTGGACGACCGAGCCGACCTGTACCACGTCGGTCGAGAGATCCTTGGCCTGGATGACCGTCGCCATGCGCAGCTTCTCTTGCAGCTGGGCGATGCGGCTCTCGACCATCGCCTGCTCGTTCTTGGCGTCGTCGTACTCAGAGTTCTCGGAGATGTCTCCGAACTCCCTGGCCTCCTTGATCCGCTCGGCAACCTCGCGGCGCTTGGCGGTGGACAGCAGCTCGAGCTCGTCGTTGAGCTTTTGCAGACCTTCTGGGGTAAGGATGACGTCCTTGGGCATGGACTCTCGATCGCGGTTGATGTTCCGGTCCGCGACACACAAAACCCCGCTACGAGCGGGGATGTCGCCGGCCGAGGGCTTCAGCGAGCGCAGCAGTATAGCGGGGCGCGGATTCTCCGCAAGGGGCTCAAACGGCCATCGCGGAGGGCCGGGGGACGAGGTCCAGCAACTGCGCTACCTGCGCTAGCGTCTGCGCGCTCTGCAGGGTTTCCTGCAGGCGCCTAGCGACTGGCTGCTCCAGCATCAGGCGAGCCACATACCAGGGGTAAAACTTGCGCAGGTAGCGCGTGGCGCGCTGCTCACCGAGATGCTCGACGGCACGCTCGATCGTCCACTCGAGCTCGGCCAGAACCTCTTCGCGGCTAGGCTTCTGCTCGCGCCCGCCGAGTAGCTCCTCGAACAGCCACGGGTTACCGAGCGCGCCACGGGCGAGCATTACGGCCGCTGCGCCTGTCCGGGCAAACGCCTCTCGCACACCTTCCGCGTCGTCCATGCCACCGGTGAGGATCACCGGCGCGGGCAGGGACTCGACGAGACGCGCAGCGAGCTCATAGTCGGGCGTGCCTTTGTGATGCACCGCAGCCGAGCGCGGATGAAAGCCGATCGCCGCGACGCCCGCCTCGGCCACGAGTCGGTGGGCGAGCTCGAAGCCGCTCTCCTCACCGGGCCGCAGCCCGGAGCGGAGCTTGACAGTCACCGGTATCCCGTTGATCCCAATCCCGCCCGCCCCCTC
>Ga0302314_10002338_pt1 | contig 35225 bp, 26 predicted proteins | sample III_Palsa_N2_3_FD_200533 | JGI IMG/M metagenome (GOLD analysis project Ga0302314, IMG submission 200533) | Peat permafrost microbial communities from Stordalen Mire near Abisko, Sweden - III_Palsa_N2_3 | ecosystem: Environmental > Terrestrial > Soil > Palsa > Peat permafrost | place: Sweden...
GACGTCCAGGCCAAGGCCTTCGAACGCCTCGGCCTCGACCCGGCACGTGTCCAGTAACGGAAAAGCCTGAAACCGGTATACCGGTTTCAGATCAGCTACTTGCGCTTTTTAAGCGTTCAAACTTCGGGTTAGGTTGCCAGGCGCCGCCGAAACATCGCGGAATGATGCGATTCAAGTTGTGCGTGGCGCCAACTGTCGGCCGAGGATCTGCTCGAACAGGGCGGCGGCGCGCAACAGCCGCCGGTCGAACAGGCGGGGACCGACCAGTTGGAGACCGACCGGTAAATTGTCCCGTCCGGATCCGGCCGGCAGTGACAGGGCCGGACAGAAGGCGTGGTTGAAGAAGGGCGTGAAGACCGCATGCCCGCGATCGCCAACCGCGCGGCCGCCAATCTTCGGTGGGGCGAATTGCGCATGGGGCCAGGCGACGCACGGCGTCGTCGGGCCGATCAAAAGATCATAGCCGCCAGCGAAGAACCGTGCCGCCGCCGTCGCGATGGCGGCGCTGAGCGCATAGGCGCCGGCCAGCGCAGGACCATCCAGCGCCAGCCCCCGTTCGATCTGGGCCGCGATCGGCGCGGAAAAAAGCTCGGGCTCGGCATGCCAGCGCGCGCCGTAGGATGCGGCGAGGGCGGCGCACTGGATCGGCATCAATCCCTCCTCGCTGGCGCCGTCCGGCCAGACGGGGTCTGCTTGTTCGATCGGCAGGCCGGCGGCCCGAAGTTTCTCGACGGCGGTCCCGATCGCGGCCTCGACATCGGCATCGACCGGCACGTTCAATCCGAAGCGCGGGCTGAAGCCGATCCGGAGCGCGCGGATCGGGCGACCGTCATCGGCAGGAAGGTCGATCGAGACCGGATCCTCGGGGTGCCGACCCGCGAGCACCTCGAAGAACAGCGTCACGTCATCGACACAGGTCGCCATCGGCGACAGCACATCGGTCGGCGACGGCACTCTGGGCGTCGGGATGGCCCCGGCCGACGGTTTGAAGCCCACGACGCCGACATGCGCGGCTGGCCGGCGACCAGAGCCGCCCCCATCGCTGCCGAGCGCCAGCGGCACGAACCCCGCCGCCAGGGCGGATGCCGCCCCGCCCGACGACCCGCCGGAGGTCAGCGCGGGATCCATTGGATGGCGGGTCGTGCCGTAGACCAGGTTCGAGGTCAGGCCGGTACAGCCGAATTCGGACATATTGGTCATGCCCACGAAGATCGCGCCGGCCGCGCGCAATCGGTCGATCGCAACATCGTCGCGCGTCGGAATGAAGTCGCGGTACAGCATCGAGCCCAGCGTCACGCGCCGGCCGGCGATTCTGACATGGTCCTTGATCGCGATCGGGACTCCAGCGAGCGGAAGGCATTCGCCGGCCGCGAGCCGCGCCTCCAGTCGGGCCAGTTGAGGCGCCACTTCGGCGGGATCGTAATCGACGATCGCATTCAGCGCCGCGTTTCTGGCCAGAATCGCCGTCGTCGCATAGGCCGTAGCGGTCCCGGCATCGCGTTTGCGTGAATTGACCGTCCGCGCGATCTCGACGGCACTCCAAGGAAACATATTCACCCCTGAGCAAGCTGAAACGGCCAAGCAATGTCCGGCGACAGGCCTTGTTCTTAGATATTCTATGTGCGAACCTTAGTTCATATGGCGAACATATCCAAGACGCTCGACGGTGGGCTTCGCGCGGGAGAGGCAGAACGATGCATATCGATGGAAAGCCGCTTCCCCGACCGGAGAATGCTGTGCCGCTCTATTCCTGGTTCGTGCTGATCATTCTGGTCGGCGTCTATAGCTGCAACTGGATGGACCGGTATCTGCTCTATATCCTGATCGAGCCGATCCATCGCGAATTGCACCTGTCCGATAAGGCGATGGGCTTCGTCACCGGCTTCGCCTTTTCCACGATGTATTCGCTGGCCGGTCTCGCGTTCGGCCGCTGGGCCGATTGGGGATCGCGCCGGGCGGTGCTGTCGCTCGCCATTGCCGGATGGAGCACGATGACTGGGCTGACCAGCCTGGCCGGAAACTACTTGACGCTCGTCCTGGCCCGGTTCGGCGTCGCGTCGTTCGAGGCCGGATGCAGCCCGACCGCCTATTCTCTGATCTCAGATTACTTCACGCCGCAATTTCGCGGCCGGGCCATCTCGATCTACAGCCTGGGCATCGGGATCGGCATGTGGGCCGGCGCCACGTTCGGCGGCTGGGCCAACGACCTGTTCGGCTGGCGCGCCGCATTCATGATCCTTTCGATTCCGGGGTTGCTGTTGGCGATCGTAGTGTTCCTGTTCGTCCGCGAACCGGTTCGCGGCGGCACGGATCCGGCGGTGCGAAAGGACGATGCCGCCCCGTCCCTGAGGGAGGGGTTTCGCTTCCTGCTCCAGCGCCGCGCCTTCGTCGGCGCCGCACTGGCGCTGGGCCTGCTGTGCGTCACCAGTTCGTCGTTCGAAGGCTGGGTCCCGACCTATCTCATGCGCGTGCGCGGCATGAATTCGAGTGACGTCGGCGTCCTCACCGGTTCCGGTGGGATGGCCGGCATCGCGGCGACGATGGTGATCGGCCTGCTGTGCGATCGGCTCTCGCGTCGGGATCCGCGGTGGTACCTGTGGCTGCCGATTATCAGTTTCGCGCTGGTGATCCCGTCGGAGCGCCTCTTCTTCCGCTCGTCGGGTGCATGGGCCTATTTCTTCTATTGCGTGACCCTGTTCGGCACCGGCGGGTTCACCGCGCCGCTCTTTACCGTAGGCCAGTTTCTGTTGCCGCCGCGCGTTCGCGCGTTCGGTGCTGCCGCCATGTTGTTCATCCTGAACATGGTCGGGATGGGGGGTGGCAATTTCGGCGTCGGTCTGATCAGCGACCTGCTTAAGGACCGCTATGGCGACGGCTCCCTTGAGACGGCGATCCTGTCGCTGCAGGTCTCATCGCTCGTCGGTATCGGTGCCCTGTTCTATGCCTCGGTTTGGCTGGCACGAGACATCGTGTCGAGCGAAGAAAAGGATCGGCCTGCACTGGCGACATCCGACGATCAGGTGCCGGCCGCGACTTAGGCCGTAGGCAAGAGCGGCGGGGTCACGACCCGAACACGACGGTTTTGCTGCCGTTCAGCAGCACCCGGTCGTCCAGGTGGTAGCGCACGGCGCGCGCCAGCACGCGCCGTTCGATGTCGCGACCGATCCGGATCAGATCGTCGGGCGTGTCGCTATGGCTGATGCGCTCGACATCCTGTTCGATCAGCGGGCCTTCATCGAGGTCGGCCGTCACGTAATGCGCCGTGGCGCCGATGAGTTTGACGCCCCGGGCATGGGCCTGATGATAGGGTTTGGCCCCCTTGAAGCCCGGCAGGAAGGAGTGATGGATATTGATGCAACGGCCCGCAAGTTTGCCTGCAAGATCGTCGGACAGCACCTGCATGTAGCGCGCGAGCACGACCAGATCCGTGTCTGTCTCCCGCACCAGCTTCCAGATCTGCGCCTCCTGCTGCGGCTTGCTGTCGCGCGTCGAGGGCAGGTAGTGAAACGGGATCGGACCGAAATCCATGTCGGGATAAGTCTCGCGCGGATGGTTGGCGACGATCGCCGTCGGCGTCATCGCCAGTTCGCCGATGCGCCAGCGATACAGCAGGTCGGTCAGGCAATGGTCGAACTTCGAGACCAGCAGCATGACCCGCCGCTTCTCGGCCTGATCGCGCAGCGCCCAACTCATGGCGAACCGGTCGGCCAACGGCGCGAAAGCCCGGCGCATCTCATCGACCGGACGCCCGGTATCGGTCCGATTGAATACGAGGCGCATGAAGAACCGATCGGTCTCGGTATCGTCGAACTGCTGGGCCTCGAGGATGTTGCCGCCATCCTCGAACAGGTGGGAGGCGACGGCCGCGACGATGCCGGGGCGATTGGGGCAGGACAGGGTCAGAATGTAGCGCGCAACGGACATGAACTTATCTCTCGAATGAACCAGAACTCGCGGAATTGCTGCAACTGCGCGATGAACCTTCTGCCCCGAACGCAAGATCGGCCCAATCGCACAAACATATTGTTCCGAACACTGAATAAAAGCTAGTTTGTGGAAAATTATTACTTTTCAAATTTCGCAAATTTGTCTGCGTTCTTCCACAAGTTTTCGCGCGGCAATGACGTGTTCAATGACGGCGAAGCGACCGAGCGAGGGCAGATAGCCCTCGCCCCTGATAGGCTTGCCTGATACGATGTTCGCATAAAAATCAATTGTCCGTATTGCGAACATTTGGTCCGCCGTTTTTCGAAGCCCGGCTCAACATGCTGCTGCAGAGCCTTCGATCGCCGCCTTCGCCTGCCTGACTTTTGAATCCCTTGAATGGAGATTGCGAATGCGGATCGAGAAACATCTCGAGGCGCTGGGGATCGTCCTGACGACACCCGCCGCCGGGGTCGGCCAATACGGCCAGCGCTATGGCCGGATGAAGTCTCATTTCCTGTCGGGAAAGCTGCTGTTCCTGGGCGGTCACACCGCCGGCATGCTGGACGGCCAGGCACGCTATCCAGGCCGGCTCGGCCATGACGTCTCGATCGAGGACGGCTATCAGGCTGCGCGGCTGACGGCGATCAACTGCATCTCGACGATCAAGCGCGCCATCGGCGATCTCGACCGCGTCACGGCCATCGTCAGCTCGCTCAATTTCGTCGCCTGCACCCCCGATTTCACCGAACACTACAAGGTCACGAACGGGCTGAGCGAGCTTCTGGAATCGGTGTTCGGCCCGGATATCGGCGTCGGCGCGCGCGCCAGCATGGGGGCGCCCTCGCTCTCCGACAATTACTGCTTCGAGACCTCGCTCACGGTCCAGGTCGACGACGCTCCCGCGCTTTCCTGAGAGGTGAAGCGCGCATGAGCCGCGCCGAAAATTCATTGCATTCGAACACATGTTCATTATACGAACATTGATAATCGCGGAGAGCCGGGGTGCTCCCCATAACGAAGGTAGGTGCGGAAATGATCGACGGAATGCTGATCGATGGTCGGATGTTGGCAGGAGAGAGCACGTTCGGCGTCATCGATCCGGCCACCGGCAGCGTTTTCGCCGAGGCCCCCGACTGCAGCCCCACCCAACTGGAACAGGCGATCGCGTCCGCCTCGCGGGCGTTCGGCCCCTGGTCCCGCGACCAGGGGGCTCGCCGCCGCGTGCTGCTCGCCTGCGCGGCACTGACCCGCGCCCACGCCGGGGAGTTGGGGCAGCTGATCAGCCGCGAACAGGGCAAGCCGCTAGCCAAGGCCGTGGGTGAAGTCATGGGGGCGGCGCGCTGGTTCGAGCACACGGCCGGCATCGAGATGCCGGTCGAGATCGTCCACGACGACGAGACGATGCGCGTCTCGGTCCATCACCGTCCGCTGGGCGTGGTTGCCGGCATCACGCCGTGGAACTACCCCGTGATGTCCGCCGTCTGGAAGATCGCGCCTGCCTTGCTCGCCGGCAACTGCATCGTCCTGAAACCATCACCCTTCACGCCGCTCTCGACCCTGCGGCTCGGCACAATTCTGAAGGACGCGATCCCGGCCGGCGTGCTCGCCCTCGTCTCGGGCGGCGACGCGCTTGGCCGCGCCCTGGCCGCGCACCCGGCGATCCGCAAAATCTCGCTGACCGGCTCGGTCGAGGCCGGCAAGAGCGTCGCCGGCACGGCGGCGGCCGACCTGAAACGCGTCACGCTGGAGCTGGGGGGCAACGATGCCGCCATCGTGCTGGATGATGTGGATCCGGAAGCGATAGCCGAGAAGCTGTTTTGGGGCGCCTTCCAGAACAGCGGCCAGGTCTGTTCCGCCATCAAGCGGCTGTTCGTCCATGAGACGGTCTACGAACCGGTGAAACAGGCGCTCGTCGCCCGCATCGCCAAGACCCGGATCGGCAGCGGGCTGGAGGATGGTGTCGAACTGGGGCCGCTCAGCACGAAGGCGCAATTGGCGCGCGTGCGGGAGCTGGCAGCGGACGCGGGGAATGCCGGCGGCATTCTGCACGGCAGCGCGCCAGTGCCGCTCTCGGACGGCTATTTCATGGCGCCAGCCCTGGTCACCGGCCTCGCCGACGATGCGCGGCTGGTGGCCGAGGAGCAGTTCGGCCCGATCCTGCCCCTCCTGTCCTTCGTGGACGAGGCCGAGGTCATCGCGCGGGCCAATGCCAGCCATTTCGGCCTGTCAGGCTCGGTCTGGAGCGGCAACACCGCGCACGCTGCCGAACTGGCCGCCGAACTCGATTGTGGTACCGCCTGGGTCAATCAACATCTGGCCGTGCTGCCGGTCGCGCCGGTCGGCGGGCATAAATGGTCCGGGATCGGCGTGGAAAACGGTCCCTGGGGTGTCGCCGCCTACACCGATCTGCAGACCATCTCGGTCGCGAAGGTCTGACCATGTCCGATACGTCCGCGATCATTTCCCGCCTGGGTGCCTTGCCGCGATTTCGCGCATTGCACGGCCCGACCCCGCTGGAGGAGGCGCGGGCGCTGTCCCGCCATCTGGGCGGCCCCCGTATCTTCCTGAAGCGCGACGACCTGACGGGTGCGGGCCTCGGCGGCAACAAGGTCCGCAAGCTGGAATTCATCCTGGGCCGGGCGCTCGCCGATGGCGCCGACACGGTCATCGTCTGCGGCGGGTATCAGTCCAACCTGGCACGGATCGCCGCCGCCATGGGCGCCCGCGCCGGGCTGCGCATGGAACTGGTGCTGGGCGGCGTCCCGGGCGAGCCGCATCCGATCTGCGGCAATCTGCTGCTCGACCATCTGTTCGGCGCCAAGGTGCATCTGGTCGAGACCGAGCCGCGCTGGGATTTCGGCAGCTACATCGAAGATCTGGCGGCCCGGCTGCGCCGCGAGGGGCGCCGTCCGATGATCATGCCGCTGGGCGGTTCCAGCCCCGAAGGCATGGCGGGATACATCGCCGCCACGATCGAGATGATCGAGCAGTTCCGCATTCACGAAATCGCGCCGACCCGGCTGTTCGTCGCCGTCGGTTCGGGCGGCACCTATTCCGGCCTGACCCTGGGCGAGGCGAACCTCAGCCCCGGCTATCACGTCACCGGCATCAGCGTCAGCCGCACCACGGAATATCTGGTCGACAAGGTGGTGTCGGAGACACAGGAAGCGCGTGCCATGCTGGGCCTGCCGCGGGGGCCGGTCGGCGGCGATCTCACCGTGTTCGACCAATATATCGGCGCGCATTACGGCGCGCCGACCGACGGCGCGCGTGAGGCGATTTCGCTGCTGGCGCGGCTGGAAGGCGTCCTGGTCGATCCGGTCTATTCGGCGAAGGGCCTGGCTGGCCTGATCGATCAGATCCGCCAGGGCCGCATCGGCGCGGACGAGACGGTCGTGTTCCTGCACACCGGCGGCTCGCCGGCCTTGTTCGCTTACGATCCGGCCGACCTGCTGCTGCCCGGGCAGGCCGCATGACGCATTATTCCGCCCTCACCGTCGCCCGGCAGGCACTGTCCGGCCATCGGCTGTGGCAGCCGGCCTGGCGCGATCCGGCACCGCGTCCGCGCTACAAGGTAGTCATCATCGGCGGCGGCGGGCACGGGCTGGCCACGGCCTATTACCTGGCGAAGAACCACGGCATCACCGATGTCGCGGTGCTGGAAAAAGCCTGGCTCGGCGGCGGCAATACCGGGCGCAACACCGCCATCGTCCGCTCAAGCTACCTGCTGGACGCCAACGCGCAATTCTACGAGCACTCGCTGAAACTATGGGAGGGGCTGAGCGCCGACCTGAATTTCAACGTGATGTTCAGCCAGCGCGGCATGGTCAACATCGCCCATAGCAATGCGGAAATGTCGGGATTGCACCGGCGCGGCAATGCGATGCGGTTGAACGGCATCGATGCCGAATTACTGGATCGGAACGACCTCGGCCGGCTGATGCCGGATCTGGATCTGTCGGCCGAAGCGCGCTTTCCCATCATGGGCGGGCTGATCCAGCGGCGCGGCGGTACCGCGCGCCATGACGCGGTCGCCTGGGGCTATGCCCGGGCGGCGGACGCGCGCGGTATCGATATCATTCAGAATTGCGAAGTGACCGCGCTCAGGCGCGCGGCCGGCCGGATCACCGGCGTGGAGACCACGCGCGGCACGATCGAGGCGGACAAGGTGGCGATCTGCGTCGCCGGCGATTCCAGCCGTCTCGCCGCCATGGCCGGGCTGCGGCTGCCGATCGAAAGCCATGTGCTGCAGGCGCTCGTGTCCGAGCCGATCAAACCGATGCTGAACGTGGTCGCGGTCTCGGGCGCGCTGCATATTTATATCAACCAGTCGGACAAGGGCGAACTGGTGATGGGCGGCGATATCGACGGCTGCAATTCCTATGCGCAGCGCGGCGATCCGCATGTGCTGGATCATGTCGTCGAGTCCGCCGTGGCGCTCTTCCCCTGCCTCAGCCGGTTGCGGATGATGCGGAGCTGGGGCGGCACGGTCGACATGACCATGGACGGCAGCCCGATCATCACCAAACTGCCGATCGACGGCCTCTATCTGAACGGCGGCTGGTGCTACGGCGGCTTCAAAGGCACGCCGGCCGCCGGCTGGACGCTGGCGCATCTGGTCGCGACCGACCAGCCCCATCCCCTGACCGCCCGTCACACCCTGGAACGTTTCTCGACCGGCGCCTTGCTGGACGAACGCGGCTCCGGCTCCAGTCCCTGGTTGCATTAAGCCGATGCTTATTCCTTGCCCCTGCTGCGGCCCCCGCTCGATGGCGGAGTTCAGTTACGGCGGTGCCGACCTGATCCGACCGGTCGGCGGACCGCCACTCGATCCGGCCTCTCCCCCGGGCGAGGCCTGGGACGATTTCGTCTATCGGCGCGACAATGCCGCCGGCGCGCATACGGAGCTGTGGTTTCACGCCGCCGGCTGCCGGCGCTGGTTCGCCGTGCGGCGCGATACACGCACGAACGTGATCCTGGCGGAGACGGAGGCATGAGCGGCTGGCGGCCGGCGGCCGGCGGGCGGATCGACCGTCACCGACCGATCCGGTTCAGCTTCAACGGTCGGGACCATATCGGCTTTGAAGGCGATACGCTGGCATCCGCCCTGATTGCCAATGGCGTCGACCTGGTCGGGCGCAGCTTCAAATATCATCGCCCACGCGGCATCGTCGCCTATGGGTCGGACGAGCCGAACGCGCTGGTGCAGGTGGGCAACGGCGCCCGGAGCGAGCCGAACCTGAAGGCGACGCAGGTCAGGCTGGTACCGGGCCTGGTCGCCCGAAGCCAGAATTGCTGGCCCTCGGTCAGGTTCGACCTGGGCGCCGTCAATGGCTTTATCGCGCCGCTGATCCCGGCCGGCTTCTATTATAAGATGTTTAAATGGCCGGCAGCCGCCTGGCCGCTCTATGAGAAGCTGATCCGGAACGCCGCCGGCATGGGGCGCGCGCCGAGCCTGCCCGACCCGGACCGTTATGAAACCGTCCATCGTCATGTCGATCTGCTGGTGATCGGCGGCGGCGCCGCGGGCCTGGCTGCGGCCGATGCGGCACCCCCGTCGGCCCGCGTCTTGTTGGTCGATGATCAGCCCGACCTGGGCGGCCTCGGGACAGCGGCCGATGCCCGTGTCAGCGGTCAGGATTATGTCGATTGGATAAGGGCGACCCAGGAGCGGCTCCAGGCCCGGCCGGATGTCACGCTGCTGCCGCGTGCCACCGCCTATGGCCATTACGACGGCAATCTGGTCGGCATCGTCGAGGAACGCGCGGGCACGATGCGCCAGCGGCGCTGGATGGTCCATGCCGACCGGATCGTGCTGGCAACCGGTGCGTTCGAGCGGCCACTGCTGTTCGGCGACAACGACCGGCCGGGCGTGATGCTGGCCGGCGCCGCGCGGCACTATCTGCATCGCCATGCGGCGGTGCCGGGCCGTCGCTGCGTCGTCTTCACCAATAATGACAGTGGCTATGACGCGGCCTTCGAGCTGCATCGCGCCGGGGTCGAGATCGCCGGCATTGTCGATGCCCGTGCCGGGGCGGGAGAAGACGCGACACGGCGCGCGGCGGCCGCGGGTATTCCCCGCTTCCCTGCCCATCGGGTGTTGCGCAGCCATGGGCGTCGCCGGGTCGCCGGCTGCACGGTTCAGCCGATCGATGCCGCCACGAGACCGGTCCGCCTCGCGTGCGATCTGCTGCTGACCGCCGGCGGCTGGACCCCGGCAGCGCAGCTCTTCGCCCATGCCGGCGGCCGTCTGCGCTATGACGAGGAGATCGCGGCAGTGGTCCCCGACCCCGCCTCATCGCCGCTGGTGGCGGTGGGTGCCTGCGCCGGCGCTTTCGATCTCGCCTCCTGTATCGCGGCCGGCCGCGCCGCCGGCGCGGGCGAGGCGGTGCCGGCCCCGGCAGTGACGATCGTCGTCGAGCCGTCGCCGGCACCGCTGCCCCGCACCGCCAAGCAATTCGTCGACCTGCAGAACGATGTGACCGAGGCCGATCTCAGGCTCGCCGTGCGCGAGGGCTATCGCTCGGTCGAACATGTCAAACGCTACACCACGCTGGGCATGGGCACGGACCAGGGCAAGCTGGTCGGGCTGAACGGTGTCGCGGTGATTGCCGCCGCCCAAGGCGTGACACCCGCCGCCATCGGCACCAGCCGACCGCGCCCACCGTTCGCTCCGGTCACATTCGGCACGATGGCGGGGGGCTTTGTCGGTCTCGCGGCGGCACCCGCGCGGACCACGCCGATGCACGGGTGGCACCAGGCCCATAGCGCCTTCTTCGCCAATGTCGGCAGCTGGCGCCGGCCGCAATTCTATCGCCGTAACGGCGAGACCGACGTGGCGGCGGTCAATCGCGAGGCGCTGAACGTGCGTCGGAACGTCGGCCTGACCGACGTCTCGACGCTCGGCAAGATCGACCTGCAAGGCGCCCACGTCGCCCAGTTGCTCGACCATGCCTATGTCAACGGCTGGGCCACGCTGAAGCCCTACCGTTGCCGCTATGGCGTGATGCTGCGCGAGGACGGCATCGTGCTGGATGACGGCACGACCACGCGCCTGTCGGACGATCGCTGGTTCATGACCACGACCACGGGCAATGCCGAGCGCGTGCTGGCCAATCTGGAACGCATTCGCCAGATCGACCTGCCGGACCTCGACGTCACGCTGACGCCGGTCACGGAACAATGGGGCGCGATGGCGGTCGCCGGCCCCCGCGCCATCGATCTGCTGCGGGCGCTGTCGCCCGATTTCCCGGTCGATACCGCGGCACTGCCGTTCATGGGCATGGCGGAAGGACGGCTCGCCGGGATCGAGGCCCGGGTGCTGCGGGTCAGCTTCTCGGGCGAGCGGGCCTACGAGATCTACACCCGCTCCGGCGAGGCCCTGGCCATGTGGCAGGCCATCGTCGCCGCCGGCGGGCCTTTCGGCCTCATGCCTTATGGCACCGAGGCGATGATGACGCTGCGGATCGAGAAGGGCCTGTTCGTGCCCGGCTTCGAGGCGGACGGGCGCACCACCCCAGACGACCTGGGGGTGTCCCGCATGCTCAGCACCAAAAAGGACTTCATCGGCCGGCGTTCGCTCACCCGCGCCGCCTTCACGGCACCGGACCGGCGGCAGTTGGTCGGCCTGATGCCGGTCGATCCTACCCAAGCCATTCCGCGCGGCGCACAGATCGTGCGGGAAGTGCCGTCGGCCCCGCTCACGCCGATCGAAGGCAACGTGACCTCGGTCACGTTCAGCCCAAACCTCGATCGCTGGATCGCACTGGCACTGGTCGCGGGCGGACGGGCGGCTGTCGGCGAGCGGCGCATCGCCGCGTCGCCGCTGACCAATGAATTCGTGCCCGTGACGATCTGCAATCCTATCTTCATCGATCCGGAAGGAGCCCGGTTACGTGACTGACACCTGTCACATCACCGCGCACGGACCGGTCCCGCTGGTCGAAATCAGCGCGCGCCCTGCCGCCTGGTCCGGCGGGCTGGCAGACGCGGTGCAGGATGCCGCCGACGGCGCCACGGTGCTGGTGCTCTCCCCCGATCGCCGCCTGGTGCTGCTTGCGGACGAGCCTTTGCCCATCTGGTGGGGCGCGGTGGCCGCCGCTGGCGGAAAGGCCGTCGATGTCGGCCACGCCTGGCGCCTGTTCCAGGTCGCTGGGCCCGAGGCCCGGGCGCTCCTGGAGCGCGGCATCGCATTGGATCTGGATCCGCGCCACTTCGTGCCCAACCAGGCCGCCCAAACACTGTGCGCCCGCACGCCGGTGATCCTGTTCTCGGCCGGGATCGACCTTTTCCATCTCTATGCCGCCACCAGCTATGCCGACTGGCTTTCGGCCTGGCTGCGCGATACTCGCGAAACCATGACGACCGCAATCGGGGAAGGCATCCGCCATGTCCATTCTTGAACCCGCGCCCAGCGCGCTGCATCGGCAATCGATCGTCATCGATGGGCTGATCGTCTCCAACTGGAGCCGCAAGCTGTTCGGAGAGATGCGGGACGGCGGCTTGACCGCCGCCAACTGCACCTGCGGCATCTGGGAAGGCTTCGTGCCGTCCATGCAGGCCATCGCGGAATGGAAGCAGCTACTGGCCGACAATGCCGACCTGATCACCCAGGTCTATAGCGCAGCCGATATCCTGCGCGCCAAGCAGGAGGGGCGGGTCGGCATCATCCTCGGCTGGCAGAATTCGACCGGCTTCGGCGAGGATCTGCGCATGGTCCCGCTGTTCCGCGAGTTGGGTCTCAGGGTCGTGCAGATGACCTATCATACCGCCAATTTCGCGGGGTCCGGCTGCCTGGAAGGCGTCGATCGCGGATTGACGGATTTCGGGCGCGACCTGGTGGCAACGCTCAACCGCGAAGGTATCCTGATCGACCTCAGCCATGTCGGCAGCCAGACTTCGCGCGACGTGATCGCCGCGTCCACCAAACCGGTCAGCTATACCCACTGCGCCCCGCGAGCGCTCAAGGACCACGCGCGCAACAAGACCGACGCGGAGCTGCGCGAGCTGGCCGATCGCGGCGGCATGATCGGCGTCACCATGTTCCCGCCCTTCACCGCGAAGGGCAATGAGTCGACGCTGGAAGACTACATCGACGCCATCGCCCATGTGGTCGATGTGTGCGGCGAGGAGCAGGTCGGCATCGGCACCGATTTCATGCTGGATATGCCGTCGGAGCGCATGGGCTATTTCCTGCGCGACAAGGGCTACGGGCGGCGACTGCTGACCCCGACCGGCCCTAAATTCCCGGCCGAGATCGGCCGTATCCGCCAATTTCCCAACCTGACGGCCGCCATGGAGCGTCGTGGCTGGTCGGATCAGCGCATCGCCCGGCTGATGGGCGGCAATTGGCTGCGGATCCTGGGCGAGGTCTGGGCATGACCACGCCGGATCCCGTTTTCCCCGTCGTCTTCGGCATCTGCCTGGATGCCGAAGCGATCTGGGTCGCCATCAACCCCGACAATGCCCATCGACCGGCACAGCTGTCGCACGGCACCTACGAAATCGCCGAAGGGCTGACGCCGTTGCTGGACCTGCTGGCGCGGCATGGGGTGCCTGCGACCTTTTTCGTTCCGGGCATCACGGCCGATCGCTATCCGGACGCCGTGCGCCAGATCCGCGACGCGGGGCACGAGCTTGGGGCCCATAATTATCTGCACCGCTCGCCCGTCGGCCTGTCGCGCGAAGAAGAACGGGACGAGCTGGTGCGCGGCATCGAGGCGATCGAGCGGGTCGCGGGATTGCGTCCCGTCACCTGGCGTTCACCCTCCTGGGAATGGACCTCGGCGACGCGCGACCTGCTGCTGGCCGAAGGCATTTCCGTCTCGACCAATTTTCATGACCGCGCCGGTCCCTATCGTCACCACCACGACGGCAAGCCCCTCGATCTCGTCGAGCTGCCGGTGCAATGGCATCTGGGCGACGCGCCCTACTTCATGCATGGCGGCCGAATGGAGCGGGTGGTCCGCACCGCGGCCGAGGTCCAGGAGCTCTGGACCGAGGAATTCCTCGGTCACTATGACTGGCCGGGCGCCTTTTTCCATCTGACGCTGCACGTCCAGCTGATCGCGCAGCCCGGCCGGCTGCGCATGCTGGAGCGCTTCATCCAATTCATCGCCTCGCATCCGCGGGTTCGTTTCATGACCTCGAGCGATACGGCTCGAAGGGTATCCTAAGTTCAACCGTACGAGAGAGCCTTGCCATGACCCTCGCCAATGACGCTCTGAACCATGTCTGGTTCCATGCCACTTCCCCGCAGGCCCTTCGATCGGAGGGCGGTCTCACGGTGTTCACCAAGGGCGAGGGCTGCTACCTGACCGACGAGGACGGACGCCGCTATCTGGATGGCCTGTCGGGCGGCGCCTTCGTCACCAACGTCGGCCATGGCCGGGCGGAAATTGCCGACGCGATGGCGGCCCAGGCGCGGGAACTGGCCTATGTCTCGCCCTACAATTTCGTCGCACCGCCGACCGTGCGGCTGGCCCAGGAAGTGGCGGCGCTGGCACCAGGCGATCTGGACCGGGTGTTCTTCACCTCGGGCGGCTCGGAAGCGGTCGAGACCGCGCTCAAGATCGCCAAGCAATATCATTGGCTGGGCGGCGACCAGAAACGCACCAAGGTGATCAGCCGACGCGGCTCCTATCACGGCTCGACCCAGTATGCGATGAGCATCAGCGGCGCGAGCCACGACTTCAACAACCGCATCTTCGGCCCGCTGGTGCCCGGCTGCATCCAGGTGCCGCACAACAACTGTTACCGCTGCGAATACGGCCTGACGCGGCCCAGTTGCAACATTCTCTGCGCCAGCATGATCGAAAAGGCCATCCTGCACGAGGGGCCGGAGACCGTCGCCGCGATCATCGCGGAGCCGATTCCGGCGGCCGCCAGCATCTATCCGGCGCCGGACGAGTATCTGCCGATGCTGCGCGAGATCGCGGACAAATACGGCGTGCTGCTGATCGTCGACGAGGTCATCAACGGCTTCGGCCGCACCGGCACCATGTTCGCCTGCGAGCAATGGGGTGTGGTCCCGGACATCATGACCGTCGCCAAGGGCATCACCAGCGGCTATGTGCCGATGGGCGCCGCCATCGCGAGCCAGCGCGTCGTGAAGCGCTTCGAGGAGAGCACGGGCCGCGAGGCCGGGCTGAACCATGTGCTGAGCTTCGGCGGCCATGCGGTGGCCGCGGCGGCGGCACTCAAGAACATCGAGATCATGAAGCGCGAGAACCTGGTCGAGAACTCGCGGGAGATGGGGGCCTATCTGCTCGACGGGCTGAACGAGCTGCGCAAGCTGCCGCTGGTCGGCGACGTCCGCGGTCGCGGCCTGCTGGCGGCGGTCGAACTGGTGCGCGACAAGCAGACCCGGGAGCCGTTCCGTCCGCAGGACCAGATGCAGGGCCGCATCACCAGCTATATGCGCGACGCGGGCGTGCTGGTCCGCACCTTCCAGGTCGTGGAATTCGGTCCGCCGCTATCGGCCGGTCGGGCCGAAGTCGATGCGATCGTCGCGGCGCTCGAAAGCGCCATCCTGCGCTATGCCGGCGAGATGGGCATGGCATAGTCCCGCGCGAAGCCGCTGGCCGGGTCCTCCCGGCCAGCGGGCGTCCTACTGCAGCAGGTTCTTGAAGACCTGACCGTCCTTCAGGATGAGCATGAGCCTGCTTTTGTCCTGAAGCAGCCTGATGTCGGCGAGCGGATCGCCCTCGACGCAGAGGATATCCGCGAGCTTGCCGGCTTCGAGCGTGCCCAGGCGGTCTTCCAGCCCCAGGCAACGGGCGGCGACGCCGGTGCCCGACTGGATCGCCTGCATCGGCGGACAGCCGGCGGCGACCATCAATTCCAGCTCGAACAGATTGTCGCCCTGGAACTGGCCGAAGGAATCGGAGCCCATCGCGATCTTGACGCCGGCCCGCAACGCGCGGACATAGCCCTCGGTATGGATAGCGATCAGATCCCGCGCCGCCTGCTTCGCCGTTTCATGAATATGGGCCTGCGGGTCCCGTTCCGCGATCCTGAGGATGCCGTAGTTGCAGGTGAGCGTCGGCACCAGGAACGCATCGCGCTGGAGCAGCAGCCCGATATCCTCGTCGCTCAGATAATAGGGATGCTCGACAGAATCGACGCCGGCCTGCAGCGCGTTGGCGACGCCGGGACCGCCGTCGACATGGGCCATGACCCGCTTGCCGGCGGTGTGGGCCTCGTAGACGACAGCGGCGATTTCCTCGGGCGTCAACATGGCGGTCGGCAGTCGGCCGGGTGCCATATGGATGCTGCTGGTGGTGTGGATATTGAGCACGTCGGCGCCGGCGGCCAGCAATTCGCGCGATGCCCGGCGCAGCGGCTCGACCCCGTCGCAATAGCGCACCACCTGTCCCATCATCGCCGACAGATCGAGCTTGGCACCTGATGCCAGATCGAGATCCCAGATCGCGCCGGTCTGGGCCAGAATGACGAGCGAGACCAGCAGGCGTGGACCGGGCACGATACCGCGGTCGATCGCCAGCTTGATCCCGGCATCGACGCCGCCTGCTTCGCGAACGGTCGTCACGCCAGCCTCGAGCGTCGCCCGCAGGTTCTCCGTCGTCTTGATTGCGGTATAAGAGGCCGGGGTCGTCAGCCGGGTCTCCAGATCATAGTCGTGCGCCGTCAGATGGGCATGGCAGTCGATGAAGCCGGGCAGCAGCGTCCGGCCGCCGACGTCGATGATCCGGGCGTCGTCGGGCCAGCGGAGTTCCGCCGCCGGGCCGACGGCGACGATCCTGTCGCCCTCGATGAGGATCGCCTGGTCCGGCCGGGGCGCGCTGCCGGTGCCGTCGATCAGTCGGCCGCCCCTGATTACCGTCCGCATGTCACGCGGCGTCCTGGTCATGGACGATCACGCCGCGCGAGATCGTCTTCCGGACGGCGATCCGGGCGAGCTGGTCCGGAACGGTCGTCAGCGGGTTGGCGTCCAGCACGACCAGATCGGCGAGCTTGCCGGGTTCGATCGTGCCCTTGTCCTGTTCCTCGAACGCGATTCGCGCGGCGTTGGTCGTATAGAGCGACAGCGCCTCGTAGATGCTGAGGCGACGGTCCGCTTCCGGGTGGGCCGCCACCGCCTGAATGCCGATCAGCGGCCCCATCGGCTTCGGATCGGCGTCCGAACCACCGGCGATGAGGACGCCGGCATCGAGGATGCGGCGATAAGGGTGGCGCCGCTGATAGCGCTCGAAGCCCAGATATTTGACCAGACCTGCCGGTTCGTCGGAGGCCCGTGGCAAGGGATCCGGCACGGTGGCGAAATTCGGCTGCATCCCGACGGCGACGCCCAGGCGCGCGGCCCGCGCAATCTGCGCAGCCGTCGGCAGGCTGAAATGTTCGATCCGATGCCGATGATCGTCTCGCGGGAAGGCGTTCAGCGCCAGTTCATAGGCGTTCAGCAGCTGCTCGATCGCCGCATCGCCAATGGCGTGCATGCTGATCTGCAGGCCGGCCGCGTGGGCGGTTTTGACGAAGACGTTCAGCTCGTCATCGGAGAAATAGAGGCTTCCCTTGCTGTGTGGGCAATGACAATAGGGCTCCAGCAATGCCGCAGTTCCCTCGTCATAGGCGCCATCGACCCAGATGCAGCCGCCGATCCGCGGCAGCTTCAGGCTCAGAACCCTTTCCACATCGGTGCTTTGGAAATAGATGACGGTACTGATCGCCAGGCGGTCCTGTTCGCGCAGCAGGATCTCCACATCCCGTTCCGGCAGCCAGCCGCGGCCGCCGGGGCTACCGCCTTCCAGGGCATGTACGGTGGTTATGCCGACCGCGGCCGCCATCCGGGCCGCGCGATGCATGGCGGCGGCCCGCGTCTCGTCGTCGATCGCCTGGGTATAATAGCGATATCGGGCCTCGGTATTGGCCTTGTCCCGCAGCACGCCGTCGACCGTGCCGTCATCGTATCGTCCGACGCCCGCGATATCGGCCGGCAGGGCCAGCAGATCGAAGGCCGCGTGGTTGACGATGCAGGCGTGGGCGCCGACATCGCCGATCATGATCGGGCAGTCGAGGCTGATCGCATCCAGATCGCGGCGGGTGATCAGCAGGTCCAGATCGCCGATCGCACAGCCATGGACCAGCACCGCTTGGCCCGGCTTGGCCGTGGCGACCGTTTGGGTCACAACGGCCAGCACGCGCGCATGGGACGTCTCGTCATAGACGCTGGGACCGAGGCCGCCGAGCCCGGCCTGGGTAAAATGCACGTGGGAATCGATGAAGCCCGGCAGCACTGTCCGGCCGCCGAGGTCGAGATGCTGCGTCCGGGGGCCGATCAGCGGTGCGATGGCTTCAGCCGGACCGACCGCCAGGATCCGGTCGCCCCCGATCGCGATGGACAGTGCCGATCCGAACGCGTCCGGCGTCGTCATGGCGACGACGGTCGCACCGGTCAGTACCATATCCGCATATGTCGCCTTGCTTGCCATCGTCAAACTGCCCCTTCGTTCTGCCGCCGTCAGGCTGCGGCACCCCCGTGTTCGAGATCGGCCGGCAGCCGATGGGCGCCGTAGAGCGTCAGGGCGAGCCCCGGCACCCCGACCAGCACCGTAGCGGCGAGCCCATAACGCAGCGCCTCGGCGCCGTACCAGGCGGACAGCCCATCGCTCAGCAGGCCGGTGGCGAGATTGCCGCTCGCCACGCCCAGGATATTGAAGCTGACCAGGATCACCGCCGACGACAGCGCGCGCATCCGCGGCGGCATCAGCCGCTGGGTGATCGCCAGCGTCGGCGCCATGTAGGAAGCGCCGCAGAATGTCGCGAGGACGTAGAATACGAAAACCACGCTCCCGTCGGCGAACAGGAACAGCAGGATCAGCGGAAGCATGGCGGCGGCGCCGAGCGACGCGACCCAGAGGTACCAGCGCGGGTCGCGCGCGGAGAGACGATCGGCAAGCACCGCGAAGAACAGCGTCCCGACCATTCCGGCGATGCTGCCGAGCAGCCCGATCTTTTCCCCGACCTCGGCACTGCCGTAGCCATGAACGCGGATGAGGAAGGTGGCCCCCCAGATGTCGGTGGCATCATTGGCGAACACGAGCAGGCCGGTGCCCAGGACATAGGCCACGAACGAGTGGCGGGACAGCATGAAGCGCAGCACCGCGCCGGCCGGGTAATGCACGTCTTCCGCGACCTCCGGGCTGGACCGCCCCCTGGCGGGTTCCCGCACCGTCAGGCGGAAAAACAGGGCGAATGCGACCCCGGGGACCGCCGCGATCATGAACGCGGCACGCCAGCCATATTGGTCGATCAGCCAGCCCCCGACGCCCAGGCCCAGCCCCATGCCGATATATTCGCCGAGGCCGAAGATGGCCAAGGCGGTCGCCCGCTGCCCGGGCCGGAAATAATCGGCGATCAGCGAATGGGACGGCGGACTGCAGGCGGACTCGCCCAGACCGACGCCGAAGCGCCCGATGACCAGCGAGACCAGATTCTGCGCGCCGGCACAGAACGCGGTCATGACGCTCCAGACGGTCAGGCCAAGCGCGATGATGGAGCGCCGGTTCGCAAGATCGGACCAGCGCGCGATCAATACGCCGGCGATGGTGTAGACGGTGGAAAAAGCGAAGCCGGACAAGAGCCCGAGGCTCGTATCGGAGAGATCGAGATCCTGCTTGATCGCCTCCATCGCAATGATCAGCAGATACCGGTCGAGCCAGTTCAGGCTGTAGACCGCGAGCAGCATCGCCAGGACGAACCAGGCATAGGGCACGGCAGGCCGGCGCCTGGCCTCGCTCTGCCCGGCGGCCGTGTTCAAGCGTGCGGCCCGCGGATGATGGGGCCGTCGTGCCTTGCTCGCATCATGACCGTTTTCCCATTTCGCCGCCCGCGGCTGAATGTCCGAACTGCGAACATATGAACGCATATCGAACTATAGGGGTGGGATTGGCCTGAATGCCAGTAGGAAATCGCGGGCGAACGCCCCCGCGCGACGCCACGCTGGAGCGGGCGTCGGGCCGGATCGTCATCATCACCGATGTCGGCGGACTCAGGCGGTCGTGCGGCCTGCCTTGAGGGCCACTTCCAACTCGCTCGTGATGTGCCGGACCAGCGGCAACACGTCGGCCAGCAGTTGCTTCGTGGTCAGCGCGCTCATGCTGGTGAGCGCGGTTACAGCGCCGGCAACCTGCTGATTGCCGTCGAAGAACGGCATTGCCAGCGAACGGACGCCGACTTCCACCTCCTGCTCGACCAGCGCGTAGCCGCGGCTGCGCACCAGTTCCAACTCCCGCCGCAACGAGTCGGGATCGAGCGTGGTCTTCTCGGTCAAAGGCACCAGATGGCTGCCGGAGAGCACCTGTTCGATCGTCGCTTGCGGGGCGAACGCGAGCATCGCTCGGCCGGTCGATGTGGAAACCAACGGCAGGCGACGGCCGACGGGCACGGTGACGGACAGCGAGCGGGGCGGGATCGCCCGGGCGGTATAGACCGATTCCGTACCGTCGCGCACCGCGAGCGCTACGGTCTGGCCCGAGAGATTGCTTGCCTCTTCGAGCAGCGGTTGGGCCAGATCCGCAAAGGGAAGCGCCGAGAGATAAGCATAGCCCAACCCCAGTACGCGCGGGGTCAGGCGGAACAGGCGACCGTTCCGCGCGAGATACCCAAGATGTTCGAGCGTCAGCAAATAGCGGCGGGCTCCCGCACGCGTCATGCCGGTACGATCGGCCACCTGCGACAGGCTCATGCTCGAATTGGCGGCGTCGAAGCTGCGAAGAACGACGAGGCCATGCTCAAGCGACGCAACGAAGTCTCTCGGCCTGTCGTCAACCCTCGCCTCGTCATCCTGCATCGCGCGCTCCTCCCGGTCCGGCATGAGGCATAATGGGGCGATGCCGTGGCCGCAAGCGTGTTGATGCAGCTGACATTCGCGTCAAAGCAGCGAAGCCCTCTCCGCCCCTATCGATGCAACGCCGCCCTGCGAACCTACCGTGGGAAATCAGGCGCGCGCGCGGTGGTCCCGTAACATTTCGTGCTGGCATCCAAACTCCTTTCGGTCATATAGTTCGTTATACGCGCAAATGTTCGTAATACGGACACGGTTTCAAGCGCGGAAGAACAGGGGCTATCCGTCATCATGAGAGCCGTGCAAGACGATCTGGTCACCCACCGTGCTGTGAAGGCGATCGACATCCTCGCGATGAACCGCCGGGCGAGACGGACCGTATCCGGCTGACGTCGCGGGCGGTCCTTCGTTCGCCCGATCGGGCGCCTCATACGACAAAACTCAAAAGCGCGCTTATTTTGTTGCTTCGGTCGTGCAGCATTCGCCACACAATCGCGCCAAAATAAAATTGGGAAGTACGCGCAAATATATGCGGGATCAATCGATCTCCGTAAATGAACAATAATGTTCGGATTTGTTTAATATAAAAATATTAGTGGTTGAGAATTTAATCTCAATACTTGAAGAAATGGCGGCGCGCGAGACGAATTCGTCTCACGCCGGAATAAAATAAAAAATCTGGGGTCGGGAGGGCGCAAACCGAGGCGATCGGAGTATTCAACTCTTGGGAGGGGTAGAATGGCAGACCATTTGATGCGGTTGAGGGGGTCGGCTTCGCCGGACAACCGTAATTCGCCTTTGCTCGCCGCGATCGCGCGGAAGCCCGCAGGAATGTCGGGTAGCTATCGCCGCATGCCCCTGATGGCGGGTTGTGCGGCCGCGGCATTTGCCGCCGTTAGCGCACAGGCGGCCGACACGACCGCAGCAGGTGCGAGCGCAACGACCGCGGCGCAGCCGGCCGACGCGACAACGGCGCCGACCAGTTCGACCGCACCGGCGGCCCATAGCACCGAAGAAATCACGGTGACGGCGACCCGTCGAAACGAAGATATCTCCAAAGTGCCGATCAACGTCACGGCCTATAGCCAGGGTCAGATGGATGATCTGAGCATTCGGCAAATAGACGATATCGCGCGGCTGACGCCGGACATCCAGTTCAGCCGCACGGCCGGTTCCAACGGCAATAATTCGGACAATATCTCGATCCGCGGCCTCGCATCGGACGTGGGCGCGGCAACGACCGCGATCTACATCGACGACACGCCGATCCAGATCCGCAACATCGGTTATTGGGCCGGAAATCCCTATCCGAAGATTTTCGATCTGGAGCGGGTCGAAGTGCTGCGCGGTCCCCAGGGCACGCTGTTCGGCGCCGGCGCCGAAGGTGGTGCCGTGCGCTTCATCACACCGCAGCCGAGCCTCACCGACTATAGCGGGTACTTCAAGACGGAGCTTTCGGACACGATCAACGGCGACCCCAGCTACGAGACGGGTGCCGCGGTCGGCGGACCGATCGTACCGGACAAGCTCGGTTTTCGCATCAGCGCCTGGGGCCGGCGCGACGGCGGCTATATCGATCGCGTCTCGCCCGACACCGGCGCGATCGTCGATGCCAACTCGAACTATCAGCAGTCGGGTGCCGTCAAGGCCGCCTTCGCCTGGAAGCCGATCGACCGGCTGACCCTGACGCCGTCGATCTACTATCAGGATGTCTATAGCAACGACCGCGACCAATATTGGCCGAGCCTGAGCCATGCCTCCTCCGACGAATTCAGTCAGGCGGCGCGGATCAAGCAGCCGAGCGACGACCGCTTTTCGCTGCCCTCGCTCAGGATTCAATATGATTTCGATCAGTTCTCAGTCATTTCCAACACGTCGCTGTTCAATCGCAAGCAATCGGCCGAGATCGACTATTCGAACTATCTAGCCAGCTTGTTGTACGGCAACCCGTACCAGTATGCGTCGAACGACGTTCCCTCTCCGGCCTATCTCACCACCAATCAACATAACCTGACGCAGGAAATCCGGGCCCAGTCGACCACCCCGGACGCCTTCGTCGATTGGACCGTCGGCTCGTTCTACAGCTGGGACAAGCAGCAAGAGCAGCAGACCTATATCGACGGGCAACATGACATCGCAGAACTCCTCGGTGCCCCGACCCTGCCCGGAAAGGTCGGCGAGCGCCTCTCGCTCAATGCCTATGACGAGCAGATTTCCGGCTTCGGCAATGTCGATGTCAATGTGACCGACATGCTGAAGCTGACGGCGGGCGTCCGCGTTTCCCGCCAGAATTTCAGTTACAATGAACTGGGCGAGGGGCCGGTCAACGGCGGCACGACCTATAATTACGGCTCCGAGCATGAACTGTCGGCCACGCCGAAATTCGGCGTTTCGCTGCAGGTGGACCCGCAAAATTTCCTCTACGCCACCGCCTCCGAGGGCTTCCGCCCGGGCGGTGCCCAGTCGCCGGCGCCCGCGGCATTCTGCGCTGCCGACCTCGGCACGCTCGGCCTGACCCAGAGCCCGCAAACCTACAGGTCCGATTCCGCGTGGAGCTACGAACTGGGTGCCAAGGATAATTTCTTCGGCGGCCGCCTGCGGCTCGATTCCAGCGTCTATCTCATTCGCTGGAAAAACATCGAGCAATCCGTCTATCTGCCGAACTGCGGCTTCAACTACGTCGTCAATCTCGGCTCCGCGACCAGCGTCGGCGGCGACTTCTCGGCACGGTTCGCGGTGACGCCCGATTTTTCGGTCGGTATCAACTCGGGCTACAGCAGCGTCACCGTCGATCAGACCAATCTCGGCGGCGGCGGCACCATTCTCGCCGAAAAGGGCGACCGCATCGGCGGGCCGCCGCTCAACGCGACGCTGTGGGCGCAGTATTCATTCCAGGTCTGGGGCGACAGGGATGCGTTCGCGCGCGCCGACTACACCTTCAACAGCCACAGCCCGTCGATCGACTCGCGCGTCTTCGCTTACGACAGCGAGATCCCCTCGACCAAGGCCACCAACTACGTCTCGATCAGGGGCGGCGTCTCGTTCGGCAAATGGGAACTCTCGGCCTTCGTCAACAACCTGACCAACCAGGAAGAACCGCTGACGGTCGCCCACGACGTCGCCGGCTCGCCCTTGTTCTACGAGAGCTCGAACCGGCCGACGACGATCGGGACCAGCCTGGAATATCGGTTCTAACCGTTCCACACCGGACGGCCCCGCCGCCTTTCGGCGGGGCCGAATAAACCAAGGGATCTTATCGTGAGACAGAAAAGGACGAAGCCGGCCCTGCCGTCGGAAGCCGAGGTCATCGTCGTCGGCGGCGGCACCTCCGGGGCCGTCGTTGCGGGCCGTCTGGCCGAACAGGGTGTGGATGTCCTGGTATTGGAGGCGGGCCCGGACCCAGGCCCGTACGGTGATCCGCGCTGGCCCGTGGACCTGCTCGACGCCACACGCCTGCCGACCTCGCACGACTGGGGCTTCCATTCCGGCGACACCTATCCGGATCGCGTCGTGCCGTTCGAACGGGCGAAGGTGCTGAGCGGATGCTCGGCCCATAACGGGGCCGTGCAGACCTGGGGCCATCGCATCGATTACGATGGTTGGGCCGCTCTCGGCAATCCGGGCTGGTCGACCGATGAGTTGCTGCCGCTGTTCGAGCGGGCATCGCGGCGGTTGCGCGTCCGAACCTATGGCGTCCCGGAGCTGACGCCGTGGCAGCGGGCCTGGTACGAGGCCGGCCCGAACGCAGGCCTCCCGTGGCTGAAGGACCTGAACGACCTCGACGAAGGCGTCGGCATCGCGCCCGAATCCGTAAACATCGTCAATGGCATCCGCTGGAACAGCGCCTTTGCTTATCTGGATCCGGTGCGCGACAGGGGCAATCTGACCATCGTCGGCGATGCGATGGTCGATCGCGTGCTGATCCGCAACGGCCGCACGGTCGGCGTCAGCGTCCTCTATGAGGGCGAGTTGCTCAACATCGCCTGCGACTGCGTCGTGCTGGCCGGCGGCACGTTCTGCAGCCCAGCGGTCCTGCTCCGCTCCGGCGTCGGCCCGGCCGGACAACTGCGCGCGCTCGATATTCGCCAGGTGCTGGAGCTCCCGGGCGTCGGGGCCAATCTGCATGACCAACCCTTCATCATGCTGCGCTGGCAGGGCTCGGAGAGCATGGAGCGCGCCATGGCTGCCCAGGCGGCACGCGGCTGGACGCCCGACGAACAGGCTATGGCCAAGGCCGCATCGAGCTTCGAACGCGATGCGTTCGATATGCATATGCTGCCCTATAGTCCGACCCATCTTTTCGGCGAAAGAAGCTGGCACGCCGGCATCGGCGCGCTCTGCCCACGCTCGCGCGGAAGCGTCTGGCTGACCAGCCGCGATCCTGCCGTGCTGCCGGGCGTCGACCATCGGTTCCTGACGGACCCCGAGGGGCATGATGCCAAGGTACTGGCCGAAGGCATCACCTTGCTCCGCGAGATGGCCGAAGATACCAAACTGGCCCCGATCCTCGGCCGCGAGCTGCGGCCGGGTCCGGACATCGCGAGCCCGGATGCGCTGGTCGCGTTCGTCGAGCAGAACCCGAACAGCTATTGGCACCCGGTCGGGACCTGCAAGATGGGGCCGGCCTCCGATCCCGATGCGGTCGTCGATGCCCGCGGCGCGGTGCGTGGGCTGGACGGCTGTTTCGTGGCGGACTGCGCGGTCATGCCCTTCGTTCCCCGGGCGACCACGGCGATGCCGGCGGTCGTGATCGCGGAGCGGATCGCCGGCCTTATGCTCGACGAGCGCAGGCGCCGATCGGTAGCCATCTCAGAATGACCATCCAGATGATCCCCGGCCGCACGCGCTCCGTCGTCTATGCGGCGAGCGCGGCGGTCGCGACCTCCCATCCGCTCGCAAGCCTGACCGCGATCGAGACGCTCCGGCGCGGCGGCAATGCCGTCGATGCCGCACTCGCCGCGATCGCCATGCAATGCGTGGTCGAACCCCACCAGACCGGCATCGGTGGCGACTGTTTCGCGCTCTACATGCCGCGGGGCCGGGCCACGCCGATCGGGCTGAACGGTTCCGGCCGGGCGCCCGCCGCCGCGGAACAAGCGTGGTTCGCCCGCCACGGCATCTATGAGATCGCCCTCGATTCTCCCCATGGCGTGACCGTACCCGGCGCCGTCGCCGGCTGGGTGCGCCTGTCGGCGGACCATGGTTCGCTGCCCCTCGCCACCGTGCTGGAGCCGGCCATCCGCGTCGCCTATGACGGCTATGTCGTGCAGCCCTGTGTCGCCCGCGACTGGGCGGCCGACGCCCCCTTGCTGGCGAGCGATCCAGCCGGCGCCGCCACGTTCCTGACCGGGGGCAAGCCGCCACCCGAAGGGGCCGTTCATCGGCAACCGCGGCTGGGGGCGACGCTCGAGCGGATTGCCGCGCAGGGCCACGACGGCTTCTATGCCGGACCGGTCGCGGCCGACATCGTCCGATGCCTCCAGCAGCGCGGCGGCTTGCATCAGTTGAAAGATTTCGAAAATGTCGAGGCGGACTATGTCACGCCGATCTCGAGCCGCTATCGCGGCCACGACATCTTCCAGATGCCGCCCAACGGTCAGGGCCTGGCGGCGCTCATGATGCTCAACGTGCTGGAGGGCTACGATCTGTCGGATCCGGCGTTCAGCACCGCGGATCGCATCCATCTCCTGGCCGAACTCGGCAAACAGGTCTATTGCCACCGCGACCATCTGTTCGCGGATCCCGATTTCGCCGCCACGCCGGTCGCGGCCCTGCTGTCGCCGGAATGGGCCGCGTTCGCCCGGTCGCGGGTCGATATGAAGGTTGCGGCCGCACCGACCGTCTGGCCGGAGGTGACGCAGCGGGACACGGTCTATGTCTGCGTCGTCGACGCACAGGGCAACGCCATTTCCTTCATCAATTCCCTGTTCCATTCGTTCGGCAGCCGGATCATGGCCCCCGCCTCCGGCGTCCTTCTGCACAATCGCGGTGTGCAGTTCAGCCTCGAGGCAGGGCATCCGAACGCGATTGCCGGCGGAAAACGTCCCCTGCATACGCTGGCGCCCGGGCTGATCGCCCGCGACGGGCGCTGTATCGCCCCCTTCGGCGTCATGGGCGGCCCCTACCAGGCCGCCGGCCATGCCGAGCTGCTGTCGAACATCCTAGACCGCGGCATGGACGTGCAGCAGGCCTTGGACGCGCCCCGAAGCTTCGCCTATCGCGGCGTCTTGACGGTCGAACCACAGTCGGACGATGCCCTTCTGGCCGATCTTCGCGCCCGGGGACATGACGCGCGCTGGTCCGAGCGTGGTATCGGCGGTGGCCAGATCATCTGGCGACGTGAGGCGGGCGCCGTTCTTGCGGCTGGATCGGATTATCGACAGGACGGGTGTGCGCTCGGCTTTTGACAGAATGCGCCGCCGTGCGCCGAAACTTTCACCATCCGACAACTGTGATTACCCGCCTTTGGCATTCTCGATCCTCGCCGCCGGGACGAGTTTGATCTCTCGTACAAATCGGTTCGCGACCGACCGGTCGTCGAGCTTCATCCGGGGTGGGTTATGCAGTCCTTCGGTCTGGCTTTGCTTCGTGGCGTCCTCCTTGCGACGGTATTGATGGGCGCCGCAGGTGCTGGTCGCGCGCAGGCCGACCCGTACGCCGGCGACGGCGGCGTCTCTCCCTTCTACAGTTGGACCGGCCCCCTGCCGGCCCGACCGGGCCGGATGCTGCGACGCGAGCCGCTGCCGGCGGGGCTGGGCCTCGATCACGCCGCCAGTGCCGAGCGCGTGCTCTATAGCTCGACCGATGGCGTTCAAGGAACCCGTCGCATCGCCGTCTCCGGCGCCGTCTTTTTCCCGGCCGGAAAGATGCCGGCCGGCGGCTGGCCGATCGTCGCCTGGGCCCATGGCACGACCGGCATCGCCGACGTCTGCGCGCCGTCCTGGCGCCCCCGTTCGGCCCGCGATCAGGCCTATCTCAACACCTGGCTCGACCAGGGTTTCGCCGTGGTCGCGACCGATTACCAGGGGCTCGGAACCGAGGGCATCCATCCCTATATTCTCTATCGGCCGGAAGGCTATAGCGTGCTCGACAGCGTGCGGGCAGCCCTCGGGGCCTATCCGCATCAGCTCGCCAACAAGGTGATTGCGGTCGGGCAATCTCAAGGGGCCGGTGCGGCCCTCGGTGCCGGCTATCTGGCGCCCCGCTATGCGCCGGACGTCCACCTGCTGGGAACCGTCGCGACCGGCGTGGTCGCCGAGATGGCATCGCCCGGGGGCGCCCCGCAGTTGCCGTTGCCCGCCGCGACGGAAGAAAAGGGCGATGTCGATGCCGCCTACGAGATCCTGTTTTTCCTGGGCACGGCCCGCGCCCTGGATCCGTCCGCGCTGCCCGCCGACTATATCTCGAAGCCAGCGGCCCCGCTGCTGGAGGCGGCCCAGCACAGCTGCTTCGGCGATCTGATCAAGACCGCCCACGACAATGGCATCACGGTCGATAAGCTTTATGCGCGCGACATCGAAGCGCTCAACGCGCTGCAGACCAAGTATGGCTCGTTTCCAGGCGCCAAGTTCCATGCGCCGGTCTTTGTCGGCACCGGGCTGGCGGATGTGTCGGCCGGGATCGCCAGCCAGTATAATTTCGTCTCGGCCATGTGCTTCGCCGGGTCCAAGGTCGAATCGCATTATTATCCGGGCATGACCCATGGCGGCACGGTCAATGCTTCGCTCGTCGATTCCCTGCCGTTCGTGCGGCGCTTGATCCAGGGTGAGCCGGTTCCGGGCAACTGTGCCGCTTTGCAGCCGCCCGGCCCGACCCAGCAGCCGGATCATACCAAACCCGGCAACGATTGATCGCCAGGGCAGCGCCCCAAAGACTACATTCAGGGCTTATCTGCCCAAAAAACTGTCAAAACTCCAGAAGTTTGGCGGAATTTCTGGGTTTTTAAAGATTGATTTTCGAGCAATTCTGAATCTTCCAAATATAGTGAGGATAAATATCCCCACTTCCGACGCCCCTGTGCGGATCTGAAGTGCCAAAAATACCGAACTTACTTTCTGGCATTGATAACTATCATTGCGCATAGCAGCATTTCCGGAAGCCGCTGCCCGATCAATCCTGCCATGGCGACGAATCAGTCATATGCAAGCCCGGCTTTGAACCCGCCGTCTCGTCGAAGCGCGCAACCGGCCCCGCGGGGTCGATAGGAGCGTCGCGTCGATGTGGGACGGCAAGCGGATCGCTGCTTGGCCGGAGCGTAATTAAGGAGAGCTCATTGGAACGATCGGTCGGGCGAACAAGCGCAAAGCTTCAGGCAAGCGCGCAACCCACGCGTCGGGCGAAATTGCCGGCGACGATCCCCAGTCTCAGGATACTCCTCGCAGCGACGGCGCTCTGGGCCGCGGCGCCCGCCGCCGGCCTGGCCCAGGATGCCACCGCTGTCGATGCGGGCAAGGATAAGCCGGCGCCCGGGCTTGAGACCATCATGGTGACCGCGCAGAAACGCTCGGAAAACATCAAGGATGTTCCCTTGAGCGTCAGTGTCATCGGCGGCGGTCAGCTCGAAGAACAGCACACGGTCGACTATACCGACTTGGCGCGCGAGGTTCCGGGCTTGAGCTTTTCCAACGAGGGCGGCAGCGGCCTCAATCACATCACCCTGCGCGGCGTCAGCTCCAGCACCGGCGCCTCGACCGTGGGCATGTATCTGGACGACGTCTCGATCACCATGCCGAACATGTACTCGGTCGGGGCGACCGAGCCGAAATTTTTCGATCTTGATCACGTCGAGGTCCTGCGTGGGCCGCAGGGTACGCTTTACGGGTCGAGTTCGATGGGCGGCACGATCCGCTTCATGACCAATCAGCCAGAACTCGACACTTACAGCGGCTATACCTATGGCGAGCTATCGGGCACCGAGCACGGCAGCGTGAATTACGAGGCCCAGGGCGTCGCCAACGTACCGCTGGTAGAAGGCAAGGCGGCGCTCCGCGTCGGCATCGACGAGACCTTCGACAGCGGCTACATCGATCATGTGTCGCAGAGCGGCACGGTCGATGACGCCGGCACCAATGCCGAGCGCTCGCTGGTGCTGCATGCGGCGGTCAAATTGAAGCCGAATGACGATCTGACCATCACGCCGTCGCTATTCTTCCAGCGCACCAATCTCGACGATACCTCGGTATTCTACACCGACCTGCCCAAGTTCGAGCAGGACAAACTGGTGCGCGAGAAGGGTCGGGATCAGCTGATCGCGCCGAGCTTGACCATCGACTATGACCTGCACTGGGCGGACCTGACCTCGGTCACCGGCTATTTCCAGCGCAAGTTCAAGCGCGTCCTGGATGGCACCGCCTATAACAGCGAGTATCTGGCGAGCATTCTGGACAGCGAATACGGTACGGATAACAGCGCCGTCGCGAAGATACCCGGACCTGTCTACAACACACCGAGCGCCATTCAATATTCCCAGGAACTGCGCCTCGCGTCGAAGTCGAGCGAGGAAACCGGTCGGCCCTATGCCTGGCTCGGCGGCCTCTATTTCGCCGACCAGTACGTCAAGATGACCGACTATGAATACATGCCCGGCCTGGGCTCGACGCTCGAAAGCCTCTATGGCGAGAGTGCCTCGGACGTGCTGGGCGTGCCGCTGACGAATGACGAGGTCGCGAACTACGTCGTCAGCACCCATGTCCGCCAATATGCGATGTTCGGCGAAGCGTCCTATAACCTGACCGACGCGCTGAAGTTTACGGCCGGCCTGCGGTATCTGGTGGCCAGCACCGACTTGAACGTGCAGGAAAGCGGCTATTTCGCCGAGGGCCTGCCGTCCACATACGGTAGCAGTAACGACAATTACGCGCTGACGCCGAAATTCGCCGTCTCCTATGCCGTCACGGACACGACGACGGCCTATGCCAACGCGGTGAAGGGCTTCCGGCTGGGCTCGCCGAACGAGCCGGTCCCGACCGGGATCTGCGGTTCCGACCTGGCGGCACTCGGCCTCTCCTCGGCACCAACCAGCTACGGTCCGGACTCGTTGTGGAGCTATGAGCTGGGCGCCAAGGCCGGCATGCTCAACAACCGGGTGACCGTCAACGGCGCGCTCTATTACATCGACTGGAAGAACGTGCAGCAGTCGATCACGTTGCCGACCTGCGGCAACGCGTTCACGGCCAATGCCGGCAGCGCGCGCAGCTATGGCGGCGAACTCGAAGTCAGTGCCCGGATCACCCATGATCTGTCGGTGGCGGTCTCGGCCGGCACGACCAATGCGACGCTGACCAGCGTGTCGAGCGGTACCGGTGCCTCGGTCGGCGAGAAGCTGATCGGCGTGCCGGAATGGACCGGCACGATCGCGGCCGACTACCGCCGCTCGCTGACCGACCGGATCGAAGGCTTCATCCGCTCGGACTGGGACCTGGTCGGCCCGAGCCATGGCTCGTTCTCGACCAGCAGCACGGATTACGAACGGCCGGCCTACAACGTCCTCAACGGCAGCATGGGTATCAATTTCGACAATTACGAAATCTCGCTGTTCGTAAAAAACCTGCTGAATGAGGACAAGATCATCCAGCGTCCGGCCCTGCTGTTCGTCAGCGAAGGCTACACTGTCCGACCCCTGACGGTCGGCGCCAGCTTGCGCATCGACTTCTAAGACGCAGGCTCGGAAACGAATGAGGGCCGGCAGGCGATTTCGATCGCCTGCCGGCCCTTCGTCATTTTCGGCCGTCTCAGGCGCCGGCCTGAAGCAGGCCGCGGGGTAGCCCCGACAGGATTTCGAGCCCCTGGTCGGTCATGACGATCGTATCGATGCTTTCCGCGGCGAAGCCCAGATCCCGGTCGAAGAAGACGGTCTCGAAGTTCGACACATAGCCGGGCAGCCAGGCGCATTTCTCCGGGCCGTCGTTCGCCAGATAGGTATGGCCGACCCAGCTCGGCGCCAAGCCCAGCCCCAGGGCGTAGCCGCCGATCCACCAGATGTTTTCAGGCGCGATCCGCTGGCGGACATGGGCATCGGCCACCGCCAGGGCAATCTCCGGTCCGTCGCCCAGGCGTGCCGCATCCCGCATCGCCTCGAGGCCTCCGCCCGCCCACTCCAGCATCGCGCGGGCCGGATGATCGGCGCCGCCCAGGATGAAGGTCCGGGCGAGATTGGCGTGATAGCGATCGACGACACCGCAGCAATCGATCGCAACCACATCGCCCGCTTCGAGCGGGCGGTGGGACGGATAGGAATGCACGTCGGTCCAAGCGGTCGGGCCGGCGCTGACCAGGGGCGGCATAGCGGCATGATCGCTACCCCGCTGGGCCAGCAGAGCCGCTAGCTGTGCCGAGACTTCCATCGCGGTCATGCCCGGCCGCAAATCCCGCTGCAAGGCCGATAGGGCATCATCGGCGATGGCCGCCGCGCGACGGACGCGGACGACCTCGGCCGGCGATTTATAAAGGCGGATACCATCGACGATCCATTCGCCCGCCACCACGCGCGCACCGATCCGTTCGAGCGCCATGGACAACTGGTTGAGGATCGCCGGCGCGGGGTTGGCGCTGAAGCCATCGAGACCGACCGTGCGCCCGGTCCAGCCCCGCGCCTCGAAGGCGGCCGCGGCGGTGTCGCACGCCCCCGCATAATCGAACAGCACGATATCGTCGCTCAGCACGCGCGTCCGGAGATAGGCCTCGTGGCGGGTCCAGTCGAAAATCGTGACGCGCTCGCTCCGCACGTCGAGCGCGACGCCCACCGGCAGGCGTGGCGGATACCAGATCGCCTCATAGCCGGTCAGGTACAGGAGATTGGCGGGGCTCGTGACATAGAGAATGTCGATGCCCCGCAACCGCATCCGGACGCGAACCTGCTCTTGCCGGTGCCGGTATTCTTCGATCGCGAACGGCAAGGTGCCGTGGCCCGTGACGCTCATCTCCTGCTCCTCCCTGTGCCGAACGGCGGTTACGATGCGGCGGCGTCGAGCCCTTCAATGATCTCTTCGGCGGTCCGCAGGGCACCGGCCTGCAGATATTCCATCGCGCGCAGCGAAGCGGCATGGGCCTCCGGACTCGATCCCGACACGCAATCCTCGACCACGCGGCAGTAGTAATCATGCTGATGCGCGTCGACGAAGGTGTAGTGTACGCAGACGTCGGTGAAGCCGCCGGTCAGGATCAGCGTATCGGCGCCGAGCCCCTTCAGCAGGATTTCCAGCTCCGTGCCGAAGAAGCAGGAATAGCGGCGCTTCTTGATGACGTAGTCGTCGGGCAGGATGCCCATTTCCTCGGTGGCGAGCGGCGTGCCGGGATCGCCCTCGACGCAATGGATATCCTCCGTCCCGTCCAGCTCGCGGCCGAAATCCACCAAATTGGGCCGATGGGCCTCCTGAAAGAAAATGACGGGCACATTGTTCCGGCGGGCGGCATCGACGACCGTCCGCGCCCGATGGAACCGCTCGGCGAAGTCGGGCAGCAGCGGCAGGCGCCCCCCGGGCGGGGGCGCAAAGAACGCACCCTTCTGGATGTCGATGACCAGCACGACGGGTTTGCCGACGAGCATGTCGCGGCGGCCTCTTGTCTTCGGGGATGTCATTCTTCTCTCGATAGCTACGGGTTGCGTATCGACCCGGCGGCACTATTCGCTTTGTCCGCCGAGCAGTTTGGGAAGGTCGCCGATCAGCGCGATCAGGCCGAAGCCCACGAGCCCGACCAGCATGAACAGCACGGCGCCGACGCACATCGTCGGCTGAAATCCCATGCGCAGATTGTTGAAGACCTTGATCGGCAGGGTTTCGACTTCGAAGCCCGCGACCATGTAGGCGATGATGTATTCGTTGAGGCTCATGATGAACACGAACACGAGTCCGGACACGATATAGGGCCGCAACATCGGCAGGATCATCGTGCGGAAGACGCCGGCCTCACTGGCGCCCATGGTGCGGGCCGCTTCGATGAGCGCCGTCTCGATCGTGCCGAGGCCGAGCGTGATCATGGCGAGCGGCATGGCGACGAAGACCACCGCATGGCTGACGATGGTATTCTCGATCCGGCCGGTATGGCCGAGCCAGCTCCAGAACAGCAGAAACACGATCGAGAGCACGATCGACGGCAACATGAACGACAGGCGGCCGATGCCGTCGAGCACCAGGGCCGCGCGCGACCGGTATTTCCAGACGGCGTAGGCCACCGGCAGGGCGATGCTGGTCGCCAGCACCGCTGCCGCAAGCGCGATGACGATCGACGTATAGAACGACGACATCCAGCCCGCATCGGCGAAGAAGGCGCCATACCAGGTCAAGCCCGGGTTGGTCGGCGGAAAGCTCATGCGCGCCGTATCGTTGAAACTGGCCCCGGTGACAACGACGAGCGGCGCCGCCATGAACAGGCCAAGCAGCGCCAGAAAGGCGAACCGGCCGGCGGGCGCGATCAATCTCATGACGGAAACCGTCGGGGCTTGCCGAGGATGCGGGTGCCGATCACCAGCACCAGCGTGACCGCGAGCAGGACGATCGACATGGCAGCGGCCTGGGGCAGATCCTGGGCGGACAGGGCGGTCCGGTTGATCAGGATCGCCATGGTCCAATTCTGCGGATGGCCGAGTGCCATGGGAGCGACATAGGCGCCCATGGTCAACACGGTCGCGAGCGAGAAGGTCGTGAGCATCGGTCCCTTCGACAGCGGCAGGACCACGGTGAGGAAGCTGCGCATCGGCGAAGCGCCCATGGTGCGCGCGGCCTCGATCAGGCAGCGGTCCAGGCGCGACAGGCCCGGATAGAGCGTCACGACACTGAACGGGATCACCAGGTAAAGCAGGCAGGAAACCACCGCGCCATTGCTAGGCACCAGCGAGATCGGCTGATCCAGCAGGCCCAGCATGACCAGCAGGTTCGACAATCCCACCCGTTTCGACAGCATGACCTCCCAGGCGAAGGCGACGAGGACGTCCGACAGGGACAGGGTCACGAGGACGAAGATCAGCCAGGCGACCTGGGAACGGCGCCCCATGCGCGAGATCAGATAGGTCAGCGGAAAGGCCACGATCAGGCCGACGGTGGCCACGACCAGAGCCAGGCCCGCTGAATAGAGCAGCGTGTCGATGTCGGCGAGGGCGTTGACGTAGGGCGCGAAAGTGAACCCCGGCGACCAGAGCCCGTTGCCGTCGCGCGGCGCGGTGCTGACCTGGCCCAGCAGCAACAACGGCAGCAGGAAACAGAAGATCAGGAGAACGGCCGGCCAGATCAGCAGGGTGACGAGGCGCCGTTCCCGGGGGCCGGACAGGCGCTCGACCATCCGTCGCATCCGCGATGAAGCCTGCGCTTCAGTGTTCGTGTCGAACGCGGCCATCAGGACGCCAGCACCGTACAGGCATCCGCCGGAAAACGGACGGAGACCGCGGCGGGATCGCCGATGCCGGCCCATTCCGCCGGCGCCATGGTGCTGATGATTTCCGAGCCGTTGCAATCGATGCGCAGCTCGATACTGCCGCCGACGTCGCGCACGAATTTGATCT
>Ga0302314_10002341_pt1 | contig 35188 bp, 24 predicted proteins | sample III_Palsa_N2_3_FD_200533 | JGI IMG/M metagenome (GOLD analysis project Ga0302314, IMG submission 200533) | Peat permafrost microbial communities from Stordalen Mire near Abisko, Sweden - III_Palsa_N2_3 | ecosystem: Environmental > Terrestrial > Soil > Palsa > Peat permafrost | place: Sweden...
CATGCCCGCGAAACCGGAGGGGGGCGTCTTGCGCACGCCGCCACTCGCCTGCCATTTCAGGTCGTTGCCGGCGGAAAAGGCGCGGTCCCCAGCCCCGGTGATGATGCCCACCCACTGCTCGGGGTCGGCCGCGAAGGCGTTGAAGGCGTCGTCCATCTCGAAATGCATCGGCGAATGGACCGCGTTCATCACGTCCGGCCGATTGAGCGTGAAGATGGTGACCGGCCCTTCGCGATCGACCTTGATGAATTCGTAAGCCATGGATGTTTTCTCCTAATTTGTTTCCTCCCTCCCCTTATGGGGAGGGACAGGCCGCGCAGCGGCCAGGGTGGGGAATGGCGGGGTACTCACGGACATGAGATTGTAACTTCAGCCTTCCCCACCCGTCTTGTCGCTTCGCTCCAAGCCACCCTCCCCATAAGGGGGAGGGAGACGTTTTCACAACGCCGCCAGATCAGCCCTGAATCGTTTCCAGTTCTCGACATAGTGCATCGAACCGGCGGCGACGCCAGCAGCCTGCTCGGGGGTGAGCGTCCGCACGATCTTGCCTGGCGAGCCCATCACCACCGAATAGTCCGGAATTTCCTTGCCTTCGGTGACCAGGGCGCCGGCGCCGATCAGGCAGCATTTTCCGATGCGGGCGCCATTGAGCACGATCGAGCCGATTCCGATCAGCGATCCGTCACCGACCGTGCAGCCGTGCATCATGACCATGTGGCCGACCGTGACGTTGTCGCCAATCGTCAAGGGCTGTCCGACGTCGGTGTGAAGCACGCAATTGTCCTGGATATTGGAATTCTCGCCGATCACGATCGGATCATTATCGCCGCGTAGCACGGCGCCAAACCAGATACTGGCATTCTTCTTCAAGGTGACCCGGCCCAGCACCGTCGCTGTTGGTGCTATCCAGTATTCACCTTCCGGAGGCAAACTCGGAACCCGGTCGCCCAATCTATAGGCAGTCATCCGCACACCTCCTAATCTTGAAAATACCCACTTGATTAACCCTTCCTAAACCGCGCTAGGATGATTGTAGTTCGGCGATTCGAGGGGGCGAAAGCCTTTTCGCATCCCCCGCGAGCCCACCGGCTCGTGGTCTCCTTATGCACGGAGAATTGGGTGTCGCGTAGAGCGTTCCGGCGGCCAAGTCCGCCTTTCGTGGATGATACCGGCCCGCCCGGCGCCGTCGACGCTTCCGTCACCTCCGTCATATCGCAATCCAATCCGAACCAGGGGCGAGCCATTCCGGCGTCGCCCTTTTTCTTTAAGCCAACCCTGGAGGCCAACCATGACCAAAAGAGCTGTGAAGCGCTTCGTGCGTGAAGGTGCGTTCGATGAACGTCAATTCGATGACGACGCCAAGGTGCGCCGTCTGCCCACGGCGCGCGGTTGGACTCCGGTTCCCTTGAACGATGATCGCGAAGGCAGTCGCGAGCCGTTCCGGGAACAGGGCTATGTCAAGACCATCAAGCCGAAGTCTCTGGGCCAGCAACGGCTGATGGACGCCATCGACGCCAGGAACCTCGTCGTCGCCCTGGGCCCGGCCGGCAGCGGCAAGACCTATCTGGCTATCGCCAAGGCTGTCGAGGCTCTCGACGCCGGCAAGGTCGGCCGTATCGTCCTGTCCCGCCCGGCGGTCGAGGCCGGGGAATCGCTCGGCTTCCTGCCCGGCGAACTCGAGGACAAGCTCGCCCCCTACCTGCGCCCCCTCTACGACGCACTGTCGGACCGCCTCTCCATGAAGCGCGTGCGCGGCCTGATCACCGAAGGCGCCATCGAGATCGCGCCGGTCGGCTTCATGCGCGGCCGCACGCTCAACAACGCCTTCGTGGTCATCGACGAAGCGCAGAACTGCACCTACGTCCAGCTCAAGATGCTGCTCACCCGGCTCGGCTGGCATTCGACCATGGTCGTCACCGGCGACCCAAACCAGTCCGACCTCCTGCCGGAACTCTCCGGCTTGGCGAGCGTGGCGGAGAGGCTGGAAGCCCTGCCCAACGTCGCCGTCGTCCGGCTGGCCGACCAGGATATCGTCCGCCATCCGCTGGTGGCGGACATGTTGGGGGTCCTGTAGGCTAGCTGGCGGTATACCACGCATCATCCCGGAAAGCCGCGCAGCGGTTTTCCGGGACTCGCCGCCAAACAGGTCCGGCCGACGCTATCAACGCCAGCCTTGCCTCAAATCCCCCGCCGCTATCTGTTCAACCGGGCGCTGGATGCTTTCTCGTAGCGCGGGCATCCTGCTCGCATCCTTTTGTTTTTTCGGCTGGCGTCGGCCTATCAAGCGCTTTTGTAGCGGGCTGGAAGCCCGCGCTAGGAGATGCCGGTCGCGTGGCGCTGACCCGGAAGTGGTAAGCCTCCCCAGTTTCCTGGAAACTGGAACACTTACCACTTCCCGATGGTCGCATGGCGCCGGGGGGCCGGCGGCCAATAGCGTTCTGTCATTTTCCGCTGGCCAGGATTATGGCGAAATGTCATGTTGACCCTGTGAAGACGGTCACTTACAGCGCCCGGGCCGATCAGCAATTGGCGGCGATGTCGCCGGAAAACAGCCGGCGCATCGAAGCCAGGATCGAACAATACGCGATCGACGGCGGCGGCGACGTGAAGGCCCTACGAGGCGTCGTCTTTCATGGCCAGGTCGCCCTTCGTCTTCGGGTGGGTCCCTGGCGGGTCATCTTCACCGAGGACATGCACATCGTCGATGTCGAAGACATTGGAAACCGCGCCAGCATCTATCGATAGGAGAGCCCGACTTGACCATCGCCCAATTCAGCATCGGCGACGTCGCCTACGCCATCGTTCCCCTCGCCGAATACGAAGCCCTTCGGCGCCTCGCCGACGACTTCGAGGACGCAATCGACTCGGCCGACGCCCGTCGACTCTACGCCGAACGTCTTGAGGCAGAGCGGCGTGGCGAAGATCTGAGCCTGCCACGCGATCAGTGGGCGCGTATCCGCGCCGGCGAATCGCCGGTCCGGGTAATCCGCGAATACCGCGGCCTGACCCAGTTCCAGCTGGCCGATGCCGCTGGCCTGGACCAGTCGCTGATCTCGATCGTCGAGAGTGGCCGCCGTGATGGCAAGGTCAGCACTCTCAAGGCGATCGCAAAGGCCCTGGGCGCGCCCCTGGCCGTGATCGCCGGAGTTGACTAGAGAGAAGGGGCCGAGGGAGACTGGCAACACGCCGGCTGATCGAGCGCGGCGCTGAGATCGCCTCGGAAGCGAGTCGGGCGGCTGCCTGACGACTTCAGGTCATCCATCCGGAAACAACAGCGCCTCGTAGTTCATCGCTCCATGCAACACGTGAACTACCTCGATGTCCTCTGGCCCCACCCTGTAAAAGATCAAATAATTCCCATGCACTCGCCGGCGCACGCCCGAAGCCGCATACCGCGCCACTAACGGAACCCGCAGGGGAAATACTGCAAGATCTTCGCAGCAGCCGCGCAACTCTTGCACGAAGGTGAGCGCGCGGCGCGGGCTATCCACCGCGATGCGATCGACGATCCGTTCGAGGTCGCCTTCCGCCGTCGCGGTGATGACGACACTCATTCGGCCTGCGTATCGGCGATAGGCGCGTACTTGGCCGCCAGCCGATCGAAAACCGCATCTACTGATGCAACGCGGCCGGCGTCAGCGTCCGCAATCCCACCGGCGAGCGCCGCATCCAGCACCGCCAGTCGCGCCTCACGCTCCTGCACGAGGCGAACACCCTCACGGAGCACTTCGCTTTTCGAGCGATAGCGCCCGGCGCGCACGAGAGTGGCGACGTAGGTTTCGAGTTGATCTCCCAGATCAGCACTCATCGCCATCGGTATTCCTCCAGATAGAGAGACGGCCCACAATAACAGTTATTGCCCATTTGCCCAGCAGCCAATTGATCAAAAGCTACATGGGCGTCGCGCTTCTCGTCGGCGCGTAGCGACATGAGCGTCGGCAACAGGTTACCGTGCGCCTCTCGTGGCCAAGTGGGGCGCGGGTAACCTGTCCCTGCTTCCGCGGCCCGATTATCGTGAGCCGCCGGCCACAGGAGCGAGTCTGTCAGAAAAACTGTCGCAGGATGAGGCGCGGCATCGTCACGAACTTTGCGAAACTGCCGGAGCTGCTGAAGCGGTGAGATCGAAACCAGCTACATTCTCAAGGTTCATCTAGCACGTTGGTCTCGACGCGCATCTTGCCTGTCCACCGGCACACTACGGCTTGCCCATCGGTGTAGATAGTCTGTGCGAAATCGCAAAAGCGAGCTGCTGCGGTCGATTGCCAATTAAATCCACGAATGCTCACAATGTCGCCCGCTACGCAGGACGACGCTTTTAGCTTTGCAAACGTATTAGCTCCCCAAGCGTCCTCGGTAACACCACCAGAGGCGGACGTGTGCTCCAGGGAAGTGATATCGCACCATCGGTCCCCTGGCGGTATGCCCGGTTTGGTCTGAGCGTGCGCCCCCAGCGCAAAAGCCGCCCACACGGTTGCGGCAATGGCTATCTTATTCATGAATCGGCTCCCTTGATTTTTCTACGCGCCGGTATCCTAGGCCATTCGACCTGCGGTAGCTCCTCAAAAAGAATCTCTAGAACGATCCGATGAAAGATGTAGGCTGAGAACGTGAGAAGGAAAAAAACCATGACCTGGATAACAAACGCAATCACCCACTACACCGTTCTAGCCGATCTTGCACGAGATCGAGTTCGCATGTTTGAATCTGGTGAGTTGTTTATAACTGATGTTCACTGGCCTCAAACGGACCACAGTGCCGCTACGATCGAAAATGAGAAAAGACATATTAGAGCTTATGAGAAGGCGATCGAACACCTAAGTCTACGAAGCTAAGTCACTGGTGGCCTACCGCTCCACAGACATTTCTGTTCGCGGATTGGCGTCGTCATGCCAATACTGTGGCGAATACGGGGATGGTGCCAAATACGGGGACGGAGAAAATCAATTGGACAACAGGAGTAATATATCCCCAAAGACGGCCTAGAGCAGCCGTGGCGATTCGAGCGTCGACGGGGCAGTCTTACGGCCCGGCGCGCAGAAACGAGGGACACTCACTACTTCCCGGAGTCGCATGACGCTGGCCCGGAAGCAGTAAGTGGCCCCAGTTTGCTGGCCCCGGTGTTCCCGACTCCCAGACTCCCAGACTGGAGGCGCCCCCGCCGGTGAAGCGAGCCTTGCCCGGGCGCGCGTTATTCTTCAACCACGGCTGCGCGAGCCGCCGTGCGGGGCATACGGCTTCGCCTTTCGTTTTCTCAAGGGCCGCCGGCTGGCGTGATGCGCCGCTTGCACGCTTGAAAGTCCGTTTGGCCGCCTTGACATCCGCATCATTGATAGCAATATGCAATCTTGCATCGCGCTTCTCGTTAAAGAACCCCTCGACTCTCAGGAATTCCGTTGCCCAATTTGCAAATCCTCTTGTATGCGGCCTGCATTGACATCGAGGGTTCAGGTCTGACGTACGCCTTGAAAGGCCGCTTCCAATCTGCCGACCGGGCGAGCAAAAGCCGCCGCTTCCCAAGAAATTTTTCAAGATCAATTGTTTGCGGCGCTCGTCAACATTCTTCGGCGCCGAACTGCAACGACAGGAAGCCATTTCGCAGCCTCGATGCGGCCCACATCTGGCCAGGATGCGGCTAAGTGGCGGCCTGAGCGCACCCACCTCGCGGCCGCCTCGCAGCCAGGCAGCGGCCACACGGGGGCCAGCCAGGAGGACCGCATCGTGGCATTGGGTCGCGTCTGTGCGTCGGATCTGTGGCGTCTCGGCCCGGACTGGCATAATCACCCGCTCATGCGGACGATCAGCGCGAGGTTGTGGAAGTTTGCGGTCGCGGTGGCGGCGGCCCTGCCTCTCTGCGCCTGCATCAGCCACACGATTCAGGAGAGCGCGGCCCTCCCCCAGTCATGGCCGCAGCCGCCGCCGAACCTGACGGCCTATGGGCCGCCGGCGCCGGACTATCCCTCGGTGGGCGGAGACATCCTCAAAGGATCGTCGACCTCCGATCTTGCGGCGGCGCGGGCGGCGGCGTTCCACCCGCTCGACGAGCCGGACACACCGGACCAGGCCAAGGCGGCGGCCAAGCCTCCGCCACAAAACTCTCCGCCACCGCATTGAATTGCCGAATGACGCCGCCGCCCACTAGAGAGGGCGCATGAGCGAACAGGCCGTACAGATCATCGCCCGGGGCCCGCGGGCGGCTGCCGAAGCCGCCACGCTGGCCATGGACGCGGACCCCGTCCTGGAATGGGCGACCTATTCGATCATCGAGGAGGACGAGGCCGCGGGCCGCTGGCGGATCGACGCCTTTCCGATGTCGGACGAGGAGGCCCAATCCATGCGCGACCTCCTCGCCGGGTTCGCCGAGCTGAACACCACGACCGAGACCCTGGCCGACGCCGACTGGCTGGCGATGGCGCTGTCTGGCCTGCCGCCCGTCCGTGCGGGCCGGTTCTTCGTCTTCGGCGTGCATGACCGCGGGCGGGCGCCGCTCAACACCGTCAACCTGCGCATCGAGGCGGGCGCGGCGTTCGGCACGGGCCATCACGGCACCACGGTCGGCTGCCTGATCGCCTATGACGCCCTGCGCAAGCGCCGGCGGTTCGACAAGGTGCTGGACGTCGGGACGGGAACCGGTGTCCTGGCCATAGCCGCGGCGCGGACCGGATCGCGGGTCACCGTCGGCACCGACATCGACCGTGTCTCCGTGCGGATCGCCAGGGAGAACGCCCTGGTCAACACGACCAACAGCCGTTTCGTCCACGCCAACGGACTCGCCCACCGCGCGGTCGCCGCGTCGGCGCCTTACGACTTGGTGTTCGCCAACATCCTGGCCCGTCCGCTCACTTATCTGGCGCAGTCGATCAGACACGCGGCCAGGCCCGGCGGCGTGGTCATCCTGTCGGGCCTGCTGCGCAGCCAGGCGCGCATGGTCCTAGCGGCCTACCGCTCGCGGGGACTGCGCCTGGAACGGCGGATCAATCGCGACGCCTGGACCACGCTGGTCCTGCGCCGCTAGCGCCTCGTACCCCATCGGGAGTAAAACCATCGCCATGCGCCAGACATTCGACGAAACCACCGACCCGTCCTTCGGACCCAAGCACGCCCCCCTGATCCGCCACGCCATGGCGGCGCAAGGCCTGGACGGCTTCGTCATCCCCCACGAGGACGAGTACCAGAACGAATACCTGCCGTCGGCCAACGACCGGCTGGCCTGGGCGACCGGCTTCACCGGCTCGGCCGGCGCGGCGGTGATCCTCAAGGACAAGGCCGCGGTGTTCGTCGACGGCCGCTACACCCTGCAGGTGCGCGACCAGGTCGACAGCGAGCTCTTCGAGATCCGCGATCTGGTCGAGGGCGGCGTGCCGGCCTATCTGGGCGAGGTGGCGCAGAGCGGCTGGACCATCGGCTACGACGCCCGCCTGCACAGCCCCGACGCCCTTGAACGCCTCAGCGCGGCCGCGACCAGGGCCGGCGCCGCTTTGAAGCCGGTGGAGGTGAATCCACTCGACGAGGCCTGGGGCGCCGCGCGGCCGGCGCAACCGACGGCCGCGGTAGCGCCGCATCCCCTGGAATTCGCCGGCGAGGCGTCCAGCGCCAAGCGCGCCCGCATCGGCGCGGCTCTGGCGGAGGCCAAGGTGGGCGCTGCGATCATCACGTCGCCGGCCTCGATCGCCTGGCTGTTCAACATCCGCGGCGGCGATGTGATCCGCTCGCCCTTGCCGCTGGCTCAGGCCATCCTCAACGCCGATGGGACGGCGCGCCTGTTTCTCGATCCGGCGAAGGTCACCGCCGATCTGCCCGCCTGGCTCGGCAACGAGGTCCGGCTCGAAGGGCCTGACGACTTCGAGGCCGCCCTGGCCAATCTGAACGGTCAGCGTGTCTCGATCGACCCCGGGCAATCGGCCGCCTGGTACTTCGAATCCCTGGAAGCCGCCGGCGCGCAAGCGGTTCGCGCGGTGGACCCCTGCGCCCTGCCCCGCGCCTGCAAGAACGCGGTGGAGGTCGAGGGCGCCCGCCGCGCCCACGTCCGCGACGGTGCGGCGTTGACCCGGTTCCTGCACTGGGTCGCCACCGAGGCGCAGGAGACCCTGCCCGACGAGGTCGAGATCGTCGGCAGGCTCGAAAGCTTCCGTGAGGCGACCGGCGCGCTGAAGGACCTGTCCTTCGACACCATCGCCGGCGCGGCTTCGAACGGAGCCATCGTACACTATCGGCCGACGCACCGGCTCAACCGCCACGTCGAGCCCGGCTCTCTGCTGCTGGTGGATTCCGGCGCGCAATACCTCGACGGCACCACCGACGTCACCCGCACGCTGGCGATCGGCGAGCAGAGCGCGGAGATGCGCGAGCGGTTCACTCTGGTCCTCAAAGGCAATCTGGCCCTGGCGCGGGTGCGGTTCCCGGCCGGCACGCCCGGCTCGGCGCTGGACGCGCTGGCGCGCGTCGCACTGTGGTCGGCGGGTTTCGACTACGATCATGGCACAGGTCACGGCGTCGGCTCCTACCTCGGCGTGCACGAGGGGCCGCACCGGATCGCCAAAGTCCCCAACTCCGTGCCGCTGATGGCCGGAATGATCGTCTCCAACGAGCCCGGCTACTACAAGCAGGGCGCCTACGGCATCCGCATCGAAAACCTGCAGGTCGTGACTGAAGCCGCGTCGATCCCCGGCGGCGAGCGCGCGATGCTCGGCTTCGAGACCCTCACCCTGGCCCCGATCGACCGGCGCCTGGTGGTCGCGGCGATGCTGACGGACGAGGAACGCGCTCAACTCGACACCTATCACGCGCGGGTGCTGCGAGAGATCGGCCCGAAGCTCCCGGCGGACGTCGCGGCTTGGCTGGGCCGGGCCTGCGCCCCGATCTGATCGCCTCAGTCCGACGGCAGGGCCGCGAGGTTCATGACCGAGGGGGCGTCGTGGAGCTTGACGTAGAATTTTCCGCTCGACGGATAGGGCACGGAGAGGACGCGACCCGCGAAGCCTTCGGGGATCTTCACGGCATGATCGAACTTCGGATCGCTCGAGAGCGAATCGACCAGTAACAGGTTTGAGCCGGTCAGTTCGCAGGCCTGGCTACGACCGCCGGGACATTTGAGGGCTCGGAACGCCGGGAGGCGAACCAGGGTTGCGAGGGGTTGCCAGTCCCCGGATCCCGTGCCGTCGACGATCCGGAACCTGAGCGCCCCGAAGGCCGAAGCGCCGAACACCTTGCCGGTGTCGAGCGTGGCCAGGGCGACATGAGGATCCTCGAGCACCAGACCATCCGAAGCGGCCAGAGTGGTCGAGGTCGCACCATCGGCGGTGGCCACCTCGATCTTCTCGCGCCCCGAAAAGGCCGCCGGAGTCTGGGCGTGGATCGAGAAGGTCAGGGTTGCCCCGAGCGGAAGCTCGTCCTTGTCGGTCAACTCGATCGTGCTTGGAGGCCCAGCCGTGGCGGGTTGAACACTCTTGTCGATCAGAACGACGCTTGGGCGTGGCGGCGCGACCGACACATTGAGCTTTTCCGTGCGTCCGTCCTTGAGCGTCGCCTTGGCCTTCATGGGCTTGCCCGCCTGCAGCTTCGCAACGGCCTCCGTGTCCGAAGCGGTGAGGATCAGTTCGTCCGCGCCATTGAGGGAGGTGAGCGCGCCGGGCGTGAAGGTGATCCCGTTCATCGTCAGGCCCGTCACCTCGTCCAGTCGAGAGCCCTTGAGCACGCCGAACGGATCGCCGGCGTGCACCGTGAAGCCATCCAGATGGCCGGCGACGTTGAACGCCTGCAGGGCGACCAGATCGGCGTCGCCATCGCCCTGCTGTTTGACCATGAGTGTCACGGCGCCGGCCTCGCTGTCGCCCAGTGGCAGGGTCACCGAGATCTGGTCCGGCTGGGTCGCTTTCCAGTCGACGGGCTGTGTCTCGCCCGAGGGCGAGCGCAGGGCGACGCTCTCCACACAGGCCGCCGCCGCCCCTTCCAGGCGCACGGTGTCGTCACGACCCACCACCAGGGCCTGCCGGTCGTCGTCGGCGAGGCGCCACTGCTCGGGGTGTGGAGTCCGCAGATGGAAGTTGGGGCCGTCGAATGGCTCGAAGCCCCAGAAGCCGTGCAGAGACCCGTCGAGGGTATCCCCGAAGCGGGCTGGATCAAGTCCGGACGCATCGGCGATGAAGCCGCCGTTCTCGGCGTCCGCGCGCACGGGCAACTCGACGGCGGAGCCGTCCTTCGTCTTCAGGCGCAGCCCCATGTCATGCGCGTAGGCTGTGGAGAACGCCAATGGCGCGCCTTCCGCCGGCAGCACGAGGTCCCCCTTGCCGGCGCAGTAGGCCGCCTTGGTGTCGACCGCGCGCAACGGTGGCGGCTGGGGCGGCTCGACCGCAGGCAAGGCGGCCACGAGCACTGACAGCGGGTTGTGGAAGGAAGGCGCGGTGCTCAGCATGAGGGAAAGCTGCTGGCCATGGATCGCTCCCAGGGCCGGGATGTACTGGTAGTGGGCGGTGTGCAGGGAATCGAAAATACGGACGATATCGAGGACGGCGGCGAGGTAGGGTGTGTTGGCGCCGTAGCCGGCTTGCGGCGTGGCGCTCAGTTGCAGGAGCAGGTCGGCGGACGCCCCGGAGGTCAGCGCCTGAACGATCGAGGTGCTCTGTCCGTCATCGAGGATCAGGGAATCCTTGGCCTGCAGCAGGCAGTCGACCTGCAACTCCGGCATCTTCTGGAAGCAGTCGGCGTCGACCTTGATGGCCAGGCTGCGGGCGAGCAGCGACGAGACCTTTTGCAGACGCTCGGAATCGGCCGGATTGATCTTGTGGAGGATGGCCAGGAAGACATCCAGCCGCGAGCGGTCGAGCGTGGCCTGATTGAGGTCCTGCGACGCGCGCACGAAGGCGCCGGGCTTTCCACGCACGGCGCCGACGAGCGTCTTGAAATCCCCGCCGGTGCGTGGGGCAAGGAAGACCAGGACCTGCTGGGCGCCGTCCGGGACGGTGATCTTCAAGCCGTCGGCGCTTCTCGCGACGCCGGTGTCCAGCGGGTGGAACCAGCTTTCCGGCGGCGGATTGGTCGCCCCACGCAGGAAGGCCGCCACCAGCAGATAGCGCACGGTTTCGGTCGGCGGCAGGTCAGCCTTGATGGAAAGCTGATCGCCGGGCGCCAGATTCGGCGTCTGCGAGATCGGCAAGGTCACGCCGCCACGAGTCACCTCGACATCAAGGGTGGGGCCGGCCAGGTCGAACGGCTCCGCCCGCGCCGCCACCGCGCACAATGCGATCAGCAGCAGCGCCAGGCCGAAAGTCCGCAAACGTGAACCCATGTCCATTCCATCGTCCGAAGCGGAGGCGGGAACGGGTCGGTCGCTCCGCTTCCTATTCCGGCGCGCCCGGCCGTCGGCCTGGCGGCCAGGAACCAAGCGACGCAGCATGGCGATTTACAGCCTCTTTATGTCAACAACATGCTGGCGTGCGAAACAGGAGCGGGATCGCGACTATCTGTCGGGTTCCGACGGCGCGCCGATCTTGTCGAGCGATTCGACGACGCCCTCCCATGGCGGCCGCGAAGCGTTCTTCACGCGCTGGAACGAGGTGTCCGGATCGTAGGCCGGCTCGGCCGGCAGCAGGTTGGAGACCTCCAGCCGCCCACTGGCCTGCAGCACGGCGGCCTGCGCCAGGTAGGCGTCATGCTTCGCCCCGGCCAGGGAAAGCTGGGCCGCGCGCAGGTTCTCGTCGGAGATCAGCACGTCGAGGGTGGTGCGGAGGGCATAGCCGTATTCCGCCTGCGCGCCTCTGAGCGCCAGCTCGGCGGCGCGCACCTGCGCCTCGCCCGCGCTCACCCCGGCGCGGCCGGTGAGCAGCTGGCTCCACGCCTGCGCCACCGTCATCACCACCTGGCGCCGCACGGTCTCGATGGCGATGCGGTCGCCGTTGTTCTGCGCCGTGGTCTGCCGGACCTGGGACGCGGTCATGCCGGCGGTCAGGAAAGGAACGGTGATCGTCACGGCCGCCACCGCCTCCTCGCCATAGAGGTTCGGAGCGAGCGGCGAGACCGGTCCGATGAAACCATAACTGCCCTGCAGGGCCACCGTGGGCCGGTAGGCGGCTTTGGCGGCTTCGACATCGGCCCACGACGACTGCTCGGTCAGCCGGCTCTGCCGCAGCTGTGGATTGGACGCGACGGCCAGATCCTGCGCCTCGGCGAGGGTGGCCGGCAGGCCCGGCAGATCGGTGGGCTCGACGAGATCGGCGGGCGGCTCGCCCACCGCCTGTTGATATTCCGCGCGGCTGATCTGCAGCTGGCCATCGGCGGCGGCCAGCGAAGCGCGGGCCGCTTCCAACTGGGCCTGCGCCTGGGCCACGTCGGTGCGCGTCACCTGGCCGAGGTTGAACTTGGCGGTCGATTCGGCCACCTGCCGCTCCAGTGTCGCCATGTCGGCCTTGCGCACCTCGAGGACCTGCTGGTCGCGCAGGACATCCACATAGCCCTGGATGACCGAAGCCAGCACCTGCGCCTCCACACCCCGCAGATCCTCCCGCCCGGCCATGACGCCGGCCTTGGCCGCCCGCACCGCCCAGGTGGTGCGGCCGCCCGTATAGAGCGGCTGAATGACCGACAGCGTGGCGGAACCGGAATTCTCGCCGCTGAAACCCTGGCTGAAGTCGGCGATGTCATTGGGCCCGCGCTGATATTGCGCGCCCAGCGTAACCCCCGCCGTCGGCCGCCACCCCGCCTTGGCTTGCACAAAGGTCTCGTCCAGCGCCTTCTGCTGCTCGCGCTGGCCCAGAAGCACCGGATTGCCGCGATAAGCCGCGGTCAGCGCGTCCTGCAGGGTTTCGGCCGATGCAGGCAAGGCGAGGAGGAGCGCGATCAGGCAAACAGCAATTTCCTCCCTCCCCTTTTTGGGGAGGGACGGGACGCGCAGCGTCCAGGGTGGGGAAGTCTCTCCGCGGTCACGCCGCTGGTGGTCATCCCACACAGCCCCACTTTGAGGGCTTCGCCGTCTGTCTCTCCCCATGAAGGGGAGGGAGGAAAAATCCCCTTCCCTACTCATGCCGCAGCGCCTTTGCGGGTTCGGCGCGGGCGACGGCGAGGGCCTGGCCGGCCACGGCGCCCACCGCGATGACCAGGGTCAGGAGCGTCGCGCCAAGGAAATAGCCGAGGCCGAGCGCGATCCTCTGGTCGAAGCCGGCCAGCCAGCCGCGCATCGCCAGCCAGGCGAGCGGCCAGGCGACCAGGTTGGCCAGCAGCACCGGCCGCAGGAACTGGCCCACCAGCAGGCGCAGGACATCGACGGTGGAGGCGCCCAGGGTCTTGCGAATGCCGATCTCCTTCACGCGCCTGGCGGTGTTGAAGGAGGCCAGGCCGTAGAGTCCGACGCAGCCGATGGCCACCGCCAGGATCGCGCCGATGGAGAACAGCCGGCCATGCTGGTCGTCGGCGCGATAATAGTGCGCCAGGTTGTCGCCGAGAGTCCTGGCGCCGAACGGCGTCGTCGGAACGAGGCTCCGCCAGACCGCCGCCATGCGGGCCATCACGACCCTGGGATCGGCGTTCGCATAGCGCACGCCGGCGATATCGAAGGTGGAGACGCCGTCGCGCATCGGGTAGATCGTCGGCGGGATCGGGGCGTGGGGCGATTGGAAGCGGATGTCGTCGATCACGCCGACGATGGTCAGGGGCCGCGGGATTCCATCCGCCGAGTCTATGATCAAGGACTTGCCCACGGCGTCGTCTGCGCCACGAAAACCCAGCGTCGTGACGGCCTTTGCGTTCACCACGACATTGCGCACGGCGGTCGGCGACGCCGGCGGCGGCAAGAACGGATTGCTCGCGGAGCCCCTGGCCTGGGGTGGCGCGTCGCCGCCGTGGTCGCGGTCCAGGAAGCGGCCGGCCTTCAGGCGGGCGCCGTAGGTGGTGAAGAAATCGGCTTCGGTGGTGACGACGTGGAGCAACGGCCCCTTGCCGGGACCGCCCGGACGCTTGACATTGTCGGTCTCGGTATGATCGCCGTTGCCGGGCGCGGCCTCGGAGGCGGTGACGCTGCGCACGCCGGGAAGGGTCCGCCAGGCCTCGAGCAGGCTGGTCCTCTGGGCGTCGGTGACATCGGTGTTGTCGAACGCATTGACCACGACCAGCCCGTCGCGCCGGAAGCCGAGGTCGGCGCCGCGAACGTAGTGCGTCTGGGCGATAATCACCGACGTCGCCACGGTGAAGGCGATGGCGATCGTGAACTGGACGATCACTAACACTTCGCGCAGCCGCGCGCCGCTCCGGCCGCCACCCGGCGTGCGCGCCGAGGCCAGGACTTCCGCCGGCTGAAACCTCGACAACGCCAGGGCGGGGTAGACGCCGGCGGCCAGGCCGACGCCGACCGCCGTCGCTGCGATGACGAAGATGATGCTGTCCGCTCCCAGATAGTCGACCTTCAGCGCCAGCCCGCCGGCCGCGTTCACCAGAGGCAGCGCCAGTTCGCAGAGGGCGAGCCCGACCAGCGCCGCCACGCCGGCGGTCGCCATGGCTTCGAAGAGGAACTGGGCGGCGAGCGTCGATCGAGTCGCGCCCTGAGCCTTGCGCACCGCCACCTCCCGCGCCCGCAGGCCGCCTCGCGCCGTCGCCAGATTGACGTAGTTCAGACCCGCCAGCAGCAGGGTCAGCAGGCCGACCCCTCCCAGGGCGGCGATCGTCGCCGCGTCCGCCGGATTGTCCAGGTGAACTGCCCGCAGGGGCTGGAGCTGCAACCTCAACTGCTTGTGCGGCGGAGGGGGAGTGATGTCGGCGGCGGCGTGCCGGTCGATGAAGTTGTCCAGGTCGGCCTGCAGCGCCTTCGCCTGCTCCGGCCGCTCGAAGCGTAGATAGGTGGCCGTTTCCACATCGCCCCAGGTGCGCCAGGCGGTGTCGCCGGCCGCCATCGGCGGGATGAAAGGCACGGCGAAGTCGAATTGAAGTTCGGTGTCGCGCGGCAGGTCCTCGAGCACCCCGGCGACGCGATAGACCCGGACGGCGCCGCCGAAAGCGATGGTCAGGCGCTGGCCGAGGGGATTGGCGGTCCCAAAATATTGCCTGGCCTTGGTCCGGGACAGGACCAGGTCGTCAGGGGCGTGGAAGATCGTCTTCTTGTCGCCTGCGGCGAGCGGCAGGTCGAACACCTGGAAGAAGTTCGGATCGACGACTTCCAGGCCCTCGGCCGTGACCCGCCCGCCTTGACGCACGGTGGCGGCCTGGCCCCAGTCTCGGGTCCCGACGAGCTGTGGGTAGTCGCCCTTCAATTCGTCTAGCGCCGCGCCCATCGATGCTCCGCCGGCGCCGATGCCGCTGTACCAGGTCCGGACAAGGTAGATCTGGTCCGAGTGCGGCAGCCATCGTTCGAACCCCGTCTCGAAACGCACGTCCAGCATCAGCACGAGGAAGACCGCGATGCCCAAAGCCAGGCCCAGGATGTTGAGCGCCGCGTACAGCCGGTGCCGGGTCAGCGATCGATAGAGGGTGAGGAGGTAGTGGTTCAGCATGGTGTGCTCCTACTCATGCCGCAGCGCCTTGGCGGGTTCGGCGCGGGCGACGGCGAGGGCCTGGCCGGTGACGGTGGCCAGGGCGATGACGAGGGTCAGGAGCGTGGCGGCGAGAAAGTAGAGAGGGCTCAGGCCAATCCTCTGGTCGAACCCGGACAGCCAGCTTCGCATGGCGAAAAAGGCCAGCGGCCAAGCGATCAGGTTGGCCACCAGCACCGGCCGCAGGAACTGGCCGATCAGCAGGCGCAATATGTCGCCGGTCGACGCGCCCAGGGTCTTGCGGATGCCGATCTCCTTGACCCGCCGCGCCGTGGTGAAGGACGCCAGGCCGTAGAGGCCGACGCAACCGATGCCGACCGCCAGCAGCGAGCCGACACTGAACAGGCGCGCGCGTCGCTCGTCGGGGACATAGTAGTCGCTGAGGTTCTCCTCGGCGGTCTTGCCAATGAACGGGACCATCGGCGCCTCGCGCCGCCAGACATCCCGCAGCCGGGCCATCATCACCGCATCGCTCACCCCGGCGAAGCGGACGGCGCCAACGGCGCCCCCGCCGAAGGGCTGCGAGTCATAATGGTAGACCACCGGCGCCACCGGCTGCTGGGGCGATCCGAACTGAACGTCGCGCAGCACGCCGATCACCGGCACGGACACGCCTTTCGCAGGGCATACGTCATCGGTCACAATGAGCCGCAGGCCGACGGCGCGGGCGGGCTGGGCAAAGCCTAGGGCTCGCGCCGCGCTTTCGTTGAGCATGACGTCCGCGCCGCGCGAAGAGGCGTCGTCATCCCCCTTGAAGGGTCCGGCCAGGTCATCGGCGCCATGGGCGTGGTCGAACATCCGCCCCGCCGCCAGCCGCGCGCCATAGGTCTTCAGATAGTCGTCGGAAACCACGTCCGCCGACATGTGGGTCCCAGGGGCGCCCGGCTTTTGCACGCAGACCGCCCAGTCGTAGGGCGGCCCGGGTTCTCTCAACGACGCTGTAGCCGAGACCACGCCGGGGATCGCGCGCATGGCGTCCAGCAGCTGGTTCTGCCGTGGGCCCACGAGCGCGGCGCCCAGATTCTTGAGCATGATCAGGCCGTCGCGCTGGAATCCGCGATCCGCGTCGCGAATGAACCTGGCCTGGGCGCCGATCACCAGGGTGCAGATGGTGAAGGCGATAGCGACCACGAACTGCACGCCGATCAGCACGCCACGCACCTGAGCCGCGCCTCGTCCTCCGCCGGGAGTCCGCGTCGCGGCCAACACAGGGGCCGGTTCGAAACGCGACAGCAGCAGGGCGGGATAGACTCCCGCGCCAAGCCCGATCACCACGCCCAGGGCAAGAACCCAGGGCAGAACACCGCCGGCGCCCCAATAGGTCAGCACCAGGGACGCGCCGCCCAGATTGTTGACCAGCGGCAGGCTGAGTTCCGCCAGGGCTAGACCGATGAGAACCGCCATCAAGGCGTAGGCGAGGGCCTCGGCGAGCAGCTGGACCATGAGGGCCGCGCGGGTCGCCCCCATCACCTTGCGCAGAGCGATCTCCTTGGCCCGTAGCGCAGAGCGCGCGGTGGCCAGGTTCACATAGTTGAGGACGGCGATGGCCAGGGTCAGCGCCCCGACCAGGCCCGCGGCATAGACCAGGCGGACGTCCACGCCCGTATTCATCGGCCCGTGCAGCCGGGCGTCGGCGAAGTGCAGATCCCGCAGCGGCACGAGGCTCAGGTGCACAATGCGCTCGAGGTGGTAGCTCGATCCCGGGTCCGCGCGGCGCAGGACGAACCGCGGCAGGTCCGCCGCCACGGCTCGAGCCTCGGCGGGGCCGGCGAAGCGGACATAGGTGAAGCAGATCGGGACGCCCCACCGGTCCATGCCGACGTGGGGGTCGTTCTCCACGGCGGGCGTCAGCGGCGCCACGATGGCGAGCTTCAGATGCGAATTGAGCGGAATATCCTTCAGCACGCCGGTGATCCGGTGGAGCCCGGGCTTGCCTTGATAGAAGAGCGTCAACGACCGGCCGAGCACAGCGGTCGTGCCGAAGTATTTCCTGGCGATCGCCTCGGTGACGACGACGTCGTTGGGATCGGCCAGGGCCGTCCGCCTTTCACCGGCGACGAGCGGCAGGTCCAGGACGTCGAAGAAATTGTGGTCGACATAGTCCTTGTGCTCCGTCCCAAGCAGCGGGCCGTTGGCGATCGCCCCTTCGAAGTCCAGCAGCCGGGTGATCGATCCGGCCCGCGGATAGTCGATGGGGAAATACTGCCCTATGGCCCCCGAAGAGCCGGCCAGATAGTCCGGCGGCCGGCCGGGAAAGGTGTAGGTGAAGTCGATCCGGTAGATATTGGCCGCGTCCGGTATCCAGCGGTCGAACGAAGTCTCGAAACGCACGTCCAGCATGAGAACCAGAAAGACCGCGATCCCGACCGCGAGGCCAAGAACGTTGAGCGCCGCATACAGTCGGTGCCTCGCCATCGAGCGGTAGAGGGTGAGGAGGTAGTGGGCCCACATGCCTCTACTCATGGCGCAACGCCTTGGCGGGTTCGGCGCGGGCGACGGCGAGGGCGTGGCCGGTGACGGTGGCCAGGGCGATGACCAGGGTCAGGAGCGTCGCGGCGAGAAAGTAGAAAGGGCTCAGGCTGATCCTCTGGTCGAACCCGGACAGCCAGCTTCGCATGGCGAAAAACGCCAACGGCCAGGCGATCAGGTTGGCGGCCAGCACCGGCCACAGAAATTGGCCGATAAGCAGACGCAATATGTCGCCGGTCGACGCGCCCAGGGTCTTGCGGATGCCGATCTCCCTCACGCGCCGGGCGCTGTTGAACGAGGCCAGGCCGTAAAGTCCGACGCAGGAGAGCAGCACGGCCAATGTGGTTCCGAGGGTGAACAGACGAGCGCGTTGTTCGTCGGGCAGATAGAAGTCGCTCAGACCCGCCTCGGCGGTCTTGGCCTCGAAAGGGACTTCTGGCGCCAAGCGGCGCCACGCCGCCTGGAGGCGGACCGTCGTCAATGCCGGGCTGACGCCCACGAACCGAACAGCGCCGGTCGCTGAATAAATCCGCCCGCTCGAATATTGATAGATGATCGCCGCCGCGGGCTTCTTCGGCGAGCCGAAATGGATGTTCCCGATCACCCCGATGATCGGCGCCAGCGCGCCATGGACAAGGAGGCTCTTGCCGACTGCCTCGGCGGGAGTAGGGAAGCCGAGCGTCTTGGCCGCGCGCTCGTTGATCATGATGTTGTACCCCGAAGGCAGATCCTGGAACGCGGGGCGATCGAGGCCACTGATGTCGTCCAGGGCGTGATGTGGGTCGAACATCCGGCCGGCGATGAGGTTCACGCCGTAGGCCCTTAGATAATCGTCGCCGATGATATCGCCCTCCAAGGTGGTTTCCGAGCTGTCGACTCCTGCGACCCGCACATTCGGCAGGAGCTTCTCGTTCGGCAGGCCGGGCTCCGAGATCGATTGGGTGACGGCGACGACGCCGGGCAGTTTGCGGAAGGTGCCGAGCATCGCGCCTTGACGCAAGAGCACCTGGTCCGCCTGGAAGCTGTCCACCAGGATCAGCCCCTGGCGCCGGAACCCGCGATCCGCGCTGCGCAGGAATTGCGCCTGTGAGGCCACGATCAGTGTACAGATGATGAAGGCGATAGCGGCTGCGAACTGGCCGCCGGTGAGCACCGCGCGGATCCGGGCCTCCATCTTGCCCCCGCCGGGCAATCGGGTGGCGGCAAGCACTGAAGCCGCCTCATAGCGTGACAGTAGCAGAGCGGGATAAAGCCCGGCGCCAACCCCAACCAGCAGGACCAGACCGAGAATCCCAGGCAGGATGCTTTGACGTCCCCAATAGCTGACAACGAGTGATGAGCCGCTGAGCGCGTTGACCATCGGCAACGCCAGTTCCACCAGGGCCAGACCAATGAGAGCGGCGAGAAGAGCGAACGCGATGGATTCGGCTAGGAGTTGAGCGACGAGGCCCGTTCGGGACGCCCCCATCACCTTGCGAATTGCAATCTCCCTGGCTCGCAAAGCGGAGCGCGCCGTCGCCAGGTTCACATAGTTCAGAGCGGAGATCAGCAAGGTGAGCGCGCCCACCACGCCCAGGCTGTAGACCAGAGCGGCGTCCCCACCCGGCTTCATGGTCCAGCGCAGATTAGCGTCGGTAAAATGCACAGCCGTCACCGGCGTAAGGCTCAACGCCATTTTGGGGGGACCGGATGCATGGGGTTGTCGCGCGAGCAGGCGCGGCAGATCCGCGGCCACCGCGCGACGTCCCGCCTGATCGCGAAACCGCAAGTAGGTATACGAAGACGCGCCGAGCCCGTCACTAAAGCCCAGCGCCTTTTCGAGCGCCGGCGTGAGTGGGACAAGGATGCCGAGACTGAGATGGCTGTTCCTCGGCACGTCCTCGAGAACGGCGCTTACTCGATAGAGATGTGGCTTGCCGTCATGATAGATAGTCAGCGGCTGTCCCAGCCCGTCAATTCGACCGAAATATTTGGCCGCGAGCGCCTTGGTGATGACGATGTTTTCAGGATTGGCGAGCGCCGTCCGCCGGTCCCCCGCCAAGAGCGGCAGAGGCAACACTTTAAAGAAGCTGGCGTCGACATAGTTGACCTGTTCATTTTCGAGCGCCGCGCCGCTGGTGACAGGCTGCCCTGTCCCGTAGACGAGCCGAGCGCCGCTCATGATTTGGGGATAGTTTGCCTGAAGCAACGGCAGCACCGCCGTTGGCGTAATGGCGCTGACGTCCGGCGCCTGGCCGGGAAAGGTATAGGCCCCTGTCAGCCGATAGAGATTGCTTGAATCCGGTATCCAGCGATCGAAGCTGGTCTCGAAACACACATTCAACCACAAGATTAGGAACACCGCGATCCCGACCGCGAGGCCAAGGACATTGAGCGCCGCATACAGTCGATGCCTCGCCATCGAGCGGTAGAGGGTGAGGAAGTAGTGAGCCCACATGCTCCTACTCATGCCGCAGCGCCTTGGCGGGTTCGGCGCGGGCGACGGCGAGGGCCTGGCCGGTGACGGTCGCCAGGGCGATGACGAGGGTCAGGAGCGTGGCGGCGAGGAAGTAGAGAGGGCTCAGGCCAATCCTCTGGTCGAACCCGGACAGCCAGCTTCGCATGGCGAAGAAGGCCAGCGGCCACGCGACCAGGTTGGCGACGAGAACCGGCCGCAGGAACTGGCCGATCAGCAGGCGCAATATGTCGGCGGTCGACGCGCCCAGGGTCTTGCGGATACCGATCTCCTTGACCCGCCGCGCCGTGGTGAAGGACGCCAGGCCGTAGAGGCCCAGACAGCCGACCGCCATCGCCAGCACCGCGCCGATGGTGAACAGGCGGGCGCGCTGTTCGTCGGGGACGTAGTAGTTGCTCAGGCGAGCCTCGGCGGTCCTGGCGACGAAGGGCTCTTCGGGCACCAGGCGCCGCCAGGCCTCACGCATTCGCTGCATCATCTCGGGCGTGTCGACGCCGTGATAGCGCACCGCCGCCACGCCATATTCGATCTGGCGGCTGTCGTAGCTGTAGATCGTAGGGTCGATCGGCTGGCGCGGGGACATGAAGCGCATATCACGCAGGACGCCGACGATCGTCCCAGGGTTACGGGCCCGCACCCTTTGCCCGATGGCCGCGGCGGCGTCGCGAAAGCCGAACGCCTTCACGGCGCGCTCATTGATCAGCACGTTGTGACCCTGGGCCTGCAGGGTCTGGTCATCAAGGTCGGCGATGTCGTCGTCGGCGTGGGCGGCGTCGAACATCCGGCCCGCGACCAGCGCGGCGCCATAGGTCTGGGCGTAGTCGGGCCCCACGGTCTCCAGCTCCGCCTGGGCGGGAACGCCCGTCCAGCCGGGGCGCGTGACGCTGGAGAAGCTGTCGTTGCCGGAAGCAGGTTCACGGTCGGAAACGGTGACCCGCTCCACACCCGGCGTCGCGCGCAGAGCGTCGAGGATGGCGCCTTGCCGCTGGTCGAGTTCCTTCCCCTCGAGGCTGTCGACCAGGATCAGCCCGTCGCGTTTGAAACCGCGATCGGCGTCGTGCATGAACTTCGCCTGAGCGCCGATTACCAGGGTCGAGATGCCGACAATGATGGCGGCGGCGAACTGCAGCGCCACCAGGGCGGCCCTTACCCGCCCGCCGAGGCGTCCGCCGCCCGGCATTCGCGCGGCCGAGAGTATTTCGGCCGGCTGGAAATTGGCCAACACCAGGGCTGGATAGAGGCCCGCCGCCAAGCCGATCACCAACGTCAGGACCAGGATCGCCGGCGCCATGCCATCCGGTCCCCAATAGTGCAACGTCAGCGAGGTCCCGCCCGCCGCGTTCATGGCAGGCAAGGCCAGCTCGGTGAGGGCGCACCCGGCCAGGGCGGCGAGGAACGTCATCGCGATAGCCTCCGCGAGGAACTGAGCCAGCAGCACCGGCCGTGTCGCGCCCAGCACCTTGCGCATGGCCACCTCCCGCGCCCGCAGGGCCGAGCGCGCGGTGGCGAGATTGACGTAGTTGAGCGCGGCTATGAGCAGGGCGAACACCCCCACAAGACCGAGTGCGGCGACCACGCGCGCGTCCACGCCGGGCTTGGCCGAATCGAGGGTGTCGGCGTCCTTGAAATGGATGGCCGGTAGGGGAACCAGCCTCAGCTTGCGCTTCTTGGACGGATCAGGCCCGAGTTTGAGCTTGCTGTCGCCCGCGGCGCGCCGGTCCAGGAACGCCGGCAGATCGGCCTGCACCGCTCGCGCGTCCGCCTGGTTGCGGAAGCGCACATAGGTGAACCCCGATTCGCTGTGCCAGCTGACGAAGGCCTGGTGATCGGCCTCGAACGCCGGCGTCAAGGGCTCCAGGATGTCGATATCGAGATGAGTATCGCGCGGCAGATCGCGCATGACGGCCGAAACGCGATGAAGGATGGAGCCGCCATCCTCAATGGTCGACAGGTTGCGCCCGACCACATGGACGCTGCCGAAATATTTGCGCGCGATCCGCTCCGAGATGACGATGTCGCCCGCCTGCGACAGCGCGGTCGCCGCCGCCCCCTGGGCGAGCGGCAAGGCGATGACGGTCAGGAAATCGGGATCGACGTGGTTGACCTCTTCGCTGTCGATCCGGTCGCCGAGCGCGACGGCCGTATCACTTTCCACCAGACGGGCGGCGGCCACGATCTGCGGATAGTCCGCGGCCAGCAGCGGCGCGATGACGCTCGACGTATCCGCGTCCTGGACCGGGGCCGTGCCCGACCGGATGATCGTCTCGTCCAGCCGATAGGTGTTCGCCGCCTCCGGCAGCCAGCGATCGAACCCGGTCTCGAACCGAACGTCCAGCGTCAGCACCAGAAACACCGCGATGCCGACCGCGAGACCGAGAACATTGAGCGCGGCGTAGAGCCTGTGGCGCGCCAGCGAGCGGTAGAGGGTCAGGAAATAGTGGGTCCACATGACTCTACTCATGGCGCAGCGCCCTGGCGGGTTCGGCGCGAGCGACGGCGATGGCATGGCCCGCGATAGTGGCCAGGGCGATGACCAGGGTGAGAAGGCTGGCGGCGAGGAAGTAGCCAATGCCTAGATCGATCCGCTGATCGAAGCCCGACAACCAGTTGCGCATCGCCAGCCACGCGAGTGGCCAGGCGATGGCGTTGGCCAGCAACACCGGGCGGAGAAACTGGCCGATCAGCAGGCGGAGGATATCACTGGTGGAGGCGCCCAAGGTCTTGCGGATACCGATTTCCCGCACCCGCCTGGCGGTCGTGAACATCGCCAGGCCGTAGAGACCGACGCACCCGATGGCCACCGCCAGAAGTGAGCCCAGGCTGAACAGACGTGAACGCTGTTCGTCGGGCAGGTAGAAGTCGCTGAGACTTGCTTCCGCGGTCTTGGCCAGGAAGGGAACCGTCGGCGCCTCCCGCCGCCAGGCGGCCTGGAGCCGGGCGATCATCACCGCATCGCTGACGCCGACGAAGCGGACCGCGCCCACCGCACCGCCTTCGAAAGACTGGGAGTCGTAGCGGTAGACCACCGGGGCCACGGGGTGCTGAGGCGAGCCAAAGTGAACATCCCGCAAAACGCCGATGATCGGCACGCTCTGAGCTACGGTTTTAGGGTCGTCGCCCGTGGAAAGGCGCTGACCGACGGCTTGAGCGGGACTTGCGAATCCCAGAACTCGCGCCGCGCTCTCATTGAGCATCACGTCGACGCCCCGTGCGGTCGCGTGGGCCGAGCCTTCGAAAGGGCCATTTATATCATCGAGCCCATGGACGCGGTCGAACATCCGACCGGCCGCGAGCTGCGCGCCATAGGTCTGGAGATAGCCGTCCGAAATCACATCCTGGGCGATGGTGATCGGGGGAAGGTTCACCCCGGGACGATGAACGAAGGTCAGCGCCTCTCCCTGGGGCAGGCCCGGCTCTCTGAGCGACGCCGCGGCGGAGACGACGCCCGGGACCCTGCGAAAGGCGTCCAGCAACTGGTTCTGCCGTTTCGACAGCAGGACCGCGCCGAGGTTGTCCAGCAGGATCAGGTCGTTCCGCCGGAATCCACGATCCGCATCGCGGATGAACCTGGCCTGCGACCCGATCACCAGGGTGCAGATGGTGAAGACGACCGCCACGGCGAACTGCGCGCCGATCAAGATCGCCCGCAGCCTGGTTTCCCCCCGTCCGCCGCCGGGAGTCCGGGAGGCGGCGAGGACCGACGCCGGCTCGAAACGTGAAAGAAGCAGGGCGGGATAGAACCCTGCGCCGAGACCGATCGCCAATGCCAACGCAAGCAGCCAGGGCAGATCGCTGTTAACGCCCCAATAGATGAGCTTCAGCGATGCGACTCCAAACGCATTGACCATCGGCAAGCTCAGTTCTGCCATGGCGACGCCGATAAGAACCGCAATGAACGCCAGGGCGGCGGCTTCGATCAACAACTGGAGCATCAAGGTTCCGCGCGTCGCCCCCAGCACCTTGCGAAGCGCGATCTCCTTGGCGCGAAGAGCCGATCGCGCGGTGGCGAGATTGACATAGTTCAGGGCAGCGATCACCAGCGTGAGCGTTCCGACCAGGGCCAGTGCATAGATCAGACGGACATCGACACCGGGCCTCATCGGCTGCTGTAATCGGGCGTCGGCAAAGTGCAGCCCCGCCACCGGCGTAAGATTGAGCCGCAGCATCTTGCCTATGTCGATCGTCGATCCAGGTGTCGGGTCATGCGCCCGCCGATGGACGAAGATCGGCAGCTCGGCCTCGATGAACCTCGCATCGGCTTGGTTTTTGAAGCGCACATAGGTATAGCCGGGCTCGCCACCCCAGGCGGTCAGGCCGGTGCTGGGGTCGCTCTCCAATGCCGGGGTCAGGGGTGCGACGACGGCGAGGTGCAGGTGTGAATTGGCGGGGATGTCCCGCAGAACCGCGCTGATCCGATGAACGCGCGGAACGCCGTGAAAGAAGAGCGTCAAGGGACGGCCGAGAACCGCCGTCGCGCCGAAATACTTGTTGGCCACGGATTGCGTGATGACGACATCGTCGGGATCGGCCAGCGCGCTTTTCCGATCGCCGGCGACGAGCGGCAAGTCTAGAACATCAAAGAAGTTGGGATCCACATAATCCATGTGTTCCGAACCCAGGATTGACCCTGCGGCGAGTGGCCTTTCCGAATCCATCATCCGGACGGTCGCCGCGGCCTGCGGATAGTCGGCGCGCAAGGCCGGCGCGATCGCGCCTGACGACGGGGCGTCGAACTCCGCCGCCCGGCCCGGAAAGGTGTAGGTCGAGCTAAATCGATAGATATTGTCCGCGTTTGGTATCCACCGATCGAAACTGGTCTCGAACCGCACATCGAGCCACAGCACCAGAAACACCGCGATGCCGACCGCTAGGCCCAGGACGTTGAGGGCGGCGTACAGCCTGTGCCGCGTCAGCGAGCGGTAGAGCGTCAGGATATAGTGGGTCCACATGGCGCTATCTCGTAGCGCGGACTTCCAGCCCGCCCTCTAATCTCGGGCACAGGAGGACGGCGGATCGAAAAGGATGCGGGCTGGAAGCCCGCGCTACGAGAGAAGGAGACATGACGCCCTCATCAGATTGCGTGACGGGCGGAGACGACGATGCGGCCGTCGAGCATGCTCACCGTGCGCTTGGCTTCGTCCGCATGGCTGGGGGAGTGGGTGACCATGACGATGGTGGCGCCCTCGGTGTTGAGGTCGCGCAGGATGCCCATCACCTGGGCGCCGTTTTCGGTGTCGAGGTTGCCGGTGGGCTCGTCCGCCAGGATCAGTGAGGGTTGGCCGACGACGGCGCGGGCAATGGCGGCGCGCTGCTGCTGGCCGCCGGAGAGCTGGTGGGGATAGTGGCGGGCGCGATGGGCGATGCCGACGCGGTCCATCGCCGCCTCGACCTTGGCCTTGCGATCCTTGCGTCCCCAGGGCCGGTAGATGACGCCCAGTTCGACGTTCTCGGCGATGGTCAGTTCGTCGATCAGGTTGAAGCTTTGGAAGACGAAGCCCAGGTTGTCGCGGCGCAGCTTGGCGAGGTCCGCCTCGGTCAGGTCGGTCAGATCGCGATCGCGGAAGAAGTATTTGCCGCTGGTCGGGCGGTCGATGGTTCCCAGGATGTTGAGCAGGGTGGACTTGCCGCAGCCCGATGGGCCCATGACGGCGACGAATTCCCCCTCCTGGATGTTCAGATCGATGGAGCGCAGGGCCGTGGTCTCGACCTCGTCTGAGCGATAGAGGCGGTGGACGTCGGCGAGAGTGATCATCGGAGCGTTCCTCTTCTTTTCTAGTGCGCGATCAGGTGGGTGAACTTATCGAAGCCGGCGTAGCTGGAGGTGACGACCCTCTCGCCCGGACGCAGTCCGGAGGTCACTTCGACCTGCTCGGGATTGCGGCGGCCGATGGTGACGGCGCGGCGATCGGCGCGGCGGTCGCCGGGTTTCATGACGAAGGCATACGTCCCGCCTGCTTCCAGCCAGCCGCCGTTTGGCAACACGAGCGCGGCGCGCGTGTCACCGAGGGTGATCCGGATGTCGACACCCTGGCCGCGGCGCAGGTTACCCGGCAGCGCGCCGGTGAACGTGAGCTCCACACGAAAGCGTCCATTGGTGACTTGCGGCAGGACCCGGCTGACGACGAGCCGCGCGGCGCCGCCGTCGAAGTCCGCGTTCGCCGGCTGGCCGGGCGTGACGCGACCGAGATAGAACTCATCGACATCGGCGGTGAGCTTGTAGGCGCCCTCGGAATCGATCTGGCCGACCGGGTCGCCGGCTTTCAGCGACTGGCCCGGCTGCAAGGTGAAGTCCGTCAGCCGCCCCGCCACCGGCGCGCGCAGGATCAGGGCGTCCAGGCTCTGCTCGACGACGCCGAGGTTCTGGCTAAGCCGCGCGCCCGTCTGATTGATGCGGGCGGCCTGCGCCGCGGCGATGGCGTCTTCCTTGGCCTGACCCGCCTTGAGGGCGGTGAGGCGGTTTTCGAAGTACGAGGCTTCGTCGGAGAAAGTCTTGACCTCGGCGTCCGAAACGAAGCCCTGGTCGTGCAGCCGCTGGCGGATGTCGAGGTCGTGGCGCGCTTTCAGGAGGTCATGGCTGGTGTCGCCGATCTCCTTTTCCCGGTCCAGGCGATTGCGCTCCAGACCCAGCGCCTGTCCGCTGACGTCACCCATGCGGCCGGCGATGTCGGCCTCACGAGAGGTGACGTCGAGCTTGAGCTGGGGATTGGCCAAAGTGGCCAGAGGTGCGCCGGTCGTCACCTCCGCACCGTCGGCGGCGATCACGCTGTCCACCTGGCCACCCGAGATGGCGTCCACGAACACCGTCTTCAGCGGCGCAACCTCGCCACGCACGGGCAGATAGTCCTGGAACGGGGCGCGCCTGACGTCGCTGACTTCCAGGTCGGCGGCCTTGACCGTGAGGCTGCCCGGCGGGGGAACCAGCATGACCGCACCAACGACGAGCAGCACGGCCGCAAGGCCTGCGGCGATCCACACGACCTTGCGCTGGCGCCAGCGGGGCTTCTCGATCCGCCGGTCCATGGCTTGTGGCTCAGTCATCGATGTCCGCGCGGCCGTTGTTCACGCAGGCATCCTGCCTCAAGCCGTGTCAAAGACTAACAGATTGGCTTTATTGACATTTTCAGGTGCGTCATGTCGAATGTGTTCGTCCTCCCCACCAACTGTCCGGTTCCGAACATGTCCGATGGGCTGTCAAGCCCCGATTGCCGAGGCCGAGTCCTGTTCGTCGACGACGACCTGGACGTGCTGAAGGCGGCAAGCCTGCTGTTGCGCCGGCACGATCTGGCGATGAGTGCGGCGCGCGATCCGGCGGAGGCCTGGAGCATCCTGGCGGCGGAGCGGATGGACGTGATCCTGCTGGACCTGAATTTCACCCGTGGCGCCACGGCGGGTGACGAGGGCTTCGGCTTCCTGCGAGAGATCATGCTGCAGGACCCCGGTCATGTGGTGGTGGTGGTCACCGGTCATAGCGGGATCAACATCGCCGTCGCCGCCATGCGGGCCGGCGCCAGCGACTTCGTCACCAAACCATGGAGCAACACGCGGCTGTTGGCGACTCTGGAAGGGGCCCTGGAACTGCGCCGACAAAGGCGCGATTCGGCGCAATCGAAGACGGGGAAGGACGCTGTCTCCGAGGAGGCCGAAACCCCGCTATTGGGCGACAGCCCCGCCATCGAGCGGGTGCGGGGCCTGATCCGGCGCGCCGCACCCACCAATGCGTCAGTGCTCATCCTGGGCGAGGCAGGCGCCGGCAAAGGCCTGATCGCGCGACACATCCACGCCGAATCGGCGAGATCGTCTGGCCTCTTCATACCGCTCGACCTGGAAATCATGCCACCCGAGGAGGCGGAGACGGCGCTGATGTCGGGTTTGGAAGCCGCCCGTGGGGGGACCCTGCTTCTTGACGAGGTAAGCGCCCTGTCGCCGACGCTTCAGGCTCGGCTGCTGGCCGCGCTTCGGAGCCCTAAGCCGGCGGATGTCCGGATCATCGCGACCACCCGGCGGCGGCGAGAAGAGCTGCGCGGGCGTGGCGGCCTCAATGACGACCTGCTCTACCGGCTCAATACCGTCGAAATCGTCGCGCCGCCCTTGCGAGAACGGAACGGCGACACTCTGCTGCTGGCCCGGCATTTCCTCCGCTTGTTCGCCCATCGCTATGGGCGGTCGGTCAAGGCTTTGACGCCGGAAGCGGAAGCGGCGATCGCCGTGGATCGCTGGCCTGGCGACGTGCGGGCCTTGCGCCAAGCTATGGAGCGTTGCGTGATCTTCGCGGAAGGCGAGCGCTACGAAGTCGGCGACATCCCGTTCGCCCCGTCGGCGGATGGGGGTGCGCCGCCGGGAAGCTCGGGGCTCGATCTGCGGGAATCCGAACGCGCCCTCGTCGCCGCCGCTTTGAAACAACACAACTTCAACGTCAGCCACGCCGCCCGTCAGCTCGGCCTCACCCGCGCCGCCCTCTATCGGCGAATGGCGAAACATGGACTTTGAGGGGGATCATGGCCCTCCCTCCCCCTTGTGGGGAGGGACAGGCCGCGTAGCGGCCAGGGTGGGGAAGTATGCCGAAACCCGCGACATAGTAGAATCTTCACACTTCCCCACCCTGACGCCTTCGGCGTCGGTCCCTCCCCATAAAGGGGAGGGAGGAGGATCAACTCGCCGTGCTACCCAACTTATCCTCTGCCAAGCCTTGCTGTTCGCCTGCGGCGCCGGGGTATTGCTGGCTTGGCAGGCGGGGCTCTACGCTTGTGCGATCGTGATGGTGCTGACGGCCGCGCTGGGAACTACAGCTGTCGTGTCGATGGCGCGGCGCCCTGCTCCAACCAGGCTCGCCCCCTCCCCTGAACCCGATGTCGGCCACGTCCAGCAACACCTGCTGGAAAGCCTCATCGACCAGACCCCGGCCCCGCTGCTCATGCTCCACCCGGACGGCGTCATCGAGGTGGGCAATCGCGCGGCGCGGACTCTTTTTCGCGCGGAGGACCGCATCGTCGGTCCACCGACGGCGCTCGCGGACGTGCTCGCCAAGGGCACGCCGGGCGAGCGGCTGACAGTCAGCCTCGAGACCCCCGCGGGGCCGCATACCTACGCCGTATCCGTGACCGACATCACCGGACCGTCCGGCGCCATGCGCCTCGCGGCGCTCCTCGACATTCAGCCGGAGATCCGCGCCACCGAGGCGGCCGCCGCGCGTGACCTGCTGCAGGTGTTGAGCCACGAGATCATGAACGGCCTCACGCCGGTCGCCTCGCTCGCAACGACAGCGGGCGAACTGCTGGCCGACGAGACACCCGTCTCCCTGGAGCAGGCCAGGGACGCCGTCGCCACACTGGCCAGGCGCGCCGAGGGCCTGACCCGGTTCGTGGACGCCTACCGCGCGCTCGCCCGCCTGCCCTCCCCGATTCCACGGCCCGTCGGCGCCACCGCCTTGATCGAGGAGGTGGCGCGGCTTTTTCGAGGCCGATGGGATGCGCGCGGCGTCCGACTGGAGGTGATGACGCCAAGCCCCGACATCGTCGTCAAACTGGACATGGACCTCATGGTGCATGCGCTGCTGAACATCCTCGCCAATGGCGCCGAGGCGGCTCTCGGCGGCGTCCAGGCGGCACCGCTTGTGAGCCTCACGGCGGAACCGAGGTCGGGCGGCGTCTCGATCATAGCGGAGGACAATGGGCCTGGCGTCGCGCGCCCCGACGCCGAGCGGATATTCCGCCCCTTCTTCACCACCAAGCCGCACGGAACCGGCGTGGGCCTGAGCTTCGCCCGCCAAGTTGCCCTGAGCCATGGAGGCGACCTGACGCTGGTGGCGGCGCGGAAGTTCGAAGGCGCGGCGTTTCTGTTGTCGATCTAGCGGGCCGCCTCGCCGACAAGGGCCAGCCACTCGTCTTCCGTCAAAACCTCCAACCCCAGCTCCGTCGCCGTCTTCAGCTTCGACCCCGCCCCGGGCCCCGCCACCACGATGTCGGTCTTCTTCGACACCGATGACGAGACCTTGGCGCCGAGGCGTTCGGCCTGGGCCTTGGCCTCATCGCGGGTCAGGCGTTCGAGGGAGCCTGTGAACACCACGGTCTTGCCGGCGACGGCGGTGTCGCGCTTGGGGGCGGCGGTGGACTGGATGTCCAGTTCGCCTACCAGCGCCTCGACCATCTTGCGATTGTGTTCCTCGGAGAAGAAGGCGGCGCAGGCCTCGATCACCGCGCCGCCGACCTGGTCGAGAGCGTCGAGTTCGGCCATTGCTTCCGGGTCTCGCTCGGCGACCTTGTCCATGGCGGCCAGGAAAGTCGGGGCGTCGCCGTAGCCGCGAGCCATCACCAGGGCGGTGGTCTCGCCGACGTGGCGGATGCCCAGGCCGTGAATGAAGCGCTCCAGCGGGATCTTGCGCCGCGCTTCGATGGAAGCGGTGAGATTGGCGACCGAGGTCTCGCCGTAGCCGGTCCGTTCGCGCAAGGCGGTGAGGACGTCGGGCCGGCGGGCGAGGCGAAAAATGTCCGCCGGCTCCTTGATCAGGCCTTCGTCGTAGAAGGCCCTCAATTGCTTCTCGCCCAGTCCCTCGATGTCGAAGGCGCGGCGGGAGACGAAGTGGCGCAGGTGCTCGACCCGCTGGAACGGGCAGGCGAATTCGCCGGTGCAGCGCCGCACGACGGTCTCGGCGCCGCCGGTGGTGGTTTCGCGGGCGAGCGGGGTCGCCAGGGCGCACGGGCAATGGGTCGGGAACTCGAACGGCGCCGAGTCGGCAGGCCGCTCCTCCAGCACCACAGAAACGATCTGCGGGATGACATCGCCCGCGCGTTGCAAAACCACCGTATCGCCGACGCGGACGTCCTTGCGCCCGATCTCATCGGCGTTGTGCAGGGTCGCGCGCTCGACCATGACGCCGCCGACGGTGACCGGACGCAGGCGCGCCACGGGGGTCACCGCGCCGGTGCGCCCCACCTGGATATCGATGGCTTCGAGGATCGTGCGCGCCCGCTCGGCCGGAAACTTGCGCGCGACCGCCCATCGCGGCGAGCGGGAGACGAAGCCGAGGCGATCCTGCCAGTCGAGCCGGTCGACTTTGTAGACAACACCGTCGATGTCGAAGCCAAGGCGTGGACGCGCCGCCTCCATCGCCTGATAGGCCTCCAGAAGTCCAGCGACACCCTCGACACGCTTGGCCTGTGGCGTGACCTGGAACCCCCAGGCGCGCAGGGCTTCCAGCGCTTCCCACTGTGTCGCGGCGAACGGCGCACTGACCAGCCCCCAGGCGTAGGCGAAGAAACGCAATGGTCGGGCGGCGGTGATCGAGGGGTCGATCTGGCGCAGGGAGCCGGCTGCGGCGTTGCGCGGATTGGCGTAGGTTCGCTGCTCCGCGGCCGTCGCGGCGGCGTTGAGGGCGGCGAAGTCGGCGTGGCCGAGATAGACCTCGCCACGCACCTCGATGACGTCCGGCCAGCCCTTGCCCTTCAGCCGGTGCGGGATCTCGCCGACGGTGCGCAGATTATTGGTGACGTCCTCGCCGACCCGGCCATCGCCCCGCGTCGCGCCCTGGGCGAGGACACCTTTCTCGTAGCGCAGGGAGGCGGATAGGCCATCGATCTTCGGCTCGGCGGTGTAAGCCACCGGCTCCTCGCCAAGGCGCAGGAACCGGCGCACGCGGGCGTCGAACTCACTGGCGTCGTCGTCGGAGAAAGCGTTGTCGAGCGAGAGCATGGGCACGCCGTGCTCGACCGCCGCAAAGGCCACGGAGCGTTGAGCGCCGACCCGCAGGGAAGGGGAATTGTCCCGGACCAGGTGCGGAAACCGGCTCTCGATCGCCGCATTGCGCCGCTTCAGGGCGTCATATTCACCGTCCGAGACCGTCGGCGCATCGTCCTGGAAATAGCGCAGGTCGTGGGCGGCGATCTCGTCGGCCAGACGCGCCAGTTCGGCGTCCGCCTGCGCCTCGTCGAGATCTTCGACCGGCGTGTCTACGTGCGACGTGTCAGGCATGCATCAGGGCCCGCGCCGCCGCGCGGGCCGCGTCGGTCACCGACGCTCCCGACAGCATCCTGGCGATCTCTTCTTCGCGCGCCGCGTCGCCCAGCACCTCGACGGCCGTGCGCATCCGCTCCCCCTGCGCCACCTTGCTGACTCGCCAATGAGCGGAGGCGCGAGCGGCGACCTGGGGGCTGTGGGTGATCACCACCACCTGCGCCTGAGCCGCGAGACGGGCCAGACGCTGGCCGACCGCATCAGCGACCGCGCCCCCGACCCCCTGATCGACCTCGTCGAAAATCAGCAGCGGCTGCGGGCCGGCCCCGCGCGTGGCCAGGGCGACCTTCAGGGCAAGCGCGAGACGGGCGAGCTCACCGCCCGAAGCGACCGATCCCAATCCGCCGAAGGGCGCGCCCGGCACGGTGGCGATCTCGAACTCCACCCGATCGGCGCCCGCGGGACCGAGCCGTTCCTCCGGCAGCGGCTCGACCGCCACTCGAAAACGCGACTTGTCGAGCTTCAGCGGCGCAAGCTCGCTCTTCATCACCTTGGCCAGGCGATCCGCCGCCGCGCGCCGCGCCGCGCTCAGCGCGGACGCCGCGGCGAGGTAGCCGGTTCGCAGCCTCGACGCCTCGGCCTCCGCTCCAGCCATCGTCTCCTCGGCGGTTTCGATGGCCAGCAGGCGCTCGGCGAGTTCGATGCGCTTGGCGGGCAGGGCATCGACCGCGACACCAAGTTTGCGAGCCATGGCGCGCAGGGCGAACAATCGTTCCTCGGCCCGCTCGAGGCGCTCGGGCTCGGCGGTGAAAGCCTCGGCGGCGGCGTCGATGGCGCTCGCCGCCTCGACCGCTTCGGAAAGCGCGCGATCCACGGCCTGCGCCGCCGCGGCCACCCGGCTGGAGGCACGGGTCTGCGTGTCGACCCCGGCGCGGCCAAGGCGCTCGCTCGCCCGCTCGAGCGCGCGGTAAGCCTGGGCGAGGCGGCTGACGACACCGTCATCGCTAAGTTGCTCGCGCGCCGAGGCGATATCGGCCAAGGCGTTCTCCGCCGTGGCCAGCACCGCTCTTTCCCCCGCAAGCGCAGCCTCCTCCCCCACAAGCGGCGCCAGCCGGTCGAGTTCGGAGAGGTGCACGCCCAGTTCCTCCGATTCGCCAGCGGCCCGTGACCGCGCGGCGCGCAGGGCTTCGAGACGTTCGCGCGCGGCGCGCCAGGCGCTCCACGACTCGAAACTGGCGCCCAGTTCCCGGTCGCAACCGCCAAACGAATCGAGCAGAGGCCGATGTGTACGGGCGTCGAGCAGGCCGACCGCCTGATGCTGGCCGTGGATCTCGATCAGCAGGGCGCCCAGTTCGCGCAGCACGCCGACACCGGTCGGCTGATCGTTGACGAACGCCCGTGATCGGCCATCGGCGGCGACGACCCTTCTCAGCACCAGATCCTCGTCGCGAGCGTAGCCCAGCCCCTTCTCGTCTAGGCAGGCCCAGGCCGGGTGATGAGGGCTTGGCGCGAAGATGGCGGTCGCGCTGGCCTGGGGGGCGCCGCGACGGACCAATGTCTGATCGCCGCGCGTGCCGAGAGCCAGGCCAAGAGCGTCCAGAATGATCGACTTCCCGGCCCCGGTTTCACCGGTCAAGGCGGTCAAGCCGGGTCCGAACGACAGGTCGAGGCTCTCGATGAGAACCAGGTCCCTTATGCCAAGGCCGATTAACATGGCCTCAGAATGACCGAGAATCTCTTTCGATCAAAGGCCGAGAACGTCGTGGAAGAAGCTGTGTTTCTTCTTCTTCGGAGGCGCGGCGGGGGTGGTCGTCGCAGCAGGGGTGTTGACAGCGACACTGTCTCCAGGCGCGGCGGTCGCGGCAGGCGGAGCGATGGTGGTTTCCTTGTGCTTGCCGAACGGCAGTAGACGCGGGATGTGCGACTCGTTCTCGCTGGGCACGGGTATGGAGCGCAACCCCTTGGAGGTCAGCAGGCGGTAGGCGTCGCGGTACCAGATGTCGCCGGGGTAGTTGTAGCCGAGAACCGCCCCGTCCATGGTCGCTTCGTGGGCGAGACCCAGATTGAGGTAGGCTTCGACCAGGCGATAGAGTGCTTCGGGCGCGTGGGAGGTCGTCTGGTAGCGGTCGACCACGGTGCGGAAGCGGCCTACTGCGGCGATCGAATTGCCGCTCCTCAAATAAAAGCGCCCGATCGTCATCTCCTTGCCCGCCAGTTGGTCCATGACCATGTCGCGCTTGAGACGCGCGTCGACGGCATATTCGGTGTTCGGGTAGCGCTTGATGACATCGCCGAGGGCAACCTGGGCGTTCTCGGTGTAGGCTTGGTCACGGCCGACATCCACGATCTGTTCGAAGTAGCAGATCGCCTTGATGTAATAGGCGTAGGGTGTGGAGGCGTTGCCTGGGTAGAGTGCTATGAACCGGTCGGCGTCGGCGATCGCTTCTGAGTAATCGTTCGCCTCATAGTGCGCATAGGCCGTCATCAGGATCGCCCGACGCGACCATTCCGAATAGGGATGCTGGCGCTCCACCTCGCGGAAATAGTTGACGGCGTCATTCCACTGGTGCCGATCGAGGTCGTCGGCGCCGACGGAGAACAGCAGGTCGACGGGCCGCTCCTCATAGGCCAGAGTCGGTTTCTTCTTCTTCAGCAGGGAACATCCCGACACCGCGACCGCGGCGCACAGAACCAGAAGAACCGTGAATCGGCCCAAAGAACGAAGCTGCACGAGCGGTCACCTCAAAGCGTAGAGCGCGCGCCCCGCGCCAGTGCCCCGCGTTCTACACGAGGCGGACGGACTCGCAAACGA
>Ga0302314_10002342_pt1 | contig 35185 bp, 27 predicted proteins | sample III_Palsa_N2_3_FD_200533 | JGI IMG/M metagenome (GOLD analysis project Ga0302314, IMG submission 200533) | Peat permafrost microbial communities from Stordalen Mire near Abisko, Sweden - III_Palsa_N2_3 | ecosystem: Environmental > Terrestrial > Soil > Palsa > Peat permafrost | place: Sweden...
CTCTGGTGTACCGGGTGTTGCCGGAACGATTGCGGCCAGTTCTGATCCTGGTCGCGTCGTATGTGTATTACTGGTTTGCGGGTTCGTGGATGATTCTGCTGTTGGTTTGCGAAACGCTGCTCGTCTTCGGGGGTGCGCTGCTGCTGGAGAAGACGAGCGGACAACGGCGGCGGCAGACGATTATGGTCACGGTCGTAAGCCTCTTAGTAGGGGTGCTGGTGTTGTTCAAGGGCGAGTTCATGCTACCGAGCCGCTGGGCGGGTGCGCTGCTGATGCCGCTTGGAGCCTCGTATTACACGTTCAAGCTCGTGGGGTACCTGGTGGATGTGTACTGGCAGGCGAGCCCGGCGGAGACGAATTTGCTGAACTTCGCTGCGTATTCGGCGTTCTTTCCGCAGATCGTTGCTGGACCCATTCAACGAGCTGAGAGCTTTCTGCCACAGATGCGGGTCGCGCCAAATGCTACGTCGCGTGGCGTGTTGCTGGGTATCCAGCGGATTCTTCTGGGTTTCTTCAAGAAGTTCATCGTAGCGGACAATCTTGGTCTGTTCGTGAACTATGTCTATGCACATCTCCATGGCGGTGCGGAGCCGATTTTACTTGGATTTTACGGCTATCCGCTACAGATGTACGCAGACTTCTCTGCGCTGACTGACATTGCTGTCGGCTCCGCGTTGCTTTTCGGGATTGCTTCTCCCGAGAATTTTGAGGCTCCATTTGCAGCGGTGAGTCCGACCGATTACTGGAGACGCTGGCACATCACGCTGACGCTTTGGCTGACCGATTACGTGTTTACCCCACTGCGGATGTCAACGCGCACCTGGGGAAATGCGGGGCTGGTGTTCAGCCTGGTGGTTAACATGGTACTTATCGGCTTGTGGCACGGGTTTCGCTGGACGTTCGTGATCTTCGGGCTCGTACATGCGTTCTATCTAGCAGTGGATGCGCTGACCGGCAAACAGCGACGCAACTATTACAAGACTCATCCACAGACGAAGGCGTGGGCTGGGCGAATCGGGCCCATCACGACATTTCACCTGGTTGCGATCGGATTCGTATGCTTCCGAGCGTCATCGCTGAGCGACATTGTTTACGTGCTGCGACATCTGTTCGCGAACGTTACGAACTGGTCCGCGCCGTTTGCGAGCTTCTTCGCAGAGAACTCCCGCTTTCTGGCTGTGGGTGCTGGTGGTTATGCGGTTGCGGAAGTCTTTGATTATCTAAGGCGGCGGAATGCGCGGGAGCCTATCCTGGAGACATTGCCGCGGTGGGGACGTTGGTCGGCATACTCCTGCAGTGTTCTCGCTGCTTGCCTGTTAGCAATGCTTTTATTCGTGAAGGGGAACAAGCCGAGCCCTTTCCTCTATGCCATTTTCTAGGTCGAAGGTCAAACGTTAGTCACGGACGATTACTTTGGGGGCGAATGCTACATTCAGGCGAAGGTGAGGCATCGAACGCAATGAGTCCCCTCGTACGGACGATCTCATTCCCATGCAACCTTGAAGGCTATCGTTTTGAGTGAATCTTCTGCCCATCGACAATTTTCCGCGTGCCTTCGGTGGATTGAACTCTACCTCCACCGCAAGGATGTGGCTTACACCGGTTTATGGTTACGTGCCCTGAAAAGAAATAATCAGCGATCGACGTCGCCCGTGACTGCCCCGGGGGGACCAGTGGTTTCCGTGACCACGCATGGCAGACGGGTGGAGTCAGTCTACTTGGCAATCGAGTCCATTGCTGCCGGAACGGTGTTGCCGTCGCGACTGATCCTGTGGCTGGACGATGAAGAGACGCGACAAAATCTTCCCGAGACGGTTCATCGCCTGCAGATGCGTGGCCTCGAGGTAGAACTGGGGGATCCGCGCTATGGGCCGCACGAGAAATACTATCCTTACCTGGAATCTCAGTCCCACATCCAAGTCCCGCTGGTGACTGCGGATGACGATGTGGTGTACTCCAAATGGTGGCTGGAGGGTTTGGTAAAGGCCCACGAAGATGACTCATCCGTCATTAACTGTTATCGAGCGCATGTCTTTGCGTTTGTAAATGGCAAGCCTGCATCCTATCGCTCATGGAGAAGCTGCAAGACGACTGAACCGCGCTTCGAGAATTTCGGGACCGGGGTTTCAGGTTGTATCTATCCCATACCGTTTCTGCAGCACCTCAAAGCGGTAGGGTCCGCCTTCGTCGAACTGTGTCCTCGTCAGGATGATATCTGGCTGCACGTCAATGCTTTGCGTACGGGTTACAAAGTGAAGCAGATTGCGAGCGTATCTTATAATTTCCCGATTCTTCCTGATACGCAGGCAAAGAGTCTCTCCAAGATGAATGTTGGAAGTGATCGCAATGACGTCATGATTGCGCGCAACTATAGCGAAGCCGAGTTGCAGATGATCAAGAATTCATAGCAATTTTGACCGCACAGTTCCGCGACGCATGGCGATCCGTCTTCGTGAACGGAGGGCTAAAACCTTCGTATTGGGTCACTTGGAACGAGTGAGGGTGCGTGGTATTCTGGGGCTATTCCTTCGTTGGCGGTCCAATTGGCTAAGAACCTCTACACACGTCTGGTGTATGCGCGGAAGTGGCCTGTTCTGGGACGGGTGGCCTACGTTTTGTTGAAGGCGCTGGGATGCGAGATTCCGAACTCGGTCAAAATCGGAAAAAACTTTCATCTGGTACACGGCGGGATCGGCGTGGTGATTCACCCTACGTGTGTCATCGGAAACGACGTAACGATTTATCAAGGTGTCACGATCGGAAGAGGAGATACGTACCGGCCTCCTGAGAAGTCCTCGTTCACCGGCATCAACATCGGCGACCGAGCGATCATTGGTCCAGGCGCGAAGATACTCGGAAGCTCTGATGTACTGATCGTAAGTCCGGACACCATCGTGGGAGCGAATGCAGTGCTGCAGCAATCGACGGCAGAACAGGAAGTCTGGGCGGGCATACCGGCACGCTGTATTGGTACCCGCTCCGATCCGCAGTTTCAGTAAATACCGACTGTACCGTTGTGTTGATATCTACGCCCGGGCCAGACATGGCTCCCGAGCGAAACGTCCGATTCCCGGGGGCAGTTCCGATGACGACATCAAGCGCGATCGAGAAGACGGAGAAAACGGAAGTCGCGTTTGATGCGTATTCGCGTGCCTTTCTGGTGCGTGCCTTCGAGCAGCGCCTTCTTCAGTTGTTTTCTGAAGGTAAGTTGTTTGGCACGGTACACACCTGCATTGGGCAGGAATTTACCGGAGTGGCAGTTGCAAGTCATCTGCGAGACGGGGATCTCATCTTCAGTAATCACCGTTGCCATGGTCACTACCTGGCGAGAACGGGTGATGCGCGGGGCCTGATGGCGGAAGTGATGGGACGCGTCAGCGGAATTTGCAACGGACGCGGCGGCAGCCAACACATCTGCTCGGATGGGGTTTTCAGCAACGGAATCCAGGGTGGTATTGTCCCGGTCGCGGCAGGTCTCGCTCTGGCCCAGAAGCAGACCGGCACTGGGAACGTCGTCGTCGTCTTTATCGGCGATGGCACCCTGGGTGAAGGTGTGGTGTACGAGACGATGAACATCGCGTCAAAGTGGGCTCTTCCGATGTTAATCGTGCTCGAGAACAACAAGGTGTCGCAGAGTACGAAGCAGACTGAAACGCTTGCGGGAGAGATTCGCCCGCGTGCCGAGGCGTTTGGCATTCGGACGTTCAAGGGTGAGACATGGGCACCTGAGGCGTTGATTGAAGTGGTAGGCGAGGCGCTGGAGGTGGTGCGCGAGGAGAGCCGTCCGGTGTTTGTCGAGATCGACACCTACCGTTTGATGGCTCACTCGAAGGGCGATGACGACCGCCCGAAAAATGAATTGGAACGCTTCTGGGGGCTCGACCCACTGACGGTTTTTGCGGAGAGCTTCCCCGAGCGCGCATCGGCAATGCTTGCGGATGCGGAGCAGAAGGTTACGGATGCGGTGGAACGGGCAAGTGACTATCCACTGACTTCGTTTGTGACGGCTAGCGACGCCAGCCCTTCCCTAGCTCGGTGGCAGCCGACGCGGATTGAAGGACGTGAGCGTGTGGTTTCGAGAATCTACGAGGCACTCAAGCAACATTTAGAGGAAGACCAACGCAGCATCCTGATCGGCGAGGATATTGAAGGGCCCTATGGCGGAGCCTTCAAGGTGACGAAAGACCTAAGTCTCAAGTACCCGGGCCGCGTTCGGAATACACCGATCAGCGAAGCCGCAATTGTAGGAATTGGTAACGGTCTCGCGATCGCGGGAATGTTTCCGATATGCGAGATTATGTTCGGAGACTTCCTGACGCTGGCGATGGATCAGTGGGTTAACCACGCAGCGAAGTTCCGTTGGATGTATAACGACCAGGTGACTGTGCCGCTCATTATCCGCACGCCGATGGGTGGGCGGCGTGGTTACGGCGCAACGCACAGCCAGTCGCTGGAGAAACATTTTATGGGACTACCGGGGACGCAGGTGCTTGCGATTCATGCCCGCTACGATCCCTACCTCTTATATCAGCGGCTGTTCGCCGTCGTCGACCGTCCGACGTTGGTGATCGAGAACAAGGTTTTGTATGGGGAATACGTGACGCACGAGACGGTCGCGGGATTCTGGTGCGAGCATACGGAAGACGACTTTCCAACAACGCGGATTCGCTCGTCGGGTAAGGCAGATGTAACGATTATCTGCTACGGGGGGATGCTCTCCGAGGCCGAAAAGGCGCTGGACGTGCTGTTCGAGGAACACGAGATCGTCGCCGAGATTGTCTGCCCAACGCAGATTTATCCGCTGCATCTAGAACCAATTCTGGCAGCGGTGCGGGAGTCGCAGCGTGTCCTGGTGGTGGAAGAAGGTCAGATGTTTTGTGGATTTGGAGCGGAGGTGGTGGCTTCGATCTGTGAAGCATGCCCGGATATCGCCGTCCGCATTCGCCGCCTTGGGGCAGCCGCTCGCCCCTTGCCTTCGAGCAAGCCGGCAGAGTTGGACAGTCTACCTGGAGCACAGGCGATCGTGAGCAAGTGTTTGGAGCTGGTGCGACATGACTGAAGTCCCCTACCAGGTAACAATTCCGCAAGAGACGGTCAACGACGAGAGCGTTCGGATCGTCGGATGGAAGGCTGTTTCCGGCTCCGCAGTTGAGAAGGATCAACTGATCTGCGAGATCGAAACTAGCAAGGCCGTGATGGAGATGTACGCACCGGTTGCTGGGGTGCTCGAGTATCAAGCAGCGGTTGGAGACGAAGTTGCGGTGGGTACTCCACTGTGCACGATTGGCGGTAGTGCTTCGGTGCCCGACACCGTGGCGAACGGGTCGACTGCGAGTCACGTGGACATCCCCGAGGCATCGCGACAGGGAGGCGCAAACACCTCGCCGTCGTTGCATAAGCAGGAGCCGCCAGTGACTCCGCTGCCAATGTTAGCGAAGGATCTACCCCCTTCTCGAATGACTCCGCTGGCACGCAAATTCGCAGCAGAATACAAGATCGACATCAGTGCGTTTCCGCCTGGCAGCCTGGTAAGAAAGAACGACGTGCTGCGACGGGCCGGTTTGCAGGTCGAGGATGCTCTTGCGCTCGTGATGTCGCGGCAACCGATCGCGGAGAGAGCGATTCAGACTCAGGCGCCTAAGCCTACGCCCGCGGTGGGTGTGCCGGTGCAGTGGAAGAATCTGGTTCGCAAAAAAGTGATCGAGGGAAAGATTCTTGCGGCCGGGCAGTCCACTACGGTTCAAAGTTCGGTAACGCGCCGAGTCAACGCACCCCTCTTGCGGAAGCGCACTCGCGAGTTACACCAGTCGGAAGTTGCATTTGATGCGCTGATTCTGTTTGAGGCGTCGCGCGTGCTACTTCAGTTTCCACAGTTGAATTCGCTGCACGATGCGGGTCGAATTGGCCAGTACAGCCAAATTAACATCAACTGGGCGATCGACAGCGGAAGCAATCTTGCGGCGCCCGTAGTCAAGCAGTGCGATCAAAAGTCTTTCGGCGAGATTGCTGCCGTGATGGATCGTCAGTTGGAGGCGTACCTAGACAACAATCTTGGGCTCGAGGAGTTAACTGGCGGGACGTTTACCGTCTCGGACCTTTCGGCGGATGAAGTCTGTTTCTTCAATCCACTGATCTCGCAGGGACAGTCAGCCATACTTGGCGTGAGCAGCGATGTGAATGCAGCCGCTGAAGAAGAGTTGTATCTTACGCTTTCGTTCGACCACCAGTTGACCGAAGGCAGAACCGCTGCTCGCTTCTTGCAGGAACTTGCGATTCGACTTGAAGCTCATAGCACGGTGGAAGCTCTCAAGGATCCTGCAAAGGTCCCGGCGGCAAATGAAGCTACCCCGGATGCGCATTGTGAGATATGTCAGCGCAGCTACGCACAACTGCGGCGTTCAAGAGCCGTTCTGCTGCGCTCTGAAATTCCAGCCGGCCTTGTTTGCTCGCTGTGCGTGGGAGGGTTTTGATGGAAAATTCCTCTGGAGTGCGAACGCTCGTGGCAACCATGCTGCTCGTGTCACCGGAGCAAGTGGATGCCGACACCTCTTTGCGGGTGATCGATAATTCGCTGAGCGGAGCTCGCCTTCGCCTGGGATTAAAGCGGCTTGGCATTGAACTAGGATCGCCGAAGGTGCCGGCGACGTTCGGAGAGCTAGAGCGGCTACTGTCGGACAGCGCGAACCCTCCGACGCCGGTCGCCGCAGAGGAAGTTGAGAGCCAGTCGCTCCCCTTCCCTGCGATTTCCGGGACGCGGATTGGCCACGATATTCAAGATACTGAGTCCATGCCGGACACGCCAGACTTCTGGAATCATGAGTTCTATCTAGGGTCGTTTAGCCGTGCAGAGTTGGCTTACGCGGTTGTTCAGAGTGACCCGAAACAGAACCTTGCTGGCTTCTGGGCGGCGAAAGAGGCGCTCAAGAAATGCGATCCAGCCTTCGTCCCGGTTGAGTTCAATCAACTCACAGTCGCACACAATTCGGATGGGAGTCCATACTTCTGCCTCAAGTCGAGGGGCGGATCGGTTTGCTTGCAGCATCCGGTGAGCATTTCTCATGCCAGGAATACAGCGTCCGCGGTGGTCCTGGCGCCAACTTCCTAAGCGAATCGACCAAGAGAGACCTGCTTGAAGAGCTCAAAGAAAAAACTATGCATCGTGATCAATTCCATAGCTCCGTACCGCATCCCCGTGTATGGAGCATTGACAGAGAGCTTCGATGTGACGATTTTGCATGGAGGTAAAGAGGCAGGGCGGACATGGTCGATTCATTTACCGGAGGCGCTCCGGGCGATCAGTGTATGGAGCCTGAAGATCCCAACAACGAAGAAGACCGGGGTTCACGGAATCCATGATCAGACCTATCTCCATCTGAATCTGGGTTTACTCTTCTGGCTGCCAAAGATTCGGCCGGATGTAATTATCTCGAACGAATTGGGCGCACGCACCGTCATGGCACTCCTATATGGTGCCTTGATGAGAGTTCCAGTGTGGGTCTGGTGGGGCGGAACGATCCACTCCGAGAAAAACTTGGGTGGCTTGAAGCAGAAGCTGAGACGTTTGCTCGCAAGGCGGGTCAACCATTGGATCAGCTATGGAACCACGTCGACGGAATACCTCGAATCTCTCGGCGCCATTCGCTCCAGTATTTTGCAGATACAAAACTGCGTTGAGCAGGAGACCTTTCTGAAGCCGCGGCTCGACTCACCCGCACATTTTAAAGATGCCGTTCGGCCGGTATTGCTGACGGTGGGGCAACTGCGGGCTCGCAAGGGTATTGACCGCCTCATTCAGGCGTGTAGCCAACTTGAAGGCAATAAGGAGTTCACGCTGGTGGTGGTTGGACAAGGGCCCGAGCGCGAGAATCTTATGGAGCTTGCACGTTCTAAGGGACTTACACATGTGATTTGGCTACAGAATCAGAGCCAGCAAGAGCTAAGTCTGATCTATCGAAGCGCGGATGCGTTTATCTTCCCGACGATGGAAGATATCTGGGGCTTGGTGGTGAATGAAGCCATCCTGAGTGGGGTTCCAGTGCTTTGCTCTCGTTATGCCGGTTGTGCTTCGGAGCTACTGGATGAGGAGAATATCTTTGATCCTCTCAGCGATGAGAGCTGGGGTGAGGGACTTACGCGGATCTTAAGTGGAACACTTACGGTGACTGACCGGACTCGATTGAAGACATGGCAAGAGGTAGGCATGATCATCCGGCTCTCGCTGTTGAAGAATCGGGTGCCGAGTGAGATGGAATGGTCGGAAATCTCAAACAGATTTGCTGCGCGAGTCTCCAGCGGCTTCGAAGAGAACTGTTAGTCTTCGGCGCTGATACTTGCTGCCTCTCGACTTGCTTTTTAACAATTTGTGTGGGCCCAACTGGTGGCTACCACATCACCGCCTCGTCGAAATCCCATGTGTATAATTCAGCTAAATTCACATGATTGGCGTACAAATTGTTCATTTCGGTTCGACCTCAGCATGATGTTCGGCTTTCAAGCCGAACCAGTAGCCCCCTTCACAACTTGCTTCTTCTGAGGACTTTGCGCTTGAATGCGTTCACTCTCTTGACTTGCAGCTTACCTGCCCTGGCTTTCGCCGCAGCCGCGACCTTGGCGTTGAGCGGGTGCGAAGCAATCCCGCCCTCGTTGATGAGCACCACAAGTCAGGTAACCAGCGGGAACGTAACGGGTGTCAACTCCCCTATCTCGGGAGCGACGATCCAGCTATATGCGATGGAGAGCGGAGGACCTTCCAAACCGCTGCTAACGAAGACTGTGAAAAGTAGCTCCAACGGAAGCTTCTCCATTAGCGGGCTCTATACGTGCCCGAGCACGACCGCGCAGACGTACCTGGTGGTGACCGACGGCACCCCGGAGATCACAGACGCCGTCACAAATAGCCGGGCTGCATTGGCAACTCTGCTTGGACCTTGCGGTTCAATCACGACCTCCGCGTTCGAGGTCAACGAGGTGACGACGATGGCGTCGCTGTCGGCCATGATGAACGACGTCACCTCAATGGAGCAGATGGGTTCGAAGTCCACGACGTCTGAACTTGCTGAGGACTACCTGGGTTTTACGGAGTTGGTAAATCCGGCGACTGGCGCGACGCCGGGCCTGACCGTGCCGGAAGGGTATTACGTTCAAACAACCAAGCTTAATGCGATGGCCGATATTCTCGCGACCTGCGTGAATTCGAAGGGAGGATCTGTCGGCGACGGAAGCGCTTGCGGCACTCTCTTTACCGCAACAACGCTTTACGATACCCCGGTGCCTACCGATACGTTCATGGCGGCTCGCGCGATGGCGATGGACTGGAATCTGAAGCTCGCACCGTCGCTTGCCCTAGCCCAAGACAATCCACCTTTTACGCCGGAGCTTACAGCGGCCCCTACGGACTGGGACTTGAAACTTCTTCCGACGACCGCGACGCCGGTCATATCACCCGCTTCCGGGACGTACGCCACTGGAACGCTGGTTACGATCACCGATGCAACCGCCGGAGCAGTAATTCACTTCACCGCCGACGGGAGCGAACCTACCTGCTCTACGCCGGTTTACACGCACCCCTTCGCGCTCGCCTCGGATGCAAAGGTAAGCGCATCGGCAATTGCGGGAAATGTGTGCAGCCTGTTCAGCCCCACGTCGACGTACACGATCAAATTGGCCGCCTCCGTAAAGGAACTAAGCCTTTCGCTTTCAGTGCCAGCCGCAAGCGTTACGATCGCTGGATCGTACCAAGGCACTGTTACCCTGAGCGAGGCCGCCAATGTAGCCACGGTTGTAAGCCTATCGAGCAGCGCAACCGGAGTGATTACGGTTTCGCCTGCCAGCTTGACGATTCCGGTTGGTAAGGCGAGCGCATCCTTCACCTACCACGCTGCTGGGCTTGGCAGCGCGACACTCAAGGCTACGGCGGGCGGGTATACTTCCTCATCGGTAAATGTCAGCTCGACAGGCCCTAGCATTCCTGCAAATTACTTCGGCCTGACGATCTTGAACGTAAATTCTCCCGCCCCAACGGTTTCTTACGGAACTACACGTTCCTGGGATGTGACCTCTCCGGGAGTTGACTGGGCAGACTCCAATCCCGCTCCGGGCGTATATAACTGGGCCGGCGTCGATGCGTGGCTGGCAGTAAACGCCGGTAGAGGCACCGACCTGATCTACACATTAGGACGGACTCCCCTGTGGGCATCTTCGAACCCCACAGCGCCGAGCACCTATGGGCCCGGACAATGTGCGCCGCCAGCGAATGTGGCGAACTGGAATACCTTTGTGACGGCGCTCGCTCAGCACGCTGCTGGTCGGATCAAGTATTGGGAAATGTGGAATGAGCCACAGGATCCGCAGTTCTATTGCGGAAACATCCCGACACTGGTGACGTTGACCGAAAATGCGAACAAGCTCATTAAGAGCGTTGACCCGTCAGCCATAATCATATCCCCAGCCCCTGTATCGGAGGCCGGCGCAACCTGGTTGAAGACATTTCTCGCCGACGGCGGTGGCGCGTATGTCGACGTGATTGGTTTCCACGGATACGGCGGTGCCACGGCGGAAAGCATCATCACTTCGTTGAAGTATTACCAGGCTGCCATGGCGGCGGAGGGCGAGTCAAAGCTGCCACTGTGGGATACGGAGGCGAGTTGGGGCCAAACCAACAATGCACCGAGCATCACGAACTCCGCCGATCAGGCTTCGTTTCTGTCGAAGTTCTACCTGCTGCAATACTCACAGGGCGTCTCCCGCTTCGTGTGGTACGGCTGGGATGCGAAAACCATGTGGGGCCAGCTTTGGAGTAGCAGCGGTGGTATCAATCCGGCGGGTGTTGCCTATCGGCAAACGTACAACTGGATGGTTGGCGCGACGCAGTTACAGCCGTGCTCAGAAGATACGTCAGGAGATTGGTCTTGCACCTTCTACCGGAGCGGCGGCAATGTTTCGATGGCGTTGTGGAATTCCACGAAGAGCATCGCGCTCAAGGTCCCAACCGAATTCATCCAGTATCGAGATCTCTTGGGAAATGTCCATCCGATCGTGAACAATTCTGTAACGGTCGGGAATTCACCTATCCTGCTCGAAAACTGACCGAGCCAATCCGGAGTCACCACTGCGGCGATCGGTCGCGTCACTGGAATTTGACGCAATCGACCGCCGCGTTGATGGGTTGGATTCGCGGCGATTGCTCTTTGTGCCACGCTCCATTTGACATGATGAAGGTCTGGGCATGAACCTCCTACCACCCACGCGGAGACGGCCTTAGACCATGAGCTCTCAAAGGTTGCATCGAGAAAATTCTTCGTGGTAGTTGGCGACAATATGCTGAGGAATTCAAGTAGCGCTTTTCCGATATACTTGCCCTAATCAACAGTATTTAAGTACGCCGCGGTTCGAAGAGACTTAGCCGCATTCCCTGCAGATCAGCCTCCCCAGGAGATCAGATGAGCGTAGCGATCGTCACAGGTTCGGCCGGTCTTATCGGGTCCGAAGCAACGAACTTTTTTGCCCAAGCCGGCTTTGACGTCGTTGGTATTGAGAACGATATGCGGCAAGAGTTTTTCGGCGCAGAGGCCTCCACACTGTGGAATCAGAAGCGTTTGCAGAACGATCTTGGAAACAAATATCGCCATGCAAACTTCGATATAAGAGACCAGGTACAGGTGGAGAAGCTCTTTGCCGACCTGGGTAAGGAAATCGCGCTCGTCATCCACACGGCGGCTCAGCCTTCCCACGATTGGGCAGCACGGGACCCGCACAAGGACTTCACCGTCAATGCAAACGGGACATTGAATCTTCTGGAAGCCACTCGCAAGTCTTGCCCCGACGCCGCCTTCATCTTTACCTCGACGAATAAAGTATATGGCGATACGCCAAACCGGCTTCCTTTGATGGAACTTGAGACGCGATGGGAGATTGATCCTGCGCACAAGTACACCGTCGGAATAGACGAAGAGATGTCGATCGACCAAACCACGCATAGCCTTTTCGGTGCGTCGAAGGTTGCCGCGGACATCCTGGTGCAGGAGTATGGGCGGTATTTCGGGATGAAGACTGCTGCATTTCGCGGCGGCTGCCTGACCGGCCCAAACCATAGCGGTACCGCTTTGCACGGATTCCTCGCGTACCTGATGCGCTGCACCGCAACCGGCCGGCCGTATACGGTCTTTGGTTATAACGGCAAACAGGTTCGCGATAACATTCACAGCGCAGATCTCATCAGCTGCTTCGATCATTTCTTCAAGAATCCGCGCGTCGGAGAGGTCTACAACATTGGCGGGGGCCGCTTCAGTAATGCCTCAATGCTGGAGGCGATCGACATTTGCGAGAAGATCGCTGGCCGCGAACTAAACCAGACGTATCAGCCTGCGAATCGAATCGGCGATCATATCTGGTGGATCAGCGACACCAGCAAATTCTCCAGACACTATCCCGACTGGGAGCAGAAGCATGACGTGCCTTCGATTCTGCAACAGATCTACGACAACAACTACGACCGTTGGATGAAGGAGTCTGCATGATCGATCATGGCAAGAGGAATCTTCTGGGCGTGGGAATCAACGCTGTGGATTACGAATTTGCCGTCTCTTCGATCCTCAAACATGCGAAGTCCCACGAACGCTTTGCAACGACCGCGCTCGCGGTCCATGGAGTCATTACCGGAGCCCTAGACCGGGTTCATCGCCATCGGCTGAACCAATTCGAGATGGTGACTCCAGACGGGCAGCCGGTTCGCTGGGCACTGAATCTGATTTACGGTACGGGCCTGACTGACCGGGTGTATGGGCCGAACATGACCTTGATGGTCTGCCAGCAGGCCGCGAAGGAAGGTATCTCGGTCTACTTTTATGGCAGCAAACCAGAGGTTCTAGACCAACTGTGTACGCGGATGAGGACGCTCTGCCCCGGTCTGATCATCGCTGGCGCGCAACCATCGCGGTTCCGGAACCTGACGCCGGAAGAGCAAGCGGAGACGGTGGAACAGATCCGACACTCCGGCGCGGAGATCCTCTTTGTTGGACTGGGATGCCCGCGGCAGGAGGTGTTCACCTATGAGATGAGTCAACATCTCAGCATGCCAATGTTAGCGGTAGGCGCAGCATTCGATTACTACTCTGGCTTGCTGGAAGAGCCACCGGCGTTTCTACAGCAAGCAGGGCTGCAGTGGCTCTACAGGCTGTGCCAAGAGCCACGACGTTTGTGGAGACGTTACCTGTTTACGAACAGCCAATACGTTGTGCTCGTTACGGCGCAATGGCTGGGGCTGTGGCGGCCAACCCTGACGGACTGCGATCTACCGGCGACCGACGTCCGATTCGGGTAATGGCGTGGGCAGAATCTGAATTGTAACTCTGTTCGTCTCGGACACTCTAGTTGTGGATGCTATAGATGGCAGCACCGGCCAGCGACCCGAGGATTCCCGGTGCATTGAAGACAAAGTTACGGAGGTTGCTTAAGGGGACGTACACCACGTCTCCCGGATTGAGCGGCAGATCCAGCTGTTTCCCTTTGTACATATCTCGAATGGAGATATGTTCCGTCTGGTACGTGTCTCCAGTGCGCCGGATGAGATAGGCGTTCTTCTCGCTTGAGAAGCGCGTTGTGCCTTCTGCTGCCGCAACGGCCTGCAGCACGGTGATCCTGCCATCGTGTTGCATGATGTAGCCGCCGGGGCGTGTGACTTCTCCCAAAATATAAACGATGCCTGCGCGAGGAGCTACGACCTTGTCACCTGGCAACACCCGAACATCGTTGGCGAGTATCTTGCCGCCGTCCTCCCGTGGCATCGAAACAGTTGCAACGGTTAAACTCCCGTCACCATGCTGAATGGTCACGTGCGTGTCAGCTGACATCGTAAGGCCACCGGCCAGAGCAAGCACATCGACCAGCGATCGCGGCCCGGCAACAGGATAGACTCCGGGGCGTACAACCTCCCCCAGAATGGAGACGCCGCGGGAAGCGAAATCCTGAATCAGTACAGTGGTCGTTTGTTGTTTCAAAATACCTGCATCAATATACTTCTGATCGATGACATGAGATGCTTCAGCTTCACTTAGGCCGCCCACCTTAACAATTCCACCCGATAATTGCAGACTTACGGTGCCGTCCGCCGCAACGCGCGCAGTTTGTGCGAGTTCCGGCGTTTCATAAACATTTATTTTGATTGTGTCGCCCGGACGGAGAACGATTTCGTCCGACGGTGCGCGATCGCCAGCCTGATCGAATGCGGCGGTCTGCGCCGTTGATGCGGGTGTGGCCTGGCCGCTGCAGAACGGCGCGGCAAGAGCCACCATCAGTGCGACACCGGCAACTCGAATGGTTCGCTTACCTGACTCTCTGCCTGGTTTGTTATGCAACATGGCCATGCCTTCCCGCGTCGTTTGGCAATTGCTGTCGGGCTGCCGTGCCGACTCTACTCTAAACATTGAGACCTCACCCTTTCCGACTCAGTAGCCATCCTTTGCGATCCTGACGGCTGCTCCGTTGAGTATGGTGCCGAGAACGACCGCCCCGGCACCTGTCAGAAGCGTGGATGCTTGAGCAATTGAATCTTTGGGTGTACTGCCTTCATAGGCAACCATTACCACTCCACCCAACTGGCTTGCGAGTGAAACGGCATCCGTAACTGGGAGGGTTGCCACGGTGTCGATCACAACAAAGTCAAATTCGGAGCTTGCGGATGCGAGCATGTTCCTCAAGGCGTCGGACGTGAGCGTCTCCGTCGGAAGATCCGGGATAGCCCCCGTGGGAATGAAATAAACACTCTGCGAGCCAGCAAGCAGTTTCGGTGCAACCTTGGCTCCTGAACTAACTATGTCGCTTAAACCGGCTGCGGATGTCAGCCCAAGCATCTTGCTGAGGCCACCTTGGCGAAGATCTCCGTCAACCAGCAGGATCTTCTTATTTTGTAGAGCGAGCGCCGCGGCGAGGTTTAGGGCGATCGTGGTCTTGCCTTCGCGGCGGCCGGGACTGGTGACCACAAATGTGTTGAGAGAACGAGCAGAAGCGGCATGGAGGAGTGCGGTGCGAATTGACCGAAATGCCTCATAGATTGCTTTTTGGTCTCCGTCGGTGGGCAACGCAGTCTCCACCCCTAAAGTAGCCAAAGGCATCAGCAGGCCTTCCCCGCGGAACCGAGGTAACGTACCCAGCAGCGGTGCGCGCGCGAGGCTGGCAAGGTCTGACGGAACACGGAGAGCCGGGTCCAGGCTATCCCAGAGAAACACAATCGCCAAGCCGAAGATCAGCCCCGCGCCGAGACCAAGGGCAAGTACAAGAAGCTTCTTCGGCGAAACAGGACGAGCGCTTGTATGCGCCGAATCGAGAACAGCGATATTGCTTGACCGCATCCCACTGATAATGCCAACCTCTTTCGACCTTTCAAGCAGATGCTGATAAAGGTCGCGGGTCGACGTGGCCTCGCGGTTTGCGATGGTGTATTGAATGGCTAGATCATTCGAGTCCGTCGCAAGACTTTTTTGCTGTTCCCACTCTTTTCGAATTGCATTCTCTTGCTCGACCGCTGCGTTGTAGTCATTCTCTGCACGTTCGCTGAGGCGCCGCAGCTCATCCTTGATGGTCTGTCTGACGGCCGTAAGTTGATCGCGGACCTGCATGACCCGGGGAAAATTAGGACCGTATCGGCTCGAGATATCTGCATACTGAATCGCAAGAGTAGCCTCCTGCTGCTGTAGGTTCTGAACCAAGGACAAGGAGTTTGCAGAACCGGGCATGTTGGACTGGCCGACAGCGGTGGAAAGGTTCGATATGGCCCCGGGGTTGCCTTCGAGGACGACCTTGTACACGGACTGCTTAACAATGCGATTTTCTTCAGCGCTTGTCAGTTCCTGATCCAGGGTTTCCAATCGCGAAAGAACAAGGTTGTGGGTCTCGTCTGTGCCGAAGATCCCCGTCTGCCGCTGAAGTCTCGCAGCTTTCTCTTGGGCTTGCTTAACCTGTTCCCTCAGAGTGCCTAGCTGACTATTCAGCCAATCTTCACTTTGCGAAGTGACGCTGAAGCGGAGGGCAAAGTTATAGTCAAGGAAGTCCTTGATCAGTTGACTGAGAACGCGTCCCGCGAGATCGGGATCGACCGAGTAAAACGAAACGGACAGCAGCTTCGAACCAGAAACTACCGAAACCTCTAAGTTCTTCCGGAATTTCTGGATCACCCACTCTCGGCGCTCTCTTGTCTGCTCGAGCGGCAGGTTGGCTTCTGCCTTGATCGTCGCCGTAGCAAAATACCCAGGCTTCCACGCGTATTCTGGAGTCTTTTCGAGGTTTAGTTCGCGGATTACCTGTAAGGCGAGCTTATCGGACTCAAGAACTCCGACATAGGTCTGCATGATAAGGTTCACTTCAAGCGGATCGCTGGATTCAGGCGGAGTCACGGTCGCCTCAGTCAGCGTCGTAGGAGTCTCATCCTTGAGAATCTGCAGCTCGCTGTCCGCGCGATACCGCTGATGCGCAATAGCCAGATAGAAGATGCTCAGCGCCAGCGTCGTAAGTACGCAATATAAAAGAAGCGCGCGACGCCGTGAGACGAGCTGAATCACGCCCGCAAGGTTGAGATCAGGTTCCGATTCGCTCGATTCAATCATGAATTTTCTTAGGAGTCGCCGTTCGCTTTCCGGGTTATCCAAGGGCATCCTTGCAATGACGATTCTTGTGTTGGGATAAGAACCCCTCCCTGAATCCGAAGCCCAAAATTTTGACTTTGTTCAGTGATCTTGTCAACTCTTTCAAGTCTTGTCAAGAACGAACTTCGGTTATCATCTCCATACCACGCCACTTAGAGAGACTCAGGGTCAGAGCAATTAATTGACTATCAGAAACAACGAGGTTGTTTGGGCGCTAATCGATCAAGCGGTTGTGAGCGGAGGCAACTTCCTCACAACGCTCGTTCTTGTCCGCTCGCTTAGCCAAGTTGATTTCGGAACCTACAGCCTTATTTTCCTCGCCCTACTCTCGTTGAACACCTTGCACTCTTCTCTCGTGATTTACCCCCTAACACTGGCAGTTGCACAGACACACGGGATCGCCGGGCGTGAAGCCTTGGGTCGTTGCATCGTGCATACATGTGTTCTGTGGGTTCCGTGGCTGCTTATCCTGCTTTCGGTTCTGCTCATTCTGCATCGTCCGGAGATTCTGTTCACGGTTGGCCTTGCCCTCCTCTGCTGGCAGCTGCAGGAGGTAGCGCGGAGAGCGCTGCTTGCAGACGCCAATGCAAAAAATGCCATCATCCCGGATCTGGTGAGCTATGCGGGACAGGCGACCATCCTGGTTGTGCTGCACCTCCAGTCGCTCAACGCTATCTTCCTGAGCATTGGCTTAACATCCTTGGCTTCTCTACTGTGGCAGTTGATGATTGCGCGACCGCTCTATCGAGAACTGACATCGCGAACTCACATCGGCGCGGCTTGGAAACTGGGCAAATACACCTTGGTCGCGAACGTACTGAACATGGGAATCCTGCAGTTTCCGAGTTGGACGCTGGACGCTCTTCAAGGAAGAGCGGTGGTTGGCAGTTACCAGGCACTCGCGAATCTAATTGGCATTGCAAACCCAATCCTTTTCAGCATGAGCAACATGTTGATCCCGGCTGTTGCTCGAGCGGCCGGTGACGGGCTGACTGCTGTCCGCAAAATCATGCTTAAGAATGCGATCCTGTTCAGTGCGTTGCTGCTTCCCTGCTTCTTCCTAATGGCAGGGTTCCCGCGTCAGATCATGTCGGCGGTTTACGGAGCACACTCTCCGTATCTTCCGCTTGCGCCATTGTTGCGCATCTTTTCACTGACGTTTCTCTTGCAGTTCCTCGCTACGCTGATCGGAGCCTACGAAGGTGGGCTGTCACGCCCAAAGACATACATGTTCGCGCAGATTGCCAGCTTGTCTATCTTGGTCTTGACGGGCCTCGTGCTGATGAAGTTTTATGGAATCGCCGGAGCTGTATATGCGGGAGCACTTGCAGCTGCTGCCCGAATGCTGACGTTTATGATCTTGTCGCGTAGGTCCGATCGTGCCATGATGATGTCATTACCTGAAAACGGATGAGCGTACGACAGGTTGTGGACCGCCTCGGTGCCTCCAGGCGGAAAATCGCACCACCTGATCAGCCGGACGACAAAGAGAGATTGAAAGTCGTTGTTCAAATCAATTTATTATGAGCGAATCGGTTTCCATCTGCGTCTGCATTCTCACCTTTCAGCGACCGGCCCTCCTTGAAGCCGCGATCGAGTCGATACAGGCGCAGACGTTGCTGGGAAACCCCAACTTCAAACTATCCGGTCTAATTGTCGATAATGACAGGAACCGCGCAGGCGAAGCGGTCGCGCTTGAATTCGCGGAATCTCCAATTCCCTTTCGTTATGCCGTTGAAGAGAATCGCGGAGTCGTATGCGGCCGTAACCGCGTGCTTCAGGAAGCTGGCGACTCTGACTTTCTTGCGTTCTTGGACGACGATGAGATCGCGACTCCAGAGTGGCTGGAACGGCTTGTCGACACACAAAGAAAATTCAATGCTGACGTAGTGACGGGTCCTGTCGACTCCATACTCGAAGACCCGCCCGCATGGGTGTTAGAGGGGAAGTTCTTTGCGCCACGCAGTTACTCAACCGGGTTACGCCCCGTCTACGTAGAAACAAATAACATTCTGATGAAGGGTTCACTTGCTCAGCGATACCGTTTCGACATGCTATTCAACGAAACGGGAGGGGAGGACACCTACTTCTTCAACCAGATAAGACGCGACGGTGGCGTGATGGTGTGGTGCGAGGATGCGCGCGTAAACGAGACGGTAAGCGCGAAGCGCACCACGTCCGAGTGGCTGATAGATCGCGAGCGCAGCACCGCGAACCGGCTGACACGTTGCAAAATGATCGAGACTCCGGGTATAGCCACCGCATGCGTACGTCTCACCCGGGGCCTTGCCAGCCTCGGCATTGGTTCGTTTTTCTTGCTAACCAGCTTCGGTTCAGCCACTCGCTCCGTGCGCGGACACCAGCGTATCGCACGATTTTGGGGCACGTTTTTTGCACTTCGCGGAGAGACCCATATCTATTACAAGCAGGGCGCATCGCTTAGCTAGAGATTGGATTTCCTATGAAATACCTGGAAAAAATTACGGCTATCGCGATCCTCCTCTCGTCCATGGGGTTTTTCTTCACCCTTCTTTACGGTAAGGACGTTGCAGAGAACACCGCGAATTCGGTCGACACCGGCAGCGTTCACACGGCCGTCACCGCCGTCAATATCGCTCTTTTCCTCCTGGCGTTTATATTCGCGACGAGCCGGTATAAACAATTCTTGCGGGCCGTGCGGATCGCATGGCCTTTGCTTAGTGTCGTCGCATTCTGCCTGCTTTCCACGGCCTGGAGCATCGATCCTCAACTTACTTTCCGACGTGCATTGTTCCTCTTGGGGACAGCCTCATTTGGGATCTATCTGGGAGGGCGTTACACCGTGCCGCAGATATCCGAGCTCTTTTTGTCTGCGATGTTTCTGATGTGTGGGTTCACCCTCATCTATCGGCTCGTACTGCCTTCTTATGTGCTCGACAGCTATCACGGAAATGCTCTGCGCGGCCTTACCACCCACAAAAACATCTTCGGGGAGATTATGGCCTTGTTCTTTTTGCAGTTGGTTTTATGGGCTCCGCCGCGGAAGTGGAGGTTAGTCCGCTATATTTCCATGCCTCTTGTATTCTTCTCTTTGCTTCTAGCACGTTCGAGCACTTCACTTATCGTATGCGTACTTGTCACGTGTCTTATCCCCACATTTAGTGTGGTGAAACTTCCTGTTCGACTGCGGTGGCCAGGTATTCTCTTTACCGGGGTCTTTCTCGCACTGCTGGCTGTGGGGCTTAACCAGATGGTCGACACAATCTTGGGAGTTCTGGGCAAAGACGCTACCTTGACTGGCCGGGCGACGGTTTGGAAGTTGGTCATGGTTGCCATCTCCCGGCGACCGCTCCTCGGTTATGGATTTGACGTTTTCTGGCAGGGACTTAAAGGACCCTCCCTTGAAGTGATTGCCGGCTCAGGGTGGGTTGTTCCGAGTGCGCACAACGGGTTTCTGCAAGCCGTCTTGGATATTGGCTATCTTGGCCTCATCTTGGTTGTAGTCAACATCTTTGTGGCAACTAAACGGGCCGTCGCGTATTGCCACCGCACGCCCGGTCGTGAAGGCCTCTGGCCGATGGCATTTCTCCTCTTCTACTTGTTACACGCAATCGCAGAGGCAACCCTGCTTACCAGGGGAGGGCCGGGAATTCTTCTGTTTGTGACTCTGTTCACAGCATTGGGTATTGCAGAGCAACAATCTCGATCGAATCTGAAGTTGCGAGGGATAGCCGCCTATGAAGCTGAGGAGCCCAAGCTCTTGACTACCGCTTGATCCTGGAAAGCTCGTTCGCTCAGCATAATTCACGCGCAACCTACGCCACCTGGCGCGAAGGATAGACTCTCGGTTAGTTTGAGCCAAGACCGACAATTCAACTCGCAAAGTCTAAGGCGCCGAATCAAATGGAACCTTGAAGATGTACGTCCAGTGTTCCGCCTGATTATCGCTCAACCCATTAACCTCGAACGTGGCAAGTGGCTGCTCACAAATTTCTGCACGCATGTGCGGAGAGTCTTTGCCTGCCTGCGCCGGCTCCTCGGCATGAAAGCATCCATGAAGTGGTTGTTCCGAAGACGCGACGTAATAACGGACGTTGTACTTAGCTAGTGCCTGGCCCAACGGTACTTGGTGCTTAATCTGCATTAGAAAATCCTTGTCCATCACCAGGCCTTCCGTTTGAACCAGCGGCGATTGCATAAGGTAGCCAGGAATTCCAGCTCGGTCCCCCATGGCGTAAATTCCGGGGTGGCTATCGGCAAAGCTTTTTATCTCCTGTGCCGCCGCATAAATCTCCGGAACCTGCTGAATTGGCTTTCTCTTATAGGTAGCGATCACGCCTATCGACGCGAAGACCGCGAGTACTGTGACAATAGGAGTCCTCGACCATCGCTGGGATGGAATGACAGACAGGAGTATGCAGAAGCTTACGCATAAGGCGATCCGCAAAGAATAGAAATACCATGACCATAGTCGCCAATCGCTCAACAAAGAAAGGGTAAAGATGTAAATCCAGGGAAAGAGGAGAACTGATGAAAAAAGGACACGCTGTGCGGGGGTGAACAGAGCCCGGACTTTCGGGACAAAGCTTAGTGGTAAGCAGAATGCCACCAGAATGAGGACATAAGATTTGTTCTTGAAGAAGATCGTCCAAGGTACGAGTGAAATCGAATAAGCCGCCTTGAGTTGCTTGGCCATACCCGACACAGGGAGCCAGGTATGAAATTCAAAACGATTGAAGATAAGGTAAGCCAGGACCGGCGAGAAGCCAAGTGTCATGAAGACGAGCGGTCTTAAACGAAGCTTTGCTCTAAGTGAGCGACTTAAACAGACTTGTAATGCAAGCAAGGAAGCGAAGATCATCACGTCGAGCCGAGAGAGAACGGCTAATGCAAGAAGCAGTCCAAAGCCGAATGAAAACGTCGTTCGAGTCCAGATTCGATCGTCTTGAAATACGATAACGACCCCCAGCAAAAGAGGAATCGTCAAAATGACTTCCATACCTGTGTTCAAGAGAGGTATCGAATAGAAGGTCACGATGATTGCGAGCGCGCTCGCTAGCACCGGTGCCTCGATTGCCTGGCGAAGAAGTTTTCGCGCCAGGAAGTACGTGAGAACAGTTGAAGTGAAGCTGATAGCGGCGAGGAAAGCAGCCATGAAATTAGGATTGGCTGAAACGCAACTTACTCCTGCCAGGATGGCAAGCCACAATGGGTGATATCCGTTGGTTGGGACAATTCCATTGAACGTTGAGCCGAGACCCGCGGCGATATTCGTGGCAACACGCAAATAATAAAAACAGTCGTCCTCTGCGAAGATAAACCACGGCCCTTTCCTAAGAGGAACGAGCGCATTCCATGCACTTCCAATAATCAGCGTCGTCGATAGGGCAGCAGGCAGCCACTTTGAAATACGAGGCAATGTACCCTCTTCTACCTGATTCGCCATTATTTTTCGGGTCATGCGGAGAGGTTATCGAGTACGGCGCGGGGACACAAGAAAAAAACAGAATAGATACTGGCAGACCCCGCTCTCCAACCAATGCACCATGTCAGATAGATAGAGATGGTCTGGCACCATGCGGGATTCCCATCCGAGTTGATCAGTTGGGCGTCGCTGAGTTCAACGTCAACGCGGACCAAGCTCCCCAGCCTGATTCATCCTCTGCACTGCAAGAATCGAGCCTGGAACCGTGAAGTGCGAAGTATCCGCTTGGAGCGGAACGTCCGGAGAACTCCATTGGAGGCAGTTGCCTCCCGGACACAACAATCGCGGGTAGGAAATGTAGTCAACCTTCCAGGTTTGCTCCGCAAGTTGACGCATTTGAACATCCAGACTATCCAGACTCCGAATGCGGTGCATTGCAGCCAGCGAGGGGTCATGGTCGCGAACGCTCTCAGCCAGCAGGCGCGGCAATGGAGTGTCGTACTGCATCACCGGCCCAACGAGAATAATTCTGGTCACTCGACCCTTCAAGAACTGGATGGTCTTCTCCAAACGTGGGAGCGTCGACGGCTGCCAATTAGCTGCGAGCAGCAGCACATCCGGCTTATGAGCCTCAATATAGTCATAGAAGATGTAATGCATCAGCGCTGTGCAGTAACGATCTTCGCCGAAACTCGGTTGGAGTACCGGGAGACAACCAGTCTCTGTTGCCTGCGAAAGATTTAGGTCAGGGCGGACCGTACTAATACCTTCTGCAAGCATCCCAGCATGGCTGTCCCCGATCAGCAGCCAGTTCTGGCGTCCTACGTCTTGAGTAAGACAGTGCCCCCGATCAAATTGGTGGACATGATCAACAATAAGACATGTATTAAGGCGGTAGTCGGAGTGTTGCGTGTACGAGGCGATGCGAATGACCTCTGGTGAGAAGCGCGAGGGAACACCTTGTTTGACCAAGAGGATCACGCCAGCGAGCACAAGAATGAATGCGCCAGCTGCCGTTATGCTGAACAGTCTTGCACGCGACGGCTTCACACTGCCGTACCGAAACGGTTGCTCGATGAACTTCCAGGAAAGATATCCCGCAACGATCGAAGCGGAGATTAGCAGTATGTAACGCTCTCCCGTCACCGCCTGGTTGGCGGAAAGAAACGGTAGGAGCTTCGGTAGGATTCGTCCAAAAACGATAACAGTCGTGCATTGCTGGAAGTAAATAATCGGGACATGCCAGAGGTACAGGGAGTAGGAGATCAATCCAAGGAAGACCATCGGCTTCGTGGAAAGAATTCGGTCCATGGCAGTTCCCTGCCGCCCACCCGCTCCGATAATCATCAGCGCGCCGGCACAGGGGATGAGCGCGAGTGGACCAGGGAAAGGCATTTTCGTTGTGTAGAGAACGGCAGAGGCTGCAATGAGTGCAAGTCCAAGGGTGCCCATTAGCTGTCTGGACCATCGTTTTTCCGGGAAACGGATCATCCCCATCCCCAGCATGCCGCCCAGCAAGAGCTCCCAAGCTCTCGTAGGCAAAAGGTAGAAGGTCGCCTCGGGATAACGGAAGATCAGCACGGAGCTGAGAACGAAAGAAACAATGCAGATTGAGGCGATTGCCATTGTTCGGAAGCGGACGCTTGCGTTCCTTAGAAGGAGCAACAGTGGGGGAAGTACAAGGTAGAACTGCTCTTCTACGGCCAGTGACCACGTGTGTAGGAGCGGCTTATCCCCTCCTGAAAAGTAATTGGAATTCAGCCAAAAATAGAAGTTCGAGTAGGACAAGACAGCAGCGACAAGAGACTTAGCGTAATCAATCAGCTCGTCGGGGAGCAACAGAATGTAAGCAAGGATAGTCGCTACAATCAGCATTCCCGCCATCGCTGGGAAAATCCGCCGAATACGTCGTTCATAGAACGAAGCAATTGAGAACTTCCCTGCATCTACTTCTTGATAGACGTGCTGCGTTATCAGATAGCCAGAGATGACAAAGAAAATATCAACGCCAATGAAGCCGCCCCTTACTAGGCGAAACTTGAGGTGAAAGAGAAGCACAAGCATGACTGCAACTGCCCTGAGTCCATCAATATCGGCCCGATATTTCGATGGCCTTCTCAGCGGTTGGGCTGTGCTCTCGGTCCGCTTCATCTGGGAAGCTGGCGTAGTAGTCATCAGCAGTTGCTTTCCTCTCAATTAGGGTTCAGCTGGTACCGGTCCGGATGGGAGGCGAGACTCACCCCGGCGCATGAGAATGTAGGCGCATACGCTTACGCTTACAAGTAATGCACCGTCGGACGCAAGACTTGCCCAAGATGCGCCCAGCCACGAATAGTGAGGGATCAGCCAGAGATTCAGCAAAACATTGAAGATGGCAACAGACACCTGAATAGCGCTACGAATGGCTTGAAACCCCGCACCGCTTAGAGAGTCGGAGACAAAGTAATGAACAGCCTTGAGGATCGGCAAAGGAGAAAGCCACCGCAAAGCAGTTGCCGTGTCATGGTATTGCGCACCCAGAATGATTGGAACCAAACGCGAACCGAAGAAGATGGCACAGGAGACTGTCGTTGCATAAGCAACTGCTTTGATGACAATCGGCTTGGCAAAAGTCAGACTCGACCGAAGACCAGCTCCCCCTTCTCGGAATAAACCTGGATATGCGGCGTAGAGCAATGCCGACACAGGAGCAAAACTCACATCCAGGATTCTGTAAGCCGCTCCATAGATACCTGAAGCGGTCAGAGTGCTCAACCGAACCAACATCGTCTTGTCAATATCGTTGTAAATTGTTTGAGCGGCCAATCCGATCGAGAAAAACACTCCCTCTCCTGCTTCACTCCAAGAGTGGATAGAGCGAAAAACAGGCATTCCAAGCTTGATGGAAACCCACCACGCGCCGACAATCGCGGTCAATCCTGTCGTAAAGAAGTACATGTACGCCCACTGAACCACAGTAGGATGTCGATTGAACGAGTACAGGATCAGAGCCCCAATCAGCCGGACGGAGCTGATCATTACGTTCAACGTTGCTGTCCAATGCAGTCTTTCGAGACTTTGAAATGCCTGTCCGCAAAGGGCCACGAGATTTAGCCCCAAGATATCAGACGTAGCGACCAGCAACACAACCATCAAGGGGATCGAGCGAGGGAGAAGAAATCTTGAGAGTAACAGAATGACCCCTATCAGGAGGGGCCCGCATGACCCGAGCGTGGTGAGAGCTTCTCCCCACTTGACCTGAAATGTATCGGGGTTGCGACTTACATCCTTGATGAGAAGATTTCCGCGTCCAAGCGCTCCAAAAGGATAAAGCATTCCAACTAGCGCAACAACGCCAACAAATGCTCCATAGTTGGAAACGCCAAGAGTCCTCGCGATTAGCGTGAAATAACAAGCTTGGACAAATAGCCGGATCACTTGTCCGATCGACATCCAGATAGCATTCCGATTGACGGAGTTGGTCATAGGGCACGAATGAGTTCCTGCTGTTTTATGTTCGATGTCTTTCTAACGTCGAAAGTAAAAAAGCATTTCATAATATAGTCGCAACCGGTTGTAGTGACGGCCAAAGGTTCAGCTCCATAAATTCAGTCCTGAATTTATGGAGCTGACTTGCATCCTCCAGCTGTGAGCCTCGTCGTTCGTCTGTCCAATACGCCTCGTGACTCCGACGTTCGATGGGTTCTTCGTTCCCGTTCGAAGAACGATGTCCGCAATGCTGATCGTTTGTCCCTCATCAAAAAGCATTTTTGAGACCTGCCGATTTCATCGGAGGACCAATCGTCAAGAGGATGAAATATACCAGGGCAAATCACAATCGCTTATAAATGAGCTCTGGAATTGGAAACGTTCGCTTGTTAAGCACGGCACCAAGGATTGGGATACCGGCAGCTTTCAGGTTCGATTCCACCACCTTAGCCGACTCCGTACGCGTCTTCGCAGCCTCCAGAACAAGCACAACCCCGTCGATGTACTGACATAAGGCGAAGGCGTCCGACGACTGCCCAAGTGGGGCTGCATCAATAATGACGAAGTCAAATGCTTTTCTCAATTCGGCAATGCGTTGCCCCACAAGCGAGGCATTGAGAACACTATCAGAACTCTTAGCGCCAGCAGGCAACACCCATAAATCTCCACCTGCAACCTGCTTCAGAAAGGGCTCAACAGGTCCCTGCTTCTGAATAGCCTCCGACAACCCAGCGGCGTCCTGAATTCCAAACTTCTCTGCCAGCGAGGGAGATTTCCAGTTCGCCTCCATAAGACAAACGGGACGCAAGGTCTGTTGGGCGATCACTCCCGCCACAGCGCAGCAGATGGAAGTGCATCCACTCTTATGTTCAATACCTGCGAAGACGACGGCTCTTGGACCAGCTGGAATCAGGAACATTTGTTGAACCAGCCTGAGTGCGTCGGACAAGAATTCCGGATAATCATCCGTAGACCTGCCCGATGCGCCAACAATAAAATCCGGCACTGCTGCGCTGCTCATGTCGATGGACCTCAATCGTCGTTATCCAACTTCTTCTTTGTGATACAAATCAGCGGATGCAATCGCAACCACGGATTGACTCATACCATTTCGGTCCGGCGGCGGCCGACCTCAGGCGACCTTCCTGACCGCAATCACCATGGGAACATCAAGCGCGTCAAGCACTTGATCTGGCGTATAAATTCTGGGATCCATGTACGAAGCAGCGTAGGTTGCGATTAAACTCAGCACAACCGCGCCACCGATGACGGCAAGAATAAGAAGCGGAAGCCCCGTATCCGGGAGTACGGGTTCTGTCGGTCTTCCCGCAATCGATACATTAGCTATTCCTACGGTGTTTAGCGCGTCGGACATCCGTTCTTGCTCTCGTTTTGAGAGATACAGTAAGTAATTGCCTTCATTTGCCTTCATCGCTCGAACAAGATCATTGTGCGTCATGTTCTCTCGGTCCAACTGAGCCAGTTTTGCTTGTAAATCGACCAAGCTTCGCTGGGTTGCAGTACGACGAGCCTCCTGCGCATCCAGATCGGTTTCCGTCTTTACCAGGTCTTCCCGAACTAACTCATACGTCGGATCCCTATCAGTCGTTTCCGTATTGAACTTTGACTTCTGCGCGGCCTCTAAAGCCGCCTTGGCGTCGGCGACCTCCTTATCGGCTTCCTGAACTGCCGGATACGTTGCCGCGTACTTTGCGTGCAGGTCCGTTGCCTTTTGTTGCGCAGCAATCAGCACGACCTCGATATCACCAATCATTTTGTCGGCGTCTGCGTTTGAAATTGCCGTAGCAGAACGCGGCGGTGTCCGGTTCAAAATCGCCTTATCGCTATCAATCCGAGCAACGTCGGACGCAATCGCCTGCGAAGCGTCCTCTAGGGCCCCGATCGTCGCCGTAACCTGAGTCGCAATGCTACCTTGTTCAAGATCCGGGCTCGCAAAGGCACTTGTGTTGGAAAAGTGCTTCAGATCGGATTCTGATTGTGCAAGTGCCTTCTGGTATCCCGCTGTTTGAGTCTCGAAAAACGTCGAAGTACCAGAAGGCCGGTGAACATCCGATTCTTTGATCTGATAGTTTCTTTCCAATGAAGCGACCACCGCGTGCGACAATTTTGCCTGCGCTGACGTGTACGAAACATCAATAACGTTTGTCTTGATGACGACTTCAATCTTCAGCTTCTTAGCCAGCCTTTGGACCGCTTTATCTATGCGTTCTTCAGGCGTGCGCTTGCCCATAATTAGATTTCTTACCGATGAGACAAATCCGGACTTCTCGTCTGCCAGACCCGTCTCCACGACCACGTTGCGAAGAACGTCAGGACTCTGGAGCAGTTCAACCTCCGAGTTCACTTCTTCATCTGAGATTGGGTTTGGATTCGCGATCAACTGCTTGCTGTCCTGAGCAGACACAAGCGGATCCTGACGCTCGCGGCTTACCAGGATCGACATTTTGGACGTGTACTGTGGGCCAATAAGCAACACTAAAACAATGCCCGCGACAAGAACGAACAAGAAACAACCCACCGCGAAATGCCACCTTCGAAATAAAGGGGTAAGCAGATCACGAAGAGAATACATCGAAGCTGATCCGTGGGACTCTCGGTCTGATTTAGCCGGCATTTTTACTTACGTCCTTTGCAAAAGTCGGGAAGATAAGAGATGCAGCGAAATAAAACCTCTTAGTAAGGCGTTTGTTGAGCATACGCAGAAACATTGAATGAATAGGGAACATACTTGCGGAAATTTGTGATCGCCTTTTCTGGAATAAAGATCATATCGCCGGGCTGAAGATGGGCGTCTAAATCAGGCCGCTTGCCGTCCAACACGTCCCGCAGATTGAACTTTTCAACACGGAACCACCGATCCGACTCCTTATGAAAAAACAGGATCTGCGTCTTTGCCGTTGGCAAAAGCCCTCCAGCGACTGCAATTGCTTCCGAAACCGAGACCTCGGCCCGCAGTTCGTACTGCCCAGGTTTACCAACCTGCCCCGTAACGGTGAAGTACGGCTTCTGGAAGTTGGATACGTCCACGGTAATGATGGAAGAGTCACTCAAAATTGACGCGTATGCCTGCTTCACGGCGGCATTCAGTTGAGCGACCGTCTTGCCTTCAGCGTGGATAGGGGAAGCGTTCCGTAAATTGATGTACCCGTCAGGCTCAATGAGGTAATTCTGATTGAGCTCAGTCGCCAGATCAAACGAGATCGACACGGTATCACCGCGTTTGATGACATATCGCGTCGTCGCCCCGTGCATGTCGACCTGCTCGCTTTGGGGCGCTGAACTGTGACTCGCTGAAGTCAAAGAGATCGATTTTTCCTGCCCTTTAGCGTGACCTGCGGTGAGTGTGATCAGCGCGAGAAGCCAAACTGTCATCTTTTTCGCCATAGCATCCTTCCTCCGCCTGTTCGTTGACAAAAAGGTCGTTGCGCAGGGAACACAAGGCCCTGGCGCATCAGAATCGCGATTTTAGCTCAAGATTAAGAAAGTATAGCCGATTCCGCGTTCAAGCGCATACAAAAGGCTTGGCGTTTACGGTCGTCTTTGCGCAGCGGCAGCTGTGAACCCGTGCCGACCTCCGGTGAGCTTGCGCTTCTGCCGCTTCCAATACATCTCTACTGCCCAGTCGCTCCGCCTTATCTGTTTCATTATTGCAGTGCATGACCGGGTCAAGCTAAAGCTTGGAGCCAGCGTACCAACCACGCCATCGATATTTACGCGGAAGAAAGCCAGACTCAAACTAAAGTATAAAACAACGCGGTCGCGATACTAGTCATAGCCAGCAGTTCGCGTAACGTGCTTGAAATGCCACACAAAGGTTCCTTAAGAAGGGCTATTTGTACGGGTATGGAGTCCAAAATTCTCAAAGGAGGAAAAGTCAATGCACGAAGTTGAGTCCAGCGATCCCAGCGTATTCCCTGTAAACACAACAAGTCCGGTCAAACTCCTCAGTCAACCCAGAGAGTTCAAAAAGGCGCATCGCACGTCCGCTCCGATATTAGGACCGGAATGGGCACACCGATAGACCGAGCAATAAGAAAGGCAATGCGAACGTCGGGGAAATGGGCGATCTTCCGGTAGTACTCGACCTGGCTCTCCTACCCCGAGAACGTTGAATGCAATATTTGCGCGTGGAAAGGACGTCACTTTCTCCCTGATTCAGTGCACGAATACATCAGGTGCCCAGTGTGCGAAACAACAATAAGGCAGCGATTGCTTGTTGCAGCTCTCCACAACCTTGATCAGCTTTCGTTTAGCAAGCTGATCACTGGCAAAGTGGTCTTGCATTTTGCTCCTGAGGGCATCCTCATGGCCAGAATCTTCGAAGCGGCCAGAACGTACCTTACAGCTGATTTCATGCGAAATGACTGTGATTACAGACTCGACATGTGCAATATGCCGCGAGTAAGAGATAACGGTTTCAATCTGCTAATCGCTCTCGACGTGCTTGAGCATGTGCCTGACTATCAAAAGGCTCTCCAGGAGATCTATCGAATCTTGTCACCGGGAGGCTTTGCGATTATTGCTGTACCACAGAAAGACAAGCTGGCTGTGACCGACGAAGATCCAAATGTAGTTACAAGAAAAGAGAGAACAGAACGTTTTGGCCAATGGGATCACCTTCGAGTCTTTGGCGATGATTTCCCTGTCGTTGTTGCGATCAAAGGTTTTGTCGTGACGACTGTCAACGAGTTGAGCTTTCCCGAAGAAATAAGAACAAGGTTTGTTCTTTTTCCACCCGTGCTTTCAAAGGATCCCGTGGCGACAAATTTAGGAAGGTCTTTTTCTGCCAAAGGCCAGCAGGAAAACCGGATAGACCGCCTAATCATTCGTGAGTGAACCCAAAATGACGGCGAGCAATGGCAAATGAAGGTACCCGAGGCCTCAAATCCCAACTTTGAAGGAACTTGACCTGCATCCATGACGTACTTGCCTCCGCGGAACATGAGATAAGCCCGCGGTGAAGAACCTCTGTCAGCCAGGTTCGACACACCCGCTCGGTTCCTCCGCCGCAACCACCGCGGCGTAGGAACTTTACTCTACAGACCGCCGTTACTTCGCGGTTGCGCGGGCGGCCTGTTCGACGACATCGACCACGACATCCGGGAAAGTGACGGGGAGCCTATGGACGTGCACCAATAAATGCCAAGCAGGAAGCGACTCGAACCTACAATCCTTCGGTTAACAGCTCAGGATTTGCATTCCCCGCCATTGCTCTCGGTTTCTATATATCGTTCGTAATATGCGACTTACGAGAGCGCTTCCTTTTCATGGCCGCAAGGATTGCTCGCTATGACCCGCCATTTTGATGGGCTATACCCACAAAAGTCCCCACACTCATTAGGGTTCGATCACATTTCGATCCGAGTTCCGTTCTATGCCTTTCGCGGGAGCCTGGACCGGAATGTTCCGCTCGCTCTCGCGAAGAGGTACGTCGCTCAAATTCCAAACGCTACACTTGAGATATGGCCGGATGCAGGGCACCTGGGAGTGCCGCAAATCCGCGGAATCGCGAAGGCGCCGCCTGAGCCATCTTGGCTAGTTTGTCATTTGCTCTCCGTGTCAGGTCGATTGCTTCCTCGGCTGGCGCGTCCTGCGAGGGATTGCTGTACGAGAGGACCTGAATGCCTATCCCGTGCTTGTCCATCTGCGCAATGCGTTCTTCGCCTGACTCCAACAGGAGTCCACTCGTGACGCGGAAATCCAGGCCCATGGGAAGCTTGTCGTCCCCGTCGTCAAGACTTCCTCTGAAGCACGTACCTACCTCGGTTCAGTTTTCCCCTGCGTCGCGGTACTCCAAACCTTTATTGTTGAAGCTCACTTCCCCGTCATAGCTGACTGCGCCATGTAGGAATGTCGGGGAGGCTGGCTTCGGTGCAGATAACGTTCGCTGGTGTGGGACACTGGTAAGCGCTCTCGTTATTGCCCGGGCGTTTTCAGGTACTTTGCGGACAGCGTCACCCCTGGTCGCTCATCCTCAAAGAGGAGGCTGGCGATCCAGAAGCGTCCGTGAGCATGCACAATCTGGAACGAATCGATGCCTCGCGAGGATGGCTGGGCATCGTCCTTCGCATCCCGGCTTTCCTTCGTACTCCACACCTCGACAAGATTGCCAAACTCCTCGACTCGCTTCGCGATGCTGCGCTCGAAGAAACCGTGCGTCTTAAAGTAGGAATCGTTTTGCTGCACGAACATGTCGGGATTCAGGAAAACTGCATCGCCCTTGCTCGCCGGTACATCCTTCGTGGCCGCAGACTCGGGATCAATCCAGGCAAGCCGACCGTCGGGCACAAACAGCGCGCGGAAGTGGTCCCAGTCGCGCTGTCCAGCTGGGCCGGAGACCACGTCATAGAGCGAAGCGACCAGGTGGTCCACAGTGTCCACGTCGCCGGGGTTTTTTGCCGCAGGCCAGTCTGGATGTCCCGCGAGTGTCCCCACTGGCGGGGGCGGCGCAGATGCGGCAGGAGTAGACTGCTGCGCGTTCGCATTGAGCGTTAGTCCCGTAAGAAAACAACACAATATAAGATTGCAGCTACGAATCATGAGGTCATCTCCTTGTTTTATTAAATCAACCGGTGCACTATGCGATGAGAACCGGGCTACACCGCGCGCGGCGCTCCTACTTAGACCAGGGCGGAACCACGCCGTTGGTGCGCGCGTACGCGATCGACTGGCCCAGATGCTCGTGTTGATCTTCGAGAATCAGCATCAGCGCGTCCTGCTTCGTCATGTCTTCTCCGAACAGTTTCACCCGTGTTTGTAGGTCCGTGTCGGAAAGTCCCGTGATCGCTTTTTGTAGCTTGGCGTAAGAAGTCTTAAGAGCGTCTTGCATTTTCCCTGGATCGGTAATGGGCGCGGGCTCTGCCCCCTTATTCGGTGTGCCCGAGAGAGCATCGGCGAGCAGGCAATTCTCTTCAACGATCAGCTTGAACACGTCGCCGACAGAGCGAACGCCTTGGCCGGGCTTCCAGTCGTACTTGCCCACCATAACGTGCGCGAGCCCAGTGAACTTGTCGGAAAGCGTTCCGGCATCTTTTCCGAATGCGGTCTGAATTCCTGCCGACTGCGACTGCGCCAACGGCACCATCAGAGCGACCGCCAGCGCAAGCGCTCCGTACTTAGTCAGAATCTTCGTCATGTAAAACTCCTTTACGTCAATCTGAACAACTCGTACTTCTCGTAACGCCGAATGCAGGTCTCAACGCGGCGTTTTAATCCCCCGTCGATGGTCCTGCTCACTGGACAATATGTCGCGAAGAACCAGTCTTTGCAGGAAAAGTGACATGCGGTATCCGAAACGAGACAAGCGGTCAGAGTTGGCCGTCAAAGAGCACTACGCACTTTGAACGGCCCTGTCCTCAGTGATGTCTCTTTCGGCGTTACAGCTATAATCCGTGCCGGAGGGGTCGACACAGCCATTGCTGCAGATCACACCAAATAGCGGGCGGACAAGATGGATTTTGATCCTGTGCGCATGGACGATGGTAGGCCTGTTGTTTGCCGCGCAACAGATCGTGGTGGAAAAGGTGCAGGGTTCGCAGGTTCACTGGGTGATCGAGGGTGCGCTCGAACTTGTTGACTGGTACATATGGGCGGCGTGCACACCGCTTGTGATCGGTCTCGCCAAACGGTTCCCGTTGATGGGGACGAGGCTTGCGCGTCACATAGCGCTCCACACTTTCGTGTCGCTCATGATGGCTCCCCTGGCATCGGTCGCTCAATACTTTCTGAGCCTTGGACTTCTCCGGTTTGCTTTTCACATCACTGGTCCTGACGTGCACCGCTTCCTCTCGTCGTTCGGAGTCGGTGTTCTTTTCATGAGCTTTACCGGCATACTCACATACTGGTTAGTGGTGGGCTTGTACCAGTCGATGCATTTTTACCAGGTTGCTATGGAGCGCCAGACGATAGCGGCGCAACTGGAGACGCAGCTCTCCCATGCAGAACTTGAGAATCTCAAGAGCCAGTTGCATCCGCACTTTTTATTCAACAGCCTTCATGCCATCAGTGTTCTGATGCAGGAAGACGTCGATGCTGCGGGCCGTCTGCTGGTCAGCCTCGGCGACCTGCTGCGCATGGCCCTCGAACGCCGGGAGAACGAGATCACCTTGCAAAGCGAGCTCGAGTTCGTCGGCAAGTATCTGGAGATCGAACAGACACGCTTTCATGATCGCCTGAAGGTGCACATGGACATACCGCCTGATCTTCTCGGAGTCTATGTACCGAGCCTGGCCCTTCAGCCGCTGGTTGAGAACGCCATCAAGCATGGCTTCAGCGTCGATTCCACCGCAAGCCGGCTGGAGATCGCTGCCAAACTCCACGACGGCAGAGTTTGGCTCCGCGTCCGCGATGATGGCCCTGGGCCGGCACCGGCGTCGCTCCTGCAATTCGGCGTCGGACTCAGCAATGTCCAGTCACGCTTGAAACAACTCTACGGGGAGCAGTCATCGCTGGAACTCACCGGCGGCGACGGTCGAGGCTGTGAGACCATCATCACCCTTCCACTGCGGAGGTCGCATTGAAGACGCGCGTCCTCATCGTCGATGACGAACCAATCGCCCGGCGCGGTGTCCGTCGCTACCTGGCCGAACACGATGGCATTGAAGTTGTCGGCGAGGCGGCGAACGGAATCAGCGCGCTGGAGCAGATCAACGAACTTCATCCGGACATCGTTTTTCTCGATGTGCAGATGCCTGATCTGGATGGCTTTGGAGTCATCGAGAATGTGGAACCAGTGAACGGCCCCGCTCCCATATATATCTTTGTCACCGCTCACGATGTGCACGCCATTCGTGCATTCGAAGTGCACGCAGTTGACTATCTCTTGAAACCGTATGATAAGGAGCGATTTGCCAAGGCCCTGGTTCACGCACGCCAGGTCCTCGAACAGCGTATGGAAGCAAATCGAGGTCTCGAACCACTGCTCCAGTCCCTCCGAAGTCTCCGCCCGTTGGAACGCTTTGTGGTGAAGGACAAGAAGCGAATTTTCTTTGTCCCCGTTTCCAACGTGCTGTGGATCGAAGCCACGGGAAACTACGCCTGCATACACACCGCCAGCGACCGTCACCTGTTGCGGGAAACCATGGCGCACCTGGAAGAGAAGCTCGCGCCACACCACTTCGTCCGCGTGCGGAAGTCGGCCATTGTGAACGGTGCCTGCATTAGCGAGATTCGTCCAATGTTCGATGGGGTTTACGACATCATACTGGCTGGAGGAGCGGTGGTCACGTCGAGCCGCAGATACGCTCATAAGTTACGGACGCTTCTGGAATCCTAGTCTTCGCAACTGGGATATAAATTGGCGCGTAGGCGTGGGATGCCCTCCGAATTGCATCTTTATGTGGGACTGAACTCAAGGGGACCGCGTCGTCGTTCACAGAAAACTGTGTTATCGACAATAAGGCCGAAGTTGCCGAAACGCGAACGCCATTGATCCAACGAAAGCCTCTGAACCCTCCAATCGAGCATTGCTCGCACCAAACATTCCGCATACCCTTGGAACCATGGCAACAGTAGCAACAACAGAATCCCGGATAGCCGGAGGGTCGGTGGCCAGTCCCTCGCTGCTGCTGCGCGAGCTCCGTAAAGCCTACCCGGACGTGGTCGCCGTCGATGGGCTCAATCTTGAGGTTTCCGCCGGCGAATGCTTCGGGCTGCTCGG
>Ga0302314_10002343_pt1 | contig 35177 bp, 26 predicted proteins | sample III_Palsa_N2_3_FD_200533 | JGI IMG/M metagenome (GOLD analysis project Ga0302314, IMG submission 200533) | Peat permafrost microbial communities from Stordalen Mire near Abisko, Sweden - III_Palsa_N2_3 | ecosystem: Environmental > Terrestrial > Soil > Palsa > Peat permafrost | place: Sweden...
CGGCGGGGGCGGCCCCACCGCGGGTCACCGCCCGCCGCATGGCGACCGGAAGCTGCGGCAGTCGTCCGCGAGGGGAGCAATCGTGATGGGAAGCACAGGACCCGGCCGCGCGCCGGACGCCGTCAGGCCGAAGGACAGCGAGCCGCGCCCGGCACCGGTCGAAGAGGCGGTCACCGCAAGCGCTGAGTCGCACCCGCGGACGTCAACCGGGGAACCCGGCGCGCCCCCGGGACTTTCAGCACTGTCGGGCCCGCTGCAGGCGGCCATGGGCATCACAACGGCGATGCTTCTGGCTGCGGCGCTCGTGCACGTGGTCATGGTGTTCCTGTACGTCGCCCCCTCGAACGAGGTCTCGCGGCGCTACAGCGGGCAGATCAACATGTGGATCTACCCGCTGTTCGAGCAGAACTGGCGGCTCTTCGCCCCGGACCCGCAATCGGCCACCTGGCAGATCTCCGCCAGAACCGTCCGCACCTCCACCGACGGCACCCACCAGGTGAGTGGCTGGTTCGACCTCACGGACGTCGACGACTCCGCCATCAACCACAACCCCTTCCCGAGCCGCACCTCTCAGAACATGCTGCGCCGGGCCTGGGACGCCTACGTCACTTCGCACGGAAGCGATGACCAGCCGCACTCGGAGCGAGCCCTGATGCTGCAGAAGTACCTGCGCAACATCGCGGCGGACCGTCTGGCCGCCCATCAGACAAGCACATTCGATGCCATCCAACTGCGGGTGACCACACAGCCGATCGCCGCACCGGGCAGTCCCCACCCGAACTCCCCGGCCCCCACCGACACCCGGTACCTGCCCTGGTGGAAGGTGACACCCGATGGAAACTGACCAGCCACCCCGTCCGGCGCTCCCACCCCACCGCGCAGCCCAGCAGGCCGGCCACTCCCCCACCCCGCGGGCACGCCTCGACCGCCTCGGCGCGCGCTGCACCGCCCTCACCGAGCACCCGGTCTCGCTCTACGCAGCAGCGGTGCTGCGCATCGGGTACGGGCTGCTCCACCTCGCCATCCTGATCAGGGAGTTCCCGCACCGCGACGAGATCTGGGGCCCCGGTTCGCCGTGGACACCCGCTCTGGCCCGCGAGCTGTTCCAACAGACCGGCTGGTCCAGCATCCTGACCCTGTCCGACAGCCAGGCGTACTTCGGGGCCTGCTACACGCTGGCCCTCATCACCTCCGCCCTGTTCATGCTCGGCTGGCGCACCAGGGCACTCTCGGTCCTGTTCGCGGTCGTGGTGGCCTCGTTCCACGCCAGGGCCATCTTCATGGCGGACGGAGGAGACAACCTCATCCTGCTGATGGCCCTCTACCTCCCCGCCACGGCCTGCGGTAGGCGCTGGTCCCTGGACGCGCGCCGGGCCCGGCTGCGGGCATCCGCGGGCAACGCCGGGCGACCGGCAGCGAACCGGGGAGCGCACGACCTGCGGAGCCAACTGGGCTGCTCACGACGGATTTTGATCGCCACGCTGCACAACTGCGGCATGTTCGTCATCGCGGCACAGGTCTGCATCCTCTACGGATCCGCAGGGCTGTACAAGGCACAGGGCGACTCCTGGAGAGACGGAACCGCTCTGCACTACGTCCTGAACCTCGACCTCTTCCGGCCGTGGCCCGCGCTGTCGCTCATGGTCGACAGCCATCCGATGCTGGTCACCGTCGCGAGCTACGCGACCGTGCTGCTGCAAGTGGCCTTTCCATTCGTCCTGTTCGGCAGGTTCAAGTACATCGTCCTCACCATGCTGGTCGCCATGCACGTGGGCATCGCGGTCCTCCTGGGACTCCCGGTCTTCTCCGGAGCAATGATCATCGCGGATGCCGTCTTCCTCCCGGACAGCCTCTGCACGGCCCTGGGACGGGCCTGCCGCCGCTTCGTCCCGTTGAGGGCGGGGAGATCGGGGCCCTGGGCCAGGGCAGAATCACCACCCGTGCCGTCGCAGTCCGGATCCACCGGCTGAAGAGTCGTCCCACGAATCACCCGTGGGGTCGGCGCTCACAGGCTCCAGGCGGGTCCGTCCGGGCTGTCCAGCCAGGCGGTCTGGGTCTGGTTGTCGATGGTGATGCCGAAGCGGTCCCTGGTGGGGCGGTCGTGGTCGGTGAAGGTGTGGTGGGCGGTCTCCAGCGAGGACCAGAGCCGGCGGGACCCGTTCTCGGCGACGGTGCCATCGGCGCGGACGTCGGCGATGGAGCCGTCAGCGGTCCACAGGCGCGCGGAGACGGGGATGCCGGTGTCATCGAGGTCGTACTGCCAGGTGATGCCGGGGACGGCGAGGCCGGCCAGGAAGCGGAAGGCGCTGTCGGCGATCACAGCGGCGGGCAGATCGGTGGTGCGTGCGGCGGTGTCGGGCAGCGGGGGGCGGCGCACGATGCCGCTGTCGCCCCGGCCCCGAAGCGGCATGAAGAACGCGGCGTCAGGCAGGAAGCGCCCGCTGCCGGACGTGGCGGTCGTGCGGTGGATGCGGGCCAGGCCGGCACCGACGGGGGCGAGGATGAACCCGTCCTCGGTCAGGTCGGCGAGCCAGGCCGTGGGGATACGGGGGATCTGGCAGGTGGCGACGATTCGCTCGAAGCGGGTCCCGGCCCGATGGTCGAGGCGGGCGGCGTCAGCGGTGATCACGGCGGGGTGGTAGCCCGCGCGGGACAGCCGCTGGCGGGCGGCGGCGGTGATCTCCTCGTCCACGTCCACGGTCGTCACATTGGCGTCACCCAGGCGGTGGCTCATGATCGCGGCGTTGTATCCGGTGCCGGTGCCGATCTCCTTCACTCGCATTCCGGCGCTGACCTGCAGGGCTTCCAGCATGACAGCCATGACGGAGGGCTGGGAGGACGAGGATGCGGTGTTCCCGTCGATCAGGTGCGTGACCAGCGCGCGGTCCTCGTAGACGGCCTTCAGCCACTCCTCTCGCAGGTCCGGGTCCTCGCCCGTGACCTTGCGCTGCCCGTCTGGGCCGGAGCGGTAGAAGTAGGGCACGAACACGTGTCGGGGCACATCCTCGAACGCGGCTCGCCAAGCGCGGTCGGTCAGGCCCCCGGCGTCGGCCAGGGCAGCGGCCAGCCTGCCCCGCAGGGCTGCGGCGTCGAGGTCGAGCAGGTCATCAGTCATGTCGGGCGGCTTTCTCCAGCAGGTCGGCGAGGGCTTGGGTGATCGCGGTACGAGTGCAGTCGATGAAGGCCCACTGGCCACCGGCATTGACGTCGATCAGCCAGGGCGTCCCGGCGGCGTCGACGATCAGGTCGATGGCGGCATAGACCAGGCCCAAGCGGTAGAGCATGTTCAGGATCGCAGCGCGCACGGTCAGCGGGAGATCGATCCCGGTGTAGCGCAGGTTCGCCGAGTCGGTGCGCCAGTCCAGTTGGCCGGGTCCGTCGGGGGCGTCGATGCGCGCGGCGAACAGTTCCCCGGCCACGCAGGTGACCCGGATCTCGTACGCCTTCGGGGTGATCTCCTGCTGGAACAGGTGGGCAGTCAACGCGATGCGTGGATCGTCCCACCGTTCGGGCGGGACGCGGCTGGTGTAGAGCTGGCCGCGTTTACCGTCCTCGGTGTGGACGATGCCTCCCAGGACCTTGGTGATGATCCGTCCGCCGCACGCCTCTGCGAAAGGGCGGACCGCCTGCGGGTCGTTGGTGATCAGGGTTGCAGGGACGGCGAGGCCGGCTTCGGTGGCGGCGGTGAGTTGGGCGGGTTTGGTGCAGTCGGAGTTGCGCTCGGGCCGGTTGACCCACAGGACGCTCGGCAGCGAGCCGAGGGTGCCGATGACGGAGCGCTTGGCCTGGGAGGAGGCGAAGCGCTGTTCGGGAGCGGTCATGGTGCCGGGCCAGCGGAACGCGGTGGGCTTGCGCCACCACACCGCCCGCAGCTCGGACAGGTCGATACCGCGCAGGATCCCGGACATCGAGCCCTGCCACTGCCCTCCCGGGGCCAGCGCGACGGTCAGGGACATCTGCTGCGGAAAGTCGGCGAGGTCGGTTCGCCAGAAGGGCACCTGACGCAGGTTCAACTCGCGCAGGACGTAGTCCGCGGTGGGGTCGAGGTCGTGGGTGACGACGAGCACGCGGGGTGAGGTGCCCCGCGTGCCGCCGCCTGTGCCGATCGTCATCCTCAGTCGTCGTTCGCGTCGGAGTCGATCGCGATGGCATCCTTGCCGTCGGACTCGGTGTTGCACGACGAGTTCGCCATCGCCGTCAGAAGGTCGTCGATGACCGTCAGGCCTTCCAGGACGGACAACTGCGTGTCCGGGTCGATGGTGACGGTGGGCCGGGGACCGACCGTCACCATCGAGGTCAGGACGGTCAGACCGAAGGGTCGGGTGGCGTCCGGGCCGCCGGGCTCGTTGGACACGTCCAGGTTGAGCGTGGGCACGCGGTCGGTCAGAGCAAGCATGGTTCGTCTCCTTCGTAGAGAACGGATGGTGTAGCGGCCCTGCCCCAGCAGGACCGCTGCGTCCGCCCGGATCGCCGGGCGGAGGTTGGTACCGACCCCGCCCTCACGGCGTCGCCGCGCGATGGATCAGGGCAGAGCCTTGGGCGGCGCCCCTGCCCCTGCCCACTCGCCGATCAGCGAGGTCGAAAACCAGGACACGATGAGGCAGTCACTGAACGGCGTGTGTCCAGCGCAGCACAGCGGACGTCGGCTCCGGGTTGGGAAGCCAGGGGGGAAGGCCCGCCGCTGCACGGCGTTTCCCTGAGCCGGATCCATGGCCCTTGCAGACCGGGCCGATATGGTTCCGTCCTGGTTACTGACTGTGTCCTCTTCACTTCGGCGCGTCTACCGACGTCCCTACCGTCAGGGCACCGCCATGAGCACCGCCATCCTGCGGTTGGGGATACCGGGACTCGATCACGGCCGCTAACGTCGAGTCAGAGGGAAGCGCTTCGGAGGGACATGGATGTGCCGCAGTCGCCATCGCCGACGCTGCTGAGGGTGTTGGCCACCCAGCGGCACTGGCAGACGTACCGGGTCTTCGCGGAGCGCTTCGCAACCACCGCCGACCAACTCGCCCAGCAGGAGCGAAGTCCCTCGCTGGCGGGACTGACCGTCTCCGAGCGGCAGTACGAGCGGTGGTTCTCCGGAGCCGTGCGGACCCGGCCATATCCGGACCAGTGCCGGGTCCTGGAAGGGATGTTCGATACGCCGGTCGATCAGCTACTCGCTCCCGCCCACCAGTCAACCGGACCGGCCGCTACAACGGCGGACCTTCAACGCCCAACGGACAGCGTGATCCTGGGCCGCGAGGCCCAGGACACCACAGACAGCTTGGAAAGGCGGATAGCGATGGCGGCACGCAGGGCGCAGCGGTTCAGTGCGATGGCGGAGGGTAGTGCGGTGGGGCCCGAAACACTGGCCCAGCTCGGGGAGGACATCGTCCGTCTGGCTACCGCCTATCCGCGGTTGCCGTTGCCGGCGCTGCTCGGCGATCTGGTCGCGGTGCAGGACCTGACGTTCCAGCTGCTGGAGGGCGGGCATATCCGTCCCGGCCAGGCGCGGGAGTTGTACCTGTACGCGGCAATCGCCTCGGGGATGCTGGCCAAGGCCAGCCATGACCTGGGTGATCCGCGTGCGGCGTTGATGCAGGCCCGCACCGCGTACGTATGCGCAGACAATGCCGATCACCATCCGATGCGGGCCTGGGTTCGCGGCCTGCAGTCGTTGATCACCTACTGGGACGGGCGCACCGAGGAGGCCGCGAACTACGCCCGACTCGGCACTGAGCTGGCAGGCAGCGTCAACGGCACGGCCAAGGTGTGGTTGGCGTGTCTGGAGGCCCGTGCCCACGCGGCACTTGGCGACGCGCAGTCCACCGCCGATGCCATCGTGCGGGCCGATGTCGCGCGCAACGTCAGCGAGCCGGACGACCTGGACACCATCGGCGGCATCCTGACCTTTCCCCGTCCCCGGCAGCTGTACTACGTCGCCGAGGCCCAGGTCGCGCTCCACGACGATGGATCCGACGTCGGCGGCCTGGCCGCGGCGGCGGTCGAGGCCTACCGCACTGCGCAGGAGGAGGAGTGGGCGTTCGGGGACGAGGCGGGTGCTCATACCAACCTCGCTCTTGCCCGCATCAGCGCGGGCGAACTCGAAGGTGGTGCCGACGCGGTTCGCCCGGTGCTCGACCTGCCCGTCGATCAGCGCAACCACGGCATCGTCGTCTCCGCCCGCCGCGTCCACACCGCGCTGTGCGCCAGCCCCCACCGCGCAGCGGCCCCGGCCCGCGAGGCCCGAGAAGAGATCGAGGCCTTCGTCGGCACCACCACCGCCACGGTCGTACGCCGATGACCCACATCAAAGGCGACCGCCTGGACCTGCGCGAACTCACGCCTGCGGACACCGCCGCGGTGCTGGCCATCTACGGCGACCCCGAAGCCACCCTCCACCTCTCGTTCGAGCCGCGTACCCATGAGCAGGTAGAGGCGATCGTCGCCCGATCCATCGCCTCCGCCTCAAACGACCCACGCACCGAGTACGCGCTCGCCGTCTCCTTGCGCAGTACCGATCAACTCATCGGCTTCGCCCGCCTGGCCACCGACCCCCACCAGCAACGCGCCGCCACCATCGGCTTCGCCCTGCGCCCCGACCACTGGGGCCTGGGCCTGGGCACCGAGACCGTGCACCTGCTGTGCAGCCTCGCCTTCGACGAACTCGACCTGAACCGCCTGTGGGCAGCCCGGGCCCCACTCAACACCGCCTCCGACAAAGTCCTGCTGCGCGCCGGACTGACCGAGGAGGGACGCATCCGCGAGCACGTCTTCGTACGCGGCGCCTGGCGTGACTCGATCACCTACTCGATCCTCGCCCGCGAATGGCGGGCCCGGAGGCAGCCTGGTTCCGATCCCGTCTGACTGCGAACGGGGCAGAACGCCTGAGCCACCAGACCCCGGGCCCGCACTCCCCCTACCCATCCGATCTCCGTGAAGGGTGTATTCGTCGACGCCCACAGCCGGGTGCTGGTGCTGAAGAACGACGCGCCGAATGGGAGCTGTCCGACGGGCGGTTGGAGGTTGGTGAGCAGCGGGCCCCGTGCATGGTCCGCGAGACCGGTGGGGAGAGCGGCTGGAAAGTGACAGTGGGTCCGGTCCTGGACGTGTGGGTCTACCAGCCGGTCCCCTTCCGCCACGTACTGACCGAACCAGCGGATGCACCGGCCCCTTGGACGACGTCGAGACGGTCGCCAGGAACGAGCGCGGGGAGATCCGGACCGTCGCTCCCGCCTGGTGGGCGCTCAGTGCTGCCACACGCGGACCCAGTCGACGTGCATCACTGCGGAGTCGACTCCGGGCGGGGGGGCGGTGGGGTAGCCCACGGCCAGGTCGAGGAGGAGTTCCATGGGGGTGGTGGGGATCTCGCTCGCGGTGGTGACGCGGTAGCGGGGTACTCCGTCGATGTACCAGGTCAGGGACTTGGGCTCCCAGTCGACGGCGAAGACGTGGACTGCCGCGGGGAAGTCGACCGGGCCGTAGCCGCCGTACTGGAGGTGGGTCTTGCCGTCGGCGCCCGGCCAGTGGACGGTCATCTGGACGGACTCGATGCCGCCGATGAACTCCGCGGCGTCGATTTCGGACGGGTTGTCGTGCTGGGCGGCCAGCAGCCAGAACGCCGGGAACATGCCGCGCTGCGGCGGGATCTGGATGGCGGCGGCGAAGTAGCCGTAGGTGAAGGTGTGCCGCGGCGTCGCGTTCCAGGAGTCGCGGCCGGTGGAGACCATGCCGGAGGTCCACGGATAGGTGGTGCCGTTGCTGCCCTGGGTCGGGGTGCGGGTGGCCGTCAGCTGGAGCGAGCCGCCGCCGACGGTGACCTGGCCGGGCAGGTACCACTCCAGCTCGTGGTTGCCCGCGTTGGTGCAGCCGTTGACGTTCCAGTCGTAGCAGGTCGCCCAGTTCGCCGTGTTCAGGGCGGTGCCGGTGAACTCGTCCTGGAACACCAGGTGCCAGGGGCCGGGCACCGCAGGGGCGGAGACGGAGGCCGAAGGGCTGATGCCGGCCCCGGCGGACGACCGCCCCGAACCGTGGTCGGCGCCGCCGCTGCAGGCGGCCGCGAGCAGCAGCGTCGAGGCGACGGCCGCCTGGGCGGCGCGGCGGCCCAGGCCGCCCCGCCCGGCCGCGCCCTGCGCGCGGTGGGGGCGTTCCGGCTCACCGTCCGGCTGCCGCTCGGGCGCACGGTTGCGCCGGGCCAGCGACAGGGCGAGCAGCGCCAGGAGTGTGGTGATCGCGGCGAGCAGGCCCTGCGCGCGCGGCACGGTGAACGACCGGTCCAGGTAGAAGCCCACGGCGACCAGGGTGTCCAGGGACACGCTCAGCGCCACGGCGAGCATCGCGTCGTCCAGCGGGTCGGCCGGCCGTGCCCGCCCGGCTGCTGTCCGGCGGGAGGCCCGTACGGCCGCCAGGCCGGGGCAGACCAGCAGGAATGCAGCCGTCAGTGCCACCCGCAGGGGTGCGGCGCCGGTCGGCAGGTGGGTCGCGGCCAGAGCCGCCCAACCGGACAGGGCGAGCGCAAGGTCGGGCAGGTATCGGCGCATCTGCCATCTCCTCAGCGGGTGGGCGCGGCGGGCGCGGGGCTGGGCGCGGGCGCGGGGGCGGGCAGGGGGTTGGGCACGAATCGGTAGATCACCGCTTCGGCGTTTCTGTAGACGAGGGTGAAGTCGGGGGAGAGTTCGGCGGCGGTGGTCAGTTGGGCGACGGTGTCGGCCGGGAGGGCCCCGGTGAGCAGGCATTCGGCGGCCTGGGCCCGGCTGAGCACCAGATAGGCGGGAACGCCGGGGGGCGCGAAGCCCACGGCGTCCTCCAGTCCGGCGATCGGGTCCGCCACCACCTGCGACCTGACCTGCCAGGTGGTGTTGGTCAGCAGCACCTGCGGGTGCTCCTGGTAGTTGTCGTCGATGCCGGGCACCGCGCCGGTGACGGCGACGATCAGCGCTCCGGACGGTGTCTGCGTGGTGACGAAGCGGGCGGCGGCGACCTCCTGGGGGGTGAAGTAGTTCATGGCCTCCTTGCTGTCGTAGCCGAAGTAGAGGCCGCCGAGCAGTGCCAGCAGTACCGCGACCGTCGTTGCCGCGCGCAGGCCGCGCCTGGCGGCCGGGACCAGGAGCAGGGAGCCGACCAGAAAGGCGGTCGAGGGCAGCGCGAACAGATAGGTGCGGAAGAGCATCTCCCCGCCGTAGCTGTTGGCGGCGAGCAGGGGGAAGGGCGAGAGTGCGGTGAGTACCAGTCCGCTGCGGCGCACCCAGGGGCGGCGCCACACCGCGGCCGCGGCCAGCAGGATCACGGACGCGGACAGCAACCGGTCCACCCAGTCGACGATGACCTGCCCGGAGGCGGCCGTTCCGACGTTGGCGAGGCCGGAGGTGGCGTTGCCGTCGGGGGTGGTCAGTGCCTGGACGAAGTTGCCCAGGTTGGAGGAGACGTAGGGCTCGGCGACGGTGGCGTTCCATACGCCGGTCAGCACGATGGCCGCGATCAGTGCGGGCAGGGCGGTCGAACGGAAGCGGCGCGGCAGTGACAGGGCCGCGAAGGCGGTGATCATCATCAGCGGGGTCAGCTGGTGGGAGCAGACGATGGTGGCCTCGATCAGCACCACCATCAGGAACCGGCCCGCTGTCCACCCGCCGACGCCCCGGACGTTGCGCCGGGGCACGCCGAGCGGGCGCGACCCTCCCGCCTCCCCGGGCGGCTGGTCGACCGCGACCGCCGTTCCGCCCTTGCCCTCCGCTCGCCGTGGCTGGTCGGCGAGCTGGCGGAAGACCAGGGCGAGCAGGACGACGAACAGCAGGAAGCCGAAGGCCTGCGGCGCGAAGTAGTCCTGGCCGACCCAGGAGCAGGCGTAGAAGATCCAGGCCCCGCCCCAGACCAGGGTCCGGTCGGTGGTGATGGCGCGGTACAGCAGCAGCAGCGGGACCAGCAGCAGCGCGTTGACGAACGGCGGGGCCCAGGCCGCGTAGCCCAGGGCCGAGTGCAGGCCGGTGATCCGCAGCAGCAGCCCGTTGACCCCGAAGAATCCGGGCCACTGGTTGTAGATGTCCAGGGTGCCGGCGTTCGGTACGGAGCCGTTGTAGTGGAGCATGGCGTCGATGATCGCGAGGTGCTTCCAGGCCCAGGCGTAGCGCAGGGTCGGGTAGAGCAGGGCGGGCGTCGCGTGGATGACCGCGATCAGTCCGAGCACGTAGCCGGCCAGCCAGCCCTGTCCGACGGTCCGGTCGCGGACGGACAGGGCGAAGCCGATGGTGAGCAGGGCTGCCGAGACCCAGTACAGGACGGGCAGGACCTGCAGCAGTCCGAGGTCGCCCATGCGGTCGAGGGCGACATGGCGCAGCGAGAGCAGCCACAGCAGCAGTGCCACCGGCAGGAGGGTGCGCGGGGAGAGCAGTGCGGCGCGGGTGCGCGCCCGCGTCCAGCCGGGCGCGTCCGCGGCGGCGCCCGGTGCCGCGCTCATCGGCGGTCCTCCGGCCATCTGGCGGTCTCCTCCAGCACGGGGGCGACATTGCGGGCGACCCACCAGCGGTTGCGGGCGTAGCGGGGGGACTTCTCCAGGTTGGACCAGGTGTGCCAGAGCCAGGTCAGCAGGGGCAGCTCGATGCCCGTCCAGGTCTCGCCCACACCGCCGACGCCGCCGGAACCGCCGGCGAGCCGCAGGTCCTCCGAGGGCAGGGAACCGGCCCGCAGCACGTCCCGGACGGTGCTGCCGAGCTCCTGGCCGCTGTGCAGGCAGCGCAGCGTCAGGACGAAGGTGCAGGCGTCGACCTGCGCCGGGCCCTCGGCCCGCGCACCGCCCCAGTCGATCACCCCGGTGACCCGGGTGCGGTCCTGGTCGAGCAGGAGGTTTCCGGGGTGGAAGTCGCCGTGGGTCCAGGCGGTGTCCATGGTCCGCCCGGACAGGCCCGTGTGCAGCAGCTCCCCCAGCGCCGCCAGGCCGTCCGCTCCGGCGCCCGTCCGGCACCAGCCGATCTCGGCGGCGAGCAGGTCCAGTGGTTCGTCGACCCAGGCGCCGAGGTGGCGGTCGGCGCTCTCGGGGTGCCCGGTTGCCCGGTGCAGTTCGGCGATGGCGGCCAGGGCCAGCGCGGCCACCTGCGCCGAGGCAGCTTCGGCCGTGTCCGGGGGGCAGCGTCTGAGCTGTTCGTCGGCGGGTTCTCCGGGGAGCCAGCCCTCGGTGAGCAGTGGCACGCGTGCGTCGAGCCTGCAGGAGACGGCGGCGGGGAGCAGGCGCCGCCACTCCCCCAGGCGCCGGTCTCCGGCGAGCGCGCTGAGGACGTCCCATTCATGGGCGAGGGTGGTCGCGGCCCTGGCGTTCCTGGGGTGCTTGAGGGCGAGCGGGGGCCGGTGGTCCTGGTCGAGCCTGAGCACCAGCACGTCCGAGAGGCCGGGGGCGCCGCGGTGCAGGACCGGCCCGTCGGCGCTGCGGATCTGCCGGGCGATGCGCCGGGTCGCCAGCCGGTCGGCCGGGCCGTAGACCAGGGACGGCCGCCGGATCGGCTGCATGCTGCGCAGCCAGGCCAGCCCGGGGACGCTCGCGCGCGGCTGCGGCACGGCAGGCTGCTCCACGGCGGGCTGCTGCTCCGGCGGGAGCCACCAGCTGCGGCGCCAGAGCAGCACCCCGGCGACCGTGCACTGGGCGATCAGCCAGGCCAGGCCTCCGCCCACGATGCCGACCAGCGGCAGCAGCACCGCGGTGAGGCCCAGGACCAGGACGGCCAGCGCCACCAGCACCCCCACCACCACGCGGATCCGGCGCTGCACCCGGGCCACCGCGACCACCACCGTGACCAGCAGGTTGGGCAGGGCGGACAGGGCGAGCAGCCGCAGTGCGCCGGTGCCGCCGCGGGCGTAGTCGGATCCGAAGAGGGTGAGCAGCCAGGGTGCCGCGACCGCGGTGAGTACCACCGCGAGGGTCAGCAGTCGGCCCGCGTGGCGCAGCACCTGCAGGCAGTGCCGGCGCAGCCGCACCGGGTCGTCGGCGGATTCGACGATCAGTGAGGAGCACATGTTGATGGCGAACTGGTACAGCACGTAGCCCACCAGCCAGGCGATGGAGAAGTAGGCGCTGTCGGCGGCGCCCAGGCGGTTCAGCACCATGATCGGCGGCAGTGAGACGACGGCCTGCCAGCACACGGACCCGACCCAGTCCCCGGCCAGGTATCCGGGCGAGGGGACGGAGGCGGCGGTGCGCCGTCGTGGTGCCTGTCGCAGGTGGACGGGGAGCGCGCGGCCGAAGATGAAGGTGTTGGCCAGGACCAGGGCGACGGCGAGTCCCACGGCCCAGGAGCCGAGGATCCCGGCGGTGGCCCCGGCTGCCGCGAACAGCCACAGGCAGATGATTTTCACGGCCGAGAACAGGGCGTTCTCCAGTACCACCCAGTCGGCGCGGCGCAGTCCGGTCAGGACGCCGTCCTGCAGCGCGAAGATCGCGTAACCCGCCGTGCCCAGCGCGTACGCGACGCCGAGCCAGGGGGCGGGCAGCAGGGCCAGATCCGGTGAAAGGCGCGGGATCAGCAGCACGAAGACGGCGCCGAGGAGCAGCCCGGTGCAGGCCGCTGCCAGGTAGGCCAGCAGCACCAGGCGCCTGGTGCGGTGCCCGGCGGTGGCGACGAAGCGGACCATGGTGTTGGCCAGGTTGAGCTGGCCGACCCCGGCGAGGAACATCAGTGCGGAGATCGCCGAGTAGGTGCGGCCGACGGTCGAGGGGCCGAAGAGGTGCGCGGCGACCACCCAGTAGAGCGCGCCGATCCCGGCGGTCATCAGCGAACTGACGGTCAGCAGGTGGCCGTTGCGCAGCAGTGGGTCGTACTGGCGGGTGGCGGTCAGCAGGGCAGCGAGCCGTGACCGCCGCGCCCCGGGGTACCGGCCCGCTGTCGCCTGCGCCGCGGCGTTCATCGGGGCGGCTCCGCCGTGAGGAGGGCTGCCGGGGTGCGGCGGGGCAGGGCCGCCTGCTCGGCGACCAGTCGCAGCAGCCGGGCGGGCGCACCGGCGCGCCCGGCTCCGGGGAGGGCGAGCACGGCGAGCAGGGCCCGGTCCTCGGCGGACTGCTCGGGGGGCCGGCAGCGCGGGCAGCCGCCGGGTCGGTGCCCGATCAGCTTCCCGATGATCTCGGCGAGTCCGGCCTGGTAGGCGCGGCGGGCCGTGGGCACGCCGGCGGCCAGGACCTCGGGCGCGGCATTGGCGGGTGCCGCGCCCCTGGCGGCCCAGCGCAGCAGCGGCAGGTCGGCCACGCCGTCGCCCACCGCGAGCAGTGGCACCGCCGTGTCCGCCGCTCCCAGCAGCGCGAAGAGCGTGCGCACCCCGCCCGCCTTGTCGCAGCCGCGCGGTACGAAGTCGGTCTGGGCCTGGCCGGGCACCACGGAGAACCGCTGCCCGATGGGGGCCTCGTCGAGCAGGGCGGCGACGGTGCGGGCGGGCAGCGCCGTGCGCCCGTTTCCGTCGCCGACCGAGGCGCGGACGCACCACTGCGACAGCGGGTCGACGGTGACTCCCGGCAGTGCGACCAGTCGGTGCCGCAGGCCGCCGTCGTCGTCCGGGCGGCGCTCGGGTCCGACGGCGACGCGTGTTCTGCCGCTCGCGGTGTCGTGGCACAGGGCCCCGTACTCGGCCACGCCGCCGGGCAGCCGGTAGGCGGTGCAGCGGTCGCGCACCTCGGGCAGGGAGCGCCCGGTGGCCAGCAGGGTGCGGTAGCCGTGGGCGCGCAGGGCGCGCAGCGCGAGCGCCCCCTGGGGCGAGGAGGCGGAGAAGCCCAGGACGTCGGACTCCAGCACGCCGTCGACGTCCAGGACGCACCAGGGCCCCTGCGGCTCGGCGTCGAGGTCGGCGAGGAGCACGGCGGCCAGGAAGGCCTGGACGGCACGGGACTGCGCCCGGCGCACGGCCGCACGCGGGCCGAGCCGGTCCGCCTGCACCAGCCGGTACAGGCACCAGCGTGCGGCAGTGATATGACGTCCGGTCAGTTTCCGGTACTCGTGCAGCAGTTGCGTATCGAAGTCGTCCGCCGGTTCGGCGTCGACGGCCGCGCCCGCGAGGTCGTAGGCGGCGTCGTAGCAGGCCCGGTTGCGGTTGCTGAAGGCCCCCTCGGCGAAGTCGGTCTTGACCCAGCCGCCGGCCGCGCCCCGGGCCCACTGCGCGCGGGCGGTGCGGCCGTCGACCACGCACGGTTCCCGGGCCGCCAGCAGGCTGCGCATCAGCGGCTGCAGCAGGGTCGGCCGCAGGGCCAGGTCGAGGCGGCCCAGCGCGGGGGCGAGGCGGCGCGCGGCCAGCTCCCAGACCGGTTCGCGACCGGCCAGGAGCAGGCTGCGGTCCTGCGGAACGGCCAGCAGTCGCTGACGGGCCGCCACATACCGTGCCACGTCGGCCGGTCCGACCGACGGGGCCCCACCGGCTGCCCCGGACGGCGCGTCCTCCCCCGGGAGGCGTTCGCGCAGCAGCACCCCGTCGTCGAAGCCGTGGACCGTCGGGACCAGGCCGCCCAGTACGGCGGCGAGGTCCACGGCGCGGCGCCCGAACCAGCCGACGCCGGACCACTCGGCCCGCATCGGCAGCGCGGCGACCCCGCCGTCGGTGTCCTCGACCCGCGCGGTCAGCGGCACTGCCAGGTGCGCGTCGCGGGAGAGCGTGCCCTGGGCGCCGACGTCCAGGCCGACCAGCCGCCGCCCCGGGGCCAGCAGGGCGGAGACGGTCCGGTGCAGCGCGTCGGGCCGCAGCCGGGTGTGGACGTGCCAGTCGGCTCCGGGCAGCACCACGCAGGGGTAGCGCTCCAGCGCGGGCGGCACGGCCCAGCCGTCCCAGCCGTCCTCGAAGGAGGCGAACAGCGGCACGACGGAGCGCGGCGGGAAGCCCTCGCGCTGTGCCCGCAGGGCCACCGTCAGCAGTGACCCGCCGGTCACCGGCGGGTCGTCGAGCAGCAGGACCATCCCTGCGCCCCCGAGGACGCCCCGCACCAGCGCTGCGCCCCCCGCCAGCAGCGCGGCGCCGGGGCGGGTGGTGCCGACCACCAGCTGCCGGTAGCCCAGCTGCCGCAGCGCCGCGCCGGCCAGCGGCGCGAGGTAGCTGCCCGAGGTGCGCACGCCCAGCACCAGCAGCGGGCGGGCCCGGTCGGGGTGCCGGTCGGCGAAGCGCCGGGCGAGTTCGGCGAGGTCCTGCGGATGCTGGTCGAAGCCGCAGAAGCAGGCCGGCGGCCGCAGCAGCGCGCCGCGCAGCAGCCCGGACCCGGGCCCTGGCGTGTCGCGGGTCAGGGCTGCGGCGGCCCGCTCCACGCCCTCGCGGACGCCGTCCAGCTCCGCGCCGTCCGCGTCGACGCCCAGGGCCAGGGCGGCCAGGTCCTCGGTCAGGCCCGCCATCCGGGTGGTCCAGGCCTGCAGTCCGCGCATCGGCGGGGCGGCGAGGAAGGCCTCGGTGGACGCGTCGAGGCAGCGGCCCGCAAAGCCGCGGCCCGCGGAGCGCAGCGCGGCCCCCCGCGCGCCGCTGCGCCCCGCGGCGTCCAGGTGCCGCACCAGTCGGCGCGGCGGCCAGGATGCGCCCTGCAGTCGGTCCTCGACGATCTGGACGGCTCCCGCCGCCAGTAGGAAGCTGTCCAGCCAGCGACCGTCGCGGGCAGCGGGGAGCAGCCGGCCCATGAGCTCATGGACGTCGGCGTGCAGCTCCGCCTCGTTCGGCATCCGGGCTCCTCCTGAACGGAACCCCCGTTCCAGAGTGCGCCGTGAAGCGCCGTGCGGCACGTTGTGCCTCACCCGTCCAGCGCGAACGCGGCATTGATCAGCGCCACATGGGTGAACGCCTGCGGGGTGTTGCCGAGCTGGCACCGTGTCACCGGGTCCCACTGCTCGGACAGCAGTCCCAGGTCGTTGGCCATGCCGACGGTGCGGGCGAACAGCTCCGCGGCCTCGGCCGGGCGGCCGGTCGCGGCCAGTGCCTCCGCCAGCCAGAAGGAGCAGGCCAGGAACGCCCCCTCGGTGCCCGCCAGCCCGTCCGGCCCCTGGTCCCCCGGCCCCGGCGGGGCGGCGTAGCGGCGTACCAGGCCGCCGTGGTCCAGGCCGTCCCTGACGGCGTCGACGGTGCGCACCACCCGGGGGTCCTCGGGCGGCAGGAAGCCGGTCTTGGCGATGAACAGGGTGGCCGCGTCCAGGTCGGTGCTGCCGTAGGACTGGACGAACACCCCGCGCCGCGGGTCGTAGCCGTGTGCGCAGACGTCGGCGTGGACCGCGTCCCGCAGGGCCCGCCAGCGCTCGAGCGGCGCGGGCAGCCCGGTGGCCTCGGCCATGCGGACCGCGCGGTCGGCGGCGACCCAGCACATGACCTTGGAGTGGACGAAGTGCCGGCGTTCGGCGCGGACCTCCCAGAGCCCCTCGTCGGGGTGCTGCCAGTTGTGCTCGACGAAGGACATCAGCTTGCGGAACAGTCCCCAGACCTGACGTTCCATCGGGATCCCGGCCAGCAGCGCCAGGTGCAGGGTGTCGGCGACCTCGCCGTAGACGTCGAGCTGGAGCTGGTCGACGGCGGCGTTGCCCAGGCGCACCGGGGTCGAGCCCTGGTAGCCGGGGAGCCAGTCGGCGACCGTCTCGGGCAGGGCGCGCTCCCCGGCGACCCCGTACAGGGCCTGCAGCCGGCCCGGGTCGCCGGCGATGGCCCGCAGCAGCCAGTGCCGCCAGGCCGTGGCCTCCTCGCGGTAGCCGCCGCGCAGCAGGGCGGCGAGGGTCATGCTGGAGTCCCGCAGCCAGCAGAACCGGTAGTCCCAGTTGCGTCCGCCGCCGGGGCACTCGGGCAGCGAGGTGGTGGCGGCGGCGACGATGCCGCCGGTGGGGGCGTAGGCGAGGGCCTTGAGGGTGAGCAGGGAGCGCAGGACCGCCCCGCGCCACGGGCCCCGGTAGGCGCAGTGCGCCGCCCATTCCTCCCACTGCGCGACGGCGCCCCGCAGTGCCTGCTCGGGGTCGAAGCGGTGGGCGGCGGGGCGGTGCGAGGGGTGCCAGCTCAGCGTGAAGGCGACACGCTGCCCGGCCGTGACCGTGAAGTCGCTGCGGGTGGCGCCGTCGGCGCCGTAGGTGTGGACGCCGGGCGGCACGCGCAGCCAGGCGGAGTCGGGGCCGGCCACCGCGACCCGGTGGTGGTCGGTGCGGCGCACCCAGGGTTCGATCCGGCCGTAGTTGAACCGCAGCCGCAGGTCTCCGCGCATCTCCACGGTGCCGCCGAGGCCCTCCACGATGCGCACCAGCCGCGGTGTGCGGTCCCGTTGGGGCATGAAGTCGGTGACGGTGACCGCGCCGGACGGTGTGCGCCAGCAGGTCTCCAGCACCAGGGTGTCACCGCGGTAGCGGCGCTCGGCGGCGCCGTCCGCGCCGGTGGGCGCCAGCCGCCAGTGGCCGTGCCGGTCGTCGCCCAGCAGCCCGGCGAAGCAGGCCGGGGAGTCGAAGCGGGGCAGGCACAGCCAGTCGACCGAGCCGTCGCGGCCGACCAGGGCCGCGGTCCCCAGATCGCCGATCAGCGCGTAGTCCTCGATGCGTCCCGCCATGGTGCGTCGGCTCTCCGCCCACAGTGTCCGGTATGACCTGTAATCGACCTATGCCATATTATGGGCACTTGTAGTGCCCTGCTGCCTTGCCCGAGCCGGAAGGGGAGCGCCGTGCGGCGAGAGAACTGGACGCCGGGCTGGATCGATCTGGACACCCCCAACGCGGCCCGAATGTACGACTACTACCTCGGTGGTTCGCACAACTTCCCGGCCGACCGCGAGGCCGCCCGGGAGGCCATCGGGCTGTGGCCCGAACTGCCCGCCATCATGCGCGCGAACCGGTCCTTCCTGCGCCGCGCCGTGCAGTACCTGGCCGGCGAGGGCATCAGCCGCTTCCTGGACATCGGCTCCGGCATCCCGACCCTGGGCCCCGTGCACGAAGTGGCCCGCGAGGACGATCCGCAGGCCCGGGTCGTCTACGTGGACCGCGATCCGGTGGCCGTCGCCCACAGCAGGCTGCTGGTCGCCGACGACCCGCTGATCAAGGTCGTCGAGGCGGACCTGACCGAACCCGAGGACCTGCTGGCCCAGCCCGAGGTGAAGGAACTGCTGCGCCCCGGCGAGCCGGTGGGCGTGCTGCTGGTGGCGGTGCTGCACTTCGTCACCGACGCCCAGCACCCGCACCGGCTGGTGGGCGCGCTGCGCGACGCGATACCCCCCGGCAGCGCCCTGGTGCTGTGCCACGCCTCCCTGGAGGGCCGCCCCGACCAGGCCGGGCCGCACCAGCAGATCTACGCCCGCACCGCCACCCCGCTGACCATGCGCAGCCGCGAGCAGATCACCGCCTTCTTCGACGGCTTCGAGCTGGTCGACCCCGGTGTGGTGTTCCTGCCCGAATGGCGCCCCGACCTGCCCGAGTCGATCGAGGCGCACCCCGAACGAATGACCGGCCTGGTCGGGGTGGGGCGTCGTCCGTGACCGCAGCGCCGGATCCGGAACGAGGCACCGCCGACGGGTTCCAGGACGCCTGGAGCAATCTGCTGCGCTGCCAGAGCATGTCCCTGCACCCGCGCTCACTGCGCCGGATCACCGCCAGCACCACCGCCCTGCTGCAACGGGCCACGCAGGAGAGCCCGTTCGACGCCGCCCCGGTCGAACAGGCCGCCGCACAGCTGGTCAACGCCCACTTCACCGATCTGCGACTGCTGGCCGGGGCGGTCGACCTGCTGCAGGCACAGGCCCTCCCCGACCGCCGCAGCACCGCCATGGCGGGCGCGTTCGCAGTCGGCTGGGCCGCGGCCCTGCGCGACCGGACCCTGCGCGAGCAGGACTCGATCCGGATCGCGGTGGACGCGGCCCGCCTGGAGGCCGAGGAGGCGCTGCGGGCCTCGGAGACCCGGTTCCGGGCCCTGTTCGAGACCGCCGCGATCGGCATCGGCATCGGCGACATCGACGGCCGCATCCTGGCCGCCAACCGCTCGCTGCTGGAGATGTTCGGCGCCCGGCTGGAGGACCTGCAGGACCGCAAGGTCGACGACCTGGTGCACCCCGAGGACACCCCCGACGTGTGGACCGCCTACGACGAGCTGGTCCACGGCAAACGCGAGTCCTTCCAGTGCGACAAGCCCTACTACCGGGGTGACGGCGAGGTGGTCTGGACCCATCTGACCGTCTCCCTGATCCGCCACGAGGACGGCTCCCCGCGCTACCAGGTGGCGATGATGGAGGACATCACCGACCGCTACCGGCTCCAGGACCGGCTGCGCCACCAGGCCACCCACGACCCGCTGACCGGCCTGCCCAACCGCGCGGCCTTCTTCGAGCGGCTGGAGCAGCTGTTCGACACGGCCGGGCCGACCACCCGGTTCGGGCTGTGCTACATCGACCTGGACGGCTTCAAGGTGGTCAACGACAGCCTCGGCCACGACACCGGGGACCAGCTGCTGATCAAGGTGGCGGGACGGATCACCACCGCGCTCGCCCCCACGGGCCACCTGGTGGCCCGGCTGGGCGGCGACGAGTTCGTGGTCCTGCTGGAGGACACCCGCGACGAGACAGAGGCAGTCGAGGTCGCGCAGACCGTGCTGGCCGCCCTGGACGAGCCGGTGCACATCGGCGGCCACAAGCTCGCGGTCGGCGCCAGCATCGGCGTCCTGGAGCGCCGGGTGGCCAGCACCACCCCCGACGCGGCGGTGCGCGCCGCCGACCTGACGCTGTATCGGGCCAAGGAGGCCGGCCGCGGGCGCTGGACGCTGTTCAACGCCCAGCGCAACGCCCGCATGGTCAGCCGCTACTCGATGTCCGTGCGGATGCCCAAGGCGCTGGACCGCGGGGAGTTCTTCCTGGAGTACCAGCCGCTGTGCGCACTGGCCGACGGCTCGCTGGCCGCGGTCGAGGCACTGGTCCGCTGGCGCCATCCGCTGCTCGGTGTGCTGGGCCCCGACGAGTTCGTGGCCACCGCCGAGGACACCGGGCTGATCCTGCCGCTGGGCCGCTGGGTACTGGAGCAGGCCTGCGCCCGCGCCGCCGAGTGGCCGCGCCGCTTCGGCACGACCGCGCCCCAGCTCAACGTCAACATCACAGCCCATCAGGCGCGCAGCCGGGGACTGGTGGCGGACGTGGCGCGGATCCTGCACGGCACCGGCCTCGACCCCCGCCGACTGCAGCTGGAGATCACCGAGAGCGCTGCGCTGCGCCCCCAGGACGAGTCATTGGAGGTCCTCAACGCCCTGGTGGACCTGGGAGTGTCACTCTCCGTCGACGACTTCGGCACCGGCTGGTCCAACCTGACCTACCTGCGGGACCTGCCGGTGTCGGCGCTGAAGCTCTCCGGCTCCTTCATCGGCGAACTGGACGGCGACGAACAGCCCGGGGACGCCGACAACGCGGGCTGGGCGATCGTCGGCGGCGTGGTCGCCCTGTCCCACTCCCTGGGCCTGACCCTGACCGCCGAGGGCGTGGAGACCGCTGCCGCCGCCGAACGGCTGCGGCAGCTGGGGTGCGACTGGGGCCAGGGCTGGCACTTCGGCCGTCCGATGGCACCCGAGGCGATCGAACAGCTGGCTGGACATTTCCCGAAAAGCCCATGAAACCCGGGCAATCCACTTGACTCTGCCCGCGCACGGCACGAGGATGGGATTCCTGGCACCGCGCACAGCGCGGAGGAACATCGGCCAGTTTGGTGGTTGACGCCCAGGCGTCCGAGATCGACCGGCGGCACCGCGGATTCTCGCGGATTTTCAGGGGCCGGGGGGCATGGGGGCCATGCCGCACCAGTGTCGATCATCCTTGTAGTACTGCGGGGCTGCGACATGCCCTGTGGGGACGCTCCTTGCCGTCCCCGTGACCCCGGAGAGGCTGTCTCCGCGATGAGCATCACTATGCCCACGACACCCATGCCCGTAACTCCGCTGCACCCGAACTCCCACCCGATCCCGCACCGCGTCGCCACCCGCGACGGCGAACCCGGGCGGAGGGCAGGTGATCAGGAGGCCGACCGGTCGCCGATGCTGCGCCGCTCCACCGACGTGCCGCGCGTCCGACACACCGTCAGCCTGGTCGTCCCCGCCCACAACGAGGCCCGCAACATCCCCTGGGTCTTCGAGCAGATCCCGCGCTGCGTCGACGAGGTAGTCCTGGTCGACGGCAGCTCCAGCGACGCGACCCTGCGCATGGCGTCCCTGTGCCTGCCGCAGGTGCGCATCGTGCAACAGCAGGGCCCCGGAAAGGGCAGCGCACTGCGCACCGGCTTCGCCGCGGCCACCAGCGACTACGTGGTGATGATGGACGCCGACGGCAGCATGTGGCCCGGCGAGATCCCGCACTACCTGCACTTCCTCGACCACGGCTTCGACTTCGTCAAGGGCTCGCGCTACGTCGCCGGCGGCGGATCGCTGGACCTCACAAAGATCCGCTCGCTGGGCAACCTGGCCCTGCTCGCCGTCGTCAACCGGCTCTACCACTCCTCGCTCACCGACCTGTGCTACGGCTTCTGCGCCTTCCGCCGCAGCTTCCTGGACGAACTCGACCTGGGCTCCTCCGGCTTCGAGATCGAGGCCGAGATGATCGCCCACGCCCTGCGCTCCGGCCTTCGGATCGCCGAAGTGCCGAGCCTCGAACTTCCCCGCCGCAGCGGGCAGTCGCACCTGCACGCCGTCTCCGACGGCCGCCGGGTGCTGCGCACCCTGCTCGCCGAACGCCCCGGCGTCCGGCCCGCGGCCCAGGCCACGACGGGGGAGGCCAAGTGAAATGAACGGCTCCGACCGGCGCACCGAAGCAGCCTGCCCCTGCCCTGCCGCCCGCGACTCGCTCTACACCCCCGTCCGGGTCGTCGAACTGGACCTGGAGGCGCCCGGCGAGCTGCGCTCCCCCGGCGGCTCCGGTCCGGCCGACCCCGACGGACGCGTGTTGGCGTTGGTGCGGCTGCACGGACACCCGCTCGGCCTGGTCACAGCCACCGGCACACCCGGCGATCGCGCCGGACTGCGCCGCGCGCTGGTCGACGCCGCCCGTCTCGCGGCCCCCGCCGCCACCGCCACCCCCGCCCCGGCCCCCGGCTGCCCGCCCGCGCGCACCGCGCCCGGCGTCAGCGTCGTCATCGCCACCCACAACCGGCCCGACATGCTGCGACGCTGCCTGGACTCGGTGCTGCGCACCGACCCGCCCCCGCGCGAGGTCATCGTCGTGGACAGCGCCCCGGCCGACCCCGCCGCCCGCGACCTGGTCCACGCGCACTACCGGGACCGGGTCCACTACCTGCACGAACCGCTGCCCGGGCTGGCCAGGGCGCACAACCGGGCCCTGCCCGTGGCCGAGGGGGAGGTCATCGCCTTCACCGACGACGACACCCTGGTCGACCCGCACTGGCCCGGCGCCCTCGCCGACGCCTTCGCCGCCGACCCGGACATCGGCTGCGTCACCGGCCTGATCGTCCCCGCCGAGCTGGAGACCGCCGCGCAGGCCGCCCTGGAGCAGCACGGAGGCTTCGCCAAGGGCTTCGCCGCCCGCAGCTGGTCGCTGGCCGACCCGCCCGCCGACCCGCTGTTCCCCTTCACCGCCGGCCGCTTCGGCTCCGGCGCCAACATGGCCTTCCGCACCCGGCTGCTGCGCGACCTCGGCGGCTTCGACCCGGCCATGGGCACCGGGACCCCCGCGCGCGGCGGAGACGACCTGCTCGCCTTCTTCCGGATCGTGGTCGCCGGACACACCCTCGCCTACCAGCCGGACGCCATCGTCTGGCACCACCACCGACGCACCCCCGAGGCCGTCCCCGCCCAGGCCCTCGGCTACGGCATGGGCCTGGGCGCCTACCTCACGGCCGCGGTGCGCCACGAACCCGCCATGCTGCCCGCGCTGCTGCGCCGACTCCCCCAGGGAATCGGCCACGCCGCAGCACGCGCCCGCAGCCGGACGGCAGCCGCCCGCGGCGGCACGGGGTCGCCGCCGCTGGCCAGGCTGGAACTCCAGGGCCTGCTCTGCGGGCCACTCGGCTACCTGCGCAGCCTGCACCAGGCCCGCAGCCTCGACCTCCGGAGCTGAACCGCCATGTCCGCCGTGCTGGTTCCGCTGTGCCCGTTCTCGCAGGTGCTGCGCAGCCGTGCCCGATCCCTGCTGGCCGGAACCGGGCACCACGCGCGGACAGCACCCCGGCCGGACACCGACGAGCGCGCCGACGCCGTGCTGTCGGTCGTCATCTGCGCCTACACCCTGGACCGCTGGGACGACATCCGCGCCGCCGTCGCCTCGGTCCGCGCCCAGCAGCCCCCGATCGACGAGATCCTGCTGGTCGTGGACCACTGCCCGGAGCTGCTCGCCCGCGCCACCCGCGAGCTGACCGGCCTGCGGGTGCTGCCCAACCGCGAGCGCCAGGGCCTGTCCGGAGCCCGCAACACCGGGGTCGCCGAGGCCCGGGGCGAGATCGTCGCCTTCCTGGACGACGACGCCGCCGCCGACCGCGCCTGGGCCGCGCGGCTGCTCGAGGGCTACCGCGACCCGCACGTCCTGGGCGTCGGCGGCCTGGTCCGCCCGTGGTGGCAGGGCGGACGGCCCGACTGGTTCCCGGCCGAGTTCGACTGGGTGGTCGGCTGCTCCTACGAGGGACTGCCCCGGTGCTCCGGCCCGGTGCGCAACTTCATCGGCGCCAACATGTCCTTCCGGCGCGCCGAGGTACTCGCGGCCGGCGGCTTCCGCACCGACCTGGGCCGCGTCGGCACCCGCCCGCTCGGCTGCGAGGAGACCGAACTCTGCCTGCGCCTGTCCGAACGCCACCCGGACGCGGTCCTGCTCTACCAGCCCTCCGCGGCCGTCCGCCACCATGTCCCCGAGAGCCGCGCCACCTGGGCCTACTTCCGCTCCCGCTGCTACTCCGAGGGGCTGTCCAAGGCGATGGTGAGCCGCCGGGCCGGCCACCAGCGGGCACTGGCCAGCGAACGCGCCTACCTGCGCTCCACCATCCCGCACGCCTGCCTGCGCAGCCTGCGCCCCGGCGCCGACCCGCGCACCCTGGCCGCGCTGACCGGCGGGGTCGGCGCCACGGTCCTGGGCTACGCCCTGGGCCTGGCCCGCGGCGCGATCCACGCCCAGGCGATCCACGCCCCGGACATCCACGCCTCGGCGGGAGGCGAGCCGACATGACCGCCGTCCCGGTCTTCCTCTACCACTCGGTCGCGGAGAGCCCCCCGGCCTGGATCGCGCCCTACACCGTGACGCCCAGGACCTTCACCGAGCAGCTCGACCGGATCGCCGACAGCGGCCGCACGGTGGTGCCGCTGCGCCGACTGGTCTCGGCCATCCGCGGCGGCCCACCGCTGCCCACCCGAGCGGCCGTCCTGACCTTCGACGACGGGTTCGCGGACTTCTACTGGACCGTGGCCCCGCTGCTCAACGAGCGCGAGCTGCCGGCCACCCTCTTCGTCACCACGGGCGCGATCCACCCGCCGGGCGGCCGCTCCACCGGCAGCCTGCTCCCGCCCGCACCGATGCTGAACTGGCGTCAGCTCGCCGGCCTCGACGCGTTCGGGATCGAGATCGGCGGCCACTCCCGCACCCATCCGCAGCTGGACACCCTGTCCGGGCGGCAGCTGTGCGAGGAGATCCAACGGTGCAAGCACGAACTGGAGGACGCGGTGGGCCGCCCCGTGTCCTCCTACGCCTACCCGCACGGCTACAGCAGCGCGGCGGTGCGCCGCAAGGTGCAGAAGGCGGGCTGGAGCTCGGCCTGCGGAGTGGGCCAGGCCTTCAGCTCGACCGCCGACGACTCGCTGCGGATCTCGCGGCTGATGGTGCGCGCCGACACCCCGGCAGCGACGTTCCAGGAGTGGGCCGACGGCCACGGCGCACCGGTGGCCCCCGTCACCGAGCGGCTGCGCACCAAGGGCTGGCGCGGCTGGCGCCGACTGACCGCCCGCCTGGGCCACCCGGTCGGCGGCCCGCCCGCGACCCCCGGCTCCGCCGAGCCCGACCGGCCCGCCGGTCCCGCGGGCCACACCCCGGACGACTGCGACCGGGACCGCTGAGCCCGGTGACCGACGTCTTCCGGTGAGCGGGCGGCGAGTCCGAGAAGCGTGCTGCGCTACTTCCCGGTATGCGCAACGATCGGAGGTGACATCCCTTCGACCCGGACGGCCTGCCGCGTCCTGAAAGGCACGAGTCACATGTCCGACAGCGCAAGCGCCCCACAGCAGGACACCCCGCTCACGTCCCTCGGCGCCGGCCGGTGGGTACTGGACCCCGCCCGCTCCTCGGTCGTCGTGCGGAACAAGACGTTCTGGGGCCTGGCCACCGTGAAGGGAACGTTCACCGGCGTCAGCGGCGGGGGCGAGGTGCACCAGGACGGAACCGCCCACGGCAGTCTGACCGTCGACACCTCGTCCCTCGACACCAAGAACGCCAAGCGCGACACCCATCTGCGCTCGGCCGACTTCTTCGACGCCGGGAAGCACCCCGCGCTGACCTTCACCGCCAACGGCATCACCGCGAACCCGGACGGCAGCACCGCCGCCGTCGAGGGCGAGCTGACGATCCGCGGCACCTCCCGCCCCCTGCGCTTCACCGCCCGGGCCACCGGGGTGTCCGAGGACACCGTCACGCTCAGTGGGGAGCTCACCGTCGACCGCCAGGACTTCGGCATGACCTGGAACCAGCTCGGCATGCTCAAGCCGTTGGCCATGGTCTCCGTCACCGCAGCCTTCACCCGCCGCCAGGACTGAACCGCACCGCGGCGGTGCGCGCTGTGCGCACCGCCGCAGGGCCCCGACGCCGACCTCAGCGGGTGAGTCGACGCAGCGCCCAGTAGGCGAGCCCGGTCAGGGCCGCGGCCAGGACCACCAGGACCCCGGTCTCGATGTACTCCATCGGCCAGAAGTCGGTCATCGGGTGGAACTTCTCGAAGGTGAGGTTCCCGGCCGCGCAGTTGGAGGGCCCGCACTGGCTGTAGGGGATCATGCGTCCGGCCTCGACCGCGCCGTCACTGACGATCCAGTCGGTGGGCAGCAGGTCGTCGCCGCCGTGGTGGACCACGGTGCGCAGCGGCATCAGGTACGGGTAGAGCAGCTGCACGGCGGCCATCAGCCCGCCGTAGAGGCCGAGGGTGGCCACGACGGCCGGGATGGTGCGCCGCACCAGCAGGCAGACGGCCGCTCCCAGCGCGAACGCGGTCAGCATCAGCGCCGGGTAGACCGGCGCCATGGTCTGGCTGGCGGTGCCCTGGTCCCAGCTGCCCAGGGGCAGCGGGGGGTTGGACCAGTCCCAGCCCCAGCCCGCGGTGAGCGAGATCGCGGTGCCGACCAGGGTGAGCACGAGGGCGGGCCACACCAGACGGTGCGTCAGCCAGCGACTCGGGGAGACCGACTGGGTCCACAGCATGGTGTGGCGTCCGTGCTCCAGGTCACCGGCCAGCGGCTGGGCCGCGAGCAGCGCGCCGAGCAGCGCGGGCAGGACCATCAGCGCCAGCATGGCCGTGCGCCAGTTGCCCTGCAGCGCCTCCTGCTGCTGGATCACGGTGGCGCAGGACGGCGAGAAGCCGGTGGTGCAGCCGAGGGCCTTGAACCTGGTGTCGAGATCGTCGACGGTGAAGCGCTCGCGCAGCAGGAAGGCGACGACGACGACGGTGCCGAGCGCCAAAACTGCCAGGGCGAGGCGGTTCTGACGCCAGATCAGCCAGCCCAGGCCGCGCGGGCGCAGGGCCCGCAGCGGTCGACGGGCGGCGGGGGCGGGCGCGGGGGCAGCCGGGGCGAGGGTGCTCATGCGGCGGCCTCCGTCCGGGCGTCGGCGCCGGCGCTGCCGGGGGCCGGGGACTCCGGGGACCGCAGGTAGGCGAGCAGCAGTTCCTCCAGCGTCGGCTCGTGCACGGTCCACTCCTCGGCGATCGGTCCCCGGGGCCGGACCAGCGCGGACAGCTGGCGTCCGCTGCGGCGGGCCTCGACGACGGTGTGGGAGGCCAGCGACATCGCGTCGGTGCCCTGCAGCAGCCGGTGATCGGCGAGGATCCCGTCCACGTCACCGGCCAGCCTGGTCCGGCCGCCGTCGACCAGGAGCAGGTGGTCGATGACGCTGTCGAGCTCGGCGAGGATGTGCGAGGAGATCACCACGGTGGTCCCGTGCTCGGCTGCCTGGGCCATCAGCGTGCCCATCAGCTGGTGCCGGGCGAGGGGATCCAGGTCGGCCATGGGCTCGTCCAGGAGCAGCAGGTCGGGGCACTTGCCCAGGGCCAGGGCCAGGGCGACCCGGGTGCGCTGGCCACCGGACAGCTGTCCGATCCGGGTGTGCTCGGGCAGCTGTCCCTGGCGGACCACGTCGAGCGCGCGCTGCTCGTCCCAGCCGGGGTTGAGCTCCCGGCCGAGCTGCAGGGTCTCGGCGACCGTGAAGCGGGGGTAGAGCGGCTTGTCCTGGGAGACGAACGAGATCCGCGCCCGGACCTCCGCGTTCTTGGGGTTGCTGCCGAGCACCCGTATCTCGCCCTCGCTGGGCTCCAGCAGGCCGGCCGCGAGCGAGAGCAGCGTGCTCTTGCCGGCGCCGTTGGGTCCCACCAGTCCGCAGACCGTGCCCGCGGGCACGGTGAAGCCGCACTCGCGCAGCGCCCAGCCGCGCCGGTAGCGCTTGCCCATGCCCAACCCCTCCAGGGCAGGGGTGCCTTGATCGTCTGTCACTTTGTCCCCTCGATGGTGCCGCGGGTCGCGCCTGCGGCGAGTCGTTCCTCGAGCACGGCGGCCATCAGGGCCGCGATGTCGTCCCGGTCCAGTTCGGCCGCCAGTGCCTGGTCCACCCAGTGGGCGAGGTCACCGCGCAGGGGCGAGCCGTCCGCGGCCTCCGCGTTGCCGAGCCCGCGCTGCACAAAGGTGCCGAGCCCCGGACGGGGCTGGACCAGCCCCTCCCGCTCCAGCTCCCGGTAGGCCTTCAGGACCGTGTTGGGGTTGATCGCGGTGGCCTCGACCACCTCGCGCGCAGTGGGCAGCTTGTCCCCGGGCAGCAGCACGCCCAGCCGCAGCGCCTGTTTGGTCTGCAGCACGATCTGCAGGTAGGTGGCGATCCCGCTGCGTCGCTCGATGCGGTACTCGATCACGCCCACACCACCCTTTCACTAATCCATTAGTGGAATGATGACGAAGGCATCCCACGCCGTCAAGCCGGCCCCGCCCCCGCGCACAGCTCTGAACTTGCTCAAGTGACGTGCGGGGCCGCAGGCGGCCGGGCACCGTTCAGGTGCACCGGCGGAGCAGCCCGCCGGCGAAGGGGGAGGGTTCCATGGGCATCGGTGTGTTCTTGGTGGTGTTGTTCGGCGGGATGTTCGTCTTCGTCCTGGTGATCGTGCGGCTGGTGCTGCGTATGGTGGCCCTGCCCCTGAGACGTGCCGGGCAGCCGCAGGGGCGCCCGGGGGCGGGGGGCCTGGACTGGCTGCCGGAGAACGACGACCTGCACCACGAGAGCCACCACGGGCACCACCATCACCACCACACCGATCCTGGGCCGGCCTTCGACAGCAGCCCCTCGCCCGCGTCGCATGACGCGGGCGGAGGGCACCACCACTGAGGACGGATTCCGCAGACCGCCACCCTGGCCGGGCGTAGGCGGCCACCGTGCGCTGCTGTTCGTGGGCACCAGCCGCCCCGGCCGCCGCCGATCCGGCAGTGCCGGTACCACCACCGCCTAGGAAGGGGGCCCTCAGCTCCGCAGCCGAGCCGGGGCGTAGGCGTGCAGGCGGGCCTGCCAGGGCTGTTCCCGGAGGGCGTCCGCCTGGGCCCGGGGCAGCCGCATATGCACCAGGCGGCCGCCGTCCTCGGTCGGTGTGGGCATGATGTCCAGCATCCAGGGGACGGGGATGGCGGGGAAGTCGGCCCGGAAGGGGGCGCCCTCGCCCAGGTCGATCCGGTAGTAGGGGAACCTGGACCGGTTGTTGATGCCCACGGTGTTGTCGAAGGTGTCGAACGCGGTCCGGGACATCACCCGGGCGGAGCGGCCCGCCTCGCGCTGGGCGGCCAGGAAGGCGATCTCGTCGCGGACGACGGCCGGGGCGTCCGGGCCGAGGCCCCCGCGGACCGCCTCCGCGACGGCGGCCAGCGAGCGGGTGCGCAACTCGTCGGCGGTCATGGTGATCTGGGCGTTGGTGATGGGGTTGCCCCAGTAGCCCGGAGGGAGGGTGTCACCGAAGACCGACCGCAGGCCGACCACCAGCCCCAGCTTCTCGGCCGAGCCGCCCGGCCTGGCCCGCAGTTCGCCCAGGACCTGCCACAGGTGGGCGGTGAAGGCGTCGTTGGCCGACACCCACCGGCCGGTGCCCAGCAGTTCGGCGGTCGCGGCGGCCTTCATCGCGTCGATTTCCCCGGGCGTGAAGTGCACGGTCACCGTGCTCAGCCGCCCCGTGCTGGTGATGAGCCTGGCGACGAACGCCAGCTTGGCGCCCCGCCGGGCCACCGCGAAGCGGCCGTTGTCCAGTAATGCTGCGGGTGGGGCTCCCTCGCCCAGGTTGTCGAGCAGTCGCCGGTCCTCGCACGGCGGCGGGTACTCCAGTCCGCGGTGCTCGTGCGACCAGTTCTCCAGCAGCGCCAGCAGCCCGGCCCCGTCGGTGATGCTGTGGTTGATCGCCACTCCCAGCACCGAGCCGCCGCCCGCCATATGGGTGAGCTTGACCGTCAGCAGCGGTTGGTCGCGGTCGACCACCCGGAAGGGCAGCCATTCACGGTAGAAGCGCCGCAGGTCGGGCGCGGCCGGTTCGTCGACGGGCGGGTCCGGCATCTGCTCGGTCAGCGCCGACTCCACGAAGAGCACACCGGAGTCGTCGCAGAGCACGCTCATCCCGCCGTCCGGGTCCCGTTTCAACCGGCCGGTGACCAGCGGATAATGGCGCAGGACCCTGGACAGGGAGGCACGGAGCGCCTCGCCGTCCAGGGTCCTGCGGTAGTAGAAGACACGCGGTATCGAGATCGGCCCTGTCACCAGGTCGTAGACGCTGAGCCGGACGCGGGCGCCGGTGGCGCTGCCGGTGCGCACTAAGTGCGGCTGCTCCTCCTGCTTGTCCGAACGCGCACGTCGGTGGGTTGTCGTCATGTCGGGTCCTCCGGGGGTGTGCCGGACCGGCGGGCGTCGCCGGGGCCGGTCCGGGTCATGGGCGACGGCGACCGCCGTCTCGATCACGCGCGGCGGGCGGCGGCCCGGGCCGTGAAGTCGCGGACCAGCGCGGCCATCCGGGGCTGGTGGTCGACGATGAAGAAGTGTCCGCCGGAGAGCACCTCGTACTCGAAGGCACCGGTGGTGTGCCGGCCCCAGGCCCTGGCCTCGTCGGGGGTGGTGCGGATGTCGGCATCGCCGGTCAGGGCCAGTACCGGGCAGGAGACGACCGCGTCGGGCGGGCAGGTGTAGCGCTCGACGGCGGTGTAGTCGCTGCGCAGCGCCGGCAGGATCATCCGCAGGATCTCCTCGTCGGCCAGGAGCTCCGCGTGGGTGCCGCTGAGCTTGCGCAGTTCCGCCACGATGCCGTTGTCGTCGCCCAGGTGGACCCGCTCATCACGGTGGCAGGAGGGGGCGCGGCGGCCGGAGACGATCAGGCAGAGCGGGGCGCTGCCCTCGCGCTCCAGGCGGCGGGCCACCTCGAAGGCCAGGACGGCGCCCATGCTGTGGCCGTAGAGGGCCGGCGGGCGGCCGAGGTGCGGCCGCAGGGCGGCGGTGATCTCGTCGGCGTACTGGCCGATGTCCTCGATGCCCTTCTCGGAGCGCCGGTCCTGGCGCCCCGGATACTGGACGGCGAGCACCGAGAGTCCCGGGGACAGCGCCGCCGAGAACGGACTGAAAAAGCTCGCCGAACCACCGGCGTGGGGAAATACGATCAAGCTCTCGGAATCATTGTGCGCCGGGTGGAAACGGCGAATCCAGAGCCCGCTGTCGACGACCGCCTCGGTCATGGCCATTCCCTTTCGGATTCCTCAGCCGGACTCCGGCCGAACGTAGGTGGTCGCGGTGGCGCTGGTCAAGGCGATCGTGAAGGTGCGGTAAAGACTGGCTTGGCGCCAGAGTCCGCGCCCGGACGGACCGGCGTCGGCCACGGACGGCGGACCTGGGCGGGCTCGGGTCGGGACCTGGGGCGGGACTCGGCACAGGAGGGTCGGCGGTGCGATCCGGCCAAGGTTCCGACCCTTCCGGCCAACCCGAGCCCGCATCAGGTTTCCCGGGTCGAGGCATGGTTGACGAAGCGTTAGGGAACTGGCATGTTCGCGTTAAATATGCCAGGGGATCAGCTCGGCATCGCTCGACGACCCCCCCTGCGTCGTAGCCTTCCCAGCAGGAAGATACGGACACGCCCGAGCGGCGCCCACGAGGCGTCCACCGGCGCAATTGTGTACGGCCGAGTCGGGTCGACAGAAGAAGGGGACGCGCCGCATGAAACGCCGAGTGGCGACCGCCCCCGCTGCGGCCGCGCACGCCCAGGGGTCCGTACACGGGCCCGATGATCCGCCCCGCGAACGGCCGGCTCCGGCCTGGATGAGACCTGCACGCTGATCCGGAAGCCGGTTCTGCGCAGACGCACGCACCAGGTACGGCCGAGGGCCCGCTGCCCTCCGCCGCATTCATCCGATCACCGCCACGCGACCCCAGGCCCCCCGGAGGAGAACCCCACACCATGCTGATCGAACGAGAGACCGAACTGAGCCTGCTGGCGGCTGCCCTGCGCAGAGCCCAGAGAGGCATCGGATCTCTGGTCGTGATCGGCGGGCCCATGGGCATCGGCAGGTCGGCGCTGGCCTCGGCGGTGGCCACGTCGGCGGAGTCGTTGGGGCTGCGCCCGCTGCGCGCCGGCGCGGCCGCGGCCGAGCAGGACTTCGCCTTCGGCGTGGCGCGCCAACTCCTCGAACCCGCCCTGGCCACGGCCTGGCAGACGCGCTACGAGCGCTGGGGCGCCGGGCCGCAGGAGGCCGGGACGACCGTGTTCGACGCCTGGACCTCGCTTCCGACCGGCAGCCGCTCGGCCGGCGAGGGCGAGGCCTCCTTCAAGGAGCTGCACGCCCTCACCGCCCAGTTGGCGGCCGAGCGGCCGCTGGTGCTGGTGGTGGACGACCTGCAGTGGGCGGACGACCCCTCGCTGGAGTGGCTCGGCTACCTGGCCCGGCGGCTGCGGCGGGTCCCCGCCGTGCTGGTGCTGACGGTGCGCGAGGGCGACACCGCCTGCGCCCGCGCATCGGTGGGCGCCCTGCTGAGCGCGGCCTCGCACGACCTGCTGCCCAGTGCCCTGTCCCCCGGCGGCGTGGCCGCCGTGGTCCGCAAGCGCCTCGGCGGGTCCGTGGACGAGCGCTTCGCCGCGGCCTGCCACGAGGTCTCCGGCGGCAACCCGCTCTTCCTGGCCTCGCTGCTGGACGGCATCGACGTCAGCGGGATGCCGCCGACCGGCGACCAGGTCCGCCGGCTGCGCGCCCTGGAACTGCCCATGCTGCGGCGCCGGGTGGCGGCCTGCCTGCGGCACCTGCCCGATCCCGTGCGCGAGGTCGCCAAGGCCGTGGCCCTGCTGGACGAGCAGGCGCTGCCCGCGCAGGTCGGCCGGCTCGCCGGAACCGACGAGGTCGGCTGCTCGCGCGCGCTCGGCTCGCTCCACCGGATGGGACTGCTGACCGACCGGATCCGCCCCCGGCTGACCCACAAGGCGGTCCGCGACGCGGTCGAGGAGTGCGTGGCCCTGGAGGAGCGCGAGACGCTGCACCAGCGCGCCGCCGGGATCCTCAACGAGGCCGGGCAGCCGGCCGAGACCGTCGCCGGGCAGCTGCTGGCGGTCACCGCGCCCCTGCCCGGATGGGCGACCGAGGTGCTCAGGCAGGCCGCCGACGCGGCCATCCGGCGCGGCGCCTCCGCCACCGCCACCCGCTACCTGCAGCGCGCGGTGCAGGACAGCCCGCCCGACAGCGAGGAACGCGGCCGGCTGCTCGTCGGCGTCGCCATGGCCGAACGCAGCTCCGACCTCGTCGCCTCGGCCCGCCACCTCACCCAGGCGGTCCCCCTGCTGTCCTCGGTCACCGAACGGGCGTCCGCCCTGGTCGGGCTCACCCCGGCGATGTTCGCCACCACCGTGCTGGGGGCCGGCCGGCACAGCATGGTCGGCCTGCTCCGCGAGACCGCCGGCGACCTGTCGGCCGTCGGGGACGCCGCCGCGGCCGATCCCGACGGCTCGCTGGGGCTGCGCCTGGAGGCCCTGCTCCGCTACGGCGGCAGCGGCACCCCGCTGGCCCTGGCGGCGGCGGTGGAGCGGCTGGCCGCCCTCGGACCGCAGCCGTCGGTGGACACCCCGGCCCAACGCGCGCTGCTGGGCTCCCTGCTGCACGCCGCGATGCTGACGGTCAGCCGCCCGGCGGCCGAGGTCGGCGCGCTGGCCGGGCTCGTCCTGGAGCACGAGCCGGCCGTGCCCGCCCACGTCCACTCGATGCTGCCGCTGGTGGTGACCACGCTGATCGCCGCCGACTCGGTGGACATCGTCGCCCCCTGGCTGGAGATCGCCCTGGAGCACGCCCGGCGCCGCGAGGCCACCGCCGAGCAGGCGATGATCCATGCGGAGCGGGCCCTGGTCCAGCTCGCCCTGGGCCGGGTCAACGGTGCCGCGGAGTCGGTGCGGCAGTCGGTGGCGACCACCGACGCCGGCGGCCGGCCCAGCACCCTGTCCGTGATCGCCCTGGCCTCGGTGGCCCTGGAGGCCAGGGACGCCTCCCTGCTGCGCCATCTGCCCCAGCAGACCCGCTGCGGCGACGAGGCCTCCGGGGCGGCCATCGCCCTGAGCGTGGTGCGGGCCCTGCGCACCAACCTGGGCGGCAACCCGTCCTCCGCGCTGAAGCAGTTCCTGGACTGCGGCGCCCGGTTGGAGCGCATCGGCTGGCGCAACCCGGTCCTCTTCCCCTGGCGGCCCTGGGCCGCCACGCTCCACCGCCGTCTTGGCCAGTGGAAGGAGGCGGGGCAACTCGCGGAGGAGGAGTACGCGCTGGCGATCCGCTGGGGCGCGCCGGTGGGGGTCGGCCGGGCGCTGCGGCTGCGCGGCCTGCTGACGGAGGGCAACAGCGGGGCGGCACTGCTGCACGAGTCGGCGGAGGTGCTGGAGGGCTCGGGCAACCGCCTGGAGCTGGCCAAGTCCCTGGTCCTGCTGGGCGACCGGCTGCTGCGGGTCGGCGCCCCTGGCGCCGACGCACTGCTGCTGCGCGGCCACCGGCTGGCCACCGAATGCGAGGCGCGCTGGCTGGTCGAGCGCTCCGCGGCCAGGCTGGACACCCCGGCGGCCCGCGCCGCGGCCTCCTCCCGCACCGGACTGACCCCCGCCGAGCGGCGGGTGGTGGACCTGGTCACCAGCGGCCGCACAAACCTGGAGATCGCCGAGGAACTCGGCGTCACCAGGAGGGCGGTCGAGAAACATTTGACGAATTCCTATCGCAAGCTCGGGATATCGAGCAGGGCCTCCCTTCCTGTCGCCCTGCAAAACACCGAAAGACCGCCCGCGAGCGCACTGTGGGGATTCCGCGCCTGCTGATCGGGCGACCCTGCCGCCGGCTTCACCGATCATTTTCACCGATCGTTTTCACCGATCGGTTCCTGAGAGCGCGGCCCGCCCGCCGACAGTACGGGCTCCGCACCCCAGCCACCCCGAAGACCCTCCATGGCATGCCATCTGACCTGCACTCATACGCCCATCACCGGCTCCGGCCTCCGTACCGAACCACACCATGGAAAGCCTCCGCCCGAACCGCCCGGTGTCCGAACCACCGTGTCGCCCACGCCACACGGGGCCCGGTTGACGATCAATGATTTCAATCCTTAGGCTCGAAGCGAGAATTCGGCTCCAGCCCCGCTCCAGGGGATTTCAATGGAGAGCTCCCCCGCCGCCGGGCATCGGTTCCGCGGCCCCGTCAGACCGCGCGAAGGATGGTCGTCCATGACCCCGCACTCTGTTGCCACGGCCCCTTCTGCAGTTCATCTCCACAGAACTGCGAAGCACCACGCAGAGCACGGCGATGTGTTCAAAACCCTGTTCGATCTGTCCGGTCTCTGCATGGCCAGTCTGGACCGCTCCTTCCGGGTGAAGGAGGCCAACGCCGGCTTCTTCGAGCAGTTCGGCCGCAGCGCCGACGACGCCTGCGGACGCAGCTTCCAGGACTTCCTGCACCCGGGGATCCAGGGGCGGGTCCAGCGCCAGTTCGACGGCCTCGCCGACGGCCACCGCTCCCGCTTCGTCAGCCCGATCGTGGGCGTCCGCCCCTCCGACGCGGTGTTCTCGGCCGAGTTGACCGTCGTCGCCGTCCAC
>Ga0302314_10002344_pt1 | contig 35177 bp, 35 predicted proteins | sample III_Palsa_N2_3_FD_200533 | JGI IMG/M metagenome (GOLD analysis project Ga0302314, IMG submission 200533) | Peat permafrost microbial communities from Stordalen Mire near Abisko, Sweden - III_Palsa_N2_3 | ecosystem: Environmental > Terrestrial > Soil > Palsa > Peat permafrost | place: Sweden...
CTTGAGCTTCATCAGGATGTACGCGCTGATCTGCTGCGGGTTGAACTTCTTGCCGTCGATGGTGACGGTCCAGTCGGTCCCCATGTGACGCTTGACCGAACGGATCGTCCGGTCCACGTTGGTGACGGCCTGCCGCTTAGCGACCTCGCCGACCAGTACCTCGGCGTTCTTGGCGAACGCGACGACCGACGGCGTGGTCCGCGCGCCCTCCGCGTTAGCGATGACCGTCGGCTCTCCGCCCTCGAGGACGGCGACCACCGAGTTTGTTGTCCCGAGGTCAATACCTACCGCACGTGCCATGAGCAGTCCTTGTAGTGTGTGTGAAGTTGAGTCTTCCGGGCTCAAGCTTGCCCCAGGTGAGTTCTGGTGTCAAATGACTTGAGTCACTTAGGCTCAACTTTTTTGATGGCTGGATCATTCCCCGGCCGTGGGATGTTCCGGCCGGAGGGGCTGAGGGGCCCCAGCGCCCCTTACCCGGCGGGGCCCAGCGTGATCCACCTGACGCTGTGCGCTCTTGGGTGTCGCTCGTCACGCCGTTACGCTTAACCCCCAGGTACCTGAGGAGGTAACGCGTGGTCTTGCGGATAATCGTCGGCCTGGTGCTGACCGTGGCGGCGTTTGCCATCTTCGGCCGGCGGGTGTGGTGGCTGAAGCGGCTGGCATTCAGCGGACAGCCGGCCCCGGAGCGGGTGGCGGCCGTGCGCACGCACCCCGGCCGGGACGTGGAGACGCAGCTGACGGAGGTCGTCGGGCAGCGCAAGCTGCTCCAGTGGTCGGTCCCTGGGGCGGCCCACGCGGCGACCTTCTGGGGGTTCATCGTCCTGCTGCTGACGATCATCGAGGCGTACGGTGACCTGTTCTCGCGCACGTTCGCGATCCCGGGGATCGGGCACTGGGCGGCGATCGGCTTCCTCGAGGACCTGTTCTCGGTCGGCGTGCTGTGCGGTCTGGTGACCTTCGCCGTCATCCGGCTCCGCAGCGACCCGCACAAGGAGGGCCGCAAGTCGCGGTTCTTCGGCTCCCACACCGGGGCCGCCTGGCTCGTCCTGGGCATGATCGCCTTGGTGATCATCACCCTCCTGCTCTACCGCGGTGCGCAGCAGAACACCGGCGTGTTCCCGTACCCGCACGCCTGGGCGTTCGCGTCGTGGGTGGTCGGGAAGGCGCTGCACCCGCTTGGCTACGGGGTGAACAGCGTCCTTGAGGTCGTCTTCCTCCTCCTGCAGCTCGGCGTCGTCCTCGCCTTCCTGGTGTTCCTCTCCTACTCCAAGCACCTGCACATCGTCCTCGCCCCGATCAACATCATGTTCTCCCGCCGCCCGAACGCCCTCGGCCCGCTCGAGCCGATGCGGTCGAACGGGAAGGTGCTCGACTTCGAGGAGGCCGACCCGGACACCGACGTGTTCGGCATCGGCAAGATCGAGGACATGACCTGGAAGGGCCTGCTCGACCTGGGCACCTGCACCGAGTGCGGCCGCTGCCAGTCGAAGTGCCCGGCCTGGGCGACCGACAAGCCGCTGTCGCCCAAGCAGATCATCCTGGATCTGCGTGACCACGCCTTCGCCAAGGCGCCGTACCTCCTCGCCTCGGAGTCCGAGCGCGAGCACCTTCCGGAAGACGTGCTCGCCGAGGCGGGCCGGCCGCTGGTGGGCGGGGCCGACGTCAACGGGGTCATCGACCCCGAGGCGCTGTGGGCGTGCACGAACTGCGGCGCCTGCGTCGAGGAGTGCCCGGTCGATATCGAGCACATCGACCACATCAACGGGATGCGCCGCAACCAGGTCCTGGTCGAGTCCGCGTTCCCGACCGAGGCGACCGGGATGCTCAACAACCTGGAGCGCCGCGGCAATCCCTGGGGCATGGCCGAGGACCGCCGGGCCGACTGGATCACCGAGCTCGACTTCGAGGTCCCGGTTCTGGACGGGCGCATCCCTGACGACGTGGAGTACCTGTACTGGGTCGGCTGCGCCGGGGCGCTGGAGGACCGGGCGAAGAAGGCCACCAAGGCCATCGCGGAGCTGCTGCACGTCGCCGGGGTCAAGTTCGCGGTCCTGGGCCCGGCCGAGGCCTGCACCGGCGACCCCGCCCGCCGGCTGGGCAACGAGTTCGTCTTCCAGATGCTGGCGCAGCAGAACGTCGAGACGCTCAACGAGGCCGGAGTCGGCGCCGGGACCGGGAAGAAGGTCATCGCGTCCTGCCCGCACTGCTTCAACACCATCAGCCGCGAGTACCCCCAGCTGGGCGGCAATTACGAGGTCATCCACCACACCCAGCTGCTGGCGCGCCTGGTCGAGGAGGGCAAGCTCACCCCCGTCAACCCCGTCGACGAGAAGATCACCTACCACGACCCGTGCTTCCTCGGCCGCCACAACAAGGTCTACACGCCGCCACGGCAGATCATCGACGCCGTCCCCGGCACCCGGGCCGAGGAAATGCACCGCTGCAAGGGCAACGGATTCTGCTGCGGCGCCGGCGGCGCCCGCATGTGGCTCGAAGAGCGCACCGGCACCCGCATCAACAACAACCGGATCGACGAGGCCCTCGCCCTCAACCCCGACACGGTCTCGACCGCCTGCCCCTACTGCATGGTCATGCTCGGGGACGCGGTCAACGCCAAGAAGGCGTCGGGCGAGGCCAAGGAGTCCCTCGAGGTCATCGACGTCGCCCAGCTCCTCGTCCGCTCGGTCCGGCTGCGCGAGGAACGCGGGGAAGAGACGAAGGCCTAAAGGCTCCGGCCCCTGTCGGCTACGCCATCGACCCGAAGCGGAGCCTGTCACCTACGCCATCGACCTGAAGGAGAGCCTGTCGGCTACGCCATCGACACTGATAGGCGCGGTCGCTGGCGTAGGTGACCGGTTGGCGATCCTGTCGATGGCGTAGGTGACAGGGCGCTGGCTCCGCTCGAGTGTCCGTCGGGCGGAAGGCACCCCATTGCGGGTTGCCTGCTTGCGGGCTGGCGGCCGGCACAGTTGCGCCGCGCCGACCGCCAGCCCGGCCCCCGAGACGGCAGCGAGGCCGATGAGGCCCATGCTGCCGGTGATACCGATGAGACGCCCGCCTCGGCTGCGATGATCGCGAGCTCGACGCGCCTGTTCCACGCCAGCCGCCGACCGCCGTCGTTCGACTAGGCCGCGTTCGAGGGCAGGCCGTCGCTGCGGAGCGCGGGGTCCGCAGCGAACCGGGCGTCGCGGTACCGGCGGCCGAGGCCGCCGAGGGCCTCGGTGACCTGCCAGGCGTGCCAGCAGGCCTCGGCGTCGTTTATCGCGAACAGCCGACGCCCGGCCCGGCGCGGCAGCCCGATCATCCAGGCGGTCGCGAGCGTGCAAGCGCTGCCGACTGTGTCCGCGATCGAGGCCGGGCGGTCACACCGCTCCCAGGTCGTGGCTGCGACGTACAGGTCCGGAACGGCAGTTGTTTCCGCTGTGTTACCTTTCGGCCACGTGACGTTGTCTTTTGGCCATCTGGACTTGTCTTTTCCGACCGGGTTGGTTACGTTGAGCATTGTCACTTACCCTTCTCGGTGGTTCCTGAGGACGGGTGGTGTTTTGCTGGGCCGGTGTGGCAGCACCGGTCCAGCGGTATTTGCGGGGGACCTTGCAGTACGCGATTGTCCGCAGTCCATGTGATCGGAGGGCCCGTGACAATGCGGGGTCGAGGGCGTGCGGCTTTGCACGGAGCGGGCGGACGCCGGTGAGTGCAGTGAAATGGCGGTCCCCTTTGGTCAATCGCCGGCTCGCTGTGACGCTTGCGGGCCAGCGATCTCGGATCGGTAACCCCTGGGTCACCGCTCGACCCCGTTGTCGGCGGGTCGCTTGAGGATGCCTTCTGCTGTCTGATTTAATGGTGCCTCTGGCGCGTGCATTTGGCAAGTGCCAAAAATGCGTCACGGGCATTATCATTGGCGCAATCCCAGCTCGCTCTTTGCGGTGCACGCACCAAGAACCCACGGTCAGCCTGCTGATGTGGAAGGAAGCGACCTCCAGTGCCGGAAGTGCGCAGGTCCACCGGTAGCCCCACGGTTCGCAGACGCGAACTTGGGGCCCATCTGCGTGCGTTGCGGGTGGCGCGCGGGCTAACGGTGGAGCAGGTCGCAGGCGAGCTACTGTGTTCGACATCCAAGATAAGCCGCATGGAGACCGGTCACCGCGGCGCGACCGCCAGGGATGTAAGGGATCTCTGCAACCTCTATGAGGTTGACGACCAGCTCGAGCGCGCGCGGCTGACAAATCTGGCCGCCGAGGGTAAGCAGCGAGGCTGGTGGCAAGCATACGAGCTCGACTATTTCGACACTTATGTCGGCCTCGAGGAAGCCGCGACGGGGACCCGGCAATACCAGTCCACGGTCGTGCCCGGCCTCCTGCAGACGCCAGAATACGCTCGTGCAGTGGCTGAGGTTCTGGATGTGACTCCGGAGCGCGTCGACGAGCTGGTCGAAGTCAAGATGCGCCGGCAGACCCTGCTCGCCAGGAAGCCGGAAGCTCCCCTGTCGGTGATCCTGGACGAGGCGGTACTACATCGCGTAGTTGGCGGTGCGATTGCAATGCAAGCGCAACTCAATCATCTAATAAACGTAACAAAATTCCATAACGTTACTATCCAGGTCATCTCGTATGGCGCTGGGGCCCATCCGGCCATGGAAAGTACGTTCGCTATTCTTAGCCTAGAGGAGCCCGTCCCGAGCATCGTGTATGTTGAGGGACTAGTTGGCTTCATCTACCTGGATCGTCCGCAGGATATCGCTAGGTACGAGCAAGTTTTCGATCGCCTGCGCGATGTAGCGTTGAGTCCACAAGAGTCAATCAAATTGATCGCGAAGGTGAGCATGGACCACAGCCGTGCGTCCGCTGACGCGGTAGGAACCCGGTGAATCGCCGGACCAAGTACGGCTTGCAAATAATCCACCGAACGGTATTCGTTGCATTTAGGAGATCACGAGTAATGTCGCTAGATAATGCGGCGCCAGAGCCCTTTGGATGGCGGAAGGCGCGGCGCAGCCTAGGTAACGGGAACTGCGTTGAAGTAGCGCCCGCAGCTCGCGGGGTTGCCGTCCGGGACTCCAAAGACCCGGCTGGACCCATGCTTACTCTTGATGCGCAATCGTGGCGCTCTTTCGCGGGCGCGGCACGACATGGCCACTTCGACCTGAACCGCTAGCAGGGCCATCCCAGCCACGCGGAGCCCCTGCGCGGGTTACCTAGCAGACGAGGGGCCGTCTGGCGTGCTGCCGGACGGCATCCTTTTGTTGGCGAGTTACACCTTGGTGCGGTAGAAGTTGAGATAGGACCTGGACGGGGTGGGGCCGCGCTGGTCTTGGTAGCGGGAGCCGTACACGGCGGAACCGTATGGGTGCTCGGCCGGTGAGCTGGTCCTGAACAGGCAGAGCTGGCCGATCTTCATCCCGGGCCAGAGCTTGATGGGAAGCGTCGCCACGTTGGACAGCTCGAGCGTCACGTGTCCGGAGAACCCGGGATCGATCCACCCCGCCGTCGAGTGCGTCAGCAGCCCTAGTCGTCCGAGCGAGCTCTTGCCCTCGAGCCGACCAGCGATATCGTCGGGCAGCGAGACGACCTCATAGGTGGATCCGAGGACGAACTCGCCCGGGTGCAGGACGAACGCGTCGTCGCCCTCGGCCTCTACCAGTCGTGTCAGGTCGGCCTGCTCCACCGCCGGGTCGATGTGCGGGTAGCGGTGGTTCTCGAAGACCCGGAAGTACCGGTCGAGTCGCACGTCGACGCTGGACGGCTGGACGAGCTCCGGCGCATACGGGTCGAGCTTGACCCGTCCGGACTCGATCTCGGCCTTGATGTCACGATCGGAGAGGAGCACGCAAGCAAGCTACCTGTTCCTGTACGATGTGTGGGCAAGGACAGCCGAGCTGCCCCCTCTGGGGCACGTGGCACAGCCTGCGGATGTAGTTCAATGGTAGAACATCAGCTTCCCAAGCTGACAGTGCGGGTTCGATTCCCGTCATCCGCTCCAACGTAAAGGCCCAGGTCGGAAGCAGATTCCGAACACTGGGCCTTCAGTCGTTTAAGGGTCAAATCGGCTAACGCGCAGGTTGCTGACGCGGAACAGGGGAAGATCATATCGGGGCAGCCGAACGGCGGGATGGCCCTCTGTGCCCGGCCAAGACCCAGGTCAGCACGGCCCCGAGCGCCAGCCACGCGGCGCAGATCGGCAGCTCTCCCCAGCTCACCATGGCAGGGCTACCAATGTGGGGTATAACGACACAAGCGCGGGCGGGGCTCGTTGGGCATGTTCCCCAGGGTCCGACGGCCTGGCGCATGAGAGCGAAGCCTGCAATCCACGCGCCTGCCCACGCAACGGCGCGGAACCAATTGCCCGGCCGCCAGCCGCGAAGCCTGACGAACCCGGCAACCAGCACCGGAATAGGCAGAGCCAGCCATACGACAATCGCTAGAATTACGGCGATCTGGACTGCCTGAGGAGTCGTGCTCCACCCCGGAATCCCGAGGTCCACGTCAGCCCAGGTGAACGGTTTGGTGCTGTTGTAAAAGAGGTAGCAAGTGATGACGGCTCCTGCCGCCACCCACAGCATCGACAGCAGTGAGGCCCAGCCGCGGACGCGCAGGCCTCCGGTGATCAGTGTCCGCGCGTCGCCGAAGGAAGGCCATCTCACGCCAGGAGCGGTCGCCGCCAGCAGGGTGCCGAGCATTTCCTCGCCCCGTCTGCGCCGGTACCAGGCGGGATAGGCGAGCAGCAGCAAGCGCCAGTGCCGCTCCAGCCGGGTCACGCAGGACTCGTCTTCCGGGCCGGGCCGCCCCGCCTTCAGGTCGCCGCCTTGGTCCGTCACCGGGCGGGCCGCCTCCGCCAGGCGGGCCGACTCCGCCCCCCGCGCAGCCTCGGCCCGCAGCGTCCCAGCCCCACGCGGCGTCAGCCCGTATGAGCGCCGTACCCGGCCGCTGACGATCTCCTCGGGCACTAGCTCCACATGGCCCTCAGCGGTGAGGTGGTCCAGTGCCGCGTACAACGTCCCGGTCGCCAGCCGGACCCGGCCGCCTGACAGTTCCCCAGCGCGCTGGATGATGGCGTAACCATGCAGGGGCCCACCCAGCAGGGACACCAGAACAAAGTAGGGCGACTCCCGCATCGGACGCCTCATCTTTTCCATGCGAGCACGATAGTGGATATACGACACATTCCAAGGCGAGCGATCGAGCGATCAGCCCGCCAGGTCCGCCCTTATACCTGCACCTCCGGCCTCGGCCGCAGGAAGTGCCCCGGTGTCCCCGGTGTCCCCGCTCTCTGCGTCCGGTGACGTGCATTAGCGTGCCATTAGCACCGGGGAAACTCGGTATCTCACGGGTACTCACGGACGGGCCACACTACTGTTCAAGATTTATTATTCGAACAAAGTCGGTAGATTCCCAAGCTGACAGTGCGGATTCGATTCCCGTCATCCGCTCCAACGTGAAGGCATCTCGAGGTCGCAGCGAGACTGCAAGTTCATCCAGAACCGCTCGGAAGTTCCGAAGAAGCGAGCCAGCAGGTTCCATTCTCCTTCGCGGCTGTTGCTGCTGCCGGGCACCTGGTAGTCGAGCCTGTGGCCGCCGCCTCCGCCAAAGCGGATCGCGCTCCGGTTGTGCTAGGTTGGTCCGGGCGAAACGGAGCACAGTCCGTTTCGGTGCTCTCCTTCGTGCTTAGGGAGACAGGCGAGCATGCAGGAGTGGAGTGATCAGATGCCAGCGAGCACGAGCAGGGTGGTCCGGCTCGATTCATTCGGCGGCCCCGGAGTCCTGAACATCCGCGAGGTACCCGCGCCGCAGGCCGGCCCAGGGGAGATCCGGGTGCGGGTCACCGCGGCCGGACTGAATCCGATGGACTGGATCATGACCGCCGACGCAGGCACCGCCACCCGGTTCGGCTTGAGCCTGCCGGCCGGGTTCGGGACCGACTACGCGGGGGTGGTGGACCAGGTCGGTGACGGGGTGACCGGGTTCGCGCCCGGGATGCGGGTATTTGGCAGCGCCCTGTCTCGCGCGGTCGCCGCCTTCGTGGTGGTGGACGCGGACGCGGGCATCGCGGCGAACGAGGCCCATCGCACCCCCGCCGGCGTCGACGATCGTACGGCCGCCACCCTTGCGATAGCGGGCCGCACGGCAGCCGCCGCCCTCGCCGTTGTCAACCTAGGCCCGGGCGACACGGCGCTGATCGGCGGTGCGGCGGGCGGGGTCGGGGTGTTCGCGGTCCAGTTGGCCCGGCTCGCGGGGGCGCGGGTGATCGGAACGGGATCGGCGACATCGTCCGATTTCCTGCGCGGCCTCGGGGCCGAGCCGGTCGCCTACGGCGACGGCCTGGCCGACCGGGTGCGGGGCCTCGCTGTCAGCCGTGTCACCGCCGCGATCGACCTGCACGGGACGGAGACAGCGCACGCCGCAAGGGAACTCGGCGTCCCGAACGGGCGCATCTGCACCATCGCGGCCCAAGTCGACGAGATCACCCCAGCCAACGGCGCCAACGCCGCCCCCGGCGCCCTGGAAGAGATCGCCCGTCTGATCGCGGTGGGCCAGCTCCGGGTGCCCATCGCGGCGAGCTTCCCGGTCGAGCGGATCCGCACCGCGGTCGAGCTCCAGGCCAGCCGGCACGTGCACGGCAAGGTCGTGATCGATCTCTAGATGCAGTGTCAAGAGCGTCCCGCAGCCGCTATTGGTTCTCCACTCCCGACGGTTGCCTGCTTGACACGTAGTGGTTCAACGTGGCTGCGGCACCCAGGCTCCGCGCTAACAGTGGCGTGTCTTTCGTCATCCGCTCCAACGAGCGTCGCCACCTTCAGCGCGGCGTAGCATAAGGCTGTGGACGAGCTGTATCAGGATCGCAGAATCCGGTGCACAGCTGACGCCGTGCTAATTCGCGGCTACTACTTCCCGTGGGGTACCAAGCGGGTCCGTTACCAGGACATTCGCGAGGTGCGGCGGGTGCCCGTCAAGAGATTCTTCGGGCAGGGACGGATCTGGGGCAGCACCACGCTGCGCTACTGGGCCAACCTCGATCCCGGCCGCCCGCGCAAGAAAGAGGCACTGATCCTGGACACCGGCCGCTCGATACTGCCGTACATCACCCCGGACGACCCGGCAGCCGTTGCCACCGTGATCAGCCAGCATTCCGCCGCGAGAATCACCCGAGGTCCGGCCGTCATCGCCTAGACGGCTCAGCGCGCGTGCCGCAGGGCGGGCCTGCTGTTGTTACCGAAGGGGTTCAGCTGATGCTGCCCGCAGCCCGGCTATCGATCCGGCTGCGACCAGGGCAGACCCGGCGGCGATCCTCGGCCGGCGCCGCTGCACGGCCCTGGCCACCCGCAGGACAGAGAACACGACGGCGGGGGCTTGGACGGCGATCGCGAGCACCGTCAGTCGTCGGGGGTGGCGCAGGTCCCACCGCACGCCGAGGAGCACCCCCACGACAGTGACAGCAAGGCTGTACAGGGGGGCGCGCCGCGATAGGTGGCGGACCGCGGGTGTCTGCGTCCCGGCGGCAGCCGGGGCCTCGGTGCCACGCTTACGCGGCGGGTCCTCTTGCAGCCGTTGGATGATCTGCTGGAAGTGCTGTCGCGCCTCGTCCGGGGTCGGCGCTTCCGTGCCCAGGCCCCACGCCACCAGCCCGTAGCCAGCAGCGCCCGCCCACGCTGCCAGGGCCCGCTGCCGGCGCCCGGCGGCCCAGTGCCCGGCCCCGACCACAGCCTGCGTAACAACCGGGGCGACAGGGGACACCCACCCGAGTACTCCCGAGGGCCTGGCCCCGTCCAGAACGGGTTGATAGACCAGCCACAGCAACTGCGCCCTGCCGTCATCACGAGCCATCCTCGCATTGTCGCCCAGGGGCGCGTACGTGCCAAGCTCCCGGGCTGCCGCTCTAAGATGCCGCGGACGCGCTAGGTCAGCCGCGCCGGGGCGGTCAGCAGTTGAGGCCAGGGGGGCGGTTAGTCGAGATTGCCCAGGCCGCTAGCACCGACTTGGGGAAGAACTCACTCTCTACGCACACTGCCGGTATGCCGCCGTGCCGCACTTGCCAAGGGCCGGACCCGATCTTGGTGTACAGCCCGGTTGATCCACCATCCTGGAAGTTCACAAGAACGTTCTGCGGAGCCGTCTTGGCCGGCATGAAGTCGGCCATCGCCCAGTAGGTGTTCGTGGCCTGGTCATAGGCGTAGTAGACGCTGTTGGGCTGGGTTCCGGAGACGTCCGGTCACCGCGATCGCGGCGAGCAAGCCAGCCCCCACGAGCACCCGCCAGTTCCCACGGAACGCACGCATTCGGCCTCAATCGGACGGCGTGGCTGCGGACCGCAGGCCGAGCCACTGCTCGGCGCCCCAGGCCTCGAACCGCCCGGCCTCGGTGAATCCCAGCTTCGCGGCGAGGCGCATGGAGCGGGCGTTGGCGGTCTGGGTGAAGAGCACCACCGGCTCGCCGGGAAGCTCGCCGGCCAGCCAGTCCAGTGTCGCCGCGCACGCCTCGGCGGCGTAACCGAATCCCCACGCCTCCGGCAGGAACAGATAGCCGAGCTCGGCCTTCCCCGCCGCCGAGGGGACGCTGAGCTCCTTAGCTCTCCGGAGAATGACCTGGCCGATCACGGCCCCGTCGAGCTCAACGGTGAAGAGGCCGGGGGGCCGCTCGGGCGTCCCGGGCGTCTCGCGCTCGAGCTCGTCACGCGGCCGGGGCCCGCCGAGGTAGGTGCCCACCTCCGGCGAGGCCAGCAGCTCGATGAACGCCGCGCGGTCCCGGGCCTCGGGCTGACGGAGCACCAGCCGCTTAGTCCTGATCGGTTCGGGCGGCCAAGCGACGGGTTCCAGGTCTGCCATGCGCGGAGGTTAGCAGACGCTCAACCCACCGCCGGCTGGTCGAGATCCTCAGGCAGAGGACTCGCCTGCTCCATATCGCGGGCGCTGGCCGAGACCGCCTCCTCCAACTGGGCGAGCCAGGCCAAGTGCCCCTGTACCGCCCGCCGGCCTTCCGCGGTGAGGCGGAACCAGGTGCGCGGACGCCGGCCGACCGCGCCCTTGCGGACTTCCACGTATCCGGCCTCTTCGAGGACGCGGGACTGCTTGGACAGCACCGAGTCGCTGATGCCGGCCGCGTCGCGCAGCGCGGCGAACTCGACCCAGTTGGCGCCGGCCGCCAGCAGCCCGCAGATCGACAGCCGCGTGATCGGGTGAATGAGTGGGTCCGGCTTGGCGATCAAGCCGCTCCTCCGTCTCGCAGCTCCTGGCGCTCCCCCCGCAGCAGGACCGGCTGGAGGGCCACCTCTGCCGCGACCGCGAGGACCGCGACCGCGATCGCGGCCGCGATCAGGCCGCGATCGATCAGGAAGTGCTCGGCCACTATGGCGCCGAGGCTCACCACGACCACCGCGTATCGCGCGGGACGGCCCGGGCCGGGAGAGCTGAGGTTTCGGAAGCCCAGCTTTATGCCGGTGGTCCGGGTCCAGGCCCACTGCATCGGTACGGCCACCACCAGCGCGGCGACGAGGAAGGGCCAGATGCTGACGCCCAGGTACCGCTGGGCGAAGGGGAACGCGAAGACCAGCGCGTACATGATGGCGAAACCGGAATGGAAAGTACATGACAGGCTCGCGAGAGGCAAGGGTCTCGTCACGTCCGGGGGCTGGTCGTGCGTTACGGGGTTTGCTGCTGAGGCGCGGCCTGACTGGGCGCTACGCCGGTCGCCTCGCGGGCGAGCTGCCGCGGTATGTCGGTGGTGCGCTTCTTCCGCTCGCCGTTGACCACGCGGTCGATCACGGCGGCGACCACCGCGCCGACGAGCGGGGCGACGATGAACAGCCACACCTGACTGAGGGCGGTGCCGCCGGTGATCAGGGCCGGGCCGAGGCTCCGGGCCGGGTTGACCGACGTGCCGTCGATTGGGATGCCGACCAGGTGGATCACGGTCAGCGTCAGGCCGATGACCAGCCCCGCGGTTACCGGGTTCCCGGTCTTGCCGGTCACGGTCAGGATGACGTAGACGAAGATGGCGGTGAGGATGACCTCGGCCAGGAAGGCGCCGCCCCAGCTGATGTGGATCAGTGACGCCGACCCCCACCCGTTGGTCCCGAGGCCGGTGCTTGACCGGCTGTAGAGCGGAGACCGGCCGAACACGGCCCACAGCAGCAGGGCGCCGACGATCCCGCCGGCGAACTGGGCAATCCAGTACCCGGCCGCTTCGACCGGCTTAATCCGTCCGGACAGCAACGCGCCGAGGGTAACGGCCGGGTTGAGATGAGATCCCGACACCGGGCCGAGCGTGTACACGAGCGCGAGCAGCACCAGCCCGAACGCGAGCGCGGTGGCCACCACGCCGGCGGCCGTGCTGGCGCCGTCGAAGTGGAAGCCGAACATCAGCGTGGCCACGCCGACGCCGAAGAAGACCAGTATCCCCGTGCCGAGCGCCTCGGCCATGAACCTGCGAACCACGCACTACCCCCTACCGCTCATGTCCGGCAATGACACCAGACGGTAGTTGTAAAGATACTTGGAGTAACATGATTCGAATTAGGAATGTGATTGATACCTCAGGTAGACCACGCCGCTCGCGAAGCGGCGCTCGTCAACCAGGTCAAGGGCGGTACGTGCGCCCGTGGGGAGGGCGGGCAGGCCGCCGCCCACGAGAAACGGCGTCACGTAGAGCTCATACTCATCGACCAGGCCGGCCCGGATGGCGTGGGCGGCGAGGGTCGGGCCGCCGATGCTGACGTCGCCCCGCTGCTTTAGCGCGCGGACGGCCTCCGGGTCAAAGCTTCGCTCGATCCGCGTCCTGGCCGTCGCCGCCTCCGGCAGCGACGAGGAGTAGACGATCTTGTCGGCCGAACGCCATATCCCGGCGAAGTCCCGCGTCGCCGCCGACTGTCCGGCCAGGTCCGCGCTCTCCCAGTAGTGCATGACCTCGTACATCAGGCGGCCGTAGAGGTAGGTGCCGATCGGGCGCTCTCGGTCGTTGAGGAAGGCGAGCACCTCCTCGTCCGGCGCGCTCCACGCGAAGTTACCCTCGGCATCGGTCGTGTACCCGTCCAGCGACGTGATCGCCGAGTAGGTCAGCATGCGTTCCCTCCCATTTCTGTCACCGCAAATGACGTGCTCTCGCGGAGGCCCTACCGGGGGAGGAAGTCCAGCAGCAGCTCGTTGACCTTGTCTGGCGCCTCAAGCTGCATCCAGTGACCCGGCCCCTCCAGGCGCTCATAGCGCCACGGGCCTGACACGTTCTCGGCCGAGTCTGTCATCTGCGTTTCGGTCAGGGCGCCGTCCGCCGTACTCCAGATGCCCATGGTCGAGGCCTGCACCGGCGGCAGCGCCAGCGGCGGCTCAACCCATGATTCGGGCGGGACGTTGGCGCGATACCAGTTCAGGCCGGGCGTGAGCGATCCGTTTGACTCCAGGTCGGCGATTACCTGGTCGGTATCGGGATGGCCGGCCCAGTTGCGGAAGTTAGCCCAGTCGTCCTCGCTCAGCCAGCGCTCGGCGATCCCGGGGAACTGGAACAGCAGCATGTACCACGACTTCTCGCGCTGCTTGAACGTGCGGCGGAAGGTGGCGGGGTGGCCGACCGACAGCACCGCCAGGTGGTCCACGGTTGCGGGGGCGAGCGACGCCATCCCCCAGGCGAGGGCGGCACCCCAGTCGTGGCCGACCACGTGGGCCCGGTCGACGCCGACGTCGCCGAGCACCGCGATGACGTCGCCGGCGAGCGACATGAGGTTGTAGGCCTCGACGCCTTCGGGCTTACCGGAACGCCCGTAGCCGCGCAGGTCGGGGACGATTACCTGGAAACCGGCCTCGGCCAGGGCCGGCACCTGATGGCGCCAGAGCCGCCCGGAGTCGGGAAACCCGTGCAGCAGGACCACCGGGCGTCCCTGCCCGGTGACCTCGTACTCGATGCGCACACCGCTGACGTCGACCCCAGCCATCTGGCCTCCTTCGTATGGCTATGAAACTAGCGGGAGAAGCCCGATAGCGCCATGTCCAGGAGGCCGGCGGAAGGTGGTTATCCACATACTGTTGGTAACGTGTGGAAAATCATAATGTGACTGATGTGTCATGTTCTGTGATGACCGCAGGCCTGGCGCGCACGCCCTGCGCAGTCCTGGTGACCACCGGGAGCTCGGGTAGAATGACGTAGGCAGATTCCTGCGGGCTGCCTGGGCGGGCTTGACTTCGGGGCGCCCGCCGTTGGCGGTCATGGTGCGTTGGCGTGGAACCACGCGTCCGTTCGGGAGAATAGATCGTGACTTTCTCCTGTTTGGAGTCTGGGGCGTCGCGCTGAGTGAGACGTGCTGAGTTAGGGAGTGCTGCCGCGGTGTCGGTAACAAACGTTGAGAAGCGGTCCGTAGCGGACGGGGTCGTACAGGGCGAGGCGGCCAGGCGGCGGACCTTCGCGGTGATCAGCCATCCCGACGCGGGCAAGTCCACCCTGACCGAGGCGCTGGCGCTGCACGCGGCGGCGATCAACAGCGCGGGCGCGGTGCACGGCAAGGCCGGGCGGCGCGGTGTCACCTCGGACTGGATGTCGATGGAGAAGGACCGCGGGATCTCGATCACCTCGGCCGTGCTCAAGTTCGACTACGACGGGCACGTGCTCAACCTGCTCGACACGCCCGGCCACGCGGACTTCTCCGAGGACACCTACCGGGTGCTCGAGGCCGTCGACTGCGCGATCATGCTGCTGGACTCGGCCAAGGGCCTCGAGCCGCAGACGCTGAAGCTGTTCGACGTGTGCCGGTCGCGGCACGTGCCGGTCGTGACGTTCGTGAACAAGTGGGACCGGCCCGGACGGGAGCCGCTCGAGCTGCTCGACGAGATCGAGCAGCGCATCGGGCTGCGGCCCACCCCGCTGAACTGGCCGGTGGGAATCGCGGGCGACTTCCGCGGGCTGGTCGATCGCGCGACCGGGGTGTACACGGCCTACACGCGGACGCCGGGCGGCGCCGGTAAGGCCCTGGAAGAGGTGTTCAAGGACCCGGAGCAGGCCCGCGAGCGCGAGGGGGCGGCCTACGACGCCGCCGAGGAAGAGCTCGCGCTGCTCGATGAGATCGGCGCCGACATTGACATGGAGTCGTTCCTGGCCGGGGAGTCGTCGCCGGTGCTGTTCGGGGCGGCGCTGTCGAACATCGGGGTGCGGCGGCTGCTCGACGCGATGTGCGAGCTGGCGCCCGCGCCCACCCCGCGCAAGGACGTGGACGGCGACGCGCGGCCGGTGGCCTCGCCGTTCTCCGGCCTCGTGTTCAAGGTGCAGGCCAACATGGATCCCGCGCACCGGGACCGGGTCGCGTTCGTGCGGGTCGCCTCGGGGCGGTTCGAGCGCGGGATGGTGCTGACGCACGCCGCGACCGGGCGGCCGTTCGCGACCAAGTACGCGCAGGCGATGTTCGGGCAGGAGCGCGAGACGGTCGAGACGGCCTTCCCCGGGGACGTGATCGGGCTGGTGAACGCGGGCGCGCTGCGCCCCGGGGACACGCTCTACGCGGATGTCCCAGTCGCGTTCCCGCCCATTCCGTCGTTCGCGCCCGAGCACTTCGGGGTCGTGCGCTGCAAGGACGCCGGGAAGTACAAGCAGTTCCGGCGGGGCATCGACCAGCTCGACACCGAGGGCGTGGTCCAGGTCCTCGCGTCCGACCTGCGCGGTGACCAGGCGCCGGTGCTGGCGGCGGTGGGGCCGCTGCAGTTCGACGTCGTGCTGCACCGGCTCGAGCACGAGTTCGGCGCCCGCTCCGAGCTCGACCCGCTCGGCTACGAGATGGCGCGGCTGACCGACGAGGACGGGGTCACCGCGCTGGCCGGCCTGCGCGGGGCCGAGGTCCTGACCCGGCGTCTCGACGGCGCGCTGCTCGCGCTCTTCGCCGACAAGTGGCGGCTGAACGCGATCAGGCGGGACAACCCGACCCTCAAGCTCGACCCGCTGCTGGCCGGCACCGCCGACTAGACGCGGTCTGAACACCGGACCGGACGCCAACGGGCTCCGCCGACACGATGTCGGCGGAGCCCGTCGTCCGTTCCGCGAGGCGGCGCGGCGTTACTTCATCCGCGCGGTGTCGATCTGGTCGAAGTCGAAGCCCCACTTGTTGGTGATGCCGCCGCCGCCGGACCACTGCCACATCAGCGCGTACTTGCTCGAGCTGGACTGCCCGCCGAAGAACTGCGCGCAGGTCTTCGAGGCGTGCAGGCACCAGGCAGTGGGCTGGGTCGAGTAGTCCACCGTCTTGGTCTCCGGCAGGTAGGTCCACTCGTAGGTGTTCGGGATACTCCCGGCGCTGCCGGTGCCGAAGATGCTGTTCCAGACCGGGGCCGAGGAGTAGACGCCGACCTTGTACGCCGAGTGCGACGTGATGTAGTTCGCGAACCCGTTGAAGTCCGCCCGGTCGACGGTCGCCGGGACGGAGTTCTCCACCTTGTGCTCGCTGCAGGGCGAGGAGTAGACGCTGTTCCAGCCGTTGTCGAGCGCCGGCTCGATCCCCGGCAACTCAATGTCGGCCCACACCACCGGGTAGGTGACGTTGAGCTTCTTCATCGCCGCGAGCGCGTCCGCCGCCTGGGCGGCGCCCCACTTGGTGGCCTCCGCCGTGGTGCCGTTCCAGTGCGGGTCGACGCCGGGGCCGCCCATGTACCAGTAGACGCCGGTGCCGATGCCGAGGTGGTACTTGGTGTAGTTGGCGTTGGCCTGGGCGCTGTTGGTCGCTGAATAGGCGAGGAAGTTGCCGGTCTTGCACCCTTCCGTGCGGGCCCAGTTCCCGGCCATGCCGATGTAGCCGCCGTAGGGGCCCCAGATGACGGGCTCGCGGTACGGGTTGTTGAGCTCGACGGACGTCGGCCAGCTGTCGGTTCCGTAGATGAAGCCGGCCGGGGTGTCCCCGGGGCCGACGGCGGCGGCCGCCGCCGGGGCCGCGCTCGTCGCCGTGGCCGCGCTGGCCGCGACTGGGCCCGCGGCCGCGAGGGCCGCCACCGCGATGATGGCGCCGAGCGCCTTGGTTACCGTACGCATACTGGATTCCCCACAATCACGGGCATTTGACTCTGCTGCCACCTATGACGTCGGCAAAGCGGCCACGGTTGTGAGGATACGTCGAAAGATCGCCTAGTTAGTACTATGCGTATGCATCGGACACGGTGCGTTACTCGTGCTGGCCGTGCCTGTCTTGATCGCCGAAGGCCGGGAGGTCCAGTGAGCTGAGCGCCTGGCCGTAGGTCATCGCGGCTAGCTTGGCGATGTTGGCGTGCGCGCCGATCGGCGCCGCGCACTCGGCGCCGAGGGCACGCAGCGAATCCACGTCGAACTTGACGACCTCGGGGCCGATGAAGCAGGGCGCGACCGCCAGCCGGTTGACGCCCATCTCCTTCAGCCGCATGACGCCCTCGTGGACGGTCGGCGCGCTGTCGATCGACGCGGTGATGACCGGCAGCGCCAGCCGCGCGGCGAGCAGCACCGAGGTCACGTTGGCCGAGGCGGCGCCGTTGGGACCGCCCGACGTCGCGATCAGGACGCCGTCGGCGGCGGTGACGATGCTGAACAGGCGCACCCGGTCGGCGCGGGCGAGCCCGGCCTCGGCCAGCCTGATGTGCAGGGCCTCGGCGATCATCGCGTTCGAGTTGAGGAAGCCGCTGACGATGGCGTTCACGCCGCTGGCGGCCACCGATTCGCGCAGCCGGCCGACGACCGGGGGGTTGACCGTCGCGATCAGCGGGATCACCACGGCGCAGGGGGTGTCGTCGGGCCGCCGGGTGGCCACGTCGGCCAGCACCGCCCGCAGGTCGGTGGGGTCGCCCGGCCCGCCGCCGTCGATGCGCGCGGCCCGCACCTCCACCGCCGGGTTGTCCACCCGGAGGATGGCGGTCAGCTCGCCCGCCGGGCCGGAGGTCAGGTCGGTGTCACTGCCGGGGACGGCGAGCACGAGGGCCGGCGCGGTCTGCGGCAGGCTGGCGGGCACCGCCCGGCGGTGACGGCCGCTTCCTCGCATCGGCCGCGCCGTCGGCTGGCGCACGGGGAATGCCTCTTGGGCACCGCTGCGCTGCCCGTCGCCCCGGACCGGGGCGGCCGGGCGGCCCGGTCCGCGAGCGGGCAGATCCCCGCCGCCGAAGGCATCGAAGCTGGGCTGCCGCATGGGGATGCCTGCCGAGGGGTCGCGTGCGTCCGTCACGACTCGGAAGCCTAATGCCAAGGGGTCCTTTGTGCCTCAAAAGCGCTGAAACAGGCGAACGGGGCAAGGCTTCCGTCATCGTCTTCTGACGCACTGTAGCAGTCTGGCGCGGGCACCCGCAGCGGAAAAAAGCGGCCGGCCCGGCCGCGCGCAGCATGCTACTAGCGAGTAACATGTAATCAGGCACCGACCACGGGGAGCGTTTACATGAGCCACTACAAGAGCAATCTCCGGGACATCGAGTTCAACTTGTTCGAGGTGCTCGGCCGCCAGGAGATCCTGGGCGCCGGGCCCTTCGCCGAGGTGGACGAGGAAACCGCGCGCGACATGCTGGCCGAGGTCAACCGGCTCGCGACCGGGCCGGTGGCCGAGTCGCTGGTCGACGGGGACCGCAACCCGCCGGTCTTCGATCCCGCCACCGGGGACGTGACCATGCCGGAGTCCTTCAAGAAGTCGTTCCGCGCGCTGATGGACGCGGAGTGGTGGCGGCTCTCGGTCCCGCCTGAGCTCGGCGGCACCGTGGTGCCCAGGTCGCTCGCCTGGGCGGCGGCGAGCTTCATCCTCGGCGCCAACCCGGCCGCCTGGATGTTCGGCAACGGGCCGTCCTTCGCGACCGTGCTGTGGACGCTGGGGACTCCCGAGCAGAAGCGCTTCGCCGAGCTCGCGGTCGAGCGCGGCTGGGGCGCCACCATGGTGCTGACCGAGCCGGACGCCGGCTCGGACGTCGGGGCCGGGCGGACCAAGGCGACCGAGCAGCCCGACGGCAGCTGGCACATCGAGGGCGTCAAGCGGTTCATCACCAACGGCGATCAGGACATGACGGAGAACATCTTCCACCTGGTGCTCGCCCGGCCGGAGGGCGCCGGGCCCGGCACCAAGGGCCTGTCCATGTTCCTGGTGCCCAAGTACCTGGTGAACTCCGACGGCTCGCTCGGCGAGCGGAACGGCGCCCGCGTCACCAACCTCGAGCACAAGATGGGCCTCAAGGTCTCCACCACGTGCGAGCTGACGTTCGGCGGCGACCCGGGCCGTCCCGCCGTCGGCTTCCTGGTCGGCGGTGTCCACGACGGCATCAGGCAGATGTTCACGGTCATCGAGCACGCGCGGATGCTGGTCGGCAGCAAGGCGATCGAGACCCTGTCCACCGGCTACCTCAACGCGCTCGAATTCGCCAAAAGCCGCGTGCAGGGACCGGACCTGGCCAGGCAGTTCGACAAGACCTCGCCCCGGGTGACGATCATCAACCACCCGGACGTGCGCCGGATGCTCATGCAGCAGAAGGCATACGCGGAGGGGCTGCGGGCGCTCATGCTCTACACGGCCACCCAGCAGGACGCGGTCCAGCTCGCCGCCGCCAACGGCGGGCAGGACGCAGCCGCGGCGGCCCGCAACGACCTGCTGCTGCCCCTGGTCAAGGGCGTGGGCTCCGAGCGCGCGTACGAGACGCTCACGCTCTCGCTGCAGACGCTCGGCGGCTCCGGGTTCCTGCAGGACTATCCGATCGAGCAGTACATCAGGGACGCGAAGATCGACTCCCTGTACGAGGGCACCACAGCCATCCAGTCCCTCGACTTCTTCTTCCGCAAGATCGGCCGCGACCAGGGCGCCACCGTCAGGGCGCTGCTCGCGGAGATCGGGGCCTTCGCCGCCGCCGACCACGGCAACGGCCGGCTGAAGACCGAGCGGGCCGCGATCGCGGAGGGCCTCACTCACGTCGAGGCGGCGCTGACCGCGATGACCGGCTTCGCGCTGGGCTCGCTCGAGCGGCCGGAAGAGGTCTACAAGGTCGGGCTCACCTCGGTCCGGCTGCTGCTCGCCTTCGGCGACCTGATCATCGGCTGGCTGCTCGGCCGGCAGGCCGAGGAGGCCCTGCGCGCGCTCGACAACGCCGAGGCGCTATCCGACGCCGACCGGGACTTCTACACCGGCAAGCTCGCCGTCGCGAAGTTCTTCGCCACGACGGTGCTGCCGCGCCTGGAGAGCGACAGGAAGATCATAGAGCAGACCACGACCGAGCTCATGGACGTCCCCGAGGGCGCGTTCTAGCCCCGGCTGGCGCTTGTTAAATACGCTTGCCCTCGAGTTCGCGGAGCAGGTCGGCGATCGCCTTGTCCTCCGACCGCCGGCCGGAGGCGGGGCCCCCGGCCGGACGCGGCCGCGCCTCGATCGGGGTCCTGGTCCGCACCACCCAGGCGGCGATCACGCCGCCGACCAGACCGCCGAGATGGTCGATCCAGCTGACGCCGGGCGTGCCCGGGATGGCCACCTGCAGGATCGTCCAGTAGAGGACGCCCGCCACGACCCCGACGCCGATGTCGATCATGTTCCGGTCGAGGAAGCCGCGAACGAGGACGTAGCCGAAATACCCGAAGATGAGCCCGGAGGCCCCCACCGTCAGCGTGTTGCTCGACTGGAACAGCCACACCGCCAGGCCGCTCGTCACCAGCACGATGAGCGAGACGACAAGAAAGCGGGTGACGGACCGGTAGGCGGCGAGCACACCGAGGACGAACAGCGGCAGGCTGTTGCCCTCGATGTGCTGCCAGGAGTAATGCAGGAACGGGGCGGTGAAGATGTCCGGCAGCCTGCTCAGATGCATCGGCAGGATGCCGAAGTCCGCGTCGAGGCGGTACCCGTCGGCCCAGTTGAATACCTGGAGCGCCCAGATCAGCGCCAGGAACCCAGCCATCACCACGACCGCGTCGCGCAGCTTATGCACCGTCATTCCGGCCATCCCTCTTCCGTCGCGCGCCCTCGCAGGCCGTCGGCGCGCAGACTATGACCAGGCAACCATCCGAACCGGATCCTCTAGCATCGAGCCGACGTCGCGAAGCACGGCAGAACCGAGTTCACCGTCTACGATCCGATGGTCGAACGAGAGTGAGAGGGTCGTTACCTTTCGCACAGCGAGCGCGCCGTCCACCACCCATGGTAGGTCGCGGACCTGCCCGAACGCCAGGATCGCGGCCTCACCGGGGAGCAGGATAGGCGTACCCGCGTCGACGCCGAACACACCCACATTGGTGATCGTGATCGTGCCGCCGGCCAGGTCCTCGGGCGTCGCCTTGCCCGCCCGCGCGGTCGTCCCCAGCGCCTCGAGAGCCCGCGCCAGGTCGGCTAGCGCGAGCGCGTCGGCGCCCTTCACGTTCGGCACCAGCAGCCCGCGCTCGGCCGCGACCGCGATGCCGAGGTTGACCGACCGCTTGACGACGATCTCCTGCGCGGCCTCGTCCCAGGACGAGTTGATCATCGGGTGCCGCCGCACCGCGACGAGCAGCGCCTTGGCCACGAACAGCAGCGGCGACACCTTGACCCCGGCGAACTCGGCCAGCTCACGGGCCCGGCGGACCGCGGCCATGGTCTCGGTGACGTCGACCTGGAGGAACTCCGTCACGTGGGGCGCTGTGAACGCGCTGGCCACCATCGCCGCGGCGGTGTGCTTCCGCACCCCGCGCACCGGAATCCGCTCTTCATCGGCCCCGGATGCGGTCGGTCTGAGCTGGGCGACGGGGTGCGGGCCGACGGTTGGCTCCGGAGGAGACGGAGGTGTCGAACGGACCGTTGCTCCGCCTGCTGCCTTCTGCACGTCGTCCCTGGTGACCGACCCTTCTGGCCCGCTCCCGGTCAGCCCGGTCAGGTCGATGCCGAGATCCCGGGCGAGCCGCCGCACCGGCGGCTTGGCCAGGGCTCTGCTCGCGCTGGTTCCCTTGGGCGGCGGCGCGGCCGGACCCGGTGGTTGGGTGGGGGGTCTGCTGGTACCCGGAAGGGGGCCGCCGTTGACCGGCGCCGAGGGGGAGGCCGGGTAGGAGCCCGGCCGGGTCGGCAGGCTCTTGCGCGGCCGCCGGCTGGTCGAGCCCGGCTTGACGCCGTACCCGACGAGGACCGGCTGCCGGGCAGGCGGGGCCGGGGTTGGCGCTGCCGCTGGCGGCTGCCGCTCGGCCTCGCCCTTGTCCTCGGGCTTGGCCTCCACGTTGGCTTCCGCCAGGGCCGGGGCGGCGTCGGCGACCGGGGCCTCGCCCGCGACCGGCACGTCAATCGTGATGATCGGGATGCCGACGTCGACGGTCTGACCCTCGGCCGCAAGCAGCGCGGCGACCGTGCCCGCGTACGGGCTCGGCAGCTCGACCACCGCCTTGGCCGTCTCGATCTCGACCAGGACCTGATTGATCGTGACCGTGTCCCCCGGCTTGACATGCCAGGACACGATGTCGGCCTCGGTGAGGCCCTCCCCCACGTCGGGGAGCCTGAACTCCTTGTTCATGCTGATCTCTCCCGGCTCAGAAGGCGAACGTGCGGTCGACCGCGTCCAGGATGCGATCCAGGTCGGGCAGGTAGTGATCCTCGACCCTGGCGACCGGGTAAGGGGTCGAGAACCCGCCGACGCGCAGTACGGGGGCCTCCAGATGGTAGAAGCACTGCTCGGTCACCCGGGCGGCGATCTCCGCCCCGAGGCCGGCGTAGACGGGCGCCTCGTGGGCGACGACGCACCGTCCGGTGCGCGCCACTGACGCGGTGATGGTCGCGACGTCGATCGGCGACAGCGAACGGAGGTCGATCACCTCGATCGACCGGCCGCCCTCGCGGGCCGCGAGGGCCGCCTCGACGCAGGTGCGAACCAGCGGGCCGTAGCTGAGCAGGGTGACGTCGTCCCCCGGCAGCACGATCCGCGCCCGGTCGAGCGGGAGCGCGGACTCCAGCGGCGCCGAGGTGTCGAGCTCGGCCTTGTCCCAGTAGCGCCGCTTGGGCTCGAAGAAGACCACCGGGTCGTCGGAGGCGATGGCGAGCTGGATCATCGCGAACGCGTCGGCCGGGTCGGCGCAGGCGACCACGCGGAGCCCGGGCGTGTGCGCGAAGTAGGCCTCGGGGGACTCGCTGTGGTGCTCGACCGCGCCGATGCCACCGCCGAACGGGATCCGGATCACGATCGGGAGGGCCACGGCGCCGCCGGAGCGGTAGCGCATCTTGGCGAGCTGGCTGACGATCTGGTCGAACGCGGGGAAGACGAAGCCGTCGAACTGGATCTCGCACACCGGCCGGTAGCCGCGCAGCGCCAGGCCGATCGCGGTGCCGACGATGCCGGCCTCGGCGAGCGGGGTGTCGACCACCCGGTGCTCGCCGAAGTCCTTCTGCAGTCCGTCCGTGACCCGGAACACGCCGCCGAGCTTGCCGACGTCCTCGCCCATGATCATTACCTTGGGGTCGGACTCGAGCGACTTACGCAGCCCCGCGTTGAGCGCCTTGGAGAGAGTGATCGAGCTCATCGGGCAGCCTCCGTCCCGGCGACCGCTACGCCGGCCTCGTCGAATCCTGACAGGTAGGCCGCGTACTCGGCGCGCTCGGCGTCGAGGATCGCGTGCGGGCCCGCGTACACGTGGTCGAACAGCGCCAGCGGGGCCGGGTCCGGCAGCGCCAGGACGGCGGCTCGCAGTCGCGCCGCCTCGGCGTCGGCGGCCGCGTTGACCTCCTCGAAGAAGGCGCTGTCGGCCTCGCCGGTGCGGGCCAGGTAGGAGCGGACGCGCTCGATCGGATCACGCAGCCGCCAGGCCTCGAGCTCGCTCGAGAGCCGGTACCTGGTGGGGTCGTCGGTCGTGGTGTGCGCGCCCATCCGGTAGGTGAACGCCTCGATCAGCATCGGGCCCTGGCCCTCGCGGGCGGCGCGCAGCGCGTGCTTGGTCACCGCGTAGCAGGCGAGCACGTCGTTGCCGTCGACCCGGACGCCGGGGAAGCCGAAGCCGCTTGCCCGCTGGTAGATCGGGGCCCGGCTCTGCCGCTCGGCCGGCGCGGAGATCGCCCACTGGTTGTTCTGGCAGAAGAACACCACCGGGGCGTTGAAGACCGACGACCAGGCGAACGCCTCGCTCACGTCGCCCTGGCTGGTCGCGCCGTCGCCGAAGTAGACGATGGCGGCCTCGTCCTCGACCGCGTCGCTCTTGATGCCCATCGCGTACCCGGTGGCGTGCAGGGTCTGGTCGCCGATGACGATCGTGTAGAGGTGGAACTTGTGCTCTTCCGGGTCCCACCCGCCGTGGTTGACGCCGCGGAAGAGCTCGAGGATGCGGAGCGGGTCGAGGCCACGGCACCAGGCCACGCCGTGCTCCCGGTACGACGGGAACGCCATGTCCCGTGGGGACAGCGCACGGCCGGACCCGATCTGCGCGGCCTCCTGGCCGAGCAGGGGCGGCCACAGGCCAAGCTCGCCCTGCCGCTGGAGCGCGACTGCCTCGGTGTCGATTCGGCGGACAAGCACCATGTCGCGGTACATGCCCTTGATGTCAACGTCTCCGAGCGGGTACTCGGGGTGATCGGTCCGCTCGCCCTCGGGGGTAAGAATCTGGATGGTCTCGGTGGTCACCTGACACTCCCTTCGGTGTGGTCGGCGGTGGGATCGCCGTCGCCGGCCTGACCAGGCTTCACGTCCGGCGGCGGCTGTACGCTTCATGGGCGGTTGCCGCTTGGCAGGACGCGTGTAGATCTAGTTCTTGCACCTGACGTTATATGCCCTGTTCGCCTTGGAGGGATACGTGGCCAGAGTGATCGTGGATGTCATGCTAAAGCCGGAGATTCACGACCCGCAGGGCGAGGCGGTGCTCAGCGCCTCCCATCGCCTCGGCTTCCGGAATGTGACCGGAGTGCGCCAGGGCAAGCGCTTCGAGCTGGAGCTAGACGGGCCGGCCGACGACACGGCGCGCGTTCAGATCGAGGAGATCGCCCGCGAGCTGCTGGCCAACCCGGTGATAGAAGAGTTCTCCTTGCATATCACGGACTGACCTGTCAAGTCCCGGACCAAAAAAATTGATTATCACGGCGTGTCGCGGGAAATCCCTCTGGTGTGAGAACGCAGCGACGAGATGCGCGGCCGAAGGTCAGGTTCTGCCTCGTGTTCGAGCGTGAGATGCTGAGCGTCCCGGTGATGCGCCGGGTGCTCGGCGATACGTTGCGCGGGGTCGGCGTCAATGAGGACTCCGTATCCGACATACTGCTGGCCGCCACCGAGGCCTGCACCAATGTCGTCCTGCACGCCGGCCACTCCGCCGCGGCCTTCACGGTGGCGGCCACGGTGGACGGCGCTGCCTGCCGGGTCGAGGTCACCGACGCCGGGCGCGGCTGCCGCGTGCCGCGTGGTGTCCGCCGACGTGGCCTTCGCGCCCGGGCCGTGCCCGAGGTGGCGCCGTCCGAGCACGAACCCCCCGACCATGTGGCGCTGGCGGAGTCCGGGCGCGGGTTCGCGATCATGAGCGCATGCGTTGATGAGGTCACGCTGCGGACGGCGCCGGGCCGGGGCACCCGGGTGGTGCTGGACAAGCGCATCGCCTGGGATCCGCCGCTTGCTCGCAGCGCGTAACCGCGTTGTCCCGCTGAGCTGGGACATTTCGCCGAGTGCAGGGGCTGCCGGGTAGGCTGCAATACGTGCGGATAGGCGTTGTCACATTCCCTGGCTCCCTCGACGACACCGATGCGGCCCGCGCCGTGCGCTATGCCGGGGCGGTGCCAGTCTCGCTCTGGCACGCCGACCGGGACCTGCGCGGCGTGGACGCGGTGATCCTCCCCGGCGGCTTCTCCTACGGCGACTACCTGCGATGCGGGGCGATCGCCCGCTTCTCGCCGGTGATGACCGAGCTCATACCGGCGGCGAAGGCGGGGCTCCCGGTGCTCGGCATCTGCAACGGCTTCCAGATCCTGTGCGAGGCGCACCTGCTGCCGGGCGCGCTGACCAGGAACTCCAGCCGCCGATTCATCCACGCCGACGTGGGACTGATCGTGGGGAACACGACGACGCCGTGGACGGCCGGTTACACGGGCGGTCAGCAGCTCATCGTGCCGATCAAGAGCAACGAGGGCGCGTACGCCGCCGACGAGGCCACCCTGGACGGATTGGAGCGGGCCGGCCGGGTAGTGGTCCGCTACGCCGGCGAGGCCCCCAACGGGTCCGCCCGCGCCATAGCGGGCATCTGCAGCGAAGAAGGGAACGTGGTCGGCCTGATGCCGCACCCCGAGCACGCGATTGACCGGTTGACCGGCCCCTCGGCCGACGGACTTGGCTTCTTCACCTCAGCCGTCGCGGCGTTCGCCGGGTCGGAGTTCGCGGCCGGCCGCGGAGCGGGGGCTGCGTTGTGAGCGAGAAGGACACCATCGAGGTCGCCGAGCAGACCCCCGACCAGCACCAGCCCTACAAGGAGCTCGGCCTCACCGACGGCGAGTACGCGAAGGTCCGCGACATCCTCGGCCGTCGCCCCACCGCCGCCGAACTGGCGCTCTACTCGGTCATGTGGAGCGAGCACTGCTCGTATAAGTCGTCCAAGGTCCACCTGCGCAACCTCGCGCCCGACGCCGACCAGGCGCGGCACCTGCTGGCGGGCATCGGCGCCAACGCCGGCGTGGTCGACATCGGGCAGGGGTACGCGGTCACCTTCAAGATCGAGAGCCACAACCACCCGTCCTTCGTCGAGCCGCACCAGGGCGCCGCGACCGGCATCGGCGGCATCGTCAGGGACATCATCGCCATGGGCGCGCGCCCGATCGCGGTCATGGACGCGCTCAGGTTCGGCCCGGCGGACGCGCACGACACCGCCCGGGTGCTGCCCGGGGTCGTCTCGGGGATCTCGTTCTACGGGAACTGCCTGGGCCTGCCCAACATCGGCGGCGAGCTCGTCTTCGATGCCTGCTATGCGGGCAACCCGCTGGTGAACGCGCTCTGCGTGGGCCTCATGCGGCACGGCGACCTGCAGGAAGCCGCGGCCAAGGGCGCCGGCAACAAGGTCGTGCTGTTCGGCTCGCGGACCGGGCCTGATGGCGTCGGCGGGGCGTCGGTGCTGGCCAGCGCGACCTTCGCCGACTCCGATGGCAAGTCCGCCAAGCGCCCGTCGGTTCAGGTCGGCGACCCGTTCCTGGAGAAGCTCCTGGTGGAGTGCTGCCTCGAGCTCTACTCCGGGCGTCTGGTCGAGGGCATCCAGGACCTGGGCGCGGCCGGCGTCGCCTGCGCCACGACCGAGCTGGCGGCCGGCGGCAGCGGAGGCATGCGGGTCGACATGGACGCGATCCCGTTGCGTGACCCGAGCCTGACCCCGGCCGAGATCCTGATGAGCGAGTCGCAGGAGCGGATGATGGCGGTCGTCCGGCCGGACCTCATCGACTCCTTCATGCGGGTATGCGCCAAGTGGGACGTCCAGGCGACGGTGATCGGCGAGGTGACCGAGGACGGCCTGCTGACCATGACCTGGCGCGGCACCACGGTCGTCAGGCTCCCGCCGGAGACCGCGGCCGACGGTCCGGTCTATGACCGCCCGATGAGCCGCCCGGCGGGCCTCGACGCGCTGACCGAGGACGGCCCCGAGAGGCTGGGCCGCCCGGCGGACGGCGTGGCGCTCGGCGAGACCCTGGTGACGCTGCTCAGCTCGCCCGACCTGGCCGACAAGCGCTGGGTGACCCAGCAGTACGACGCCATCGTGCGCGGCAACACCGTGCTGGCGATGCCCGAGGACGGCGGCCTGGTCCGGATCGACGAGGAGACCGGGCTCGGCATCACCCTCGCCACCGACGGCAACAGCCGGTACTGCCTGCTCGATCCGTATCAAGGCACCCAGCTGGCGCTGGCCGAGGCCTACCGGAACGTCGCCATGACCGGGGCCCGGCCCGTCGCGGTGACCAACTGCCTGAACTTCGGTTCGCCGGAGGACCCGGAGGTCATGTGGCAGCTGGCCGAGTCCGTCCGCGGTCTGGCCGACGGCTGCAAGGCGCTCGGCATCCCGGTGACCGGCGGTAACGTCAGCCTCTACAACCAGACCGGCAGCAACCCCATCCGCCCGACCCCGGTGATCGGCGTGCTCGGCGTCCACGACGACGTTCGCACGCGGCTCGGCGTCGGCTTCCCGGCCGAGGAGGCTCGGATCGTCCTGCTCGGCACCACGAGCGAGGAATTCGGCGGCTCGGCCTGGGCCGATGTCGTCCACAAGCACCTGGGCGGGCGCCCGCCCGCCGTCGATCTCGACGCCGAGCGGAGGCTGGCCGAGGTGATCGCCTCCGCCGCCGCCGCGGGCGTGCTGTCCAGCGCCCACGACCTGTCCGACGGCGGACTGGGAGTGGCGCTGGCGGAGTCCTGCCTACGCGGCGGCGTCGGCTGCTGGGTGAGCCTGGCGGGCTTCGACAACCGCGCAGGCGTTGACGCGGAACCGCCCGCGGACATGTTCACGGCGCTGTACAGCGAGTCCTCCGGGCGAGCGGTGGTTTCGGTCATACCCGGTCGCGAGGACGAGTTCGCCGACCTGTGCGACGCGCACGGAGTGCCGGCGACGGTACTCGGACGGACCGGCGGCGAGACGCTGACGGTCGCCAACGCCTTCGAGGTCGCGGTGACCGACCTCGAGCAGGTCTGGGCCGCCACCCTGCCCGCTCTCTTCGGCTGACCAGGCCGCGATGCCACCGCGCAAGGCCGACCCGGACGGGGAGGCCAACGTAGTTCTGGTGACGGCCGCCCTTGACCGGGGAGAGGAACCGCCGCAGGCGGCCCTGAGGTCCGCCGCCCGCCAGCTCCTCGTCGAGCTGGAACGCGAAGCACCCGGCCGTTCGGTGGAAGTCCGGGTTGTCCCGGTCGCGGCGGTGCAGGTCGTCGCGGGCCCGCGCCACACGCGGGGGACCCCTCCCAACGTGGTGGAGACCGATCCGCTGACCTGGATCCGGCTGGCGACCGGGCAGCTCGGCTGGGCCGAGGCGGTGCGGAGCGGCGCCGTCCGGGCGAGCGGCGCCCGCGCTGACCTGTCGGACTACCTGCCGCTGAGGTAATGCTGTTACTCCAGGGGTGTCCGCAGGTCAGATGAGCAAATAGACTGAAGTCGTGGCTAAGCCAGACGGGCGTCTTACGCACGATCTCGATCCCAATGACCGCCCGCCGAGAGATGCCTGTGGCGTCTTTGGCGTCTGGTCCCCCGGCGAAGATGTGGCCAAGCTCGCGTACTACGGGCTGCACGCCCTGCAGCACCGCGGCCAGGAGTCGGCGGGCATCGCCGTCAGCGACGGCAGGCGGATCGTGGTGCACAAGGAGATGGGCCTGGTAGCCCAGGTCTTCGACGAGCCTTCACTGACCGCGCTGCGCGGCGACATCGCGGTCGCGCACTGCCGCTACTCCACCACCGGCGCCCCGGTGTGGGCGAACGCGCAGCCGACCTTCCGCTCCACGCCGACGGTCTCGATCGCGCTCGGGCACAACGGCAACCTGACCAACACCCGCGAACTGGCGGGCATGCTGCCCCCGGAGAGCGGCTACTCCGCGCTGCACGCCACCTCGGACACCGACGTGCTGACGGAGCTGATCGCCGGGGGCGCCGCGTCCTACGGCGGCGTCGAGGAGGCGGCCGCCCGTATTCTGCCGCTGGTCCGCGGTGCCTACTCGCTCGCCTTCATGGATGAGAACACGCTCTACGCGGCGCGCGACCCGCAGGGGTTCCGGCCGCTTGTGATCGGCCGTCTCGGCGGCGGGGCCGGCGGCTGGGTGGTCGCGAGCGAGACCGCGGCGCTCGACATCGTGGGCGGCGCCTTCGTGCGCGAGGTCGAGCCCGGCGAGCTGATCGCGCTGGACGAGCGCGGCCTGCGGTCGCGCCGGTTCGCGCCCGCCGTGCCGAAGGTGTGCCTGTTCGAGTACGTGTACCTCGCCCGCCCCGACACCACCATCGGCGGACGGGGGCTGCACGTCACCCGGGTCGAGATCGGGCGGCGGCTCGCGGCGGAGTTCCCGGCCGATGCCGACCTGGTGATCCCGGTGCCCGAGTCGGGCACGCCCGCCGCCATCGGCTATGCCGAGGCGAGCGGTATCCCCTACGGTCAGGGGCTGGTCAAGAACTCCTACGTGGGGCGGACGTTCATTCAGCCGAGCCAGACCATCAGGAAACTCGGCATCCGGCTCAAGCTGAACCCGCTGCGCGACGTGATCGCGGGCAAGCGGATCGTCGTGGTCGACGACTCGATCGTCCGGGGGAACACCCAGCAGGCGATCGTGGCCATGATGCGCGAGGCAGGCGCCCTCGAGGTGCACGTGCGCATCGCCTCGCCGCCGGTCAAGTGGCCGTGCTTCTACGGCATCGACTTCGCATCGCGGGACGAGCTCATCGCCGGTCACAGCTCGGTCGAGGAGATCCGGGAGGCGATCGGGGCCGACTCGCTCGGCTTCGTGTCTCTCGACGAGCTCGTCGCGGCGACCGAGCAGCGGCCGGAATCGCTCTGCCGCGCCTGCTTTGACGGGCACTACCCCGTGCAGGTACCGGAGAGCGAGCGCGGCAAGGGCGTGCTCGAACCAGCCGTCAGCGCCTAAGACACGCCACGAGCGCCTAAGACACGCCACGAGCGCTTAAGGCGCCGTGAGCGCCTAAGCGGGATGCGCAGCATACGCAGCGGCAGGCACTAGGTGTCCTGCCGCTGCGTGATGGCGTGCGCTAAACGAGACGACGACCAGTCGTCCTCGTCGTCTTCGTCTCCTGCGTCGTCGTCGAGGGCGTCCTCATCAACGTCCTCGCCGTCGTACGCGGCGTAAGGGCTGTCGGGGTCGGCGCTCCGCGCTTCCGTTCCGACGCCCAGCTCCTCGCGCAGCCGGTTGAGGTCGGTGCCGCCGCCGTTGTACTTCAGCTGGCGAGCAACCTTAACCTGCTTGGCCTTGGCTCGGCCGCGCCCCATTGGCTCGACCCCCTCGAACGTCCGGAGCCGTGCGGCCCCACGATGCCTTTGTCGCTGGCACACCTGTGACACACACAGAACCGCCGTAGATCCCTCACAGAGACCTCGGCGCTTGGCCAGCTTCCGTACAAGTATAACCGTACCCGCTTTGCGGCCCTGATGACTACGCCGATCTGGTGTCACGGTGTCCCCAGTATCTCTGGCGGGGGCAGTTAGAGCTCTGTGGTTGCCGTGGTGGGCGGCGCGAAGACCTTACGGCCGCGGTGCAGCCGGGGTTCGGGACCGGTTCGGGACCGGTTTTGGCCGGTGATCTTGCAGGCGGCGCACTTGCAAAAAGTCCTGCGCAAGAGCCCGCACAGGGGTTGACGTGCGGTACCTGTCGCACCATCGTGGTTAAGAAAGACAAGTGTCTGGTTATATACCGATTCAGTCGTGGTAGGTTACAGTCAGTGTCTGGGGGGCTACAGCGTCAAGGAGGGCGGCCACCACCGAGGAGGGCGGTGGTGAGCTGCGGGGAAGCAGAATGCGCAGGGCAGTTTTTCCGAATCTGGCCCGATGCGACGATAAGTATCGCTAGAATCACTGACAGTGACGCAGCCAGCGGGGGCAACGGGGCACTCAAGCACAGAAACTTTGCAGAAAGTTATCGACTAGTCACCGCTGGTGATGGAAGATGGACCCAAGGGCCATGCATATGGGGATATCTACGTCAAGCTCCTTCGGGGCACCAAGGCCACACAACATACAACGCGAGGATCGCTACATCGATCCAGGAGGAGAGGCCGCACCAATGTCCGCACGCACTCCAGAGGCCGAGCCGCTACTGACCCCGGCCGAGGTCGCCACGATGTTCCGTGTCGATCCCAAGACAGTCACGCGCTGGGCGAAGGCCGGGAAGCTGACGTCGATCCGCACGCTTGGGGGGCACCGGCGTTACCGGGAGACCGAAGTCCGTGCACTGCTCGCGGGTATTCCGCAGCAGCGTTCCGAGTAGCATCCTGCCTCTGAAGCATGGCCCAGGAGGGCGGCACGCTTTTGTGCCGTTGGCCATGCCGGTGGCGGAGCTCGTCCGGAGTATGGGGGTCGGTCCCAGCGGGCGAGGGCAGTTTGGCGCAAGTGATCATGACGGGGTTCTTGACACTGGCGCAGGCGGCGCTCACCGCGCTGGGACCGGTCCGGAGTAATTCCGGGGCACACAATTTTAGGGGGATCGCACGATGCGTGATCCAGAGCTGGTTGCCCGTGCAGAGCACGCGGCTGCGCGCCTGGAATCGGCCTGGGAGCGTTGGAGAGCGCTCCAGGGCCTCGGGGAGACACCGGCTCAGCCGGTAGTGGGCTACGTGGGCTACGCGCTCAGTGAGCCTTGGGGACAGCCACGTGCCGTCATCGGCTTCAGCGCCGACGAGGCCGAGCGGCTGGCGGAGTTTCTTGAGCGGGACAATACCGATCACGTTCTTGAGCTCGCGCAACGACATGTTCCTGATCAGCCGGTGACGCAGCTGCTCGCAGCCGCATCGGCCGCCAAGGACGTGCTGGCCGTTACGAGCCAGTTATCTTGTTCGCAGCAATGCCACAGCTTCCTACCAGGAAGCGGTGCCAGACTAAAAGAACAGGAGCCAATCAGATGGCCCCTGTCAAGATCGTCTGGACTCGGGACGGCCAGGCCCCGGCCCGAGTCCAGACTTTCTGTTTTTATGGGCCTCGCTTGAGTGACTACTACTGATACTGCTGGGGCTGCTGATATTGCTGGGGCGCTGCGCGGTGCCTGGCCACTGTCTGCGGGCCGGCGTTGACCGGCGGAGCGTTAACCGGCGGAGCGTTCAGCGGCGCGAGTTGAACCGTGCAGTACATGCACCGCGACGCCGCGATCGGAATGGTGCTGAGGCACTCCGGGCAGTCCTTGGTCGTCGCTTCCGCTTTCCTCGTCAGCCGCGCGCTCAGCTTCACCGACGGGGCCACGATCAGGTAGTAGACGACGGCGGCGATGATCACGAACGACAGCACCGCGTTGAAGAACAGGCCGTAGTCGAACTGGCTGTGGTGGATGGTGAATTTGAGGTTACCGAAGTTCGGCTTGCCGGCGATCGCCGCGATCAGCGGCGTGATGATATCGGCGACGAGCGCCGTCACCATGGCGGTGAAGGCCGTGCCGATGACGATCGCGATCGCCAGGCTGATGAGATTGCCTCGGTTGATGAAGGCTCTAAAACCCTTCACTGATGCGACCCCCTGTAGGTGAACTGCTGGCCTGCGACCCTTGCCAGGCCGGGCGGGAATGTCTGGAATGTGCGGAGTACGACCCGGGTGGAACCTTCCCGCCTGGTATGCGTCCATGCACGCTGTCGAAGATACAGACCGGCCGGTCCGGGCGTGAGCGAGTCAGCCTAGTTCTGTGTGATGGGCGTCAATGAGTCGTTGCGCCGCCAGCCGGGCGAAGCCGGGGTCGAGCTCCGCTACGCAGGGCAGGCGGCCGGCCTGCACGGCCGCGACCGACGCGGACGCCAGCCCGCCGAACGGCTCCCAGATCACGTCGCCGGGGTCGGTGACGGCGTTGAGGATGCGGTGCATGAACTCGAGCGGCTTCTGGTTCAGATGCGCCGCGGAAGAACTGCTCGGGTTGTAGACCCGGGGGGCGGCCCGGCGCATGGTGCCCTTGACCCGCTCCACGCCGTGCAGGGGCGCCAGCCTCCACACATTGGTCAGGCCGTGCGCGTGACGCCACCCGTGCCGCAGCGCGTCCCATTCCTTGGCGGGCACCGGGCCGAGGCCGTCGAGCGAGTAGTAAGGCCGGCCCGCAACCCGGCCGTGCTCGTTGGCGTAGGCGGCGAGCCGCTCGATCATCTCTCCCGGCGGCCAGTACCAGTACCAGTCCCGGGCGAGGTATTTGCGGGTCGCGGCGTTGGTCACGCCGCACGCGTCGTTGGCCCGGGCGAGCGGCAGGCCGGTTCGCTCCCATTCGTGCCGCATCCACTGCTGCACTCCCATGGCGCCGTCCGGGCCGGGGATCTCGAGCCGGCGCTGGTAGAAGACGCAGATCTCGGTGGTCACGGGAAACCGGCGAATCGTCTGGCCGTTGACGTTGCCCGCGACATGACGGATCCCCTTGTCCCAGGTGATGGCCTGGACATACTCCCACCCATGCTCGGCCAGCAGCGGGTGCACGGTGGCCCAGCCGACCTCGGTGTTCCAGAACCACAGAGTGGTGGCGGCGGTGGCCAGCCGAGTCCAGGCCTCGACGTGCGGCCGGTACCACTCGGCGAGCTGCCCGGTGCCGGTGGTGTCGCCAGGGAAGCCGCGCACCCCGTAGGCGCCGTCGCTGATGATGGCGGCCGGCGTCGGCCAGCTTTCATACGCGTCAAGCGCGTCGCCCTGGTGCAGCAGGTAGGAAGGCTTCTCCAAGCGAGTCCCTCCTGCAACGGCGGGATGGTTCCTGATGTTCGGATGGTGGGGCGCCAGGGATTCGAACCCTGAACCCATGGATTAAAAGTCCACTGCTCTGCCATTGAGCTAGCACCCCGTAGTGTCGCGCCTAGTCGACACTCCTACCGAAGAGTACCGAAGGTCGGCGGCACGCGGATATACCAGGCGGCTTCTGGCCCCGCGTCGGCGTGGATCGCCGGCTGCATCAGGGCTTTGGCAGGGTGAATCCCGATGACAGATCGCATCGCGACTGGGCATGATCACAGATATGGACGAGAACAACGGAAGTGGCGGCAAGCGGCTGCTGCGGCCGCGGACGGACCGGTTGGTGGCCGGCGTCTGCGTCGGGCTGGCCGACTACTTCGGGGTCGACGTGAACCTGGTGCGCCTCGGGTTCGGGGTCTTCACCGTCTTCTGGGGGCTCGGCTTGCTCATCTACGCGCTCGCCTGGCTGGTGCTGCCCGAGGAAGGGGAGAGCAGCTCGATCCTGGAGTCCTTGGTCGGCAGGCTTCGCCTGTAGTATGGGCGGGTGCGTAACGCGGATCGGTTACCGCGCAGAAGCCCCTATCGTCTAGTGGCCTAGGACACCGCCCTTTCAAGGCGGCAGCACGGGTTCGAATCCCGTTGGGGGCACACATCACCAAGTTTGCTGACCTCCGGTCAGCTTCGCCAACAAAGCAGGCGGTGGACTCTTCAGCACCCGCCAAACGCCCAGCGGCTGTGTCTGTCAAGCGGCGGCTTGCCGGTTTGCCGGCGGTGGCTCCGGGCGCTGTTGTCGTGGTGCCGGGTGTGGTTGCGGGGATGCCTGCGGTTTCGGCCTGGGCGGGGAGGCTGTGATTGTGTTCCGTTGGGGGCCGCGTTTCCCGGCCGCAGGGGTCAGCGTGTTCCGTTGGGGGCGCTCCGCGACCTGTGATGTCTCAAGACATAGCGGACAGGGTGCCTCACATTTCGGGGGTTGGGTTTTTCCT
>Ga0302314_10002345_pt1 | contig 35171 bp, 33 predicted proteins | sample III_Palsa_N2_3_FD_200533 | JGI IMG/M metagenome (GOLD analysis project Ga0302314, IMG submission 200533) | Peat permafrost microbial communities from Stordalen Mire near Abisko, Sweden - III_Palsa_N2_3 | ecosystem: Environmental > Terrestrial > Soil > Palsa > Peat permafrost | place: Sweden...
GCTGGCGGGCGTCGTACTGACCGCTCTTCATTGAGGGGTTGTTGGGGAACGGGCAGGCCCCAAGACGCTGGGCTCCGCTATGAAACCTGTTGGCCGATGGACACGCGCGGCCGGGTGACGCCACAGTCCGCCCGGCCGCGCACGCCGCAATCAGTCCGGCAATTGCATCAGCGCGTCAAAAGAGGTTCCGCGCCGCAGCGCCTGCAGCGGCGCGGTGTCGGTATAGACGATCTCCTCGATAATCTTGCCGTCCCGGAAGGTGAGTTTGTCGACGCCGCGCCAGGTCACCACGCGATCGCCGTACTGGTTCGAGCTCTCCCATTCCACGACAATCACGTCGCCTCGAGCCGTCCAATCGATGAGCTTCCAGGTCAGTCTTGGCGCATTAGTCTTGGTCAGGTCGTTGAGCATGCCAATCTCGCTGCCTTTGATGACACGGTTGGCGAACGGGTAGTGCAGTTGTCCGTCCGCCTGCCAGAGGGCGAGGAATGCATCGCCATCTTTCGCCGCCCAGGCGGCGGCGAACTTCGTTACGAATTCTTGCCGTTCAACTTCAGTCATGTTCCAACTCCGCTGTGGAGCTGACGATGTAAGGGCCGGGATCGAACGGGTCTGGCGATAATCGGACCTAACCCCTCCAAAGGCCGCCAGCGCCTCCACTGTCGGGCGGCGCCATGGCTGACGGATTCCACGGCCCGACGCGCCGCCCGGAACGGCCGCCCCGACCGCTCCGCGCCGATCCCTAGACAGCCCGGTCAATTCGCCCCTTGAAATCAACGCTCTGGCGGTGCACACGGTCATGTTTGTCGAACCTGGGATGACCACACGTCCGCATTGGGGAGCGCGCGTGGGCGTGCTGTTCGGCTAAAGCGCCACGTCGATTTCCGACACCACTGTCTCTCGCTTCAAGGCACCGTATGTTCTCGTCCCTCTTTGGCGTCATCTCTAACGATATCGCCATCGACCTCGGCACCGCCAACACCTTGGTTTATATGAAGGGCAAGGGCATCGTTCTGAACGAACCCTCCGTCGTGGCGCTGCGCAGCGTCGGCGGCCGCAAGGTGGTCCACGCCGTCGGCATCGACGCCAAACAGATGCTGGGACGCACGCCAGGCCATATCGAGGCCATCCGCCCCATGCGCGACGGGGTCATCGCCGACTTCGAAGTCGCCGAGGAGATGATCAAGTACTTCATCCGCAAGGTCCACAATCGCAAGGCCTTCACCAATCCCAAGGTCATAGTCTGCGTGCCGTCGGGCGCCACGGCGGTGGAGCGGCGGGCGATCAATGACAGCTGTCTGAACGCTGGCGCCAGACGCGTCGGGTTGATCGACGAGCCGATGGCCGCGGCGATCGGCGCTGGCCTACCGATTCACGAACCCACCGGCTCGATGGTGGTCGACATCGGCGGGGGAACCACCGAGGTCGCGGTCCTGTCGCTGTCCGGCATCGTCTATTCGCGCAGCGTCCGCGTCGGCGGCGATAAGATGGACGAGGCGATCATCAGCTACATGCGTCGCCACCATAACCTGCTGATCGGCGAGACCACGGCCGAGCGGATCAAGAAGGAGATCGGCACCGCCCGCGCGCCCGCCGACGGCGACGGCCTGGCCATCGAGGTCAAGGGCCGCGACCTGATGCAGGGCGTGCCGCGCGAGGTTCGCATCAGCGAGCGGCAGGCCTCCGACGCCCTGGCCGAGCCCGTCTCGCAGATCGTCGAGGCGGTTAAGGTGGCCTTGGAAGCCACGCCGCCGGAACTGGCTTCGGACATCGCCGACAAGGGCATCATGCTGACGGGCGGCGGCGCGCTGCTGCGCGGATTGGACGCGGAGATCCGCGATCACACCGGTTTGCCGGTCACGGTCGCCGACGACCCCCTATCCTGCGTGGCTTTAGGCTGCGGCAAGGTGCTCGAGCATCCCAAGTGGATGAAGGGCGTACTGGAATCGTCCTTGTCATAGTCCGGCCCTCGGCTAAACCGGAGTCGGTTTAAGGCGGAGGCGAACGCGGTGTCCTTGAGGGACGGCCCTTTCCAAGATTTAAGGGTCCCGTTGACCTGGACGGCTGCGGTGGCCGTCATCGTCGCCGCCATCGTCGGCATAGCTTTGCTGCTGAACGATCGGCGCGAAACCGCGCAGCTGCAGGTCTATGGGGCCACCAAATCGGTCGTCGATACGGTTAGTACGCCAGTCGGCAAGGTGGTCGCCGCGCCTGGGCGCTGGGCCAGTGCGGGCATAGGCGGCATTCAGGACTATTTCTTCGCGGGGAGCGAAAACCACCAGCTGCGGCGCCAGCTCGCCGACATGCAGCGGCTGCACGACGAGACGGTGCGGCTGCAGAACACCAATGCACGGCTGCGCGCGATCCTCGGTCTGACGGTCGATCCGCCGCTGCCTATGACCACCGCGCAGATCATCACCGACTCGCGCGGCCCGTTCGCCAACAGCCGCCTGGCCGACGCCGGGACCGAGCGCGGTGTGACGGTCGGCAATCCGGTCATGAGCGATCATGGTTTGGTCGGGCGGGTGGTCGGGGTCACCCGCGGCGCCAGCCGGGTCTTGTTGCTGACCGATGTCTCCAGCCGCACCCCCGTGCTGGTCGATCGCACCAACGCCCGCGCCATCCTGACCGGCGATGGCGGCGCTCACCCCACGATGGCCTATATGCGCGGCGTCGATCCGGTGAAGATCGGCGATCGCGTGCTGACCTCGGGCGACGGCGGCGTATTCCCGCGCGGACTGCCGGTGGGCGTGGCGGTGCGTGGGGTCGACGGGACCTGGCGGGTCAAGCTGGATGCGGACGACGCGCCGATCGATTTCGTCCGCATCCTGCTGTTCCGGTCGTTCGATCAGGTGATCGACCAGAAAGCCCTGGCGAACACGGCCGTGCCGCCGCTGCCCCAGGCCGACGCCGCCGACATCGCGGCGCAGACCCAGCCGGCCTCCCGCTCGACCGCGCCTGTTTCGTCGCCTCCCGGCTCGTCCGCGAAACCACGGACGCCCCACGCACCGGCGGAGAAACCAGCTGGCGCGAAGGCTGTTCGAGCGAAACCCACGCCTGCGAAGACGCCGCACGGCGCCGCGAAGTCCGACTCCAGAGCCGCGCAATGAGCCTGATGCGGGCGGCGCGACCGCTCAATCCGTGGAACTGGCTGGCGGCGCCGGCGCTGATCTGCGTCGCCGCGACCATGCTGTTCGCCGCGCCGTTTCGGATCTGGGGGCTGCGATTGCCCGAGCCGGTGTTCGGACTGATCCTGGCCTTCGCCTGGCCGATCATTCGTCCCTCGGCGCTGGCGCCGTTCGTTCTGCTGATTTTCGGTCTGTTCACCGACCTCTATTGGGGATCGCCCACCGGCCTCTGGGGAATCTCCCTGCTGACCGCCTATGCCGGCGCCTTGAGCGGCCGTGGTCTGATGCAAGGCCAGAGCGGACTGGTCACCTGGATGTGGTTCATCGCGATGACGGCGCTGGCCATGGCGACGGCTTTCTTCCTTTCGGTGCTATCCTCGCTCAACATCCCGAGTCTGTTCGGGGTTTTCTGGCAGTTTCTGGCCACGGCGGCGCTTTACCCTTTCGCCCACGGCCTGATCCAACGTTTTGAAGACGCGGATGTCCGTTTCCGATGAGTGAGCCGTCGATCTTCTTCACCGAGGTGAACGAACGCCAGGGGGTGTTCCACCGGCGCGCCTTTCTGCTGGGCGGCGTCACCGGCGCGGGCCTTTTGGCGCTGGGTGGGCGGCTGGTTCAGCTGCAGGTGATCGAGACCGGCCGCTACAAGTCGCTCTCGGCCAGCAACCAGTACAATTTCCGCATGATCCCGCCGCCGCGCGGACGGATCGTCGACCGCAACGGGGTCGAGCTGGCCTCCAACCGGCCGAACTTCCGCCTGCTGCTGCTCAAGGACCAGACCCATGACGTCGAGGCGGCCTTGAACATGGCCTCGGAGGTGATAGCGATCACCCCGGAGCGCCATCGGCTGTTGCTGCGGGAGATCGCCGAAGGCCCCCGGTTCGTGCCCGTTTCGCTGGCCGACGATCTGACCTGGGAGGAGTTCGCCCGCATCAACGTGCGTGCGCCCGAACTGCCCGGTCTGCAGCCGGACATGGACGAGGCGCGGGTCTATCCGTTCGGCGGCGCCTTCGCCCACGTCGTCGGCTATGTCTCCCGGGTCACCCAGGCCGACCTGGACAAGGCGGGCCCGAACCCCGATCCCTTGTTGCTGCATCCGGGCTTTCGGATCGGCAAGCAGGGCGTCGAGAAAGCGCTGGATCTGCAGCTGCGCGGCAAGCCGGGCGGCCAGAAGGTCGAGGTGGATTCGCGTGGCCGCACGGTGCGCGAAGATCCCGTCGGCGACATCAAGCCAATCCCCGGCGACGAGGTGGTGCTGACCCTGGACGCCGACATCCAGAACCGCGCGCTGGAAGTGTTCGGCGAGGAATCCGGCGCCGCGGTGATGATGGATTGTCGCACGGGCGACGTGCTGTGCCTGATGTCGGCGCCCAGTTTCGACGCCAACAAATTCGTCAAGGGACTGTCGGCGGCGGACTACCACGCGCTGGCGGAATACGACCGCAAGCCGCTGTTCAACAAGGCGCTGACCGCGACCTATCCGCCGGGCTCGACCTTCAAGACCATGGTGGCGCTGGCCGCGCTGGAGCACGGCTACGACCGCAGGACCGTCCATGTCTGCAACAAGGCTTGGGCCTGGGGCGGACGGGTCTGGCACTGCGACGAGGCGCATGGGGCGCAGGATCTAGCCGGCGCGATCAAGACGTCCTGCGATATCTACTTCTACCAGTGCGCGCTCGCCGTCGGCCCCGACCGGATCGCGGATACGGCACGCAAATTCGGCCTGGGCGAGGTTCACGATATCGGCCTGCCGCCGCACGAACAGCGGCCTGGGCTCATCCCCGATACCGCATACAAGCGGCGCACCTTCCCCAAGGATCCCGTCTGGCATCCTGGCGAGACCCCCAGTATGGGCATTGGCCAGGGGTATGTGAACGTCAACGCTCTCCAGCTTTGCGTGATGGCCTCGCGCCTGGCCAACGGGTCCAAGGCCTTGCAGCCACGCCTGATCCACTCCATCGGCGGTGTCGTCCAACCCTCCGGCGCTCAAGCGTCGGACCTGCCCTTCGAGAAGGAGCATATCGACTTCGTGCGCGCGGCCATGGCCTCGGTGGTCCAGAGCGGCACCGCGGCCGGCACGGCCCAGCTCGGCCTGGGCGACGTCAAGATGGCCGGTAAGACCGGCACCGCCCAGGCGCACAACTATGCCGGCGGCAGCCACGGCGCCCACGGTGCTCAGGGCGCGTGGTCCCAGCGCGACCACGCGTGGTTCATCGCCTTCGCGCCCTATGACGCGCCACGCTACGCCATGAGCGTTCTGGTCGAGCATGGCGGCTTCGGAGCCGCCGCCGCCGCGCCGCGCGCCCGCGAGATCATGCGAGTCGCGCTTCTGAAGGACCCGGAAATCCGCGCCCGCATCGAACAGCCGATGCCCATACCCGACATGCCGCAAACCGCTCCGGACCAACGCGCCGAGGGCGCCGAGCCACCGCCCCCCACCGACGCGGCGGGCAACCCGGTATGACCTCCAGCGCCCTGACCCGCCCCGGCGAACGCGACCGGTTGGTCGTCAAGTTCGGCCAGATCGACTGGACCTTGACCTTCATGCTGTGCCTGCTCGCCGCGTCGGGCGGGCTGATGCTCTATTCGATCGCCGGCGGCGCCTGGAAGCCGTGGGCCGCGCCGCAGATGGAACGCTTCGGCCTCTGCCTGCTGCTGATGCTGGTCCTGTCGCTGGTCGATCTTCGGGTTTGGTTCGCCGTGGCCTATCCGGTCTACGGCGTCGGGCTGCTGCTGTTGGTGGGGGTGATGGTCCACGGCCACGCCTCGCTAGGCGCGGCCCGCTGGCTGCAACTGGGGCCGCTGCAGATCCAGCCTTCGGAGATCATGAAGATTGGCCTGGTTCTGGCCCTGGCCCGGTTTTACCACAGCATCTCGGCTGACAGCGCACGGCTCTCTTGGCGGCTGTTGATTCCGGTCAGCCTGATCGGCCTGCCGGTGCTGTTGGTGGCCAAGCAGCCCGATCTCGGCACCGCCATCCTGCTGGCCGCGACCGGCGCGGCGGTGATGATGCTGGCGGGGCTCAGCCTGCGCCTGATCGCCGTCGGTCTGGTCGGGGCGCTGGCCGCGGCGCCGGCCTTCGTCCTGTTCGTCATGAAGGGCTATCAGCGCGATCGCATCTTGACGTTCCTGCACCCGGAGAACGATCCCTCCGGCTCCGGGTATCACATCCTGCAGGCCAAGATCGCCTTGGGTTCGGGGGGTATATTGGGCAAGGGTTTCGGTCTGGGCTCGCAAAGCCAGCTCAACTTCCTGCCCGAGAAACAGACCGATTTCATCTTCGCAACCCTGGCCGAGGAGTTCGGCCTGGTGGGCTGCGTCTCCATGCTGCTGCTCTACGCCGCCACCATCGTCATCGCCCTGCGGATCGCCAGCCTGTCGCACAGCCATTTCGGCCGGCTGAGCGCCGCCGGCGTCACGGCGACCTTCGCCTTCTACGTGATGATCAACGGCGCGATGGTGATGGGTCTGGCGCCAGTGGTCGGCGTGCCAATGCCGCTGCTGTCCTATGGCGGCACCGTGATGCTGACGGTGATGATCGGCTTCGGCCTGATCCAGTCGGTGCGCGTGCACCGCTATTCGGAAGTCACCAGCGGCGAGGGGACGCTGCTTTAGGGAGCTCTCGCACTCGTCATCCCGGCTCTCCGCTTCGCTGCGGCCGGGATGACGGCCGCTGAAACACCCTAAAGATTGAACGCCTGATCCGTCGCCCGCACCAACCCGTCAATAATCCCCGGCTCGGTCGAGGCGTGGCCGGCGTCCCAGATGATCTCGAAATTGGCCTTGGGCCAGGCCGCCTTCAGTTTCCAGGCGGATTCCAGCGGCGTGACCACGTCGAACCGGCCCTGCACGATCCAGCCGGGTATCTTCTGTATCGCTTTGATATTGTTTAGAATCCAGCCGTCTTCTTGGAAAAAGCCGCGATTGGCGAAATAGTGGCACTCGATCCGGGCGAAGGCGACGGCGAAGTCGACCTCGTTAAACTTGGACGGCCGCGCCTCGGGACCGCGGATCGAGATGGTGTCGCCCTCCCATTGGCTCCAGGCGGCGGCGGCGCGCGCTTGCACGCGGCGGTCGGCATGGGTCAGCCGGCGGTGATAGGCCCCCATCAGATCGTCTCGCTCCTCGGGCGGGATCGGTTCGACGAACCGCGCCCATGCGTCGGGGAACATGATCGAGGCGCCGTCCTGGTAGAACCAATGCAACTCCCGCTCGGTCAGCAGGAAGACGCCCCGCAGCACCAGCGACTCCACCCGCTCGGGATGGGTGATGGCGTAGGCCAGGGCCAGGGTCGAGCCCCAGGAGCCGCCGAACACGCACCATTTCTCGACGCCCATATGCACACGCAGGCGCTCGATGTCCTCGATCAGCGCCCAGGTGGTGTTGTCTTCCAGCGAGGCGTTGGGCCGCGACTTGCCACAGCCGCGCTGGTCGAACAGCATCATCCGCCAGCGGCTGGGATCGAAGAACCGGCGCATGGTCGGATTGATCGCGCCGCCGGGACCGCCATGCAGCACCACGGCCGGCTTGCCGGCCGGATTGCCGCATTCCTCGTAATAGACCTCGTGCGCGCCGCCGGCGGGCAGCCAGCCGAATGCGAACGGCTCGTTGTCCGGATAAAGCCCGCGCCGTGACGGGTGGGCGACGGCAGGGGTGGTAGGCGCGGTCGTGCGTTCCATGCCTATCCTTCTACTTCGGAAAGCGCCGGTCCATCCAGTCCAGGATGACGGCGTTGACCGCCTCGGGCTTTTCCTGCTGCGTCCAGTGGCCGGAATCCTTGATCAGAGTCTTTTCCAGGTCAGTCACATAGGCCTCCATGCCGTCGGCGGCGGAAGGCGGCAGGACCGCGTCGTTCTCGGCCATGACCATCAGGGAGGGGACGGTGACCTTCTCCACGATGTTCGCCGAGCGTTCCCAGTTGCGGGTGAAGTTGCGATACCAGTTGATCCCGCCAGTGAATCCGGTGCGCTCGAAGGTCTCGACGAAGGCGGCGAATTCATCATCGCTCAAGAACCGCTCGCGCGGATCGAAGGTCGGATCGTACGCCTTGAGAATATTGATCAGGGCGAAGGCGGATGGATCACCGGGCTTGCGTTCGGTGGCGAGGCCAGCGGAAGGCGGCGTCTCGCCCGCGATCGGGCGGCGCAGGAAGAAGTTCATCGCCTTGGCCACATCGCCGTTCAGCACCGCGTCGGCCTCGCCGGGCTTTTGGAAGTGCACGATGTACATCTCATCGCCCATCCGATGCCGCATGATGGCGATCGGGTCCGCCGGCGCGCGGGCCATGAAAGGCGTGTTCAGCCCGATCACGCCGGCGGTCCGATCGGGGTGGCGCAGCGGCATCTGCCAGACCACGATGCCGCCCCAGTCGTGGCCGCAGAACACGGCCTTCTCCACGCCCAGATGATCCAGCAATCCGACCATGTCGGCGGTCAGGTTCTCGATGTCGTAGGCCTCGACCGGACCGGGCCGTTCGGTCAGGCCGTAGCCGCGCTGATCGGGTGCGATCGCCCAGCGTCCGGCGGCCTCGAACGCGCGCAGCTGGTGGCGCCAGGAAAAGGCCAGCTCGGGGAAGCCGTGGCAGAAGATGACCGGCACGCCCTCGCGCGGCCCGACCTCGTAATAGGCCATCCGAATGCCGTTGGTCTGGGCGTACTGAACCGGCGGCATTTGGCGGGCGAGGACATCGGACATGGGCGGTTCTGCTCGATTGAATTTGGTCGGGTGGCACCGTGACGGCTCCCTTGGGCTCAGGCAAGGCCGCGTGAAGGGTTTTGCTGGCGCGCAAACCGGCTAAGAAGGCCGCTCGCGCCGTCAGGAGGCCTTGTGTCCGTTCCCGCTCAACCCGACCCGCCACCTGCCGCCCATGTTCCGGCAAAGGTGTCGGTCGGCCTGGTGCTCATGCTGGGGGCGCTGACCGCGATCGGGCCGCTGTCGATCGACATGTATCTGCCCAGCGTGCCGATGATCGCGCGGTCGTTCGGCGGCCCGCCTGGCTCCGCGCAGATCACTCTGGCGGCGTTCCTGGCCGGCATGGCGGCTGGCCAGTTCTTCTACGGCCCGGCCTCGGACCGTTGGGGCCGGCGCGGACCGATCCTGTTCGGCGCGGTCCTCTATATCGCGGCGTCGGCGGCGTGCGCCTTCGCGCCCTCGATCGGCGCATTGACCCTGGCGCGATTTGTCCAGGCGTTGGGCGGCTGCGCGGGCCAGGTCGTCGGCCGCGCCGTGGTGCGCGACCGGTTCGAGCATCGCGACGCCGCGCGCGTGCTGTCGCTGCTGATGCTGGTGATGGGCGTGGCGCCGATCGTCGCGCCTCTGATCGGCGGCGCGATGCTGAGCGTGGTCAGCTGGCGGGCCATTTTCGGGGTGCTGGCGGCGTTCGGCGCCCTGATCGGCCTGGCCGCCCTGTTTCGGCTCAAGGAGTCCCGGTCGGCGGCGACCGCGGCCCAGGCTCTCGGCGAACACCCGATCCGCGGCTATCTGGCGCTCCTGGCGCAGCCGCGGCTGGTCGGTTTCGTTCTGGCCGGCGCCCTGAACAGCGCGGCGGTGTTCAGCTATATCTCCGCCTCGCCAGGCCTGCTGATCGGCGCCTATCACGTGCCGCCCAGCCAGTTCGGATGGGTGTTCGGGCTGAACGCCGGCTCGATGATCGCCATGAGTCAGGTCAACGGCCACCTGCTGCGCCGCCATTCGCCTGAACAGCTGGTGGCTTGGGCGCGGCCGGTGTCGCTGGTTTTCGCCCTGGCTTTGGCGGGTGACGCCCTGACCGGCTTCGGCGGCATGTGGGGCGTGCTGGTCCCGCTGTTCTTCATCATGGGTTCGTTCGGCTTTGTCGGACCCAACACCATGGCCGGCGGGCTGAACGTCGATCCGCGCCGGGCCGGTTCGATCTCGGCCCTGATGGGCGGCGCCCAGTTCGGGTGCGGCGCGCTGGCGTCCGGACTGATCGCGGCCTTCCACGACAACGGTCCAAGGCCCATGGCGATCGTCATCTTCGGGTGCCTCGTCGCCTCATCGCTGGCGCTCTACACCCTCGCCCTGCCGCGAGGCTCGATCAAAGGCTAGAAGCGTTGCGTCCACCGGCGAGAATGGCCCAGGCCAGCGTCGCCCAGCCGGCCAGCAGGAACAGGCCGCCCACCGGCGTGGCCAGGACCATCCAGCGCTGGCTCGTCAGCGCCATCAGGTAGAGCGACCCGGAAAACATCGCCGCGCCGATCAGGAACAGCCAGGCCGCGGCGCCCGCCGCGCTCGCGCCGGCTCGCCAGACCGTGAAACAGGCGAACACCGCCAGGGCGTGGACCAGTTGATACTCCGCGCCGGTGCGCAGCCAGTCCTTGGCCTTGAGGTCGCTCACCCCGTGGGCGCCAAAGGCTCCGGCCGCGACGGCGATCAGTCCATTCAACGCCGCCAGGGTCAGCCAGAGACGGGTTTGCGCAGTCATAATTAGGTTCTCCGATTTGGGCGTCGTGGGCTTGGCGCCCCGACTCTGCTAGGCCCGCGCCATGCCCGTCGCGATCGGCCTTGGCCTGTTCTACGCCGCCCTGTTCGTGGGTTCGGGCGCCAGCCTGCCGTTCATGCCGCTTTGGTTCAAGGCGCAAGGCCTGAGCGGCGCCCAAATCGGGGTGATCCTGGCGGCTCCGTCCTTCGCGCGGACCGTCGCCGCGCCGGCGCTGGCTCTTTGGTCGGACGGTTTTCGGCTGCGGCGCACGCCGATGGTCTGGATGGGGGCCGGGGCCACGCTGGCTTTCGCGGCCGTCGGCCTGTTGCACGGGTTCTGGGGCTGGCTGATCGCCTGGCTGACCGGCTCGATCCTGCTGGGCATGCTGTCGCCTCTGGCCGATGTGATCGCGCTACGCCGCTCGCGCCGGGACGGCTTCGCCTACGGCCTGCCCAGGGGCGTCGGCTCGGCGGGCTACGTGTTCGGCAATGTCGTCATGGGCGCGGTGATGCTGCGCGCGCCGGTGGTCTCGGTGCTGATCTGGACCATCGCCGCCGCTGCTCTGGCCAGCCTCGCCGCGCGACTGGTGCTGCCGTCCGAGCCTGTGCATGAAGTCGCGGACATTCCCGCGCGCACCGATCTGGCCGAGGGTCTGCACGGGCTGTTGCGCGATCCCACCTTCATGCTGGCCATCGGATCGATCGGGCTGATCCAGGCCTCGCACGGCTTCTACTACGGTTTCTCTACCTTGCTTTGGCGCAGGCAGGGCGTGCCGGAGAACTTGATTGGCATGCTGTGGGGCTTCGGCGTCGGCATGGAGGTTCTGTTCATGTGGTTCTTGGAGCCCTGGCGCCGCCGGGTCGGTCCGGCGCGGCTGCTGATCGTGGGAGGCGGCGCGGCGGTGATTCGCTGGACGGCGCTGGCCCTGTCGCCCGCGCCCATGCTGCTGTTCGCCATCCAGGCGCTCCACGCCCTGACCTACGCCGCGACCTTCTTCGCCTCGCTGCGGCTGATCGAGCAGCTCAGCCCGCCGCAAAGCGCGTCGGCGGCGCAGACCCTGAACTCGGTTTTCTCCGGCGGCCTGATGATGGGCCTGGTCACCCTGGCCTCGGGGCCGATGTTCGACGCCTGGGGGTTCAAAGGCTACTATGCGATGACCGCTCTCGCGGGGCTCGGACTGGCTGGAGCCTTGGCCTTGGCGAGCAAGTTGAGGACGCGCTAGCGGGCCGGGCAGGGTGGTCCGCGCACCCCGAACTCAGCCCCCCTCGTTGATCGCCGCATCGAACAGCAGGTAGGCTCTGCCCTGGTCGGAGCCAAGCAGGGCGACCACGACGAAGCCCTGGCCCTCGCCCCGGGTCTCGGCGACCATGCTCTCATAGCGGCGGACATAACGCGCGGCCTGGGCGCGAAAGCCGCGGTCCGACATCATTCGCCGCGCCAGACGCCGCACCGCCGCCGGGGCCAGCCGGCGGACGATCTCGCGCCCCGCGGCGGGCTCGCCCGCCTGAATGGCGGCGGCGATCTGGTCGATCCGTATGCGGGGCAGCAGAGCGCCGGCGTCTATGCCCATGGTTGCGACCTCGCCGAGCAGGGCGTCGGCCAGCGACTTGTCGTCGCCCAGGTCCTCGCCCGCGCCCTCGTCCATCGACGACAGCAGCTCCTTCCAGGTCCAGCTCTCGTTTCCGCCGACGCCGGACGGCGAGGCAGGGGCGGCTGATGGCGCCTCGCGGCCGCCGGCGGCGTCGAACACCGTCTTGAATTCCTCGTCCGAAGCGGTCGGCGTGAGCTTCAGCCGAGGCCGAAGCCCCGCGGGGACGGGGTTATCCTCCTGTGGCGGCGGCTGAGGCGCGCGGACCTCGGCGGCGGGGGGCGTCGGCGTGGCCGTTGGCGCGGGCGATGGCGCAGGGGTTGGCGCCGGCGCCGGACGAGGCGCTGGGGATCGCGCCGGGCCGCCGGCCGCGCCGGCGACCACGCCCATCAGCCGGACCGCCTCGCTCAGCATGTCGTAGTTGCGACGCACCCGGTCTTGGAACACCGCGTCGATGGCCTGGGTTTCCTCGGCCGAGCGTCGCGTAGACTCCATCAGGTCGGCGATGCTGCGCTCGACGCTCTCGCGCACCGCCTGGGCCTGGGCTTGCGCGGCTTGCGGCAGCGCGGCGGCCCGGGCGTCGATGTCCCCCAGCAGGCGCTCCAGCTCGGTCAGGGTCAGCCGCGCCGCCGCGACGCCTTCGCTGAGGCGCGCGGTCGATCTCGTACCGGCGTCCTCGACCATCTGCGCCGACTGTTCGATCATCGCGCGCGCCTGGCTAAGCCGCGCCTCGAAGGCGGCGTCGGCGCGCTGTCCGGCGGTGAAGGCCGCCTCGCTCAACTGATCGACCTTGTCGCGAACCGCTTGGCCGTGATCCTCGGCCGCGCGCCGCGCCTCCGCCGCCGCCGCCGTCAGGGACTCGATCGCCGCCCGCGTATGGGTTTCCACCGCCTCGCTCTGACGAAGGGCGACCTCGGAGACGGCCTCGACGTCGTCCTTGGCTACGCGCCGGGCCTCGGCCGCCGCCGCCGCCAGGGCTTCGATGCCTTCCCGGGTCTGGCTTTCCAGCGCCTCGCGCTGCCGCGTCAGGATTTCGGAGACCGCCTGGCCGTCGTCCTCGGCCATGCGCCGGGCTTCCGCCGCCACCGCCGATAGAGCGTCGATCGCCTCGCGGGCCTGGCCCTCCAGCGCCTCGCGCTGGCGAAGCACGATCTCGGAAACGGCTTGGCCGTCGGTCTCCGCCGTGCGCCGGGCTTCCGCCGCCGCTACCGACAGCGCCTCGATCGCTTCGCGGGTCTGGTTTTCCAGAGCCTCGCGCTGGCGCAGCGCGATCTCCGAAACCGCGCCCAGCGACTGGGCCGCGGCGACGCCGAACAGTTCGCGCTCCTCGGTCGCGTTCTCGGTCATGGCGCGCAACTGCTCGGCAGCCTGGGTGATCAGCTGGCGCAGCGCTTCGCCGGTCAGCGAGGCGGTCTCATTCAGCTCGCTCGCCCCGCCCCGGGCATGGGCCATAATCTCGACCAGCTGGGCCTTTTGCGACTCCGCCTCGGTGGAGAAGGCCTCGTGGTCGGCGCGCATGCCGTGGGCGGTGGCGACTAGCGCCGCGCGCTGCTCGGTCAGGCCTTCCTCCAGAACCCGCACTTGATCGCCGACCCCCAGGCTGGCGGTTTCCAGCCGCGCGACCTGGCGCGACAGATCCTCTCCGGCGACCCGCGCGGTGTCGCTGGCCTCGCCGGCGGCGGCGGCCAGATCGGCGGCGCGGGCCGCCAGCGACGCCTCGGCTTCGCGGATCTGCGTCTCGGCCAGATCCGAGGCCTCGGCGACCATGCGCGCGTGCTGGCCGATCGCATCGGTCACGCCGGCAGCCTGCGCGCCCAGCTGTTCAGCCAGCTGATGCATCTGCTCGCGCTCGGCGCCGAGCGCGTGGGTCAAATCGATCGCGTTGCGGCTCGAACCGGCCGCGGCGGCGGCCAAGCGCTCGCTCTCCTCGGCCAGCAGGTCGCGCAGGGTCAACAGCTCGCCGCGCGCATGCACTGCCGCGGCGGCGGCCTGGTCGATCTCCTGCCGGACATTCTCCACGGCCGAGCCGACGCCCCGCGCGGCCAGCGCCGCCGGCTGGACCAGGTTGTCGGCCAGGGCCTGGGTGCGCCGGGCCTGGGCCGCCAGGCGCGCGCCCTGATGCAGCAGAAACGCGGCGATCCAGACCATGGCCACCGGCCCGAGGGCCATCAGCGCGAACACCGTCAGGGCGAAGGCGTCGCTCTCGAAGGGCGCGACGCCGCGACGATAGCCCAGGGCGAACATGATCGGCGCCAAAGCCCAAAGGCAGGAGACGACAGCAGCGGCGATATAGATCGGCGCAGCCCGCGGCTCGTCCTGGCGGGGCGCGCCCGGCCTGGGATTGAGGTTCAGCGGCGGCAGATCGACGGTATCGCGGCGTTCGCTGATCGAGCGCTCATCGCCGCGGGCCACTACGCCCGCCCCTTCAGGCGCCGCCAGTTCCGGCCGCTGATAGTAGAGGTCCTCCGGCGCATCCGGGGCGTCATTCAGCGCCACCGGCTTATATGTGGGCGTCCCGGAAAGATCTAGCGGCCGGAACTTCGGAGATTTCATGCGCCGTCTGATCCTGGATCCCTTGGGATGGGCGGTCGCGGCGTCCGCCTTCATTCCCGTTTAAGCCGAAAACTACCGGGGAAAGGGTTCCGCGCAAAGCCGGTTTCGCATTGACCAATCGGCGCAGGCGCGCGGCAGGGGTGATGATTTCAAGGTGGTCAAGTGCGGGAGTTGACGATTCTATATTTCCAGAATACTAGAAGCATGGAATGAACTTCCCTGGAGGTCGCTATGAAGCGCATGCATCTGCACCTGAGCGTCGACGACCTCGGTCAATCCGTCGGCTTCTATGAAACCCTGTTCGGCGCCGCGCCGTCGGTCCACAAGGACGACTACGCCAAATGGATGCTCGAGGATCCGCGCGTGAATTTCGTGATCTCGACGCGCGGCCGCGCCGCCGGCGTTGATCACGTCGGCGTACAGGTTGAAACGGCCGCCGAGCTGGCCGAACTTTCCTCCCGGCTCAGGGCCGCTGGCGAGAGGACCCTGGACCAGACCGCCGCGACCTGCTGTTACGCCATCTCCGACAAGAGCTGGGTGACCGATCCGGCGGGGGTGCGCTGGGAGACTTTCTTCACCACCGGAGAGGCGGCGACCTTCGGCGAAGACGTGATCGCGCCCGCGCCGGAAGCGCCAGCGAGCGCGTGTTGCTGAGCCGTTCCATGGAACCCGCCGCCGCCGTCGAAGCCCTTTCCGCACTCGCTCATCCCGGCCGGCTCGCGGTGTTTCGTCTCTTGGTCAGGGCTGGCGCCGCTGGCCTCTCCGCCGGCGATGTCGCGCGCGGGGTCGGCGCCTTGCCCAATACGCTGTCGGCCAACCTGACGATCCTGGGTCACGCCCAGCTGGTCCAGTCCCGGCGGGAAGGTCGCTCGATCATCTACACGGCCGACTACGAGCGTATGGGCCAGTTGCTCGGGTTTCTGTTGGAGGACTGCTGCAATGGCGCGCCGGAGGTTTGCGGACCGCTGGTCACGATCGCCAATCGCGCCGCGTGCTGCGCCACCGAATCCCAGAACCACGCCATGGAAGACGTCACATGACCGGCGCCGACAAACCCAGGCCGTTCAACGTCCTCTTCCTCTGCACGGGCAATTCGGCGCGTTCGATCCTGGCCGAGAGCATCATGGGCCGCGTCGGGGCCGGCAAGTTCGTGGGCTATTCCGCCGGCTCCACGCCGAAGAGCGAAGTCAATCCCTGTGCGCTTCGGTTGCTGCGCGGCATGGGGTTTCCGACCGAACATCTGCGCTCAAAGCCCTGGGACGAATTCGCCGCGCCAGGAGCGCCGCCGCTCGATTTCGTGATCACGGTCTGCGACAACGCCGCTGGCGAGGCTTGCCCGATCTGGCCCGGCCAGCCGATGACCGCCCACTGGGGCATCCCCGATCCCGCCGCTTTCGAAGGCTCCGAAGCCGAGACGGCTTTGGCCTTCGCCGACGCCTATCGCGTGCTGAACAACCGCATCACCCTGTTCGCCAGCCTGCCAATCGCCGGCCTCAGCCGCCTTTCGCTGCAACGCCGGCTGGACGAGATCGGGCAAGGTCGGGAGGCGTCAAACACGATATGACGCTCGTGTCTCGCACCGTTCTCCAGGATGACCTGAAGGCCTGGACGGCGTTCACGGCGGCCCTTGGGGCGACGGGCTTGCCGGTCGAAGATCTTGGCGAACCCGATCAGACCTTCTTTGTTTTCACCGCTGAGGGCGAACTCGCGGGCTATGGGGGCTATATGAGGGCCGCTGGCGACGTCCTTTTGCGCTCGATGGTCGTCGAGGTCGGGCGGCGCGGGCGAGGCTATGGCGGGGCGATCTTATCGGCGCTGTTGTCGGCTGCTCGCGCCGATGGCGCCTTAAGGGCCTGGCTTTTGACGGCGGGCGCCGCGTCATTTTTCGTTCGCCATGGATTCGTCGCCGTTGAGCGATCGGAGGCGCCCGCCGCGATCGCCATGACGCCCCAGTTTTCTCGAATTTGTCCCGCCAGCGCCGCCTTGCTGCGGCGCGATATCGCGGCCTGATCGACGCCGATGTCCAACCGCGCGACAACCCACCGATTCAAACCACCCGCGCTCGCGGGTGTCGGCTCGTTGGGGGGCCTATGAGCCAGGGCGGGGCGAGCCTGGAGCCGCCGCTTCTGGGCTTCGATCTGGCGCGCCGGCTCGTGGCCGAGACGCTGGGGACCGCGCTGCTGCTGGCCGTGGTGATCGGTTCCGGCGTCATGGGCGAGCGGCTGGCCGGCGGCAATGTCGCTATCGCCCTTTTGGGCAACACGCTGTCGACCGGAGCGGCGCTGGTCGTGCTGATCACGATCTTCGGCCCGATCTCGGGCGCGCATCTTAATCCCGCCGTGACCCTGGCCTTCGCCCTGCGCAGGGAAATCGGCTGGGTTACGGCGCTGGCCTATGTCAGCGTCCAGATCGTCGGCGCCGTAATCGGCGTGTGGGCCGCCCATCTGATGTTCGCCGAGCCCTTGTTCCAAGTATCGGCCAAGCTGCGCGCGGGCCCGCACCAGGCGTTCTCGGAGTTCATCGCGACCTTCGGCCTGCTGGCGACCATCTTCGGAACCGTCCGCTTCCGCCCGGATTTCACGCCGGCGGCGGTGGGACTATATATCACCTCCGCGTACTGGTTCACCGCCTCGACCTCGTTCGCGAACCCAGCGGTGACGCTAGCCCGCAGCCTGTCGAACACTTTCGCCGGCATCGCGCCGGTCTCGGCGCCCGCGTTCATCGCGGCGCAGCTCGCCGGCGCCCTGGCGGCGGTGGGGTTGTTCGGCTGGCTGCTGAACGAGAAATCGCGCGACGCCAGCGCGCATTGAGAGTCGCGAAAGGTCATCTGTATTCAGATGAAACCCACGCCGCCTCCAGCGCTAGGAACGCCACTCCAACCCCTTGCTCCAGCTTATCCGACGCCACTGTCACTAAACTGACAAGGCAGGTGTCTATTCGTCGCCCCAGCTGAACGCGGCCGAACCGGCCGTTTGTCCAAGGAGACGGGGATGCTGAAGACGATCATGGCGGCGGCCGCCTGCGCCGGGTTGGCGCTGGGCGCGGCGAGCGCGACCCAAGCCGCCGACCTTTCCGGCGCGGGAGCGACCTTTCCGGCGCCGGTCTACGCCAAGTGGGCTGAAACCTATAAGGCTCAAACGGGGACGGCCGTGAACTATCAGGCCATCGGTTCGGGCGGCGGCATCAAGCAGATCAAGGCCAAGACCGTCGATTTCGGCGCCTCCGACAAGCCGCTGAACATCGCGGACCTGAACGGCGCCGGTCTGTTCCAATTTCCGACCGTCATCGGCGGCGTGGTGCCGGTGATCAACGTGCCGGGCATCCAGGCCGGCCAGGTCCGCCTGACGGGCGCGCTGCTGGGCGCGATCTATCTGGGCGAAATCAAGAAGTGGAACGATCCGCAGATCGCGGCGATCAACAAGGGCGTCAAGCTGCCCGGCTTGCCGATCACCGTCGTGCACCGGTCCGACGGTTCGGGCACCAGCTTCGTGTTCACCAACTATCTGGCGCTGAAGAACGCCACCTGGAAGACCAAGGTTGGCGCCAGCGACGCGGTGGAATGGCCGGCCGGCATCGGCGGCAAGGGCAATGACGGCGTCGCTGCGGTGGTCAAGCAGACCATCGGGTCGATCGGCTATGTCGAATACGCCTACGCCAAGCAAAACCGCATGGACTACACCAAGCTGCAGGCCGCGGCCGGCGGCTTCGTCGATCCGACGGCGCCGAACTTCGCGGCGGCGGCCGGTCACGGCCAGTGGTCGGCGGCCCAGGGCTTCTACCTGCTGCTGCTGGATCAGCCGGGCGCCAGTTCCTGGCCGATTACGGCGGCGACCTTCATCCTGGTCTATAAGCAGCAAGCCAGCGCCGCCACCGGCGCCTCGGTCCTGAAGTTCTTCGACTGGGCTTATAAGGGCGGCGACGCCGAAGCGGCCCAACTCGACTACGTGCCACTGCCGGCCAACGTCAAAGCCCTGGTCCGCAAGGCTTGGCTTGGGGTCAAGGGTCCGGACGGCAAGCCGGTCTACACCTCGCGCTAGGCGGTGATCGCCTAGAGCGATAAGTGTCAAAACCTGAGACGTGGAGGCTGGGCCCGCCCGGCCTCCACGTTTTGTTCGCAGGATCCCATGACGACCGCAGACGCAGCCCTGATTCAAAGACCGCCGCCCAAGGGCGCTAAGCTCGACCCCGTCTTCAAGTGGATCTGCGCTGTGGCGGCGACGACGCTGCTGGCGTCCTTGACCGGCATCATCATCACTCTCTTGATCGGCGGTTGGCCGGCCTTCGCGACCTTCGGCCTGGGCTTCTTCACCAGTTCGCACTGGAACCCGGTGACCGACGTCTATGGCGCGGAAGGGCCGATCGTCGGGACGCTGATCTCGGCGATGCTGGCGCTGTTCTTCTCCCTGCCGATCGCCTTCGGTGTGGCGGTGTTCCTGGTGGAGTTCTGTCCCGCGTCCCTGCGCCGACCGATCGGAGTGGCGGTGGAGCTTTTGGCCGGCATTCCCTCGATAGTCTATGGCATATGGGGCCTGTTCATCTTCGGGCCCTTCTTCGCTCAATATGTCCAGCTGCCGCTGATGACCGCGGCGCCGGCGGGGTCGATGTGGGAGACCCTGACTCAGGGCGTGCCCAACGGCACGAACATCCTCACCGCCTCGATCATCCTGGCCATGATGATCCTGCCCTATATGGCCGCGGTGCTGAGGGACCTGTTCAACACCGTCCCGGTTCAGCTGCGCGAAAGCGGCTATGGCATGGGTTCGACGACCTTCGAGGTGATCACCTCGATCACCCTGCCTTTCGTGCGCCGCAGCGCCATCGGCGCGGTCATGCTGGGCCTTGGCCGGGCGCTGGGCGAGACCATGGCGGTGACCTTCATCATCGGCAATTCGCACGCCCTGCCCAAGTCGCTGTTCGACAGCGGATCGACCATCGCCTCGACCATCGCCAACGAGTTCAACGAGGCGACCGGGCTGCACGTCGCCGCCCTGATCGCCCTCGGTCTAATCTTGTTCCTGATTACCTTCGCCGTCCTGGCTATCGCGCGCGCCCTTTTGGGCGCGGAAAGCCCGGCGTGAGGCGGCCGATGGCTTCGTTCAAAAGAGCCCGCCGCACCGCCGCCAACGGCGCCTTCGTGGTTTTCAGTTTCGTCACCACGGCGATCGCCCTCGCCGTGCTGGCGGTGATTCTGTGGACCCTGGTGGCCAAAGGCTTCGGCGGCCTCAACCTGCATGTCTTCACCATGTCCACGCCGGCGGCCGGTTCGGAAGGCGGCCTTTTGAACGCCATCGTCGGCTCGGCGATCATGTGCTCGATCGCCATGGTGATCGCCGCCCTGGTTGGAATCTTGGCCGGCACCTGGCTCGCCGAATATGGCCGCGACCACTGGTACGCCGAGACAGTTCGCTTCGTGAACGACATCCTGTTGTCCGCGCCGTCCATACTGGTCGGCCTGTTCGTCTCGCAGACCCTCGTCGTGCCGTTTCACGGCTTTTCGGCCCTGGCCGGGTCGGTGGCCCTGGCGCTGGTGGCCGTGCCCGTCATCACCCGGACCACCGAAGATGTCCTGAAACTGCAGCCGTCGGCCCTGCGCGAAGCGGGCGTCGCTCTCGGCACGCCGCTTTGGACCACGATACGCGAGGTCCTGTGGAAGTCGGCCGGCACCGGCATGCTCACCGGCGGGCTGTTGGCCTTCGCCCGCATCAGCGGCGAGACCGCGCCCCTGTTGTTCACCGCCAACGGCAACCAGTTCTTCAGTCTGTCTCTGACCAAGTCGATGGCCAGCCTGCCCGTGGTCATCTTCAACGATGGGCTCAGCGCCTATGACGACCTGGTCAAGCTCGCCTGGACCGGCTCTCTGATCGTCGCCGCCGCCGTCCTTGGAACTAACATCCTGGCCCGCATCGTCACCCGGGAGCGCAAGCCCAAATGAACGCCGTGACCACCGAAACCTACGAGCAATTCACCACCGAACCGGACGCCGCCGCCGTCAAGATGCGGACCAAGAACCTCGACTTCTTCTACGGCAAGGTCCAGGCGCTGCATTCGGTCAGCCTGCCAATCATCAACAAGGGCGTCACCGCCCTGATCGGCCCGTCCGGCTGCGGCAAGTCGACTCTGTTGCGCACCATGAACCGCATCTACGGCCTCTATCAGGGGCAGCGCGCCGATGGTGAGATCATCCTGGACGGCGAGAACATCCTGGACCGCAAGGTGGACGTCGCGACCCTGCGCTCGCGCGTCGGCATGGTGTTCCAGAAGCCGACCCCCTTCCCGATGTCGATCTATGACAATGTCGCCTTCGGCGTGCGCCTGTATGAGGGCTTGTCGCGCGAGGAGATGGACCAGCGGGTCGAGGAATCCCTGCGCGCGGCGGCCCTGTGGGACGAGGTCAAGGACAAGCTGAAAAATTCCGGGCTGGGCCTTTCCGGCGGCCAGCAGCAGCGGCTGTGCGTGGCCCGCGGCATCGCGGTCAAGCCGGAAGTACTGCTGCTGGACGAGCCCGCTTCGGCCCTCGACCCGCGGTCCACGGCCATGCTGGAACAGACCATCGTGGCGCTGAAGAAGGACTACACGATCGTCATCGTGACCCACAATCTGCAGCAGGCCACGCGGGTCTCGGACAATACCGGTTTCATGTTCCTGGGCCGCCTGATCGAGTTCGGCCCCACCGTCGACCTGTTCGCCTCGCCCCGCGCTGTTCGAACCGGCGACTATATCGGCGGGCGGTTCGGGTAGGAGCGGGGAGGACGGCTATCCCTCGTCCTCGTCCACCCAGTCCATCGTCCGCTGCACGGCCTTCTTCCACTTCGTATAGGCGCGGTCCCGCTTGTCCGAGGCCAGCGCGGGGAACCACTCCGCCGACTTGCGCCAGTTCTTGCGCAGGCTCTCGACGTCCGGCCAGAAGCCGACCGCCAGGCCCGCCGCATAGGCCGCGCCCAGGCAGGTGGTCTCCGCCACAACCGGGCGCACCACGGGGGTTCCCAGCACGTCGGCTTGGAACCCCATCAAAAGGTCATTGGCGGTCATGCCGCCATCGACCTTCAGGCTGGTCAGCCGCACGCCGGAATCGGCGTTCATCGCGTCGACCACCTCGCGGGTCTGCCAGGCGGTGGCCTCCAGCACCGCGCGGGCGATGTGGCCCTTGGTGATGTAGCCGGTCAGTCCCGCGATCACCCCGCGCGCGTCGGACCGCCAATAGGGGGCGAACAGGCCGGAAAAGGCCGGCACGAAATAGCAGCCGCCATTATCCTCGACCGTGCGGGCCAGGGCCTCGATGTCCGACGCCTTGTCGATCAGGCCCAGATTGTCGCGCACCCATTGGACCAGCGCGCCGGAGACCGCGATCGAGCCCTCCAGCGCATAGACCGCGGGCTGACTGCCGATCTGGTAGCCGACGGTGGTCAAGAGGCCATGCACGGAGACCGCCGCCGTCTCGCCGGTATTGACCAGCAGGAAGCTGCCGGTGCCATAGGTGCACTTACCCTCGCCGACGGCGAAACAGGTCTGGCCGAACAGGGCCGCCTGCTGGTCGCCCAGGGCCGAGGCCACGGCGACGCCCGCCAGCACGCCGCTGGCCGTTCCGTAGACCTCCGACGAGGGCCGGATTTCAGGCAACATCGCGCGCGGCACGCCGACCTGCTCCAGCAGGACCGGATCCCAGTCCAGGGTCGCAAGGTTCATCAGCATGGTGCGGCTGGCGTTGGTCACGTCGGTGACGTGCCGGCCGGTCAGCTTCCAGATCAGCCAGGCGTCCATGGTGCCGAACAGCACCTCGCCGGCTTCGGCGCGGGCGCGGACGCCCTCGACATTGTCCAGCAGCCAGCGGATTTTCGGTCCGGAGAAATAGGTGGCCAGCGGCAGACCGCAGCGTTCGCGGAACCGATCCTGGCCGACCTCGCCGCCCAGCTCGCGCACCAGCCGGTCGGTGCGGGTGTCCTGCCAGACGATGGCGTTGTGGACGGGCTTACCGCTCGCCTTGTCCCACAAAACCGTGGTCTCGCGCTGGTTGGTGATGCCGACCGCGGCCAGATCGGCGGGTCCGATCTTTAGCTTGGCCAGGGCGCCCGCGACCACCTCCTCGACATTGGCCCAGATCTCCTCGGCGTCGTGCTCGACCCAGCCCGGGCGCGGGAAGATCTGGCGATGCTCCTTCTGGACGACAGCGGCGATCGCGCCGTCATGGTCGAAGATGATGCAGCGCGACGAGGTCGTGCCCTGGTCGATGGCGGCGACGTAGGATGCGGTCACTTGACCTTTCATTGGGGGGCCTTGCGTCGGTGAGGCGCGGACGGCGCTTTCAGTGGGCGATGATAGGTGATCGTTCGCGGCGCAGGCTATAGTCTGGGTCACAAGAAAGCGCCGACCGCATGACCGTCATCACCGCCGATTCCGAGACTGTCACTGAAATCGTGCTGACCGGCGTGCTGACCCGCGCCGATCACGAAACCTATAAGGAGCTGGCCTTCGACGTGCCGCCGGGGGTCGAGCGCCTGACCGTCGCGTTCAGCTATACCGGCCGCGAGCAGCGCGCCACCATCGACCTGGGCCTGTTCGACCCGGAGCGGTTTCGCGGCTGGAGCGGCGGCGACAAGATGGGTTTCACGCTATCTGCGACTGACGCGACGCCGTCCTATCTGCCAGGCCCGATCCGGCCGGGCCGCTGGCTGCTGATGCTGGGCGTGCCCAATATCCGGGAAGGCTGCGAGGCGGCGTACGAGGCGCGGATCCGCTTCGGGCGGGGCGAGGCGACCCAGGTCTCAAGCTTCTCCGACGCGCCGCTGGAAGTGGGGGCGCGCTGGTATCGCGGCGACCTGCATATGCACACCTGCCACAGCGACGGCACTGTCGAGAGCCAGGGCGGGACGCGGGTTCCCGGGCCGGTCTACCGGACGGTGGAGGCGGCCGCGGCCAAGGGCTGCGACTTCATCGCCGTCACCGACCACAACGCGGTCTCCCACCACCATAGCCTTCGGGAGCTGCAACCCTATTTCGACAAACTGCTGCTGATCCCGGGCGTCGAGATCACCACCTTCCAGGGCCATGCGGGCGTGCTGGGCGCGATCGGCTTCGTCGAGTTCCGCCTGACCAGCCCGCACCTGCCTAGCGTTCGCGAGCTGCAAGACGCCGTGGAGCGCCAGCACGGCCTTTTCGCCATCAACCATCCGGCCATGCCGTCGAACGAGCGTTGCATGGGCTGCGGCTGGACCACGCCGGGGACCGACTATGCCCGGGTCGCGGCGGTGGAAGTGGTCAATGGCGGGGCCATGGCCTTCCAGCGCAACGCGGCGGACGGCTCGTTGTCCGGCGTGCCCTTCTGGGAAGCACGGCTGAACGAGGGCCATCGTCCCACCGCCATCGGCGGCAGCGACAACCACAAGCCCGACCTGGATCCCGTCAAGGCGCCGGCGGTCGGCGCGCCGACGACGGTGGTCTGGGCGGAGAATCTGTCCGAGCGGGCGATCTTGGACGCCATTCGCGCGGGGCGGGTCTTCGTCGATGTCGAGGGGACCCGCGACGGGATGCTGGAGCTGACGGCGAGGTGTGGCGGCGAGCAGGCGGTGATGGGCGCGGTGTTGGCCGTTCCAAAAGGGACCGAGGCGTGGTTCAGCGTTCGGGTTCAGGCGCTCTCCGGCGCACGTCTGGACGTGATCATGGACGGCGCCCACGGGGTCGCGCTGGGCGATGCGGTGATCGACGGTGACGACGTGACCCTGGAGTTCTCGCTGCCCGGCGACGGGGCCCGGCATTGGATAAGGGCCGATGTCCGCTCCGGCGACGGCGCCAGGACGCTGATGATCGGCAATCCGATCTATCTGAACGGGTGAGGGGAACCAAATTCGTTCGTCATCCCGGCCGCAGCGCAGCGGAGAGCCGGGACCCAGGGGCCGGTGCATTGGCCCCTGGGTCCCGGATCGGCCTTGCAGGCCGTCCGGGATGACGTCCGATGGTTCTACATCCCCATCACCGGCGACGCTCCCCGCCGATAACGCGCCAGCCCCAGCCGGAACACGCTCAACGCCAGCGCGACATAGACCGCGACCGCTGCGGCCAGCACCGCCAACGTCTCGACGCTCGGCGCGCGCAGCATCCGAACGGGCGTCAGCACCACGAACCCCGCCGGCAGCAGGCTGAAGATGATCCAGCGGCTGGGGCCGGAGAAGATCGAACCCGGATAGCTGGAGACCATGACCAGAAAATCGGCCAGGTCGCGGGCCAGGCTGCGCGCGCCGCGCACCCAGAAGGCGAGACTTCCGAACATCACCGTCGCGGCGAGATAGATGGTCAGGCCGACGCCGATCATCAGCGCCAGCAGCGGCGCCTGCGACCAGCGCAGACCCGCAAAGCCCGTCAACACGATCAGGCCCGTGACGAAATCGCCCCAGGCGCTGGCCATGCTGTCGCGCGACAGCAACCGGCCCAGCACTGATTTTGGCTGGGTCAGCAAGGCGTCGACCTCGCCGCTCAGTATGGTCGCGGCCATGTCCCGATAGCCGCCGAAGGCGACTCCCGCCACGCCGAAAATGGTCATCATAAGTCCCAGCAGCACGGCGACATCGCTCCCGCCCCAGCCGCCGATGCGGTGGAAACCCTTGAAGAACAGGAACCACATCAGCAGGAAAAAGCCGTTGTTGAGGGTCATGCCGCCCATCTGCAGGGCGAAGTTGGTTCGATCGGCCAGCGAGGTTCGCATCGCCGCCGCGGCTTGGTGCAGGTAGTTGACGATTAAACGATCCATGACCTCACACCCCTTGCCGCAAGATTTTGCGCAGGCCCGCGCGCCAGACCAGCGCCGCGAGCCCAGACAGCAGGCCGATCCAGATCAGCTGTAATCCGAGCGCGCGCCAGAACAGCGACGCGGACGGGTGCAGCGCCTGGACGCCCGGCCAATAGAGTGCCGCCGCGAAGGGGCTGGCCTCGCTAACCTGGGCCATCCAGCGGGGATAGAAGCTGACTGGCGCGAAAAGGCCGCCCAGCAGGAACAACATCTTCTGGACGATCAGATAGACCGGCATGGTCCGCCGGATCCAGAAGGCGCAGAGGCCGGTCACCGCATAGAGCAGCACGACGATCACGCCGCCGACCAGGCCCAGGACCACGATGTAGACCCAGGCCGCCGGGGCGGGAACCGTACGGCCAGAAACCAGCAGCAGGGCCATCGCGGCCGCCGCGATCACGCTGGTGCGCGCCGCCAGCCCGCCCACTGTCTCGGCGATTTTCTGCGCCAGGTACAGTTTGGGCCGCAGCAGGTGGACCTCCAGCGCGCCAGAGCGGATATCGTCCTCCAACCGCAGATGGATCGCGGGCGTCGACATCATGATCCACTCGGTCACGCCGACATAGATGACCAGGCCGCCGGCGGGCAGGACCAGGGCGTGGGGGACCCGCTCGGCGGCGACCTTGTCCCACAGCGCCGCCAATATGCTCATCGCCACGACATAGAAGCCGCCCCGGCCCAGCAGCACAGGCCAGCCGGCCAGCGTCCCAGCCGCGCCCATCCGGGCCGCCGCGATCAGGCCGTGGGCGGAGTTCAGCGACGGCGCGGCGGCAGGGCGCCTACTGATGGGTGCTGGCATAGATTTCACGGACCACCTCCTCCATGGGGGGATCTTCGATGGTGATGTCCTCGATGCCGCCGTCCTTCAGGGCCGCGGCGATCACCTGCTCGACGCGGACCAGGCGGGTGTCGACCTCCAGGATCGTGGTGTGCGGCGCGCTCGGCCGCACCTGAATGCCCGGCAGGTCGATGACGATCCGCGCCGCCGCCGACTGCAGCGTCACCAGCTTGCGGCCCAGGAACTGCCGGCGCAGTTGATCCGTCGGCTGATCGACCACGATCCGGCCTGCGTTGATCACGATCACCCGGTCGCAGACCAGCTCGATGTCGCGCGTGTCATGGCTGGTCAGCACCACGGTCTGACCCTCGTTCGCGGCCTGCTCGGTGATGAAGTCGCGGATCGCGGCCTTGGCGGTGATGTCGAGGCCAATGGTCGGCTCGTCCAGGAACAGCAGCGACGGCGCATGCAACAGGCTGGCGATGATCTCGCAGCGCATCCGCTGGCCCAGCGACATCCGCTGCACCGGCTGACCCAAAAGGTCGCCGACCTCGAACCGCTCGACCAGACTGTCCAGCCGCCGGGCGAAGGGCGCCGCGTCCTGATCGTAGATCCGCCGCAGCAGGGCGAAGCTGTCGCGCGCCGGCAGCTCGCCCCACAGCTGCGAGCGTTGGCCGAACACCACGCCGATCCGATAGGCCAGCATCTTGCGCTGCAGCCAGGGGACCAGGCCGAACACCCGCGCCGCGCCGGCGCTGGGCTCCAATATGCCAGACAGGATCTTCAGCGTGGTCGACTTGCCCGCGCCGTTGGGTCCGATGATCGCCACGCGTTCGCCGGCGGCGATCTCGAAGCTGATCCCGTCCACGGCGGCGATCGTCTGATGTTCCGGAGCGACCGCGCCGCGCAGGGCGCCAATCAGGCCGCGGCCGCGCTTAGCGTAGCGGTATGATTTGCGAAGATCCTGAACTGTGATGACGGCTGACATGGGAGGGGTCGATCGATGAGGGGATGAAGGTTCGGGCGGGGAAGGCGTCTAGGCGCGCGCACGGGGCTGCCGCCGGCATAAGCGGCGAGCCCGTAATCACAGCCATCGATGCGCACCGTCCGGTCATCGACCTGATCGATCCTTAAGTCAGCCGAACATCGCGCCAGGGTGGCGCGGATTCGGGTAACGCGGGTCTGTATAGGAGGCGGCAAACCGGCGCAATGAAAACCAGTGTTTTCCACGGGAGAGGGACGCGCCTGGGACCGGTGCAATTTATGATCGGCATTATCATGACCGATCCGTCATGATGTAGTGACGTTCGTTGTCATGACGCTGCGAGACCGACTCCGATGAATCTGCAGATTCGCAATCCCCGCGCCCACGAACTCGCGAAGCGGCTCGCCCGGCGGCGCGGCGTATCCATCACTGACGCCGTCATCGCGGCCTTGGAGGCGGATTTGACCGCGGTCGCCGAGCCTAGGCCTCTAAACCAAAGGGTGGCCGACATCGCCGCGGAACTCCGGGCGATGGCGAAGCCCGGCGGCCAAGACATGACCAAGGCGGACATCGACGCGATGTGGGGCCAACCCTAGGTGTTCATCGATACGTCGGCCGTGGTGGCGATTCTGGCCGAGGAGCCCGATACGGCCGAATTGCTGGATCGCATGGCCGGCGCGCCGGCGCGTTTAACCTCGGCGCTGGTGATCCCGGAGGCCGTCATGCGGCTTTCGACCAAACTAGCGATCGATTCGCTCATGATCGAGCCCCTCGTGGAGCGGTTCATGCGCGAGGCTGGCATAGACTTGGCCCCGATGGACGCCAACGCGGCCCGCTTCGCCGTCAAGGCGTTCGCGGACTGCGGCAAGGGGCGAGGCCACCCGGCCCAACTCAACCTCGCCGATTGCCTGTCCTATGGCTGCGCCAAGGCCCAGGGCGTCCCGCTGCTCTACAAGGGCGACGACTTCGCCCGGACCGATCTGGCGTGATGACGGACGGTTGCGTTCGAGCGTAAGGCAATTGGTACGATGTCACCGAATCCCAATGAGCGACGCACGGAACACCTCGCCCGCGAAGCGGGAGAGGGAGGGGCCCGGCCGCCAACGCCTTGGCGAGGCGGTTGGGAGGGTGAGGGTGGTTCCGAGTTAAACTGGAAAGCGCCCTCATCCTCCATCTCGCTACGCTCGGGGCCCCTCCTTCTCCCACCTTCGTGGGAGAAGGGCTGGAGCGACGTCCGGCGCTGTCGCGGAGAAAGGTTTCACCACCAAATCCACCAAGGACACCAAGTTCTTGGTCCTGGACGAGCCCTGGCGTTCCGGCGCGGAGCGCAAGCCTTTTTCTTGGCGTCCTTGGTGGTCAAATGGGCGCTTACACGAGGTCGCGCGCTCAGTGGTGTTCCACGCCCGCGAAATCCGAAAACCCGCCGCGCCGTACATTTCGCGCCGCCCGCACCACCTCCGGCGCGCACAGCCCCGCCAACTCCTCCGCATACCGATACCCCGGCGCGGCGTCCTCGAAGTCGTCGCTCGTCGCCGGGTGCAGGTAGATCTCGCTGACCCCCTCGGGCAGGTTTTTTAGCAAGCCCAACAGGCGCCCCTCCGTCATCGCGCCGGACCAGCGAAGGCCGAAGACCTGGGTCGGAGTGAACAGGCCAGCCGCCGCGAAGCGTTTGCCCACCAGGCCTGCCCACGGGCCGGTGACGATCGCCGGGCCCAGCTTCGCGCCTGGCTCGGCGGCGATCAGCGGACCGCGCGGTTCGCTGGGCACGCGGGCGGCTTTCAGGCCGAATCTCCGGCCGACCTCAATGATCGCGCCGGCTATGGTCGGGTGCAGGTGGAAGTGCTTGTGGGCCGTGGCGTGGTCTAGCGCGAGGCCCGTGGCGGCGTAGGCTTCGAACTGCGCCGATACCTCGGCCATAAGTTGCCGGCGGACCTGGGCCTTGAAGAATATGTCGACGCCGGCGCGGGCCATGTCTGTGCGGAATCGGCCGTTGGGGGTGACCAGGTCCGGGACCACGCCGGGCGGCAGCACCGGCCGGCCCTCGACCAGCACCAGGTGCAAGCCGACCCTCAAGTTCGGCAGCCGCCGCGCGCGCTTGACCGCATCGGCGACGGCGCGCCCGGCGACCATCAGGCTGGCGCAGGTCAAAACGCCCTTGGTGTGGGCGATCTCGACCGCCTCGTTGACCGGTTCCGCCAGACCGAAGTCGTCGGCGGTGACAATAAGGCCTTTGGGCAGGCCTTGGCTCAAGCCGCCGCCCCGCGACGCTCCTTCAGGAACTCGCGGAACTCGACGCCTTCGCGCAGCCGCCGCTTCATCATGTCCGGGCTGCGGATCATCTCGCCGACGATCGAGCCGATCTTGGAGGGGCGGAAATAGAAGCGCTTGTAGAAGGTCTCCACCGACTCGAAGATCTCGGTGTGGCTGAGGTGCGGGTAAGATAGCGGCGCGATCTGGATGCCGTCGTCGGTGACCAACTCGGCGTGATCGGCGTCCAGCCAGCCTTCCTGCACCGCCTGATTATATAGGAACGTGCCGGGATAGGGCGCGGCCAGCGACACCTGGATGGTATGCGGATTGATCTCGGTGGCGAACTTGATGGTCTCCTGGATGGTCTCCAGGCTCTCGCCGGGCAGGCCCATGATGAAGGTGCCGTGGATGGTGATGCCCAGTTCGTGGCAGTCCTTGGTGAACTTCTTGGCCACCTCGATCCGCATGCCCTTTTTGATATTGAACAGGATCTGCTGGTTGCCGCTCTCATAGCCGACCAGCAGCAGGCGCAGGCCGCCGTCCTTCAGGACTTTAAGCGTCTCGCGCGGGACATTGGCCTTGGCGTTGCACGACCAGGTCACGCCCAGCTTGCCCAGTTCCTTGGCGATCGCCTCGGCGCGGGGCAGATCGTCGGTGAAGGTGTCGTCGTCGAAGAAGAATTCCTTGCACTGCGGGAAGGCCTTCATGGCCCATTTGATCTCTTCGATCACGTGGCCGACGCTGCGGGTGCGGTAATTGTGGCCGCCGACCGTCTGGGGCCACAGGCAGAAGGTGCAGCGCGATTTGCAGCCCCGTCCCGTGTACATCGAGATGTACGGGTGCTTCAGGTAGCCGATGAAGTAGTTCTCCATCTTCAGGTCGCGCTTGTAGATCGGCGTCACGAACGGCAGCGAATCCATATTTTCCAGCATCGGCCGGTCGGGATTGTGGACGATCACGCCCTGCTTGTTGCGCCAGGTGAGGCCCTTGATGGAGCCCCAGTTGTTGTCGTCGGCCACTTCCTTGACGGTGAAGTCGAATTCGTTGCGGGCCACGAAGTCGATAACCTCGCCCTCGCGCATGGACAGCTCGGCGTCGACGGCCACCTTGGCGCCGATCATGCCGATCTTCAGCGAGGGGTTCTCGGCCTTCATCGCCTCGGCGGTCTTGACGTCCGAGGCGAAGGACGGGGTCGAGGTGTGCAGGATCAAGAGGTCGTGGTCCTTGGCCATTGGCAGCACGTCGGCCAGGGTCTGGCGATGCGGCGGCGCGTCGACCAGCTTGGAGTTCTCGACCAGGGCGGCGGGCTGGGCCAGCCAGGTCGGATACCAGAAGGACTTGATCTCCCGCTTGGCCTGGTAGCGTGAGCCGGCGCCGCCGTCGAAACCGTCGAACGAAGGGGCCTGCATGAACAGAGTGCGGAGCATATCAGAAGTCCTCGACTGGGTAGATCGTGCCGCTTTTGTGGATCTTGAAGCGGCGTCCGCGCCAGGTCACCGAATTGGTGAAGCAGGCGCCGACGAACACGATGAAGGATAGCATATCTCGAACGGGTACGAGCCACAGGGCCCCGGCCTGGCAGCCGGTTCTTTGATCAACGCGCCATGCGAGCAACACTCGCGCGCAGAGCGACGCCAACAGGAACCACAGCGGCAAGGCCTGGAACGGCATCAAAAGGCAGGCGATTGCGGCGAAAGGAAGGGCGTAGGCGATGCCGCTGCCGACGAAGCCGGCCGGCTCGATCACCCGGATGGTCCGCGCCCAGCGGATCTCGTGGGCGATCAGATCGGCCGCCGTGGGCTCCGAGCCCATGTGGGAGATCGTCCAGCGCGACACCTTGGTCTTGAACCCCTTTTCGCGCACCAGCTGCCCCAGCACGAAATCGTCGGCCAGATGGTCGGCCACCGCGCGGAACCCGCCGATATCGTCCAGCACCGACTTCTTCAGGGCCACCGTCGAGCCGAAGCAGGGCTTGGCCAGCCCCAGCGTCACGCCCATGACCACGTTGGGCAGGAAGTGGTGATTGATCGACATGGCCGCAAGCTTGGACCAGACCCCGCCCACCGGCTGGCCGACATAGAGGCAGGAGATGGCGCCCAGGCCCGGCTGTTCCAGCTCGGCGGCCAGATGTCGCAGGTAATGCGAATCAACCCGGATATCGCTGTCCGACAGCACGATCACGTCGTTGCGCGCGTGGCGTTCCAGATTGATCAGGTTGGAGACCTTGCGGTTGCCGCCGTGCATGTCCGCGTCGATCACCAGGCTGGCGTCGAGCCCGGGATTGGCCGCCAGCAGGGCTTTGACGACCGCGATCGCCGGGTCCGTGGGGTCCTGCACGCCGAAGACGATCTGGATCGGGCCGGGATAGTCCTGGTTCAAAAAACTGCGCAGATTGTCTTCCAGCCCCGGCTCCAATCCATGCAGGGGTTTCAGCATGGCCACCGAGGGAAAGGCCTTCGGATCGCGCGGCGGCGGACCCAGATAGAGTGGCACCACGAAGGCGGCGACCAGCGTGTAGACCAGGGCGCACAGACAAAGCGCCAGGAAAAACAAGCCGATCAGGTCACCGATTTGAGCCAAGAGCGCCATCCCTAACTGTTGCCGGGGCCTTGTGGGTCGAACGCCAATAGCGATCCATGCGGGGCTTCGTCACCCCGGCCGGAAATGTCAAGCTCGGTGGCGATCACGCGTCCTCCCGATTTTCGCCGTCTTTACCATGCGTTCGCCGATTGGTGGCGCCAGGTTTAACCGGAACGACGCTGAAAGCCGAGACGTCGCGTGCGAATGGCGCCAAGCTGTGCTGAACGGATGACGAACGCGCACAATTCGGACACAGACCTATTGCATTGGGGGCCAGCCGTCTAATCTAGAGGCGAACAACCCGTCCTTTATGGTATCTCACGGCGAGATTCCACCGACGCCGGCCTGTGAGGTTTGGCTTCAGTCGTAACCGGAGCAGAGATTTGCGAGTCGTTCTGGCCCAACCGCGAGGCTTTTGCGCTGGCGTCGTTCGCGCCATCGACATCGTCGAGCGCGCCCTCGAAAAGTACGGCAGCCCGGTCTATGTGCGTCATGAGATCGTGCACAACCGCCACGTGGTGGAAAAACTGAAGGGCAAGGGCGCTATCTTCGTCGAGGAGCTGGACGAGGTGCCGCAAGGCGCCCGCACGGTGTTCAGCGCCCATGGCGTGCCCCTGTCGGTGGTCGAGCAGGCCAAGACCCGCGGCCTGCCGGTGCTGGACGCCACCTGCCCGCTGGTCTCCAAGGTGCATATGCAGGGCAAGCGCTACGCCTCGCGCGGTCGCACTCTGATCCTGATCGGCCATGCCGGCCATCCGGAGGTCGAAGGCACCATGGGCCAGGTCGGCGCGCCGGTGCACCTGGTCTCCACCGAGGCGGACGTGGAGAAGCTGGACATCCCCACCGACACCCCGGCCGCCTATGTGACCCAGACCACGCTCAGCGTCGACGACACCAAGGGCGTGATCGCGGCGCTGAAGAAGCGTTTCAGCGACATCACCGGCCCGGACACCTCCGACATCTGCTACGCCACCCAGCATCGCCAATCCGCCGTCCGCGACCTCTGCAAAGTGTCCGACGTCATCCTGGTGGTCGGCGCGGCCAACAGCTCCAACTCCAACCGCCTGCGCGAGATCGGCGTCGAGGAAGGCCTGCCCAGCTATCTGATCGCCGACGGCGACGAACTGGATCCGAAGTGGGTCGAAGGCGTGGCGACCGTCGGCCTGACCGCCGGCGCCTCGGCTCCGGAAGAGCTGATTCAAAGCGTGATCAGCGCTCTTCGTCGGCTAGGCGACGTCGAGGTCAGCACGATGGACGGCATCGTCGAGAATATCGAGTTTCGTCTGCCGGCGGAGCTTCGTACGCCCGCCACTGCAACCGTTTAGTCGTTTTTGAAATAGGAGCGCGGCCTTGGCCATTCCGCTAATGCAGGCGGCCCGGATTGGGGCCTATATCGCCAAGCAGACCGTCACGCGCACCAAGCGCTACCCGCTGGTCCTGATGCTGGAGCCGCTTTTCCGCTGCAATCTGGCCTGCGCCGGCTGCGGCAAGATCGACTATCCAGATTCGATCCTGAACCAGCGCCTGAGCTACGACCAGTGCATGCAGGCGATCGACGAGTGCGGCGCGCCCGTGGTCTCCATCGCCGGCGGCGAGCCGTTGCTGCACCATGACATGCCCAAGATCGTCAAAGGCTTTCTGGCCAAGAAGAAGTTCGTCATCCTCTGCACCAACGCCCTGTTGTTGAAGAAGAAGATCGACCAGTACGAGCCCAGCCCCGCCTTCACCTGGTCCATCCATCTGGACGGCGACAAGGTGATGCACGACAAGTCGGTCTGCCTGGACGGGGTCTATGAGACAGCGGTCGAGGCGATCCGGCTGGCCAAGTCCAAGGGCTTCCAGGTCAGCATCAACTGCACCCTGTTCAATGACGCGAACCCCGAGCGGGTGGCCGATTTCCTCGACGAGATGAAGAAGGTGGGCCTGGACGGCGTCACCATCTCCCCCGGCTACGCCTATGAGCGCGCGCCGGACCAGGAGCATTTCCTGAACCGCGACAAGACCAAGCAGCTGTTTCGCGACATCCTGAAGCGCGGCGACGGCGGCAAGGCCTGGGCCTTCACCCAGTCGACCATGTTCCTGAACTTCCTGGCCGGCAACGAGGCCTATCACTGCACGCCCTGGGGCAACCCGACGCGCACGGTGTTCGGCTGGCAAAAGCCCTGCTACCTGCTGGGCGAAGGCTACGCCAAGACCTTCAAGGAATTGATGGAGGACACCGCCTGGGACGACTACGGCGTCGGCAACTATGAAAAGTGCGCCGATTGCATGGTCCATTCGGGTTTCGAGGCCAGCGCGGTGAAGGACATCGCCGCCCATCCGCTGAAGGCGCTGATGGTCAGCGTTCGCGGCATCCGCACCGAAGGCCCCTTCGCCAAGGACATCTCGCTGGACCACCAGCGCCCGGCCAAGGAGGTGTTCTCAGGTCACGTCGAGCGCATGGTGGCGGAGCTCTCCAAAACCAAGCGCGGGTCCAAGAAGGTGGTGACTGTGGACGAGGGCTGAGAAGCCCTTTTCCGCCTCCATCCCGGTCCGGATCAGCGCCAGAAGTTGGCGCGGGTCGGCGGCCAGCGCCCTCAGAACCGCGCCGATATCCATGCTCCCGTCCGGCCGCATGCCCAGCTGAGCGGCCGGCGGCAGGGCGTGATCCGCGCCATCCGACACGGCGCGCACGACCGCCAGCGGCAGCCCGTGACGCTGGGCGAAGCGGGCGGCGACGTGGGACTCCATGTCCACGGCGACCGCGCCGCTCGAGCCATGCAACGCGACCTTGGCCTCGGCGGTGGTCACCATCACGTCCGAACCGGCGATCGATCCGCTGACGGCGGTGGGCAGGCGGCTGGCGATCGACCGCGTCCACGTGGAATCGGTCTGGAACCGCGCGGGGCCATCCCGCACGCTAGAGGCGACGACCACATCACCGGGTTTTAGGGCTGCGGACAGGGCGCCACAGATTCCAAAGCTCACCACGCCGTGGATGTTCAAGCTGCTCCCCCCTTGGGGGAGCTGTCGCGAAGCGACTGAGGGGGTATCCAGCCTCCGTCGTTGCGACGGCGAGGGCCCCCCCCCCCCGACCCCGCCCCCCCCCCCCACC
>Ga0302314_10002348_pt1 | contig 35164 bp, 33 predicted proteins | sample III_Palsa_N2_3_FD_200533 | JGI IMG/M metagenome (GOLD analysis project Ga0302314, IMG submission 200533) | Peat permafrost microbial communities from Stordalen Mire near Abisko, Sweden - III_Palsa_N2_3 | ecosystem: Environmental > Terrestrial > Soil > Palsa > Peat permafrost | place: Sweden...
GGGCGCGCTGACGCATCTGCAGCGCCTGGAGGCCGAGAGCATCCACATCATGCGGGAAGTCGTCGCCGAGGCCGAGAACCCGGTGATGCTCTATTCGATCGGCAAGGACAGCGCCGTCATGCTGCACTTGGCGCTGAAGGCGTTCTTTCCAGGCAAGCTGCCGTTCCCGCTGCTGCATGTCGACACCACCTGGAAATTCCGCGAGATGATCGCGTTCCGCGACCAGATCGCGGCGCGGTTCGGCGTCGATCTGCGCGTGCACATCAATCCGGACGGGCTGGCCCAGGGCGTCGGCCCCTTCACCCACGGCTCCGAAATCCACACCCACATCATGAAGACTGAGGGGCTGAAGCAGGCGCTCGACGCCGGCCGGTTCGACGCGGCCTTCGGCGGCGCCCGGCGCGACGAGGAGAAAAGCCGCGCCAAGGAGCGCATCTTCAGCTTCCGCTCGACCCAGCATCGCTGGGACCCGAAGCACCAGCGGCCGGAGCTGTGGCGGCTTTACAATACCCGCAAGAACAAGGGCGAGAGCATCCGGGTGTTCCCGCTGTCCAATTGGACCGAGCTCGACATCTGGCTCTACATCCATCTGGAAGGCATCCCGATCGTGCCGCTGTACCTGGCCAAGGAGCGGCCGATGGTCGAGCGCGACGGCACGCTGCTGATGGTCGATGACGAGCGCATGCCGCTCGAGCCCGGCGAGGTGCCGCAGATGCGCCGCGTGCGCTTCCGCACGCTCGGCTGCTACCCGCTGACCGGGGCGATCGAGAGCGAGGCCGACACGCTGCCCAAGATCATCGAGGAAATGCTGGTCGCGACCAGTTCCGAGCGCCAGGGCCGCATGATCGACAAGGATGCCTCGGCTTCGATGGAACAGAAGAAGCAGGAGGGCTATTTCTGATGGCCACCCCGTTCGCGGACTATCTGGACGCGCCCAAGCACAGCAGCCTGCTGCGCTTCATCACCTGCGGCAGCGTCGATGACGGCAAGAGCACGCTGATCGGGCGGCTGCTGTACGAGTCCAAGATGCTGTTCGACGATCAGCTCGCCACGCTGGAAAGCGACAGCAGGAAGGTCGGGACCCAGGGCGGCGAGCTGGATTTCGCGCTGCTGGTCGACGGGTTGTCGGCCGAGCGCGAACAGGGCATCACCATCGACGTCGCCTATCGCTTCTTCGCGACCGACAAGCGCAAATTCATCGTCGCCGACACGCCGGGCCACGAGCAATACACGCGCAACATGGTCACCGGGGCGTCGACCGCCGACCTCGCCGTCATCCTGATCGACGCACGCAAGGGCGTGCTGACCCAGACCCGGCGCCATGCCTATCTGGTGTCGCTGCTGGGCATCCGCCGGGTCGTGCTGGCGATCAACAAGATGGACCTGGTCGATTTCGCGCAAGCGACCTTCAACAGCATTCTGGCCGAATTCACCGGCTTCGCCGAGAAGCTGGGCCTGAGCGACATCGTCGCCATCCCGATGTCGGCACTGCGCGGCGACAATGTGACCGAGCATAGCCCCGCCATGCCCTGGTACCAGGGGCCGGCGCTGATGCCGTACCTGGACGACATGGAACTGCCCGGCACCGCCGAGGGCCAGCCGTTCCGCATGCCGGTGCAATGGGTCAACCGGCCCAACCTGGATTTCCGCGGCTTCAGCGGGTTGATCGCGGCCGGCAGCATCCGCCCCGGCGACCCGATCCGCGTCGTGCCGTCGGGCTGGACCAGCACGGTTGCCCGCATCGTCACCGCCGACGGCGATCTGGCGGAGGCGATCGCGGGTCAGTCGGTCACCCTGACGCTCACCGACGAGATCGACATCAGCCGCGGGGACATGCTGGCCGAGGCGGACAATCCACCGGAATCCGCCGATCAGTTCGAGGTGACGCTGATCTGGATGGCCGAGGAGCCGATGCTGCCCGGCCGGTCCTATCTGCTGAAGCTGGGCACCAAGACCGTCACCGCGACCGTGACCACGGCCAAGTACAAGGTCAACGTCAATACGCTGGAACACCTGGCAGCGAGGTCGCTGGCGCTGAACGAGATCGGCATTTGCAACATCGGGCTGGACCAGCCGATCGCATTCGACGCCTACAAGGACAATCGCGACACCGGCGGCTTCATCCTGATCGACCGCATGACCAACGAGACGGTCGGCGCCGGCCTGCTGCATTTCGGCCTGCGTCGCGCCCAGAACGTGCATTGGCAGCCGGTCGATATCGACAAGGCGGCCCAGGCCAAGCTCAAGGGCCAGAAGCCCTGCGTGCTGTGGTTCACCGGCCTGTCCGGCGCCGGCAAATCGACCATCGCCAATCTGGTCGAGCAGGACCTGTTCGCCCGCGGCCGGCATACGGCGCTGCTCGACGGCGACAACGTCCGCCATGGCCTCAACAAGGACCTGGGCTTTACCGACGGCGACCGGGTCGAGAACATCCGCCGCGTCGCCGAGGTCGGCCGGCTGATGGTCGAGGCCGGGCTGATCGTCATGGTCTCGTTCATCTCGCCGTTCCGCGCCGAGCGGCGCATGGCGCGCGAGTTGCTGCAGCCGGGCGAGTTCATCGAGATCTTCGTCGATACCCCGCTGGCGATTGCCGAACAGCGCGACGTCAAAGGCCTGTACAAGAAGGCCCGGCGCGGCGAGCTGGCGCATTTCACCGGCATCGACAGCCCGTACGAGGCGCCGGAACAGCCCGATATCAGCGTCAACACCTCGGTCATGACCGCGCGCGAAGCGGCCGACGCGATCGTGGCGTATCTGGTCGATCACGCCATTGTCTAGCCCCTTGTCATCAGCGCTGCGGTGCCAATCTGATAGAGGTACAATAGGAGCGTCCCGATGAAAGCGATCTGGAACGGCGCGACCATCGCCGAGAGCGACGATATCGTGAAAGTCGAGGGCAATGCCTATTTCCCGGCCGACGCGCTGAAGCGCGAGCTGGTGACGGACAGCACGCACACCAGCGCCTGCCCGTGGAAGGGCACGGCGAACTATCTCAGCCTGAAGGTCGATGGCCGCACCAACGAGAACGCGGTCTGGTATTATGCCGAACCGAAAGACGCCGCGGCCGAGATCAAGGGGCGCTACGCCTTCTGGAAAGGCGTCGAGATCGTCGCCTGACGGCGGTTTCGAATCTCCAGGCGCATTCCGCGCAACTATGGTTTAAGCTGTCGGCTTCCTAGCATTCTTCCGGCGCACCCGAACGGGATGGCGTCTTCCGTATTTTCCAAAGAAATTAGCCTGACCATGAGCTCGAAAATCCCGCCAGCGGAATGGGACGCCATCGCCGCGCGTCGCGACAAGGGCGAATCCGTCGCCTATATCGCGCGAACCTATGAGACCAGCCCGGCCACGATCTACGGCGTGCTGAAGAAGCTGGCCGAGTCCAAGAGCGAGCCGGCACCAGCGCCGGCGCCAGCCGCACCCGCCGTCGTGGCCGCGGTGGAGACGCCGCCTGCGCCGGTCCCCGTGGCCACACCAACGCCAACACCAACGCGCCTGACGCTGACCTCGTCGCGGCCGCAGCCGCCCGCACCGGTGACGCCCGCCCCCGTCGCCGTGGCACCCGCCCCGGTCGAGCCGCCGCCGCCGGTCCCGCCGGTCCCGCAGCAGCCGTTCAAATTCACCTACGAGAACCGCGCCGTCGATCCCCCGGTGCGTCAACCGCGCGTGCCGGCCCCGCCGCGGCCATTCGCCGACGTCGAGCCCAAGACGGCGCTGAACGCAAGCCTGGATGAGGAGCTGCGCGCCCAGGCCGACGCCGCCATCGTGATCTTTCAGACCGCGTTCGCCGCCGTGCTGGGCGAAGAGACCGTGGCGACCCGCAAGGAATTGCGCCAGGCCGCGTCCGACCTGATGCGCGTCGCCGCCCGGACCACGATCGCGCTGGAACGCAAGGATGCCATCGTCGATCGCGCCGCCATGCCGCCGATGCAGCGTCCGCGCAACGACGCGCCGAGCGAGCCCGGCGAATACCGGCAGAACCGCCGGCCGCCGCGCGGCTAACGCCCGATCGCCGACATGACCGGGCGGGACGCAACGCCCTTGTTCGTCCCGCGCCCGCACCAGATCGTGGCGCGGGACGCCATTCTCGATGCCCGCCTGAAGGGTCGTCCCGGCTTTCTGCTGGGCGACCTGACCGGCCTCGGCAAGACGCTCGCGGTCTGGCTCGCCATCGCGGCGATGCCCGAGACGGACCTGCTGATCGTCTGTCCCAAGGGCGCCATGCCGCAATGGCGCCGGACCATCCTGCTGTCGGGGGGGACGAGCAGGACCGTCACCCTCATCAATTACGAACGCACCAAGTCGCTGTTCGCCCCGCCACAGGCCAGCCTGAAGCGCTCGGTCCGCGCCAAGAACAACGAGCTGGCCAAGGCCGGCACGCCCAAGCGCACCTGGCCGCTGGTGATTTTCGACGAGAGCCACCGCCTGCGCAATCCGACCTCGCAGCAGAGCATGGCCTGCCGCCGCATCGCCGATGCCGCTGCATTCACCGTCTATATGAGCGCCACCGCCGGGCAATCGCCGCACGAGCTGTCCTATCTGGGCCGGCTGCTGGCCCATGGCTTGGCCGGCGAGCTGGATACGATCGGCGGCTTTCGCGAGTTGATGAAGCGCCTGCGCATCGGCCGCGCCAAGGGCCGCTGGAAGAACTGGAGCTGGGACCCGAACGACCGGGACCGGCAGGTGATGGCCGATCTGCTCTACAAGGGCGGCGATGCCATCGGCCTGCGCCGGCGGCCGGGTGACATCGTCGGCTGGCCCGAGGTTCAGCGCGAGGTGGCGCCGGTGGCGCTCGACGGTCCTGGCCGCAAACTCTACGAGACGACCTGGCGCGCGTTTCGGCGCGAGCTGGGCCTGGCCGGCGGCAGCACGCGCACGCCGACCGGCCGCGTCGCGGGCATCCGCTATCGCCAGAAGGCGAGCCTGCTGCGCATCGCCGGCACCGCCGAGTTCGCCGGCGATCTGCTGGACGACGGGTTGCAGGTCGCGATCTCGGTGGCGTTTCTCGAGACCGGCACGGCCCTGGAGCAGAAGCTGGCGGCCGGCGGCTGGCACGTCGGCCAGATCAACGGCGAGCGCGAGGCCGCGGCCAACGAGGCGACCCGGCTCGCGTTTCAGACCGGCCAGCTCGACGCGGTCATCTTCACCGTGACCGAGTCCATCTCGCTGCATCGGGGCGAGATGCCCGGTGGCGATCGGGATCGCGCGCTGATCCTGCACGACATGCGCCATAGCGCCGTACAGCTCCAGCAGATCGAGGGCCGCTGCCATCGCGATGGCCAGCAGGCGACGATCTACTACGCCTTCGCCGAGGGTACGGTCGAAGAACAGGTCGCGGCCCGCGTGGTCGCCCGCATGGCCGTGATGGACGGCATGGCCGGCGACGATACGAGCGAGTTGGACGATATCGCCCGGATCATCGACGATCTGGCGGCGGAGCGGGATACCAAAGCTTCGATCCAGCTCGAACGACGGGCCACAACCATCAGATTCTAGACAGTTATTGCTCTTTTCTCTTGCCTGTGGTTAACGTGACGCTTCGAAGCCAGTTGGGGGAGACATCTGGCCATGCGACGCTTGCTGTCGATCGGTAACATCAGGGGATTGGCGCCAGGTTTGCGCCGGATCGAGCTGCGCCAGGCGGTTGCCGGCATCGCGCTCATGTCCGGCTTGGCCGCCTGTTCCGGACCGCCACAGGTCTCCGCCCGCGCCCCCCTGCAACCGGCCACGCCGATCTATCGCGCGGATGCCGCGAGCTACGCCCCGCCGGGCCCCCCCGGCGATCCCTGGGGCCCCTATATCAAAGAAGCATCGACCCGCTTCACCGTTCCGGAAAAATGGATCCGGGAGGTCATGCGCCAGGAATCCGGCGGCCATGAATATATCGGCGGTGGCCTGACCACCTCGTCGGTCGGCGCCATGGGCCTGATGCAATTGATGCCCGTGACCTATGGCCAGATGCGCGACCGCTACGGTCTCGGTCCCGATCCCTATGCGCCGCACGATAATATCATGGCCGGTACCGCCTATATCGGTGAGATGTACGCCAAATACGGCTCGCCCGGTTTCCTCGCCGCCTACAATGCCGGCCCGGGACGCCTCGATTCCTACCTGACCGGCGGCATGCCGCTGCCGCACGAGACGGTCGGCTATCTGGCCTCGATCGGGCCGCGCCTGGGCGATTCCACGACCCCGACCGGTCCTCTCGCCCATTATGCCTCGGCGGAAGTATCGGCCGACACCTTGAACGCCCGATCGCTCGCCGGCACCTTGCCGGCGCCCCGCCCCGCCCTGGCCGTCCAACTGGCCGGCTATCAGCCGTCGGTTGCAGCCCCTTCCGGCGATCTGGGCGTCGAGCTGGCGGCGCGCGCGCCCCGTCCGATCGCATCCTCGTCGCTCGCCGCCTATGCGCCGGTGCCAGCGCAGCCCGTCCGCCAGGCGCCGCCCGTCGCCCATGTCATTCTGGCGTCGGCCACCGTCGCGCTGCCGGCGGCGGCGTTCGTCGGTGGCGGCTGGACCGTCCAGGTCGGCGCGTTCAGTACCCAGGCTCAGGCCCAGGCCGCCGCGGCGGATGCCAAGGGCCGCGCCCATGGCGCGCTCGACCGGGCGCATCCGGCCGTTGCCGCCGTCCCCCGGGCGGGCGCAGCGACGGTCTATCGGGCCCAACTGGTCGGCCTGTCGGCGGATGCGGCGAACGATGCCTGCGGCCGGCTGGCCCGCGAGCATGTCGCCTGCCTGGTGGTCGCCCCCCGCGGCGAGCTTTAGCAGGACAATCGGACCAACCCAACTGGGCAGCACATGTCCCCCGAAGCGCAACTCGACGAATGCCTCGCCCGATTCTCCCCCGCCGTCGAAGCCCAGGCGCGGGCCGCGTTGGGCCGGTTGCGGGCACGCGTGCCGGGCGCGGTGCAACTGGTCTATGACAATTACAACGCGCTGGCGATCGCGTTCGGCGCGAACGAAAAGCTGTCGGGCGTCGTGTTCTCGATCGCGGTCTATCCGCGCTGGGTCAGCCTGTTCTTCGCGCGCGGCCCCGGCTTGCCCGATCCCCTGCGGCTGCTGCAAGGCAGCGGCACCACGGTCCGCCATATCGTACTGACCGGGATCGAATTGTTCGATGCGCCCGGGGTGGAGGCGCTGATCGCCGAGGGCCTGGCGCGGGCCACGCCGCCGATCGATCCGACCCGGCCCGGCCGGTTGATCATCAAATCGATCTCGGCCAAGCAGCGGCCCCGGCGGCCGGGCGGCTAGTCCGCTCGCACGCCGACACGGGCCCGCGAAGAATTTCCCCGCCCCCCCCGCGAATAAACCGGCCCGTCCCCGGATCACCTGTTCGAGATACCCGAACCAGGAGCCCGAGGATGGACGACATTCAAGACGACACGATCGACGCGACCGGCACCTCGCGCCGGGGGTTGCTGAAGTGCATGGCCTGGGCCGGCGCGGGCGTGATCTGGACGGTCAGCGGCGGCGTGCCCTCGTCGCGGCTGCTGGGCATCGGCGCGGCCGAGGCCGCGACCACGCCGACCGGCAGCTTCAGCTTCATGCAGCTGAGCGACAGCCATATCGGCTTTTCCGCCGCCCCCAACATGGACACGAACGGCACGCTGCAGGAAGCGGTCGATCTGGTGAATGCGCAGAAGACCGGCGCCGCCCTGCTGATCCATACCGGCGACGTCAGCCAATTGTCGAAGGATTCGCAGTTCGATACCGCCGATCAGATCATCCGCGGCACCAAGCTCGATACCTATTACGTGCCGGGCGAGCACGACGTGCTGGTCGATGACGGCAAGACATTCTTCGAACGCTTCACGCCGCGCTCGCCGACCGGCTGGTACGCGTTCGACCAGGACGGCGTGCATTTCGTCGCGCTGAACAATGTCCAGGACCTGAAGCCCGGCGGGCTCGGCAATCTGGGCGCGGCGCAGCTCGACTGGCTGGCCAGGGACCTGGCCGGCCGGGCCGCCAGCCAGCCGATCATCGTGTTCGCCCATATCCCGCTCTGGACCGTCAGCCAGCAATGGGGCTGGGGCACCGACGATGCCGCCCAGGCACTGGCCCTGCTGCGCCCGTTCGGCTCGGTCACCGTGCTGAACGGCCATATCCACCAGGTCATGCAGAAGATCGAGGGCAACTGCGCCTTCCACACCGCACGCTCGACCGCGTTTCCGCAGCCGGTGCCCGGCATGGCGCCCTCGCCCGGGCCGATCAAGGACCTGCCGCCCGGCCAGCTCCGCGCGATGCTGGGCGTGGCCAAGATCACCCGCGTTCAGCTCGCCTCGCCGCTGGCGATCGTCGATACGCCGCTCGGCGGCTGAGGAGTGACACCCATGCGCCTGTCCCTCCACGTCGCGCTGATCGGTTTCGCGCTGCTTGCCGCCCTGCCCGCCTTGGCCGAAGATGCCGCCGTGTCGATCGATAATTTCACCTTCTCGCCGGCGGATCTCACCGTCGTCACCGGCACGCGCGTCACCTGGACCAACAATGACGACATCCCGCACACCGTGGTCGATGCCGACAATCCCAAGCAGACCAAGTCGCCGCCGCTCGATACCGGCGACAGCTGGGCCCATGTCTTCGACCAGCCGGGCACCTATCATTATTTCTGCTCGCTGCATCCGCATATGCAGGGCACGATCGTGGTGCGGTGATGCCGGTCCGGTGACGCGATGAGATGGCGTTTCAGGGCCGATCCAGATGCGGCCAGCTTCGAGCGGGTCGTGCTGCCGCATCTGGATTCGGCCCATAATGTCGCGCGCTGGCTGGTGCGCGACGCCAGTCTGGCCGAGGATATCGTGCAGGATGCGATGCTGCGCGCGCTCAGCTATTACGCCGGGTTCCGCGGCGGCGACGCGCGGCCCTGGCTGCTGCAGATCGTGCGCAACGTCGCCTATAACGCGCTCGCCAAACGCACGCAGCGGGCCGAGACCAGCCTCGACGACGACCTTGCCCGCAACGCGCCCGACCCGGCCGACGATCCCGAAGCGGCCCTCGTCAAGCTGCGGGATCTGCGGCAGCTGGACCGGGCGCTGGCGGCATTGCCGGCGGAGCTGCGCGAATGCCTCGTGCTGAAGGAGCTGGAAGAACTGTCCTACAAGGAGATCGCCCAGGTGACCGGCGTGCCGATCGGCACCGTCATGTCGCGGCTGTGGCGCGCGCGGCAAGCCCTGATGCGCCCGTCGCAAGGATGTGAGGCATGATTGAGGACTGCGAGGAGATCCGCCTGCTGATCCAGGCCGACCTGGACGGCGAGCTGCGTCCGGCCGAGGCGGCGCGCATCGCCGCCCATCTGGAGCGCTGCCCGCGCTGCGCCGAGACCCTGGACCAGTTGGCGACCCTGTCCGCGCGCGTCCGGCACGAGACATCGTCCTATCCGGCCTCGGCGGATTTCCGCGCGGCCTTGACCGAACGTCTGGCGGCGGCGGCACCTAACCCGGTCGCCGGGCGCCGGCCCGTGTGGCTCGGCGTCTCGTTCGGCGCCGGCTTCGCCGTGGCTGCCTCGCTGGCCTTGCTGCTGATGCCGCCGCGCGGATCCCAATGGCCGGACGAGATCGTCGCCTCCCATATCCGCGCGCTGCAGCCGGGCCATTTGATGGATGTGGTCTCGACCGACCAGCACACGGTCAAGCCCTGGTTCGACGGGCGCCTGCCCTTCGCCCCGCCGGTCAAGGATCTGGCCGCGATCGGCTTTCCGCTGGTCGGCGGCCGACTGGATTATCTGGAAGGCCGTGCGGCGGCGGCGCTGGTCTATCGCCGCGGCCAACATGTCATCGACCTCTATGCCTTCGCCGGCAGCGACGCGCCCGGGCCGCTGTCGGGCTCCGGCAGCCGCGACGGCTATAATTTCGTCCGCTGGGACCAGGACGGCATGAGCCTCTGGGCCGTGTCCGACCTCAATGCCCAGGAGATGGCCGACTTCGTCCGGGAATGGCGCCGGGCCTGACCGCCGGGCCGGACGGATCTTGCTCAAACGTGGGCGTCCTGGACCACTAGATTAATACGTTGTGGGAAAGTCAGACGGAAGCATCCGTCTGATTTTATCCACTAGAACGTCTCGACCCAGGGCCTGAGTTCGACCTCGAGCGACCAGGCGTTGCGCGGCTGGCGCAACACATCCAGATAGCTCTGGGCGATGCCGTCGGGCGACAGCATGCTGTCCGGCCGGTCCGCCGGCTCCGCCCGCGCGGCGCTGCGCACCCCGCCGTCGATGACGAAATGGGCGACATGGATGCCCTTCGGCCCCAACTCGCGCGCGGCACTCTGCGCCAACCCGCGCAGCGCGAACTTGCCCATGGCGAAACCGGCCGACAGCGGAAAACCCTTGACGCTGGCCGACGCCCCGGTCAGCAGGATGGCGCCGTTCCCGTGTTTGAGCATGCGCCTGGCCGCCTGCCGGGTCGCGAGGAAGCCGCCGAACGCGCTGATCTCGAACGCGCGCCGGACCGCCTCCGGCTCGATCTCCGCGACCGAGCCGGGCGCCCGCGCGCTGGCATTATAGATCACCACATCGGGCTCTCCGAGCTCGGCATCGACCTGGTCGAACAGCCGGGCGACCGCCGCCGGATCCGAGGCGTCGGCCTGGAAGGCCTTGGCCCCGGTCTCCGCCACCAGCGGGGCCAGCTTGTCCGCGTTGCGCGCGGCCAGCGCCACCTGCAGGCCCGCCTCGGTCAGCAGGCGCGCCAGCGAGGCGCTGATGCCGGCGCCGGCGCCGATGATGAGCGCGGTCTTGTAGGGGATGCTTGGCATGGGCGTTCTCCTGTTACGATATCCGATAGCGCGATGCCGGCTTGCCAGTCTGCGAGGCGCCGAGCAATGCGATGCGCGCCGCATCATACGCCGCCAGCAGGGGCGCGGCATCCTCGACCGACGGCAGGGTGATCGCCTCGCCCAGATCCAGCCCGGCCAGCGCCGCATCGACGCAATCCTCGACCGACATGATGCTGTTCGGGTTGAGCGCCGACAGCGGCACGCCCGAGATCTCCCAGAGATCCGTCGCGGTCGCCGCCGGCGCCACGAGCTGGACCCGAATATGGGTGCCCGCCAGTTCCTGCTGCAGCCCGCGCGTGAAGTTCAGCACATAGCCCTTGGTGGCACTGTAGATGCTGCTGACCGGCAGAAAATGGAACCCCAGGATCGAGCCGATATTGACGATCGTGCCCTGGTCCTGAGCCTTGAAGCGCGGCAGCACCGCGAGCGTCAGCCGGGCGAGCGCGGTCACGTTGAGCTCGTTCATGGCGTCCAACGCAGCGCTTTCCGTCTCGGCCATCGCGCCCAGCGTCGCGGTGCCGGCGTTGTTGACCAGCAGCGTGATGCGCGCGTCGCCGGCCAGCACGGCCGCGACCCGGTCGAGATCGGCACCCTCGCTCAGATCGGCCACCAGAGTCTCGACCGCGATGCCGTGGCGGGCGCGCAATTCCTCGGCCACGGCCGTCAGCCGATCGCCGCGCCGGGCCACCAGCAACAGGTCGTAGCCCCGGCCGGCCAGCCGGTCCGCATAGGTCTTGCCGATACCGGCCGATGCGCCGGTGACGACGGCGGTTCCTTTATGGTCGCTCATGTTTCAGTCCATCCTTGAGGTCAATCCTGCCAAGCATGTCGATCATCATGCTTGGATTTCACTTACATGATGACCATCATGATTGGTGTCAAGGAGGAGATTTGCCATGCGCTATCCCAAGGCGGAGACGGCGGAGAAACACCGGCGGATTCTGGATGCGGCCGCGCGGCTGTTCCGCGAGCGCGGCTTCGCCGACGTCAGCCTGGCCGAAATCATGCAGGCGACCGGCCTGACCCATGGGCCGTTCTACAATCACTTCGCCTCGAAGCAGGCGCTGATGAGCGAGGCGGTCGCCCATGCCTCGGCCCAGAGTCTCGGCCGCATCGAGTGTGCAGCATCATCGGAAGCCGGCAAATCGGCCTATCTGGCGGCCTATCTGTCGCCGGCCCATCGCGACGATCCGGGCGACGGCTGCGTGATCGCGGCGCTAGCCTCCGAGATCGGCCGTGAGCCGTCGGTCAAGGCCGCGATGACGACGCATCTGAAGGCGCTGATCGACAAGATGGCGGCACATTTCCCCTGGGGGGCCAAGCGCGACGCGCGCGGCGACACGATCCGCGTGCTGGCCTCGACCGTCGGCGCGCTGATCCTGGCCCGCGCGGTCGATGACGAGGAATTATCGGCCGAGATCCTGCGCGAGGTCGGCCGATAATACCCGTGTCAGCGGACACTATACTTATTTCTGTGCATCCTCATCCGCAGGGCCCCGAAGTGTTCGACGGGGATGGTCCGCCGTTTGCCGGCCTACCAACAAGCAGGGAGCGGCATCTTGAATCGCGGCCGTCGTTGCGGCCGCCCCAACGGAAAGACGCGAACCCATGGCGACCCATCCGCAGAAACAACACGCAGCACCGCCGGTCGATCCGGCCGAGAGCGCCGCCGATTTCGCGCCGATGGTGCTGGCGCGCCTGGGCCATGGCGCGCGGCCGGGCGAGATCGCGGCCTTGCGACAGGCGGGCTATCGCGCCTGGCTCGACGAGCAGCTGGCGCCGCCGCCGGGCGACGATCCGGCCGTGGCGGCCAAGCTGGCGCGGCTGACCTTCCGCATCAAATATGCCGAGGGCAAGGACAAGGCCTATCCCGCGGTCGACGAGCTGCGGCCGCTGGCATCGCTGCATCAGCCGATCGAGGCCATCTGGCCGATCCTGGCCGACCGCGACAAGCATGACGGTCAGGAGCGGCGCCGGCCGCTGATGGAGGTGATGGCCGCGACCGTGGTGCGGGCAACCGACGCACGCTACCAGCTGCGCGAGGTCCTGGTCGGCTTCTGGCACGATCATTTCAACGTCGATGCCTGGGACCAGGAACAGGTCATGGTCGCCTTGCCGACCTATGACCGCGATGTGATCCGCGCCCATGCGCTCGGCAATTTCCGCGGCTTCCTCGAGGCGGTCGCGAGCTCGACCGCCATGCTCTATTACCTGTCGAACAAATCGTCCCGTGCCGGCTCGGCCAACGAGAACTTCGGGCGAGAATTATTCGAACTGCATACGCTCGGCGCCGAGGTCTACCTGAACGACAAGTACGACCGCTGGCGCGAGGTGCCGGGCGCGCTCAAGGGTCAGCCGGCGGGCTATATCGACCAGGACGTCTATGAATCCGCCCGCGCCTTCACCGGTTGGACCGTCGAGGACGGCACCGGGCTCGACGGCAAGCGCAAGCTGCCCAACACCGGCAAGTTCGCCTATGTCGAGACCTGGCACGACGGCTATCAGAAGCGCGTGCTGGCGACCGAGTTCGACGCGTTCCAGCCGGGCATGGCCGATGGGCGCAAGGTGCTGGACTTGGTGGCCCATCACCCGGCCACCGCCCGACATCTGTGCCGCAAGCTGGTCGTGCGCCTGGCCGGCGAGAACGCCTCGCCCCGGCTCGTCGCCGAAGCCGTCGCGGTCTGGACCCGCCAGGCCCATGCGCCGGACCAGATCGCCCAGACCGTGCGCGCCATCGTGACATCGCCGGAATTCAAGGCGTCGCGCGGCGTCAAGGTGCGCCGGCCGCTGGCGCTGGTCGCCGGTTTCGCCCGCGCGACCGACCTGGACCTGACCCCGACCGAGCTGCTGCTCAACGGCATCGCCAATGCCGGCCAGCGGCTCTACGGCTATGCCCCGCCGACCGGCTTGCCCGACCGGCGCGATTTGTTCCTCGGCACCAACGCCATGCGCCAGCGCTGGCAGCTGGTGTTGGCGCTGGCCGAGAATAATTGGGCGACCGGCGTGATCGATACCGCGCGGCTTACGGGACCGGGGGCGACGCCGCGCGCAGCCGCCGCCTTCTGGCTGGCGGCGATGACCGGGACGACCGATGCGCCGACGGTCGAGGCGCTCGCGAGCGGCCTCGGCTGGCCGCCCGACAATCCGTTGCAGCCCAAGCAGGTCGCGCGGGTCGCCGGTCTCGCCGCCATGGCGCCGGGGTTCCAGACATGCTGATCACCGATCTCTGCCCTACCCGCCCCCACCCCAACCCTCGCCCGCAAAAAGCGGGAGAGGGGGTTTTCTCGCCCTCTCCCGCCGTTTGGGAGGGTCGTGCCGACGCCGGAGCAGCATCATGTCCCTGACCAGACGATCGATCCTGGGCGGCGGCATCGCCGGCCTGGCCGCCGGGCTGCTGCCGATCCCGGGCCTGCGCAACCTCGCCTTCGCCGGAACCGGACCCGAAAAGCCGCTGCTGATCGTGGTGCATCTGCGCGGCGGCTGCGACGGGCTGAACCTGATCTCGCCGGCGACCGACCCGGATTTCATCGACGCCCGGGCCAGCGAGCTGCGCGTCGCGGCCGACGGGCCCGACGCCGGCCATGCGCTGGCCAACGGCCCGGACCCGAAGATCGATTTCCGCCTGCATGCCCAGGCGAACGGCATGGCCGAGCTGTACCAGAGCGGGCAGCTCGCGTTCCTGCACGCGGTCGGATTGACCGACGGCACGCGCAGTCACTTCGTCGCGACCGACATGATCGAGCGCGGCGTGGCCGATGCCGCCAGCCTCAACCGGCTGACCGATGGCTGGCTGACCCGGGCGCTGGCGGTCGATGGCCAGCCGAGCGGCCTCATCGCGGCCTCGGCCAGCGGTTCGGTCTCGGGCGAGCTGATCGGCCTGCCCTCGGCGATCGCCGTGCCCAATCTCGACGGCGGCATGGCGCCGCCGGGCGGCCCGCAGGCGGGCGAAGTGCTGAAGCGGCTCTACGCCTTCACCGGCGGCGACGTCGGTCTGGCCGGCCGCGACGCCTTGGGCGCCATGGCGACGATCGACGGCCATCTGGGCCGCGACGCCCTGGGCCATATCCCGCCCTACCAGACCGAGCCCGGCGTCGATTACACCCCGGCCGCCGAGTTCGGCCGACCGCTGAAGGCGCTGGCCCAGTTGATCAAGATGGATCTCGGCCTCCAGGCCGCGACCGTCGATATCGGCGGCTGGGACATGCATGAATACCAGCCGGGCCGGTTCAAGACCGCGGTCGATCATCTGTCGATCGGACTCGCGAGCTTCTGGAACGACATGGCGCGCTATCACGACCGGATGGTCGTCGTGACCCTGACCGAATTCGGCCGGCGCCTGCGCTCGAACAAGAGCCAGGGCACCGACCATGGCCGGGCCAGCGTCATGACCGTGTTGGGCGGCCGGATCCATGGCGGCCGCTTCTACGGCGCCTGGCCGGGCATGACGCCCGACAAGCTGGACGAGGGCGTCGACCTGGCGGTCGCGACCGACTATCGCCGGGTGCTGACCGAAGTGCTGGAGACCCGCGAGGGCCGCCGCCTGCCGACGCTGTTTCCGAATTATGCCTATCCGGGGCCCTTGGGCCTGTTCGGCACGCCGACCAAGGCTTGAGCCCGCATCGCGACCGGCTCATACTCGACCGAAACGGGTTGGGGGGAGGCGGAATGCGCAGTCACCATGACATGGGCGGGCTCGAGGCGGGGCCGGTCGAAGCGACCGAGCACGACTACGCCCCCTGGGAAAAACGCGTCGATGCGCTGATGATGCTGCTGTCGGCGCGCGGCCATCTGAAGATCGACGAGCTGCGCCGCAACGTCGAGGCGTTGGGGCCAGAGGCCTATGACACCATGAGCTATTACGAGCGCTGGATCGCGTCGATCACCGCGACCCTGATCCAGCGCGGCGTGCTCAACTCCGACGAGATCGGCCGGCGCATGACCGAGGTCCAGGCCCGGCACGCGGCGGAGCATGCCTCGTGACCGACGCCCTGCCCGCCAGCTTCGCGCCGGGCGACCGGGTCACGGTGCGCCGGGCCCATCCGCCCGGCCATCTGCGCACGCCCTTCTATGCCCGCGGCGCTGCCGGCGTGATCGAACGGATCTGCGGCGCCTTCGCCAATCCCGAGGAGCTGGCGTTCAACCGGCCCGGCCTGCCGGCGCAGCCGCTGTATCGCGTGCGCTTCCGCCAGGCCGAGCTGTGGCCCGACTATGACGGCCCGGCGCGCGACACGATCGAAATCGAGATCTATCAGCATTGGCTGGAGGCGGCGCCATGAGCGGCCACGAGCATCACGAGCACGACCATGATCACGACCATCCCCACGCGCCGCCGCCGGACGCCGATGCCGCGCTGACCTACTATCAGGCGCTGGAACTGGCCGTCACTGCGCTGCTGGTCGAGAAGACCATCTTTAGCGCCGACGAGATGCGCCGGCAGATCGAGGCGATGGACGCGCGCCATGCCGGCCTGGGCGGCAGGTTGGTTGCCCGCGCCTGGGTCGATCCCGCCTTCAAGGCCCGCGCGCTGGCCGACGGCAGTGCGGCGGCCAAGGAGATCGGGCTGGAGATCGGGCCCCTGCGACTGATCGTGGTCGAGAATACGCCCGACGTGCATAATCTGGTGGTCTGCACGCTGTGCTCCTGCTATCCGCGCATGCTGCTGGGCCTGCCGCCCGACTGGTACAAGAGCCGCGCCTATCGCAGCCGCGCCGTGCGCGAGCCCCGCGCGGTGCTGCGCGAATTCGGCACGGAAATCCCCGACGACACCGAACTGCGCGTGCATGATTCGACCGCCGACATGCGCTATCTGGTGCTGCCGCGACGGCCGTCGGGCACCGACGGTTGGGCCGAGGATCGGCTGGCGGCACTCGCGACCCGCGACAGCATGGTCGGCGTCGCCCTGGCACTGCCCACTTAAGGATTTTAACACGATTTTAATGATAATATATAATGCTCGGTGATCGCGACCGAGTGGGGAGTTCAAGCTTGCGCAGCCGTTGGCAATATACGCCGACGAACGATCATGTGGCGGCGCCGGCTGAACCCGGTGCACCTGTCAGCTTGGAGTCCGCTGTCCCGGCGCCGGCAGCCGCGACGCCCGTAACCGCCGAAAAAACCAAGGATCCGCGCTGGCAGCAATTGATCGCGCTGATCGCACAGCTGCCGCCGGAAAAGGCCAGCAAGCTGCGCGAGATGCTGGGTGGCGACGGTCTGATCATGCAAAGTTCGCCAGGACTCGGCCAGGTACTGCAGGCGCTCGAACTGCGCCGGAGCGACGCGGACAAGGCCGAACCGCTGATGCGTAAGGTCTGCGCCTTGCTTGAACCCTTTCTGATCAACGACGACACCGAAACCGCCGCGGGCACGATCCGGCGCAAGTCGCTGGTGCCCTGGTGGGAGGCCTCGATGGCGCAGTCGGCGCCGCTGCGCGAACTGGACCAGCAATATCAGCGCGCGGTCCGCGAGAAGCTGACCGCCGAGATGGAGCGGCTCGAGGGAGAAGCGATGGCCGAGCTGGCCCGCCGCGCCCGCACCCTAACCTTCAAGAACACCGCCCAGTCGGTCATCGAGGATGTCCGGCGCATCGGCACCGTGGTGGGCGGCGGAATGGCGTTGGCCAAGGCGCTCCGCGAAATCGGCATCGATGGACCGCCCACCCGTCCGGGCATCGAGCTGAACGATCGGATCGCGCGCCGTTTCGCCCAGGCCTACGACGCGCTGGGCGCCGAGCGGACGTTCGATCCGGTCTGGCTCGGCCATGCGGTGATGAACCACCTGGAAAAGCCCTGGGACGTGGTCGCCCTCATCCATCGGGTCACCGGCAGCACCGACGTTTCGATGCTGGAGCAGACCGAATTGGCGCCGCTGATGGACCGCACCATGGCCCAGTTGGTCGCGGCCGCGACGCGGGCAACGCAGAACATCAAGGAAGCCGCCCGCAAAAAGACCTCGCCGGAGATCGATGCGGCAACCGCCGCGGCCAATCTCTATTTCGATCTGGCCGAGGCGATCGCCCGCGAGATCAAGTTGGAACGGACCTCGCCATGGGGTCAGGCCTATCTGAATTCGCGCAAGACCCTGTCCGACCTGATTCCCGAGAAGCTGGAGGATTTCGAGGAGATCATCGTCGATTTCGTCGATGATTGGACCCCGGAGGACCGCGGCCGCGAGGATCATCCAGCCTATCTGAGCGCGGTCGCCGCGACCGACTTCCTGGGCGCCATGAAGCTGCGCGCGGCCCGGCACGGCTTCGGCATGCCGTTCACCAGCCTGGACCGGCGCCTGCAGGATACGCTCGGCCGATCGATGAAACGGCCGCGCGGCACGGAGGCCGATCCCTGGCCAGGCCAGAAGCGCCGGCTGCTGAAGGGCCTGCGCCTCATCTGACCCCTCTTGCCAAAGCGCCCCGGCCGACGCACCTTCAAATCAGTCAGTTCAATTGGAGCGTGCCATGAAGCGATCGGTTCGGATTTTCGGTGCCGCGATGGCGGCGCTCGTGGCCGGTGGCGTGGCGTTCGCGGCGCCGCAGCAGGTCGCCCGGCCGGTGATCACGGTCGACAAGGTCCAGGCCGCCGCCCATCCCTATGACGAAGCCGCCGACGCGCGCCAATCGCTCGCATCGGCCATCGCCGCCGCCAAACTGTCGGGCAAGAAGGTCCTGGTCGATTTCGGCGCCAACTGGTGCCCCGATTGCCGCGCGCTCGGCGGCATCATGGGCGTCGATCAGATCCAGGCCTATGTCAAAGCCCACTACGAAGTTGCCGTGGTCGATGTCGGCCGGTTCAACAAGAACCTGGATATCGCGGCCGACTACGGCGTGAAGATCCACGGCATTCCGACCGTGATGGTGATCGATCCCGTCAGCAATCAGGTGTTGAACCGCGACGGTCTGGAAGCGCTGGGCGACGCCGGCACCATGCCGCCGCAGGCGGTCGTCGATCAGTTGGTCAACTGGACCGAGCGACCGGCGAGCTGATCTAACCATCTACCGCCGTTCGCGGGAGAGGGAGATTTAAGCCGCCCTGATCTGCATCAGAAAATCCTCGACCTTGTGTTCGAGCGTATCCGATTGACGGGAGAGTTCGTCGGCAGCGCTCAGCACCTGACCTGCGGCCGAGCCGGTCTCGCCGGCGGCCAGCGTCACGGCGCCGATCTTCCGGGCGACCTGCTCCGTGCCCTCGGCGGCATGGGAGACGTTGCGCGAGATCTCCTCGGTCGCGGCACTCTGCTGCTCAACCGCCGCCGCGATCGCGCTCGCGATCTCGTTGATCTCGCCGATGGTCTGGCCGATGCCCTTGATGGCGCCGACCGCGGCGCCGGTCGCCGACTGGATCGCCGCGATCTGCTGGGCGATCTCCTCGGTCGCCCGCGCGGTCTGGGCCGCAAGATTCTTGACCTCCGACGCCACGACCGCGAAGCCCTTGCCGGCATCGCCGGCGCGGGCTGCCTCGATCGTCGCGTTCAAGGCCAGCAGGTTGGTCTGGCTGGCGATCTGGCTGATCAGCGCCACGACCTCGCCGATCTTCTGCGCGCTTTCGGACAGGGCATTGACCGTCCCGCCGGTCGCTTCGGCCTGATGCGCCGCCTGGCCGGCGATCGCGGCCGAGCGGCTGACCTGGCTGCCGATTTCGCGGATCGAGGCCGCTAATTCCGCCGAGGCCGACGCCACGGTCTGGACGTCTTTGAGCGCGCCATGGGTCGCCTCGGCCACCTCGGTCGATTGCGCCGAGGCCCGAGCCGCCGTCTCGCTCAAGGTCTCGGCCGAGGCCTGTAGCTCGACCGACGCCGCCGACACGGCCGTCACCACGCCCTTGACGCTTTCCTCGAACCCGTCGGCCAGCGTCGCCAGGGCCGCGCGTCGTTCGCCCTCGGACAGCAGCTTCGCGGCCTCCTGTTCCTGGCGTAGCCGGTCGGTTTCCACCAGGTTGGTCTTGAACACCTCGACGGTGCGGGCCATGTCGCCGACCTCGTCCTTCTGGCCGACCGACGGGATCGCGACCTCATGGCTGCCGGCCGCCAGGCTCTGCATCGCGTCGTTGAGGCCGATCAGCGGCCGGACGATGAACCAGATCATGCCGAATCCGACCGCGACCAGCAGGGTCAAGGCGGCACCGGCGGTCCAGCCCATGACGCTGCCGCCGCGGCTGGTCGCCCTGGTCACGGCACCCATCTGATCGCCGGCGACCTGGGCCGCCCCCTGGGTGACTCCACCGAGCAGCGCGACCAGCTTGGCGCGCAGCGGCTCGACCTGATTGGCCGATTGCTCGGTCGTCGCCTTGTTGAGCGCCACGACCGTATCGACCAGATCGACGTAGCTTTTGGCCTTCAACGTCGCCTCGTCGATCAGCTTGCCCAGCGGGCTGTCGCCGGCCAGCGTGCGCGCGGAATTCATATATTCGACGATGAAGCTGGTCGCCCGCTTGGCCAGCGCGACCTGGGTGACGTCGCCGGTCGCCAGATAGCGCATGACGCTGACCCGCTGCTCGCCGAAGCGGTCGCGCGCATCGTTCAGATTTTCGACCGCGACCGGGCTGTCGAGCTTCGCCTGGTTGAGCGCCTGCTGCAGCGCCTGCAGGATCTGGGTGTTGGAGGTCAGGAACGGGCCGTTACGCGCGTCGAGCGCCTTCTTGCGGAAGTCGGCGAGCTTGTCGAGCGCCGGGCCCAATTGAGCCCAGACATCCCGCGCCTGGTCGAGCGACTGGGCCAGCCCGCCATCGTCCGTGTGGGCGCGGGCGCCCTGGATCGCCGTCGTCCCCTCGACGATATAGCCGGCGACCGCTTCCTGCGCCTTGCCGACCTCGTCGGACTTCTGGGCCAGCATCATCTGCTGTTCGCCCAGCAGCGCGCCGCGCAGCGCCAGCAGCGCCTGGTCGGCCGCCGTCGCGACGCCGAAAGCGCCGTCGATACTGTGGATATTGCGCTGCGCCGTGCCGAAGCCGCTGAGCCCGACCCCGGCCATCGCCGCGATCAGCACCATCGTGATGCCCAGACCGAGGATCATCTTGGTTCGAATTTTGAGGTCGACGAGCCAACGGAACATGCAGCAGCCTCCCACGTCGCATCGACGCGCTTTTGCCGTGTTTCAACTTCAGCCGGTAAAGCTTAAGGTTTCGTCTCGCCTGAGACCAGCTTGGCGAACACGCCGGGATCTCGTGTAGAATAGCGCCAATCGGTAACGAACCCTTGCCGTACGGGCGATAAACTTGATCGACAATCTGACAGACCTGCGCATTTTCAACCGCATCGTCGCGACCGGCAGCCTGTCGCAGGCCGGGCGCGAGTTGAACCTGTCGCTGGCCGTGGTCAGCAAGCGGCTGGCGGCACTGGAGAACCGACTGGGCGTGCGGCTGATCAACCGGACGACGCGGCGGCTGAACGCGACGCAGGAGGGCCTGGAGTTCTCCGAGCGCTGCCAGCGCATCCTGCTCGATCTGGAAGAGGCCGAGGCCGCGGTCACGACCGGCCGGGAGTCGCCCAAGGGTCTGCTGCGGGTGACGGCGGCCGTCGGTTTCGGCCGGCGCCGGATCGCGCCGGCGATCGTGGGTTTCGCCGAGCGCTATCCCGACATTCTGGTCGACCTCGACCTGACCGACCGCACGGTCGATCTGGTCGATTGCGGCATCGACGTCGCCATCCGCACGGGCGCGCTACAGGATTCCAGCCTGATCGCCCGCAAGCTGGTCGGCAATTATCGGGTCGTGGTCGCTTCGCCGGCCTATCTGGCCCGGCATGGCACGCCGATCGTGCCCGACGATCTGACCCGGCATCAATGCCTGAACTTCAGCGCGCTCGGCGATACCTGGAGCTTCATCGGCCCCAACGGCCCGTTCCAGATCCGGGTCGCGACGCGGCTCAAGACCAACGACGGCGAGGTCGGCCATGAATGGGCGCTGGCCGGGGGCGGGCTGGTGATGAAATCGATCTGGGACGTCGGCGACGATATCAAGACCGGCCGTCTGGTACGCGTGCTGGCGGACTGGCCGTCGCCGGCCGCCGCCATCCACGCGCTCTATCCGACCAGCCGCCACCTTTCAGCCAAGGTGCGCAGCTTCGTCGACTACCTGGGCGACCATCTGCGCGCGGCCGACGTCTGGCACTGAAGGCTCAGTTGCCGAAGCAACTGAGGGCTCAGTTGCCGAAGCGGTCCGGCACCGGCGGCAGGTCCTGCATCCATTTGGTCAGCTTGGCCGCCGGGAAAATCCAGACGATGCCGGTCACCAGATAGAAGATCGCCGCGACGAATTGGTTGTCCGGCAGCACCGCGATCGCCAGCCGCATGACCAGCAGCGCATAGATCGCGAGCCCGAAGATCAGGCCGAGCGTGCCGAAGAGAATGCGCAGGCGCATGGTGAGGCCTTACCCGTTGCGTAGATGCCAGACCCAATAGCAGGTAAGCGGTTCCGCGCCCAGTCTCAGGCGGCCCGACCGTGCGGCGTGGTGAAATCGATTGTGGGGCCGACCGGGACGATCTGGCTCGGGTTCACCGTGCGTTGGCTGATGTAATAGTGCCGCTTGATATGATCGAGACTGACCGTCCCGGCGATGCCCGGCATCTGATACAGGTCCCGCACGTAGCCCCAGAGGTTGGGAAACGTCTGGAGCGTCTGGCGGTTGCACTTGAAATGGCCGTGATAGACCGCGTCGAACCGGACGAGCGTGGTGAACAGCCGCCAGTCGGCCTCGGTCAGCCGATCGCCGAACAGATAGCGCCCGTGCCCGAGCCGCGCCTCCAATTCGTCCAGCATGGCGAACAGCGCCGCGTAGGCGGCCTCATAGGCCGGCTGGGCCGTCGCGAAGCCGGCCTTGTAGACGCCGTTGTTGACCGCGTCGTAGATCCGCGCGTTGAGCGCATCGATCTCGCCGGCCAGATCGGCGGGGTAATAGTCGGTCGATCGATCGCCGAGCGCCGCCAGCGGTCCGTTCAGCAGCCGGATGATCTCCGCCGACTCGTTGTTGACGATGGCGCTCGTCCGCTTGTCCCACAGCACCGGCACGGTCACCCGGCCGGTATAGTCCGGCACGGCGGCGGTATAGACCTGATGCAGGAACTGGGAACCGGTCAGCGGATCGATCCCGTCGAAGCGCCAACCCTGCTCCAGCATCAGCGGATCGACCACGCTCAGCGAGATTGCCTGCTCCAGCCGCTTCAGCTTGCGGAAGATGATCGTGCGGTGCGCCCAGGGGCAGGCGAGCGAGACGTACAGATGATACCGCCCGGCCTCGACCGGGAAGTCACCGCCGACCTGGTGGCGAAAAGCCGAGTCGGCGCGCTTGAACGCGCCGCCCGTCTTCGCCGTATCGTACCAGACGTCGTGCCAGACGCCATCGACCAGCATTCCCATGCACTATCTCCCGCCCGGCAGATCGGCCAGCACCAGATCATACGCGTCCGCGCCGCTGATCGTCAGCCTGCGCTCGTCCGTGACGGCGACGCCGGCCCGGTTCGGCACGGCGATGCCGTTGACGACGATCGACCCGGCCGACGGGACCAGATAGACGATCCGGCCCGGCTCGATAGCGACCTCCAGCCCCTTGCCCGCCGCCATGCTGGCGCCGAACAGGGTCGCGTCCTGATGGATCGGCAGCACGCCGTCCTCGGTCAGGCGTCCCGAGGCGAGCGGCAGCAGACGCCCGGCCCGCCCGTCTTTCGGAAAGCTGCGTGCGGCCCAGGCCGGCGTGATCCCGCGCCGCGCCGGCTCGATCCAGATCTGGAACAGCTCGGTCGCCTCGGGTTCCTGATTGTGTTCGGCATGCATGATGCCGCTGCCGGCCGACATGACCTGCACGTCGCCGGCCTCGGTCCGGCCGACATTCTTCAGATGGTCGGTATGGGTGATCGCGCCGCGCCGGACATAGGTGATGATCTCCATGTCGCGATGGCCATGCATGTCGAAGCCGGTGCCCGCCGCGATCCGATCGTCGTTCCAGACCCGGAGCGGGCCGAACCCCATGCGCTCGGGATCGTAATAGGACGAGAAGCTGAAATGGTGATGGGCATCGAGCCAGCCGTTCTTGAAGGCGCCCAGCCGTTCGAACGGGGTGACATGGATCATGACGATCTCCTCGCGAAAGGGTGAATTCCCTGGCTCGAAACATGGTCCGTTCCGACTTTGCGGACAATTAGCCGAAACAGGAACAGACTGTTCGGAATTTACCGTCATAGAGCGACGATCTTATTGGACATGACGACTATCATATTGACCGGGCCGGATCGCTTATGCATCGTAGAACCCGGTCCGCCCGCGGGCCCGCGGGAATTTGACGGACAGCAGCTTGCGCCGCGTCACCAAACGCTAAAGCGCCACGAAGCGGATTCGTGGTTCCGAGATGTGAGGATGCCATGACCTACGCTCGCCCGATCGCTCCTTCGCCGCCTCGCCGGCGCTGTTGCCGCGGCTGAAAGCCGGGCCGGAAAGCGCCTAGCCGCTTTCCCAGAATTTTCCCGATCTGATCGCCCCGTGCTTTTGCGCGGGGGAACCGGCGCGCCCATGGGCGCGCGCGGCCTGACGGAGTATATCCGAATGCGTTTCAAGCTCGTTGCCGCCACTCTGCTCGGCCTTGCCACCGGGCTCGCGTCCCACCCGGCCGATGCCGCCGAAACGCTGCGGATCGGTGTGCAGAAATACGGCACGCTGGTCATCCTGGCCCAACAGCACACGCTGGAAGAACGCTTGAAGCCGCTCGGCGTTACCGTCGAATGGACCGAGTTTCCCGGCGGCCCGCAATTGCTGGAGGCGCTGTCGGCGGGGGCCATCGATTTCGGCACGACCGGCGACGCGCCGCCGATCTTCGCCCAGGCTGCCCGCGACGCGCTGGTCTATGTCGCGGTCGAGCCGGCCGCGCCGACCGGCGAGGCGATCCTGGTGCCCAAGGACTCGCCGCTTCGGTCGCTCGGCGACCTGAAGGGCAAGAAAGTCGCGCTCAACAAGGGCTCGAACGTCCATTTCCTGCTGGTCCAGGCGCTGGCCCAGGCCGGCCTGACGCCGAAGGACATCACGCCGGTCTATCTGACCCCAGCCGATGCCCGCGCCGCGTTCGAGCGCGGCAATGTCGATGCCTGGGCAATCTGGGATCCGTTCCTCGCCGCCGCCCAGGCGGCGACCGAGGGACGCACGCTCGCCGACGGGACCGGCCTTGCGACCAACCGGCAATTCTATCTCGCCTCGCGTCAGCTGGCGGCGAGCCATCCGGACTGGATCCAGGCCGTGACCCAGGAGGTGGCCAAGACCGACGCCTGGGCCGCCGGCCATCAGCACGAGGTCGCCGAACTGCTGAGCCCGAAGACCGGCCTGCCGGTGCCGGTGCTGGAGACATCGCTCGCCCGGCTCGGCTACGGCGTGACGCCGGTCGATGATGCCGTGCTGCAGAGCCAGCAGCAGATCGCCGATACCTTCTTCAAGCTGGGCCTGATTCCAAAGCCGATCGCCGTACGCGATGCCGCCTGGAACGCGCCTTCGTAACAAGGGAACCCTCATGTCGCTCAACCTGTTCTGGTTCCTGCCGACCCATGGCGACGGGCGCTATCTCGGCACCGCCGAGGGCGGCCGGCCGGTCACGCTCGATTATCTGAAGCAGATCGCCCAGGCGGCGGACTCTCTTGGCTTCGGCGGCGTGCTGCTGCCGACCGGCCGGTCGTGTGAGGATTCCTGGATCGTCGCCTCGGCGCTCGTGCCGCTGACCGAGCGGCTCAAATTCCTGGTCGCGGTCCGGCCCGGCCTGCAATCGCCCTCGGTCGCGGCCCGCATGGCGGCGACGCTCGACCGGCTGTCGGGCGGCCGGCTGCTGATCAATGTCGTGACCGGCGGCGATCCGGTCGAACTCGAGGGCGATGGGCTGTTCCTCGACCATGACGAGCGCTATCGCCTGACCGACGAATTCCTGACGATCTGGCGCCGCCTGCTCGCTGGCGAGACGGTCGATTTCGTCGGCCGGCACCTGAAGGCGCGCGGCGCCAAGCTGTTCTACCCGCCGGTCCAGGCACCGCATCCGCCGCTGTATTTCGGCGGGTCCTCGCCCGCCGGCCAGCAGGTCGCGGCCGATCAGGTCGATTATTATCTGACCTGGGGCGAGAAGCCGGCCGATGTCGCCGCCAAGATCGCCGAGGTGACGGCCAAGGCGGCAGCCGCCGGCCGGACCCTGCGCTTCGGCATCCGGCTGCATGTCATCGTGCGCGAGACCGACGACGAGGCCTGGCGGGCCGCGTCCGACCTGATTCGCCATGTCGACGACGCCAAGATCTCCGAGGCGCAGAAGACCTTCGCGCGCTTCGATTCGGTCGGCCAGCAGCGGATGGCCGCCCTGCACCAGGGCACGGCCGAGCGGGATCGGCGCGCGCTGGAAGTCAGCCCCAACCTGTGGGCCGGCGTCGGCCTGGTCCGCGGCGGCGCCGGCACCGCCCTGGTGGGCGATCCCGAAACGGTCGCCGCCCGCATTCGCGAATATGCCGATCTGGGCGTCGATACCTTCATCCTGTCGGGCTATCCGCATCTGGAGGAAGCCTATCGGGTGGCGGAGCTGCTGTTCCCGCTGCTGCCGGCCCACCAGGCCGTCGCCCCCGGCAGCCAGGCTGGGTTGGGCGGCCCGTTCGGCGAGCTGATCGCCAACGAGCTGGTGCCCCAGCGCAAGGTCGTGCGATGAGCGGCCGCCCCCTCGTTCCCTGGCTGCTGCCCATCCTGCTGATCGTCGCCTGGCAAGGGGCAGCATCGGCCGGGTGGATCGCCAGCAGGGTCTTGCCGGCACCGCTCGACGTCGCGGCGGCGGCCTGGAAGCTGATGCAGACCGGAGAGCTGTGGCACGACATCCTGGTCAGCACCGGCCGGGCGGCCCTGGGCTTCGCGGTCGGCGGCGGCATCGGCTTCGCGCTCGGCATCCTCAACGGCAGCTCGGCGGTCGCGGCACGGCTGTTGGACAGCTCGCTGCAGATGCTGCGCAACATCCCGCATCTGGCGCTGATCCCGCTGGTCATCCTGTGGTTCGGCATCGACGAGAGCGCCAAGCTGTTCCTGGTCGCGCTCGGCGTGTTCTTCCCGATCTATCTCAATACCTATCACGGCGTGCGCACGGTCGATCCGCAGCTGATCGAAATGGCCCGGGTCTATGGCCTCGGCCGCCGCCGGCTGTTCTTCGAGGTGATCTTACCCGGTGCCATGCCCTCGATCCTGGTCGGCGTCCGCTATGGCCTCGGCATCACCTGGCTGACCCTGATCGTGGCCGAGACCATCTCGGCCTCGTCCGGCATCGGCTATCTGACCATGAACGCGCGCGAGTTCCTGCAGACCGACGTGGTCGTGCTCGGCATCCTGATCTACGCAGCATTGGGCAAACTCGCCGACTGGGGTGCCCTGATGCTGGAGCGGCGCTGGCTCGCGTGGCATCCGAGTTTTCAAGCGGAGTTCGTCTGATGACCGCCCTGTTCGACTGGTTGCCGCCGGATCTGGCGCACTATCCCGTTAGCGTCCCCCGCGAAGCGGCGGAGACCGCGCCGGACCGGCGCCCCCACCATCCCGGCATCGACGTCGATGTCACCCATGTCGCCAAGCGCTTCGGCCAGACCGAGGTCTTGCGCGACATCGATCTCGCCATCCGTCCGGGCGAGTTCGTCGCCATCGTCGGTCAATCCGGTTGCGGCAAGAGCACGCTGCTGCGCTTGATCGCCGGGCTGGAGCAGCCGAGCGACGGCGCCGTCGCGGTCGATGGCCGCTGGCTGGACGACAGGCGCCCCGGCGGCGACACCCGTATCCTGTTCCAGGACGCCCGCCTGCTGCCCTGGCGTCGGGTGCTGGATAATGTCGCGATCGGCGGCACGGGCGACGCTTGGCGGACCAAGGCGCGGGCCGCCCTCGACCGGGTCGGGTTGGCCGACAAGGCGAACGTCTGGCCCGCCACGCTGTCCGGAGGCCAGCGTCAGCGCGTGGCGCTGGCCCGCGCGCTCGTCTCCGAACCCCGCCTATTGCTGCTGGATGAGCCGCTGGGCGCGCTCGACGCCCTGACCCGGTTGGAAATGCAGGAACTGATCGACGAGGTCTGGCGCGCCCAAGGCTTTACCGCCGTGCTGGTGACCCATGACGTCGGCGAAGCGGTGCATCTGGCCGACCGGGTCGTGGTGCTGGATCACGGCCGGATCGCCGAGACCTGGGTGATCGAGCGGCCGAGACCCCGGCTGCGCGGCGATGCGGAACTGGTCCGGATCGAGCAAAGGATCTTGGACCGGTTGATGCGGAAGGCCTAAAGCCAGGCACGGCCAAGCGCGCTGCAATATCCGATAAGCGCCGGGAGCGGCTTCCCAGCCGCACGGCCTGGAACGACCGTATTGGGTCGGGAGCGGACCGTCTTCTGTGGATGACTCCCGCTCTTGGCGTGACGGCCGATCGGCGGTTCGCACCGGGCATATGCCCCTGGGGCACCTTCTCCAAGTCCTCAATCAGATTGCCAAGCGCAACCTATTGGTGCAAGCTGTTGTCTATTGAAGAACGGAGGGTCTGCGCATGCTTCCGCCAAAGCTCCAAACATTGTTGCTTCAACTTGAATCCGTTGAATCGCGATCCGGTGAGCAGGAGGCGTTGCTGGGAGAACTTAGGTTCTTTGATGAATTCTCCTACGGCCTCGCCCAACGCATCGGTGCCACGGTGCCGCCAGGCCCGCGGAATCCGCCGCAGACCTGTGGAAGCTGTGGCAAGCCGCTGCCCTGACCTGATGAAGGCGCCGAGAGGATGTGTGCCAGGCGAGCGCAAGAAGGTGGTGGTCAGCCTCCCCCGCCATCGGATCCGTTACAGAATGGCGCGTATCGGTATGTTTGGCGGGGCACTCTTCTAAATCGCCTTCGAGATGCGGTCCGCAACAACGACCCGAGTGCCCACTACTATAAAGAATGGCTACCATCGCGGGTTTACAACGCGATCGTGGTCGGCAATGCCCCCGATTATTATGTGGCATTAGGTGTCAGTCCGCCACCTGATCAGGTTTATTTCGTCAACAAGGTTTTTCAACCGTTGGTGAGTGAGATCGTCGGTAGGGAGGCCGATCTGGGCTCCCGCAACCGCTACGTCCTGCTCAAGCAGGCGGCCGATATGTTGTATGCAGGATGCGTATCCGCACCGGCCGATCCTCAAGCAGCCGCAACGCAGGCACCCGGGATCAGGAAGCGGATGGAGGAGTTGATTCTCAGCCAACAGAGTACGCGGTTGGCGTGGAGTGTCCGGAAGGCCCTCTGTCTCGCACTGCTCCTCGGGGGTGCCGCTGGTTGGTTCGGTTATGTCCGGGAGTCGGTCTCGGTGCTCGCCACGCATCTTCTGCTGGTAGCGGCGGTATGCCTGGCGGTAGATGCAGTCTCCATGCGTGGCTTGGCAGCCGCCGAGACCATGGCGCAGTACGAGACGAAAAAGCATTTGCTGGACCTGCCGTTTCTGCGGCTTTTGCTACTGACGATTGTTGTCGAACTCTTCGCCATACTGTGCTGGAAAGGAGGTATACAATTCAGAATCGGTCAGATTGACTCGCAGAACTTGGAGACGGACCCCTGGGCGGCAGTGGCGATCGGTGCCGCCGGTGGATTCTTGGGCTCTGATCTTACCAGGGTACTGATCGGCGCATTCCGTAAGAAGGTCGGACGAGCGTAGACGAAATTTCCCTCATGATTAGGCCCCTTGCCATTTCTCCTTGTGGGCGCTTCCTGAATCTCATCAATCGATTCGGGGACGATCACTTCCTCCAAACGCTTCCGGACTGTCGCTCGCCCGAGTTTGAACCCTACCGCCCCTCGCGCCGCCAGGCCAGGATCAGGGTGCCCAGCGCCAGCAGCAGCGCCGCCCAGGCCGGCATCAGCGGGGTTTCCTGCAGCCCGGTCACCACATAGTCGCCATTCTGGCGGAAGCCGATCCAGCCGCGGCCGGCGGCATCCCGACCGGGGGCGACCCGGCGGATTTCCGGCAGGCTGGTGCCGGTGCCGGCCCAATTGACGCTGCCGCCGGTCGCGTCGGCCACCGGCTGCAGCTTGTCGGGCGTGGTGCGCACGTCGGCGAATTCGATCGGGTTGAGCGCGCCGGCCGCCGCGATGGCGGTGCGCGTGCCGTCGCTGATGCGGTAGAGGCCGCTGGCATTGATCGGCACGACCGCGACCGAGCGGCCGCCGCTTTCCGGCACCATGGTGACCGTCTCGGTCTTGCCGTCCGGCCGGGTCAGTTCGACCGGATGATCGTCGGGCTCGAGCGTGCGGCGGACGATGGTCAGGCGCGTGCCGTCGACCGTCCCGCGCAGATCATTCTCCTCGAGATCCGGCTCCTTCATCAGCCAATAGGACAGCCGGCGCAGCAGTTCGGCCTGCGGCCCGCCGCCCTCGAAGCCTCGGGTCCAGAGCCACATGTGATCGGACAGGATCTGGGCGACGCGGCCCTCGCCGACCCGGTCGAGCACGACCAAGGGTTCGCCGTTGAGGCCGGTCATCACGGTCTGGCCATGGCGCACCGTCGATTCGACCTGACGGAACCAGCGGCCCCAGGTCGGCTCGCCGTTCGGGTCCTTGGGCGCGCCCGGCAGGTCGGCGGTCACCGGGTGGCGGCTGCCGAGTTCGGTCACCTTGGGCTTGAAGCCCTGTTCGTAGACCTCACCCGACGGCTCGGTCGGCAGCACCGCGCCCAGCGGCGTGCGGAACAGCGTCGTCGCCGTGCCGACGCTGGGGCCGGCCGCCTCCAGGAGCGCGCCGCCCTTGCGGACATAGCGCGCGATATTTTCCAGATATGTGGCCGGCAGCACGCCGCGTCGGCGGTAGCGGTCGAAGATGACCAGATCGAACTCGTCGAGCTTGACCTCGAACAGCTCCCGGATCGGGAAGGCGATCAGCGACAGCTCGCGGATCGGCGTGCCGTCCTGCTTTTCCGGCGGGCGCAGGATGGTGAAATGCACCAGATCGACCGACGGGTCGGCCTTCAGCAGGTTGCGCCAGGTCCGTTCGCCGGCATGGGGCTCGCCCGAGACCAGCAGCACCTTGAGCCGGTCGCGCACGCCATTGACCACGATCGCCGCGCGGTTGTTGTCGAGCGTCAGCTCGTGCGGCCCCGGTGCCACCTCGACCTCGAACACGGTCTGGCCGCCATGGTCGAGCAGCACCGGCAGGCTGACGTCATGACCGATCGGCATATTGAGCGTCCTGGTCTCGCCGCCATCCTTGCGCACGGTCACCTGTGCGGTCTGCGGATAGCTCTGGCGCTCCAGGTCGGTGCCGCCCAGATCCTCGACCCGCAGCGTCAGCTGCAGCTCCTTGCCGACGATGCCGAAGCTCGGCGCCTGGACGACGACGACGCGCCGGTCGCCCTCGTTCGGATGGCCGGACAGCAGAACATGCAAGGGCGCGGTCAGGCCGGAGCGGTCGGCCGGCGGCGTGTCATGGACCTGGCCGTCCGTCACCATGGCGATGCCGGCGATGCGCTGCGGCGGCACGTCGGCCAGCGCCGCTGTGGCGGCGCCGAACAGTTCGGTGCCGTGATCGCCGGTCGAGGCCGGATCGATGGCGCCGGCATCGATCGTGCGGACGTCCAGATCCGGATAGGCCGCCAGCTTCGCCTGCAGCGCCTGGACCGCCGCCTCGGTCGCCGCCCGCCGATCGCCGATCGACTGGCTGGGCGAGACGTCCTTGACGATCAGCGCCACGTCCTTCTGCGGCTGGCGCTGTTCCTCGATCAGCGACGGGTCGGCGATCGCGGCCAACAGGATGGCGAGGGCCGCCAGCCGCCAGAGCGTGCCGCGCGCCCGACGCCAGGCGCCGAAGCCCAGGATCGCCAGCCCGAGCAGCGCGGCGGCGGCGATCAGCCACCAGGGCAACAGGGGCGCGAAGGCGATGGCGTAACCGGTCATTGGCCGAGCCGCTCCAGAATAGCCGGCACATGCACCTGATCGGCCTTGTAGTTGCCGGTCAGCGCATACATCACCAGATTGACGCCGAACCGGTAGGCCTGCTCGCGCTGCGGCTCGCCACCGGGCTCGACCGGCAGGCTGGGAAAGCCCTGCGCATCGATCGCCCAGGCGCCGGCCCAATCGTTGGAGCCGACGATCACGGTCGAGACGCCGTCATTGTTCCGATCCTCGACCGGTTCGACCCACAGCGTCCCGCCGATCCAGCGGCCGGGGAAATCCTGCATCAGATAGAAGGATTTGGTCAGCACATGGTCGGCCGGCACCGCGGTCAGGGCCGGGATGTGGACGCCGGCCAGCAGGGTTTGCAACCGCCGCGCCGTATCGGCCGCGCCATAACTGCCGGGCAGGCTGGTGCCCTGGTCGCGCGTATCGAACAGGATGGTGCCGCCGGTCGCCAGATAGCGGTTGACCCGCTCGACCGCGGCCGGCGACAGCGGCTTCTGGCTGTCGGTGATCGGCCAATAGATCAGCGGGAAGAAGATCAGCTCGTCGGTCTCGACATCGACCGCCATCGGATCGCCGGTCTCGACCGCGGTCCGCCGGTTCAGCACGTTGCACAGCCCGGTCAGGCCAGCCCGGCTGATCCCGTCGGTCTCGGCATCGCCGGTGGTGACGTAAGCCAGCCGCAACTCGCTCGTCGCCTCGATCGTGAAGGCGTCGGCATTGCCCGGCGACGGGGCCGCATGGGCCGGCAAGGCCGCGAACGCCAAGACCAGGATCGCGGCGGCACTGGCGCGCCGGGGCCGCAGCAGACCGCGCAGCCCATAGCCGACCAGAATATCGATCAGGCCCAGCAGCAGCGCGCCGCCGAGCAGACCGGGCCGCAGATCGAGTTCCGGCGCCCGCACATAGCCCTCGCGCTGGACGCCGGCCGGCAACGCGCCGAATGCGGTCAGCGTCGGCACGGTCGGGCCGAGGTTGAGCGCACGATGGGTCGCCTCGGTGCCGTAGAAGCCGGGCGGATGGATCGGGCCCAGCGCGATCTTGGCGGCATCGGCCGTACTCCACGGCTGGGCGGTGGCGAGCGGCGGCGTCGGATGGCCGAAACCATCCAGCATCTGCCAGGGCGGCAGGACCGCATCGCCGGTCGCTTCGACCCCCTGTCCGAGCATGACCAGCCGGCGCAGCATATCGACGAACAGGCCCGATAGCGCTAGGTTCGACCACGCGGTGTTGGCGGTGGTATGGACGAGGACGAGCCAGCCCTTGCCGCGCTTTTCGGCTGTGACCAGCGGCGTGCCGTCGGTCAGGCGCGCCCAGGTCTTGGACGCCAGATCGACCGAGGGTTCGGCCAGCACCTGCTGATCGACGGTCACGTCGGGCGGCACGGTCAGGCCGGCGAACGGACCGGCGGCCGGAAACTCGGCCAGATGCGCCGGCTTTTCCCAGGACATGGCGCCGCCGATCGTCCGGCCGCCCCGGCGCAGCATCACCGGCAGCAGGTCGTCGTCGTCCCGCTGCGCCATCGCCGGGCCGGCGAAGCGCAACAGGATACCCCCGCCATCGAGCCAATGTCGGATCACCTGGCCATCCTCCGGCGCGCCGACATCGCCGTCGGGCAAAACCAGCAAAGTCAGCGCCCGGCCCAGCAGCTCGGTGACGGTGCCGTGGCGCAGTTCGGCGAACGGCGTCAGCGCGCGCTCCAGATAGAAACTATCGCTCAACAGCGGTTGGCTGCCGCCGGCGGGCCGGTCGGACGCGATGCCGACCGGGCGTCGGCGCGATTGCTCGTCGACCAGCAAGGTCGCACCGGCCGAGGCCTCGCCCTCCAACTCGATCCGCCCGACGCGGTTGCGCAACTCGCTCGGCATCGGAATGGCGACATCGAGCGTGCCGCGATCGGCGGCGAAATGGCCTTCGACCTGGGCGATCTGGCGACCGTCCTCGCCGGCCGCGCGCAGCCGCACGGTCGGCACGCCGCCCAGCGTCGCCCGCTCGACCCGCACGGTCAGATCCTTCGCCTCGGCCGGCCCCGGCTCGATCAGATGGGCCAGATGATCGTTGTCCGGCAGCACCAGTTGGACCGAACCGAAGCCGCGAAGAACCTGCAGCAGCCTGGTCACCCCGCCCCGGTCGTCGAGCCCGTCGGCCAGGTAGAACACCGTGGCGCCGGCCGGCGTCGCCAACGTCCCGATCCGATCGGCGGCCGCCACACGATCGGTCGGCCAGGGCTTCGGCGTCAGGCCGGCGACGCGGCCACGCGCGTCGGTCGCCCGCAGCAGGGTGGCCGGCTCGCCCGGCACGCCGGCGGCCGTGGTGATCAGGACGACGCGGCGATCCGCGCGATCGGCCTGGTCGATCAACGCGCCCGCCCGGCGCTGCACCTCCGGCCAATTGGCCGCGGCCGCCCAGCCATCATCGACGACCAGCACCAAGGGGCCGGCCCCCGGCAGGGCCGCGGTCGGGTTGAGCAACGGATGCGCCAGCCCCAGAATCAGCAGCGCCGCGAGGACGAGCCGCAGCAGGATCAGCCAGAGCGGCGTCTTGGACGGCGTCTCTTCCGCCGGCTTCAGCCCGATCAGCAGCCGGATCGCCGGGAAACGCACCACGGTCGGCGCCGGCGGCGTTACCCGGATCAGCCACCACAGCACCGGCAGAGCGGCGAAACCCGCCAGCAGCCAGGGGGCCGCGAAACCGAAGGCGCCCAGACCCAGCATGTGCTCAGGCCCCCGTCGCGAAAGCGGTATGGCCCGGCGGCAGGCCGCCGGACATCATGCCGTAGAGCGCCAGCAACGCCTGATGCGGCGGCCGGTCGGTGCGATGGGTCGCCAGCGACCAGCCATGGCTGCGCGCGAGCGCCGCCAATCCGGCCTGATGACCGGCGAGCCGCGCCTGATATTGTTCGCGCACCGCCTCGACCCGGGCCAGCACCAGATTGCCCTCGCGCTCCATGCCTTCGAACCGCACGCGCCCGTCGTAGGGCAGGCTTTCTTCGGCCGGATCCAACACCTGGAGCAGATGACCGCGGACACCCGATGCGGCGTAGCCGGCGAGCAGATCCTGCGTTTCGTCGAGCGGCATCAGGAAATCGCCGATCAGCACGACTGAGGCATGGCGCGGCAGCCGCATGACCGGCGGCAGATCTTCGACCGTGCCCGCCGCGCGTGCCAGGGTCAGCGCCAGCCGGTCGAGCACGGCGCGGCCATGCGCCGGCGGCAATCCGGCACCGATGAGGGCGACCCGCTCGCCGCCGCGCACCAGCAAGGCCGCGAGCGCCAGCAGCACCAGGGCGGCGCGGTCGCGCTTGGTCGGCAGACCCTTTTCCGACTGCCAATCCATCGAGGGCGAGCGATCATGCCACAGCCAGACGCTCTGCGCCGCCTCCCATTCGTTCTCGCGCACATAGGCCCGTTCGGATTTGGCCGTCTCGCGCCAATCGATGCGGCTGACCGGATCGCCTGGCACATAGGGACGGAATTGCCAGAAGGAATCGCCCGAGCCGACCCGGCGCCGGCCATGGACGCCCTGCGCCACGGTCGCCGCCACCCATTCG
>Ga0302314_10002349_pt1 | contig 35163 bp, 21 predicted proteins | sample III_Palsa_N2_3_FD_200533 | JGI IMG/M metagenome (GOLD analysis project Ga0302314, IMG submission 200533) | Peat permafrost microbial communities from Stordalen Mire near Abisko, Sweden - III_Palsa_N2_3 | ecosystem: Environmental > Terrestrial > Soil > Palsa > Peat permafrost | place: Sweden...
GGCGCTCTGGAGGACGACCGCTACCGCGGTCGGTGCCGGCCTCCTTTTCTCCTTCGTGCTGCCGCGGCCAAAGGCCGACCAGGCGAACATGCAAGTGGCGAACAGGATGAGCCAAGGCAGCATGGACTTGAACGTGTTGCTTGGTGTCCACAGCAGGAGCAGCGCGCCGAGCAGTCCTCCACTGGCGCCAAGCACGCACATCATCTTGAATGACAGCGTTTCGGCATCGGCGATCAATCGCCGGCCGGCATAACCCGTGGCAACTTGACCTGGATACAGCGCCACTGACGAGGTGATGTTGGCGGACCGTGCATCGAGGCCTGCAAGCATCAAGGCGGGAATGGTGATGAACGATCCACCGCCTGCCAGCGCGTTCTGCGCGCCGGCCCAGAGGCCGGCGATGAAAAGCAATCCGAGGGTGGTTGCGGTCATGGCCTGAAGCATAAGCGAGGCGGTATTCGCTGTTCGATCGTCAAGGCCCAGGCGCTCCGATTATTTCGTCAAACGATACGGCTGGCTCGATACAAAGTCCTTTGCTGGAATAGTCCTACCGCCGCAGATCCAGCGTAAACGGAAAATTTGGATTGCGATCGGCCGGCTGTGCGCCGATCCGTCCCGGCGTGTGGCCGATGCGGAAGAAGCGGGTGAGGCGGCGGCTTTCGGCGGCATAGGCGTTGACCGGGAAATCGTCGTAGCTGCGGCCGCCGGGGTGCGAGACGTGGTACTGGCAGCCGCCCATGCTGCGGTCCATCCAGGTGTCGACCAGGTCGAATACCAGCGGTGCGTCGGCCGGGATGGTGGGATGCAAACTGGTCGGCGGCTGCCAGGCCTTGTAGCGCACGCCGGCAACGAATTCGCCGATGTCGCCGGTGGGCGATAGCGGCAGGCTGCGGCCGTTGCAGGTGATTACGTAGCGATCGCCGACCATGCCACGCACTTTGACCTGCATGCGTTCGACCGAGGCGTCGACGTAGCGCACGTTGCCGCCGGCCGAGCCCTCTTCGCCAAGCACGTGCCACGGCTCCAGGGCGTGACGCAGCTCCACGTCGACGCCGAGGCTGGCGAAGTCGCCGACCTTGGGGAAGCGGAATTCGAAGTGCGGTGCGAACCATGCCAAGTCGATCGGATAGCCGGCGTTACGGGTTTCCTCGAGCACGTCGGCCAGGTCTTGCTTGACGAAGTGCGGCAGCATGAAGCGGTCATGCAACTCGGTGCCCCAGCGCATCAGTCGCGGTGGTGCGTAGGGTTCTTTCCAGAAGCGCGCGATCAGTGCGCGGATCAACAGTTGCTGGGCGAGCGACATGCGTGCGTGCGGCGGCATTTCGAAGGCGCGCATTTCCAGCAGGCCGAGACGGCCGGTGGCGCTGTCGGGTGAATACAGCTTGTCGATGCAGAACTCGGCGCGATGGGTGTTGCCGGTGACGTCGATCAGCAGATTGCGCAGCAGGCGATCGACGACCCACGGCTCGATATCACCGCCGGGCGAGGGCATTTGCCGGAAGGCGATTTCCAGTTCGTAGATCGAATCGTTGCGCGCTTCATCGATGCGCGGTGCCTGGCTGGTCGGTCCGATGAACAGGCCGGAAAACAGGAACGACAGCGATGGGTGGTTGTTCCAGTACGAGATCAGGCTGCGCAACAAATCGGGTCGGCGCAGGAACGGCGAGTCCAGCGTCTGCGCGGCGCCCAGGGTGAAGTGGTTGCCGCCGCCAGTGCCGGTGTGTCGACCGTCGAGCATGAACTTCTCGGTGATCAGCCGCGTTTCGCGCGCAGTGTCGTACAAATGCGTGGTGCGCTCGACCAGATCGTCCCAGCCGGTAGCCGGATGGATGTTCACTTCGATCACGCCCGGGTCCGGCGTGACGCGGAACTGGTTGATGCGCGGGTCGCGCGGTGGCTCATAGCCTTCCAGTATCACCGGCGTTTTCAGTGCAGCGGCAGTGGCTTCGATCGCGGCGACGATCGCCACGTAATCGTCCAGCTCATCGGTGGGCGGCATGAACAGATAAAGGATGCCGTCGCGCGCTTCGGCGCACAGCGCGCGGCGGGCGATGTTGTCGGCCGATTCACCGACCGCTGGTGGCGCGTCTTCAGTGGCGGTGACATGGCCACTCAATGCGACGCCGCTCTCGATCGGCAGCAGCTGCTTTTTCAGCGCTTTGGCACTCGGCAGTTTGAGCACGGGGCGAGAAGGGTCGGGCGGAATGACAAACGGGAAATCGATTTTCCTCACCCACGGCTGCGAATCCAGCGGCAGGCGATAGCCCAGCGGCGAATCGCCGGGCACCAGATAGCAATGTTCGCTGCGCAGATACCAAGGACTGCTTTTCCACTGGCCGTCGCTATTGCGCGAAACGGGCAGCACGTGGCCGACGACCTTATTTAGCCCTTGCCCAAATACCTTGGCCAGACGCTTGCGCTCCAGTGCATCGTCGAGCTTGGAGTCGATGGGGTCGACATTGATCGGCAGCTGACGTTCGCGCCACAGGTAATAGAAGCTGTCCTCGTACGCGGGGAACACATGGTCGGGCTGCACGCCCAGCGCCTTGGCCACACCGTGCAGAAAGCGCTCGGCCAGAGCCGTATCGGCCTTGCCGGGCTTGCGCTCGTCGGCATGCAGCGATGGATCGCTCCACAGCGGCTCGCCGTCGCGGCGCCAGAAACAGTTGAGCGACCAGCGCGGCAACTGCTCGCCCGGATACCACTTGCCCTGGCCGAAATGCACCATGCCATGCGGCGCGTACTTGTCGCGCAGCTTGTGGAATAGCTCGCCGGCCAGCTTGCGCTTGGTCGGGCCTAGCGCGGCGATGTTCCACTCGGCGCCATCGGGATCGTCCATCGCCACGAAGGTCGGCTCGCCGCCCATGGTCAGGCGCACGTCGAGCTTTTCCAGATCGTCGTCGATGCGATGGCCGAGTGTCTCGATCGTCTGCCACTGCTCTTCGGTATATGGCTTGGTGACGCGCGGGGCTTCCCATACGCGTTCGATCCGCATGATGTGCTCGAACTCGACCTCGCTCTCGTCGACGCCACCACTGATCGGTGCGGCCGAGGCGGGTTCGGGTGTAGCTGCCAGCGGAATATGACCTTCGCCGGCAAACAGGCCCGAGGTCGGGTCCAGACCGATCCAGCCTGCGCCAGGCAGGTAGACCTCGCACCAGGCGTGCAGGTCGGTGAAGTCGACCGTGGTGCCCGATGGGCCATCCAGCGATTTGACGTCGGGCACCAGCTGGATCAGATAACCGGAGACGAAGCGTGCGGCCAGCCCGAGATGGCGCAGCAATTGCACCAGCAGCCAAGCCGAATCGCGGCAGGAACCCGAGCCATTAGTGAGGGTTTCTTCTGGCGTTTGCACGCCGGGTTCCATGCGGATCAGGTAGCTGACGTCGCCCTGGACCATCTGGTTCAGCGCGACCAGAAAATCCACGCTGCGCAGTGGTTCGCGCGGCACCTTGGCCAGATAGCGCTCGAACAGCGGCGTCATCGGCAGCGTCTTGAGGTACGGCGCCAGCTCCTCGTTCTGTTCCGGGTCGTACGGGAACGGAATGGTCTCGGCGTAGGGCTCGAGAAAAAAGTCGAACGGGTTGATCACCGACAGCTCGGCGACCAGATCGACCTCGATGCGCAACTCGCGCGTCGGCTCGGGGAACACCAGCCGCGTCAGCCAGTTGCCTTGCGGATCCTGCTGCCAGTTCACGAAGTGCTTGGCCGGATCGACCTTCAGCGAATAGCTGAGGATCGGCGTGCGGCTGTGCGGGGCAGGGCGGAGCCGCACTACCTGCGGCCCGAGCTTCACCGAACGGTCGTAGCGGTAATGCGTGATGTGGGTCAGGGCGACATGGATCGACATGGGATCTCGATAGGCGTGGTGGGGACTGGAGGAGGCCCGCGCGGAATGATTTTCTGATGCAGCCGAATCTGTAGATCGCGACCCGACGTTGCCAGGGCTGAGTCATTGCCAGCCCGGCATCGGGTCATCGGTTTGGTTACCTTACTGGTCATCGTGTGAGCAGACTATCGCGGTGCGTTCCGCGCATTCGTCCGCCCAGTCCGACACAACAAGTCGATGCGCAATGTTGTTGTACCAAGAGGTCGTGTCAGCAGCAACCGTAATTGCGTTGGACCACGGACGAACGGGGAATGCGCGGCACGTATTTCCGCTACGCTCAACACGCTTGCGCGCCGGCTGGCGCATCCTGGGGTGAGTGATGAACAGCACCGATATTTTCCTGATCGCGATGACGATCATCTTCGGCGTGCCGTACCTGATCTGGCGGCTGGGCCGCTTGGATTACTACGCACCGCTGGTGGTGGTGCAGATCATCACCGGCATCCTGCTGGGGCCGGGCATTCTCGGCGCGGCGTTTCCCGCCTACTACGCGGCGGTATTCAGTCCGCCGGTGATTCAGGCGCTCAACGGCATCGCGTGGTGGGCGGTGATGGTGTTTGTGTGGATAGCTGGCATCGAGCTGGACTTGAAGCAGGTATGGGTACAGCGGCGCGAGTGCGGTATTACCGCCGGCCTGGCGCTGGGCGTGCCGCTGATCTTTGGTAGCGCGGCGGCTGCCGGGCTGCTGGTTTGGCGCGAGGGCTGGATCGGCGAAGCCGCGGCGCCGTGGCAGTTTCTGCTGGGTGTCGGCATGGCCTGTGCGGTGACGGCGCTGCCTATCCTGCTGCTGCTGATGGAAAAACTGGAAATCATGCGTGCGCCGTTGGGACAGCGCGTGTTGCGTTACGCCAGCCTGGATGACCTCGCGATCTGGGGCGTGCTGGCGCTGATCCTGCTCGACTGGCATCGGGTCGGCCTGCAGCTGTTGTTTCTGCTGCTATTTGCGCCGGCCGCCTGGTTATTCCGCAGGCTGATGCAATGGATGCCGGAATCGGACCGTTGGTACGTCGGTTTGATCTGGCTGGCCGCCTGTGGTTTTGCGGCAGATCGCGCCGGCCTGCATTTCATGGTGGGTGCATTTTTATCCGGTGCGGTGATCGACCGGCAGTGGTTCAATCAGGAGCATATGGATCTGCTGCGCAAACACGTGCTGCTGGTGGTGATGCCAGTGTTCTTTTTGTCGACCGGGCTGCGCACCAACTGGACGGTGGGCGGCGGTGCCGTGTTCATCGCCGCCGCGCTGCTGCTGATGGCGGGCGTCGCCGGCAAGTTGACTGGCATCCATTTGGCCGGCCGTTGGCTGGGTTGGCCGAAGGGTGATGCGTGGATCATCGGCTGGCTGCTGCAAACCAAGGCGCTGATCATGATCATCTTCGTCAACATCCTGCTTGATCGCCACCTGATCACCAGCGCCACCTTTACCGCGCTGCTATTGATGGCTGTGGTCAGCACCATGTTGACTGTGCCGATGGTGAGCCCGCGGCTGGCGCGCGAGCGGTCGTTGCCAAGCCGGTAACATCGTTTTGTAACTTTAATTGAGTCGCCATGACATACCGCCTGCCTAGCATTCGCAGGATGTTGCGTTGGGCCTGAGGGCTGGCGCTGTATGGCGGCCGTGCGTTGTGCCGGCCGCGTCATTGGAGGCCGCAAAATGTTGAAGTTAGAACCCGCGCGATCTTTCGTGCGGCCGTACCGTGCCCGGCTGCTCGCCGCCGCCATCGCCACCGCCTTGATAACCGCGCCATGGATTGCCACCAACGTGGGCGCGACCGAAGTGCTGGCGACGCCCGCCGATGTCACCCCGGCAGGCGTTGCGCCTGCAGCCGCTCCGGCGGCTGCACAGGACGCCCCGGCATCCAGTTCCAGCGCGTCGGCCAAGCAGCTCGACTCGGTAGTGGTAAGCGCCAAGAGCACGCGCTCGGCGGTGTCGCTGACCGGCAAGGAAATCCAGAAAATCCAGCCCGGCGCCAGCCCGTTGAAAGCGATCCAGACCCTGCCTGGCGTGCTCTATCTCACGGCCGATCCGTGGGGCAACAACGAGCAGAACACGCAGCTGTTCGTGCATGGTTTCAGCACGCAGCAGTTGGGCTACACGATGGATGGCGTACCGCTGGGCGATCAGCAGTACGGCAACTACAACGGTCTGTCGCCGCAGCGCGCGGTGATCAGCGAAGACGTCGGCTCGGTGACTCTGGCATCCGGTGCGGGCGACCTGTCGACAGCATCGACCTCCAATCTGGGCGGCACGGTCACCACGCTTTCCAGCGACCCAGCCAAGGATGCTGGCCTCAAATTTGCACAAACCTTCGGCAGCTACTCGACCTCGCGCACGTATCTGCGCTATGACACCGGCAACTTCGGCGACGGCAACTCGGCCTATGGCTCGATCGTCAATCAGGACCAGCGCGCATGGGATTTCGCTGGTCATCAGCGCGGTGTGCAGGCTGACGGCAAATTCGTCCATGACGACAGCAATGGCAAGCTCACCCTGTTTGCCGATTACTCGGACAAGGTCGAGCCAAACGAGGACAGCATTTATCACGGCACGGCTGCAGGACAGGGCACGGTGCTGCCCTATACCCGTGCTTTCACTTATCCGAACTTTCCCTATGCGCTGGCCTACCTTGGCGCCAATGGCGCGCCGCCCGCGTCGGCCGGCAACAACTATCGCAACTACTACAGCGACGCCCAGCGCACCGATTATCTGACGTATGCCAAATACGACTGGAAAATCAGTGATGGCGTCACCTGGTCCAACCAGATTTACTACCACCACAATGACGGCGTCGGTGTGGTCGCCGGTCCGATCCAGGTGGCCGGGTTGCCCGCATTATTCAGCGTTTACTACCCGGGTCAGAACCTCAAGCAGGTATTCGGCAATTCGGGTTACGCCACGCGCACGACCGAATACGACATCAACCGCCGCGGCTTTCTCTCCAGCGTGGACTGGGTAGCCGGCAACAACCAGCTTGATGCGGGCGTCTGGTATGAGCTGAATCGTTCGGGCCAGTACCGCCGTTGGTATGCGCTCGACGTCAACGATCCAACGTCGCCGTATCAGCGTCCCAACGACAGCCTGCAGCCGCTGATCACGCAATACAACGTCGAGAATCGTACCCAGGTCGTGCAGCCGTACGTGTCCGATCAGTGGTTCATTACGCCGGAGATCACCCTGCAGGCCGGCTTCAAATCGAGCTTCCAGTTCGCCAATGGCCAGGTGCCAACGCAGCCGCTGCCGGGTTCGACGGTAGGTGTCACCCAGCTGCCGGTAGGCACGATCGATACGCGTCAGAAGTTTCTGCCGCAGATCGGCGCGACCTGGGATATCACCAGCCAGGATCAGCTGTTCGCCAACGTCCAGAAAAACACGCGCCAGTTCATTACCTACGGTGCGGGTGGACTGTCACCGTGGAGCCTGGGTAGCCAGGCCGCGTTCGAGCAGTTCAAGCAGAACGTATCGCCGGAAACTTCATGGACCGAAGAGCTGGGCCTGCGTTCGCAGCATGATTTCAATTTCGGTCCGATCAGCGGTATAGACGGCCAGGTCAGCGTCTATCACGTCGACTTCTCCAACCGCCTGCTGTCGATCAGCCCGACGCCGGTGATTTCGTCCATCGTCGGTGGTGCGCCAATCATCGCCAACGTGGGCAGCGTGACGACCAACGGCGTGGATATCGCGGGCACGTTGCACTTTGGCGATCACTTCAGCTTTTACGATGCGCTGTCGTACAACCAGTCGCAGTACAACGACAACTATCTCAGCGGCACTACGGTCGTGCCGACCTCAGGCAAGAATGTGCCGGGCAGCCCGGAGTGGTTGAACAAGTTCATCCTCAGCGCGAACTACGGTGCGATCAGCGGGCAGTTGGTCGGCGACTATGTCGGCAAGGTTTATGCGACTTATACCAACGATTTGTCGGTACCGAGCTACTTTCTGCTCAGCGCGCAGGCCAGCTATGCGATACCGGGTTCCTTCGGGATTCTGCACGACGCCAAGATCAGCTTGAACGTCAGCAACCTGCTACAGAAGAAGGGTGCCTACGAGGTGGTGGTCGGAGCGGCATCGGGAACCTACAACACTTATCCGATTCCGCCACGGCAGTTTTTCGTGACGTTCTCTGCGAGCTTCTTTTAGACCTCACCGGATCGTTCGACCGCAAAGTGTGTCAGCGCAAACATGAAGGCCTCTCCCGATTTGGGAGAGGCCTTTTGTTTTGAACAGAGTTGCCGGCAACGATTTCAGCGCACGATCGCGCTGCTGTAGGGCGGCATCTGCAGCTGCCCCTGAGTCAATGTGATGCCTGGGTTGCTTTGCTCTTGCAACGCACCGAAACGATGTCCCGTCGCATGCGTCACATCGACGGTCTGCGCTGTCCCTGAGAGGTTGTGTACCACCAGTACGCGGCTGTGTGCATCGCGCAGTTGCCACGCGACAATCTGTGGATTGGCCTGCGGCCAGTTGCTTAGTGTGCCGTCGCGCAATGCGCTGATCTGACGGCGCCAGCCGATCAACGTGGTGTAGTAGTTCAGCAGTGAATCGGTGTTGGTCTGCTCGGCATCCACCGAGATGTCGGGACCATCGCCGGCGCTGAAGGTTTTCCAGCGCGTTTCGTCGGCGCCATGATCATCGCGATGCCAGCGCATCGGCTCGCGGATATTTTCGTCGGGCTTCTGCCCGCGCATGCCCAGTTCCTCGCCGTAATAGATGAAAGGATGGCCGGGCAAGGTCAGCAGCATCGCGGCGGCCATGCGCATGTGCTGCGCGTTGCCATCGAGCTGGCTCATCACTCGATCCTGATCGTGGTTGGACAGGAAGGGTGCATCGACACCGGATTTTCCGGTCACTTTGCGATACGCGGTTTCGGTGCGATCGAGCAGTGCACCGAGATCGCCGGCGCGCTCGCTTTTGGCGCTGTCGATCAGCTGCTTGGCCAGTGGGAAATCGAATGCTGCGCTTAGCGGCTTGAAGTAGGGTGCGATTTCTTTGGCGCTGTCGCGCGCCACTTCGCCGACGACGTAGGCATCGGGTTTCACGGCATCGATACCGTGACGGAAGTCCGACCACCAGGTGATGTTCTTGGCCAGGATTTTCGGATCGTTCTTCTGCGACTTGAGGTCGAAGTAGATGTGCTGGGCCGCGTCCAGCCGGAAACCATCCACGCCCTTGTCCAGCCAGAAGCGGCCGAGTTTGATCATCTCCTGACGCACGGCGGGGTTGTCGTAATTGAGATCGGGCATCGCGCGGGTAAAAACGCCAAGGTAATGCTGGTCGCCGATAGCGTGCCATGCCGGAGTGTCGGTGGCGCTGATAGCGCCCAGGTCGGTTTGCGCATTCGACCAGCTGTACCAGTCGTGATACCGGCTCTTTGGATCAACGGCAGACTTGAACCACGGATGCTGGTCACTGCTGTGGTTGATCACCAGGTCGATGATCACCGCGATACCGCGCTTGTGCGCTTCGCTCAACAGGTGCTGAAAATCGGCCGCCGTGCCGTATTGCGGATTGATGCCGTAATAGTCGGTGATGTCGTAGCCGTGATAGCTCGGCGTCGGGTTGATCGGCATCAACCAGAGGCCGCTCACACCCAGCGATTTCAGGTAATCGAGTTTGGCCGTGATGCCATTGAGATCGCCTACGCCGTCGCCGTTGCTGTCGGCGAATGCGCGCACGAAAATCTCGTAATAGACGCCGGACGATTGTTCGCCATGTGCCGCAACTGTCCGTGCATCGTGATGGGCTGGCGCTGATGGGGTATGCGCAAAACAAACCGGTGCGCCGAGCATGGTAGCGAACCATCCGGCGAGCATGCGGCGCAGAAAGGAGCGGTGCTTTGGCATATAGCCTCCCAGGGACACTAGCGGATGGTGCTACAGCAAGCCCGAATCCGCCGAAAAAACCGGCCCCGCGGAGCAGAGCCCCAGGACCGGACGGGGAGAAGCAAAGCGGGCATCGTGAGGGACGATGCCCGGCCTGGATTACAGCTTGAGGTTCAAACCCACGTAAGACGTACGACCGAAATACTGGATCGTGCCGGTCTGTTGGGGGTTGCCGCCGAAGTAGGTACGCGTCGGCTGGTTGCTCAGGTTGAGCAACTGATAGACCACGCTCAACTGCTTGGTGACGTTATACGACGCCTGAAAGTCGAACACCGTCTCCCCGGCGAAGGTCACCAGCTGGTTGGTTACTGAAAGCTGCGTATCGGAGAGGAACGCCGAACGGTAGTTGCCCGACAGACGTGCCGAGAACGGGCCGTAGTCGTAGAACACCGCCATGCTGGCCACGCGCTTGGACAGGCCCGGCAGGCCGACATAGGTGGTGGGGCCACCGAGGGTGGTCGGGTTACGCACCGTGCTCGAGGTGAGCGCGAAGTTGCCGTCCACACCCAGTCCGCTCCAGATACCCGGCAGGAAGTGCGTCTTCGAGCCGGACAGTTCGAGGCCTCGCACCAGGCCGCCCTTGGCGTTATAGGCTGTCTGGAATTCACCGTTCTGGTAGGGCACGCCGGTGGTCGGGTCGATCGGCACGGTGATGCCGGCCGCGGCGAAGTCGTAGTTGTTGTAGGTGACTTGCTGGATGAACGACTTCACGTCCTTGAAGAACACACCTGCGGTGAGCGCGCCTGACGAATCGTCAAAGTAGTGCTCGTAGTCGAGGTCGTACTGCGTGGCGCGCAGCGGGTTGAGCAGGGGGCTGGTACCGCCGTATACGTTGTACTGGCCGTTGGTTATATACGAGCCGGCACCGGCCAGCATCTGGTCGATCGGCGGGCGCGACAGCACCTTGGCGGCCGAGAAGCGCATCTGGTCGTCGTCGGTAAGGTGATAGATCAGATTCAGCGAAGGCAGGTAGTCGGTATAGGTCTTGCCGACGGTCAGCGGCGCGAAGTCGTCGCTGGTGTAGCCATTGCCATCGGTGATCGGAATGCCCGCGCCATTGCCCACCTGCTGCAGACCGTTGCTGTACTGCGACTGATGCGAGACGCGCACGCCGACGTTGCCGGTCAGCTCGTGGCCGAACACCTGGGCGTCGATGTCGGCCATGAAGAACAGGTCGTGGGTCTTCTCTTCGACCGTGCCGCTCTGGACGTACGTCCAGTTCTGGGTGTTGATGTCCTTCACCGGATTGGCGGTGATGCCGTGTGCTGCCAGGATGGCCGGTGCATTGAGCGTCAGGAAGCACGGCAGGCCGGAGAACTGACCCTTCCAGCAGGTGACCTTGGCGTCAGCTGCCGGAATGCTCAGCGGCGGCTCGCCCGCCACCGGCGAGGTGTTCCACTCCGAACCGTAGACGTAAGCCTCGCGGTCGGCCTCGTAGTTGTGGTTGTTCAGATAGACACCAGCTTCCAGCGCCGACAGCCAGGAGCTGTCGGGCAGGTCGTACTTCACGCTGGTGCGGAATGCCTTCATCTTGTCGTGATAGATGTATGGGTACACGCCGTAACGCGATAACCCCATGTCGTTGAGGTTGGTGTACAGGCCAGGGTTGGCGAACGACGCCGTGCCGATGTTGCCACCCTTCAGCATGTACGTCACCGACTGCGGCATCAGCTGCGGATTGGCCGTGCCCAAGCCGCTGTACGGATCGGCCGTGGTATCCACGTTGATGTCGTTGCTGGTCGCGCGCGACAGCGAAACGTCGGCATCGACGTGCCAGCGGTCGTGATCCCACTTCATGTTCAGGCCACCGGAGAGCACATTGGTGGTGGTCGAGTAATTATCGGCGGTGGTCTCATTGGAGAACTGGTTGCCGCCAACGCCGGTCGGATTGCTGCTTACCGTGCCGCCGATCAGTGTACCCAGTGAGCTGAACACCGGGTTGGTGATCTGCGCGTTGTTGCCGTAGAAGTTCTGCGAGCGCAGGCCATAGCCGAACGACTCGTTGTCGAATTTGGAGTAGAAACCGTCGCCGGTGAACTTCAGCTCATCGGTGGGCTTCCACACGATGGTGGCGACTTCACCGGTACGACGCTCTTCGCCGCCGTTCTGCTGCAACTGGATGCCCTCGGGCAGGTAACCCGAGGGCGAGTTGGCGCTGGAGTTCATCTTGTAGACCGCGCCATCGGAAGCCTCGCCCACGAACTGCTCGGCCACATGCGGCTGGTACATCTGCGCCACGCCCAGGCCAACACCCAGCGTATCGTCGAGGAACTTGCCCTGGTAGGCAGCGCTCAGGCGATAGCCAAGCGCGTTGGCACCAGACACGTCGTGCGCGGTGCCGTCGTAGCTGCCGCGTGCGTCGAGGTTGAAGTTCTGCTCCTTGGGAGCCTGCAGAGGATCGGCCGTCTGCATGGCAATGGTGCCGGCCACGCCGCCGGTGACCAGCGACGCCTGCGAGGACTTGTACACCGTGGCCATGTTGATCAGCTCGGACGGGTACTGGTCGAATTGGATGTAATTGCTGCCGCTGGTCGAGGGCTGCTCGCGACCATCAAGCGTGGTTTGGATAAAGTTGCCCGAGAGGCCGCGGATATTGATCTGCGATGCCTGGCCTGCGATGCGTTCGGCACTCACGCCAGGCAGGCGCGTCAGCGAGTCGGCGATCGACTGGTCCGGCAAGCCGCCGATGTCTGCAGACGTCACTACGTTCTGGATGGTGTCGGCATAACGCTGGATGTCGATTGCAGCCTCGGCGCCCTTGCTGTAGCCAGTGACCGTGATCGCGTCGAGGCTCTTGGCGAGTTTGTCTTTGCTGGTGTCTTTCTTTTTCGGATCATTGCTTGCCGGCCCACTGGCATCCTGCGGCGCGGATGCCTGGGCGGCCGGCGTTGCGGGTGTGTTGGCCGGCGCGGTGTTGTTATCGGTGGGCGTCGCCTTGACGGCAGCGGTGAAGCACATCCCGGCAGATATCAGCGCCACGGCCATCACGTTGCGTTTCAGTAGCATGTTCTCGTCTCCCCACGAAAATGTCGTTGTTGCTTGGACGCTTGCTACCCCATGCCTGTTGGCGATGGTGGCAGATTGCACTGGTTGGTGATCTCCAGCGGCGTGCCGGCATGGTAGGGCCGGCATTCCACGAGTCACCAGTTTCTGCATACGTATTCATCACGGCTGCACCAAACGACAGATCGCAGTGCAGCATGATGCGCGCTGTTCGAATTTCCGGATGAGCGATGGCTGTGCAAACGGCTTGCCGTAGGTGATGTTCCGGACATCTGCCCGATATTTCCGGAGAGCTGTTCGACCTGTACGCTCCATGGCGTGACGCAATCGCAGCACGAATGAATACGTATGCAGACCCCTGCGTGATGTCACGAGGCTGCCGCTAAGCTGCTGCCATTCGCCGACGAGCGCCTGCATGGCACGGCCGGTTCATGTCATGGGGTTTTGTTCAATGTCCGACGCATGCTGGTGGCGCGGTGCCGTCATCTATCAGATCTATCCGCGCAGCTTTCTCGACACCAACGCCGATGGTGTAGGTGATCTGCCGGGAATCATCGATCGGCTCGACTACGTGGCGAGCCTCGGTGTGGATGCGATCTGGATTTCGCCATTCTTCAAGTCGCCGATGGCTGATTTCGGTTATGACATTGCCGACTATCGTGACGTCGATCCCTTGTTCGGCACGCTGGCGGATTTCGATCGTCTGCTCGCCAAGGCGCATGGGCTCGGCCTGAAAGTAATGATCGATCAGGTGCTCAGTCATACATCGGTCGAGCACGCGTGGTTTCGTGAGAGTCGCGAAAGTCGCGACAATGCGAGAGCGGACTGGTACGTGTGGGCCGATGCGCGCGATGACGGCAGTCCACCGAACAACTGGCTGTCGCTGTTCGGCGGTTCGGCCTGGCAATGGGAGCCGCGGCGTGGCCAGTACTATCTGCACAATTTTCTGGCAGCGCAGCCGGATCTGAATTTTCATCATCCGCAGGTGCGCGCAGCGATACTCGATAGCGTGCGGTTCTGGCTGGACAAGGGCGTCGATGGCGTACGCCTGGATGCGATCAACTTCTGCTTCCACGATCGCCAGCTGCGCGACAACCCGCCCAAGCCGAAAGAGAAGCGCATCGGCCGCGGTTTCAGTCCGGATAATCCCTACGCGTTCCAGTATCACTACTACAACAACACGCAGCCGGAAAACCTGGCCTTTCTCGGCGAACTGCGCGCATTGATGGATGGCTATACAGATGTTGCAGCGCTGGGCGAAATTTCCTCGGAGGATTCGCTGGCGACGATGGCCGAATACACCCAGCGTCATCGGCTGCACATGGGTTACAGCTTCGAGCTGTTGACCGACGATTTCAGTGCGGGCTATATCCGCGACACAGTGCAGACACTCGAGTCGCAGATGACCGAAGGCTGGCCGTGCTGGGCCATCTCCAACCATGACGTGGAACGTGTACTTTCGCGTTGGGGCAAGGGCAAACCTGTCGTGCCGCTGGCCAATTTGCTCACGGCGCTGGTCTGTTCGCTGCGTGGTTCGGTCTGCATCTATCAGGGCGAGGAGCTGGGACTGACCGAAGCCGATTTGCCGTTCGATGCGTTGCGTGATCCTTACGGCATCGCCTTCTGGCCACAATTCAAGGGGCGCGATGGCTGCCGTACGCCGATGCCCTGGAGCGATAGCGCAAACGCCGGTTTCAGCGATGGCACGCCGTGGTTGCCGGTGGCGGAAGAGCATCGCGCGAGCGCCGTGAGTCGACAGGAAGGTGACTCGCATTCCGTACTCAACGGCTTTCGCGCCTTCATGCACTGGCGGCAGTCGCAGCCGGCGCTGCGTTGGGGTGATATCCAGTTCATCGAGATGGCGGACCCCATCCTTGCGTTCACTCGGAGTTTCCAGGGTGAGACGTTGCTGGCAGTGTTCAACCTCGCCGATGCCACCATCGATATTCGCGTGCCGGTCAACGGCTTTGCCGAGGCTCTGAGTGGGCACGGTTTGCTACAGGGCACGCTTCACGATGGGCAACTGCGTCTGCCTGGATACGGCCTGTGGTTTGCATCGTTGCAGCCGTCGGATATCCGCGGCGCTACAAGTAGCTTTCACCACACGACTGTTGAAAGAGGCTGAAAAAAAGCCACTCCGATGCGGGAGTGGCTTTTTATTTTCGCTGCAGTTACCGACTACTTGCGATCGGCTGCTGTCTTGTCCCGGGTGGCGCGGAACTCGGAGTCTTGGCTCCAGTCCGGCCACTGGTTGGAGTTGGCCAGCTCGCTTCCCAGCACATAGAGCACCTGCAGATCGCGGGCCATGCCGGTGAACGGCCAGTCGGCCTGCCACTCGTCGCCCTGCTGGTGGTAGCGTTTGGCGGTGTAGTCGTCTTCGGCGGCCTTGCCGGCGGCGATGCCGCCATCGACCCAGTCATTACCCGAACCGAAGGAGATCGCCGGCACGCCGCGCTTGGCGAACGAGAAGTGATCGGAACGGAAGAAGTGACCTGCCTCCGGCTTCGGGTCCGGGCTGTAGACCATGCCGAATTTTTTCGCATCGGCGATCAGATCGTCCAGCAGGTCGAGTTTTGCGCTGCCCGAGATGGTGAAGTTGCGCGACGGGCCGTGCGGATCGAGCGCGTCCATATTGATCACGCCGACGGTGGTGGCCAGCGGATACAGCGGCTTGGCTGCGTAATACTCCGAACCCAGCAGACCCTTTTCTTCGGCGGTGACGTTGAGGAATACCACCGAGCGTTCCGGTCGTGGCGCCTTGGCAAAGGCTCGACCCAGCTCGATCAGCGCTGCCGTGCCGGTGGCGTTGTCGACGGCGCCGTTGTAGATGCGATCACCTTTCGCATCGGGCTGGCCGACGCCGAGATGATCCCAGTGCGCGCTGTAGATGACCGTTTGGTCGGGATGTTTGCTGCCCTCGATGCGGCCGACGATGTTGTGCGAGGTAATAACTTTGGAATCGACCTTGAAATTGGCCGAGAAACTCTCGCCCTTCAACGTCACCGGCTTGAATTCGCGTGTCTGTGCCTGCTTTTTCAGCGCCTCGAAATCGAGTCCGGCGCGCTTGAACATATCGACGGCGAGGTCGCGCTGGATCCATGCTTCCAGCTGCGGATGCACCGCGGCCGGCTTGTCACGCACGATGTCGAACATGGTAATGGTGTTGGAGTTCTTCACCGTGTTCCAGCCGTACGAGGCCGGCGCGGTTTCGTGTATCACCAGCATGCCCAGCGCGCCCTGACGCGCGGCTTCCTCGTACTTATAGGTCCAGCGGCCGTAGTAGGTCATCGCCTTGCCGCCAAAGTCGCCGACGCCGGTTTCGAAGTCGGGGTCGTTGATCAGCACCACGGCGATCTTGCCGTGCAGGTCGACACCCTTGAAATCGTCCCAGTGACGCTCCGGCGCATTGACGCCATAACCGATGAAGACCAGCGGTGCGTTGGCAATCGCGACGGACGTCGAGCCGTCCATCGGCGCACGCACCGCGATCTCGTTGCCCTGGGTCAGTGATTGCGCCTTGCCGTCGATCGACAGGCTGAGTGCGGGTGTGCCGATGATCTCGGTGCGCAATAGCGGCACGGCCTGGGTCCAGGCGCGTTTGCCGTTGCTCAGGTCACCGCCGGGCTGCAGGCCCGCGGCCTTCATCTGCGAAACGACGTAGTCGATTGTCTTGGTTTCGGCGGGCGTGGCCGGGCCACGACCTTCGAACGCGTCCGACGAAAGTACCTTGTCCTCTTCGGAGAGACGATGTGGATCGAAGGTCGGTGAGGGGACGGCAGCAGCCATCAGAGCCGTCGATACGGCCAAGGTGAGCGTGGAAAGAATCAGTCGTTTCAAGAGCAGCTACCTGTCTGTGGAATCCGCATCGATAGTAGGCAACTGACCAACGCGGGTCTACCCGTACGAGGGGGTGCCTTCGCGGCCAAGGTGATAAGGCGGGTTGCGCGCAATGATGTGCACGAATCGTCAAGCCTCTGATCCGTTATGCTCCTACTCATGCTTTCATTTTTCTTTTGTCGATCGAATTTGCCGTGCCACTTGACGGGCACATGGCGTGTTGTCGTCCGATGAGCCGGTTAACAAAATCCCGGCAAAGCAACTCAAATGCTCCGCGTCAGCGTATGCAGATGGCCGATCTGGCGAGGCTGGCCGGCGTGTCGACTTCAACGGTGTCGCGCGCACTGAGCGGTAGCGCCTTGATCAACGAGGAGACGCGAGAACGCATACAGGCGCTCGCTCGCCAGTTCAACTACACCATCAATAGCGTTGCGACCAACCTGCGTTCCGGCGTCAAGCGCACGATCGCTGTCGTGGTTCCTTATGAGATGGCCAGTCGTCAGAGTTTTGCCGATCCGTTCCTGCATGGAATCATCGGTAGCCTTGCTGATGCGCTTACCGAGCGTGGTTACGAGATGCTGCTGTCGCGCATGGATGCTGATCGGCTCGACATGGCGGCGGCATTGATCGATGGCGGCCGTGCCGCAGGGCTGATTTTGATCGGGCAGTGGCGTCATCACGATCAGCTGAACGCCATGGCAGAACGTGGTTTGCCCATGGTGGTTTGGGGCGCGCGCCTGCCGCATCAGAATTATTGCATTGTGGGTGGCGACAACGTCCTTGGAGGCCGTCTGGTGGCTGAGCATCTGCTTGCTCAGGGCCGTCGACGTATGGTGTTTCTCGGTGATGCGGGTCTGCCCGAAGTCGCCCAGCGCTATCGTGGTTTTGCACAGTGCCTGCGCAAGAACGCATTGCCGCTGCTGGAACAGCAGCGCGCAGCGGCATCGTTTCTGGCCGACAGTGGACGCAAGGCGATGCTGGCCTTGATCGATGCCAACCCGACGCTGGATGCAGTTTTCGCCAGCAGTGATCTGCTGGCGATGGCTGCCATCGGCGCACTGCGCGAGCGAGGTCGTCGCATCCCGGCGGACGTCGCCGTAGTGGGCTATGACGACGTTGAGCTGGCGGCGTATTTCAATCCACCCATCACTACGGTGCGACAGCCCATCCATGAAGCCGGTGGGCGGCTGGTGGAGACGCTTTTGAGCTTGATCAAAGGGCAGTCTTTGCCGGTCTCGGCTCCGCTGGAAACCCAGCTGATCGTGCGGGAAAGCAGTCAGGCGACAGCTGCGTACTGACGCAACGCAATATTTTTGCTGAATCGATCAGGGGCGATGTAGTGAGTTCTGGTCGACGCCATGCCGACTGCAATCGTTCCCATGACTGGCATTTTTCCGTGCCAATATTTTCGTGAAAATCCATTAAAAGAAGCTTTTTTGTGATGTTGCAGCGCAAATTGCAATCGATTGCATTAAAGTCGAGCATGCTCCCCGGGGATCGAAACACTAGGTCAGGCACGCGCGAAGTCGAACGCATGCCTGCTTCATAACTCGAAGGGGATGCGCGATGAAAACTGACGTGATTCGCAAGCATGTGCTTGCAGTTGCCGTGATGCTGGCCTTGATACCGGTGGCCGCGACGGCGCAAAGCACTTCAAGCGGAGAACCAGGTCCGCAGGCGCCTGGCAGCACCAACGGATCAGATCAGGGCAAAGCCAGTCAGAGCAAGCAAGAGCAGAACAAGTCCGATCACAACAAGGCGGTCAACCTGGACGAGACCGTGGTCACCGCGTCGCCAGGTGCACTGACCAAAATGGGCTCCAGCGTTTCCGTCAGCTCGCTGGAGGCCGATCAGATTATCGACAGCGGCCTGCAGAACGCTGCAGACATTCTTCGCAACATTCCCGGTATTCGCGCCGAGTCCTCCGGCGGCGACGGCAATGCCAATATTTCGGTGCGCGGCCTTCCGGTGGCTTCCGGTGGCGGCAAGTACGTGCAGTTCCAGGTCGATGGCATGCCAGTGCTGGAATTCGGCGACATCTCTTTTGCCACGCCTGACACTTTCCTGCGCCCTGACTACAACATCGATCATGTGGAGGTCGTCCGCGGCGGATCTTCGTCGGTGTTCGCCAGCAACGCACCGGGTGCGGTGATCAACTTCATCACCAAGACGGGTGAGCAGCAGGGCGGCGACATCGGCATCACCACCGGGCTCAACTACGATGCCAAGCGGCTGGACTTTGACTACGGTCAGCCAATTTCCGACACAACGCGCTTCCATATCGGCGGCTATCTGCGTGACGGCACCGGTCAGAAGGACGTCGGCTACGACGCCCAGAAGGGTGGCCAGCTGATGGGGAATGTGACCCACGACATCGATGGTGGATTCCTGCGACTGAATTTCCAGTTGCTGGACGACAAGTCGCCGGTGTATCTGCCGGTACCGCTGTCGATCACCGGCAGCAACAGCAACCCGAGCGTGAACTCGCTGCCCGGCTTCAATATCCAGAGCGGCGCGCTGCAGTCGCCGTACTTCCTGCACGACCTCGCGGTCGGCGCCAATGGCGACCGGATCTTCACCAACATTTCAGATGGTTACCATTCCAAGGTGGCCGCCATTGGCGGCCTCGGCGAATTCAGCCTCGGTGATGGCTGGAAACTGGATGAGCAGTTCCGCATCGCCAACAACTCCGGTGATTTCGTCGGACCATATCCGGGCTCGGTGCAAACTGCTGCGTCTGCAGCCCAAGCTCTCGGTGGTACCGGCGCCACGCTGGCCTATGCCACCGGCCCCAAGGCCGGGCAGGCCGTCAACGCGGCCAACGTAGGCGGCAATGGACTGGTCTCGAACACGCTGTTGTTCAATGTGTCGCTGCCCAACATGAACAATGCCACCAACAACCTCACCCTCAAGCGCTCGTTCGATACGAACAACGGCCCGTTGAACCTGCTGTTCGGCTATTACCATTCCGATCAGACCATCGAGCAGGACTGGCACTGGAACCAGTATCTGGAAACCGTGCAGGGCAAGGACGCGGTGCTGCTCAACGTCTACAACGCGGCCGGTCAGGCTGTCACGCAAAATGGTCTGGTGGCTTATGGCCAGCCGGTGTTCGGCAACTGCTGCACTCGCTATCTGGACGTCGACTACAAGATGGATGCGCCATACCTGTCGCTGAGCTGGCAGCCGGGCAGCTGGCAGCTCGATGGTGGCGTGCGCTACGACTATATGAAAGCCAACGGCAGCTACGCGAGCGCGTCGACCGTCCCGCTGGATGTTAACGGCGACGGCATCATCGAAGCGCCGGAGCAGAACGTTCAGGTGGTCAATCTAGCCAATGCCTCGCCGGTGAATTACGACAAGAAGCACCTGGAATACTCCTTTGGCGCCAACTACCTGATCAACACCGAGGTAGCCCTGTTTGCGCGTATCAGCGACGGCGCTCGCTTCAACTCCGATCGATTGCTGTTCGGTGGTGGCGTGCTGCCTGATGGCACGGTGCCGTCGGCGGTGGCGGTGAACGTGGTGAAGCAGGACGAGGTCGGCGTGAAGTGGAGCACGCAGCACACCAGCTTGTTCGTCACCGGTTTCTACGCGACCACTCAGGAGACCAACCAGGACGTCACGATACCGTCCAATCCGATCATCAATCGCGACTACAAGTCCAAGGGCGTTGAGGTGGAGGGCTCGCTTGACTACGGTGATTTCAGCGTGCGCGGCGGTGTGACCTACACCGACTCGAAGATCACCAAGGACGAGATCACTCCGGACGACGTCGATGACGAGCCGCAGCGCCAGGCGCACTGGGTGTGGCAGCTCAATCCCAGCTATCGCTTCGGCCCGGTAACGGTCGGCGCCACGGTGATTGGCACCACCAAGTCCTACGCTGCTCAGCCAAATGGATTGGTGATGCCGGGCTATACCCAGGTCAATGCGTTTGTCCGCTACGACATCACCCCGCGCATGACCGTATCGCTGCAGGCGGACAACCTCTTCAACGCGGTCGGGTTGACCGAAATCGACCAGAGTCCAGGCGGCGTGACCACCAACGGATTGAACACGGCTCGTTCGATCCTCGGTCGAACGGTATTCGCCAGCTGGCGCTATAGCCTGTGAGTGAAGCGCATCACCAGGAGACGTTCGAGCTGGCCGCGCTGCGTCAGCGATTCGTCTCGATGTTTAGCGTCGCGCGTCGGGCCGCTGCCGAGCGACAGTTCGATCGGGTCGGGCCGGCGTTGGCCGAGCGGCTTGCCGCGGTATACGGCGGCACCGCCGGATTCGGCGAATGGATGGCTACGGTGTATGAGGACCTTGGTCGGCTCGCGGCAACCCGATCCGCTGCGCTGGTTGCGCTGGACCAGCAACGTGCGCTGCAGCCGGACTGGTTTTTGCGGCAGCACATGGTGGGTTATTCGGCCTACGTCGATCGATTCGGCGGCACGCTTGCCGGTGTGGGTGAACGTATCGACCACCTGCGAGCGCTCGGTGTGGACTACCTGCATCTTCTGCCCTTTCTGCAGGCGCGCCAGGGCGAGAGTGATGGTGGGTTTGCGGTATCCAGCTTCGAGCACGTGGAGCCGGCATTGGGAACGATGGACGACTTGGAGACGCTGGCATCGCAGCTCCAGGAAGCTGGCATAAGCCTGTGTGCCGATCTGGTCCTCAATCATGTGGCCGATGATCATCCCTGGGCGCAAGCGGCGGCTGCCGGTGATCCGGCGATGCGCCAATTTTTCCACGTGTTTCCCGATCGCATCCTGCCCGATGCCTACGAGGCTACGGTGGGGGAAGTGTTTCCCCAGGCGGCGCCAGGCAACTTTAGCCAGGTACCGGCCATGGGCGGCTGGGTCTGGACGACGTTCTATCCGTTCCAGTGGGATCTCAACTACGCCCACCCACCCGTTTTCGCGGCGATAGCGCACGCGCTGCTGCAACTGGCCAATCGCGGTGTAAAAGTTTTTCGGCTCGATTCCGCACCGTTCCTTTGGAAACGTCTCGGTACCCTCTGCATCAACCAGCCTGAAGTGCATCAAATACTCGCCGCGCTGCGTGCTTGCGTGGAATTGGTCGCTCCGGGTGTGTTGCTGAAGGCCGAAGCCATTGTGCCCACAGAGCAGGTAAGCGCCTATTTCGGTCGCGATGAACTGCGCGGGCGCGAGTGCCAGCTGGCGTATCACAGTGGTTTGATGGCTTCTGCGTGGGCGGCACTTGCCGAAGGTCACGCCGGGCTGCCGAAGCAGCTGCTTGCCGACACTCCGCCACCACCGGAGGCGTGCGGATGGGTGACTTATGTGCGCTGCCACGACGATATTGTGTGGGGCGTGTTGAGGCCACTGGCGGAGGCTGCTGGTGAAGATTTTTCGCGGCGCATCGGTGCGGCAGCGGCCTATCTGGAAGGTCGCACACCCGGCAGTTTCGCGCGCGGTGCAGCTTTTCAGACGCTGGATGGAGAGGGGGTGCACGGTAGCAACGGCATGGCTGCTGCTCTGGTCGGGCTGCCAGAGCATATGCTGGACGACATCCAGCCCGCAGCGTTGCGCCGTTACGTTTTGCTTTACGCGCTGGCCTTCTGGGTCGGTGCTGTACCACTCATCTATATGGGCGACGAGTTGGGTCAGTACAGCAATACGGATCCGGCTGACGCTGGGCGCGTAGCGCTGGATGGTCGCTGGTTGCAGCGCCCAGCGCTCTCTACCGAGGCACTGGCTGCGCTGTCGAGTGGGCGAGGTGTGCCAGCTGCCACTTTTGCCGCGCTAACGGCGTTGGTCGCTGCACGTCGCCACCAGCATTGGCCGAGTGCCAGCAAAGTGTCGGTCGTTGCGCACCCGAACCCCGGTCTGCTGATAGTGCAACGTGGGGACGAGACGCTGGGCATATTCAATTTTTCTGCCAGCCACGCGATGGTCGATCTGGAATCGTTGGGGGTAGGGACTGGATGGTCGGATCTGTTTGCGTCAGGTGCCGATGTGATGACATCGCGTGACCTGCGGAAGCTGCAACCGTGGGCTACGCTGTGGCGGAGCCGCACACATGACTAAGTTGATGCAGAGCATGGCGCACCGGACAGGTCTGCTGCGTCAGTGCACGCTGGCGTTCTGTTCGATGAGGCGGTGGAGTTCGCCAGCCATAGTGGTAGCCGGCGCGGCGTCTTGCCGGCTGAGACGGTGCGCTCCGAGCCTTGGCATGTCTCCGTGGATGACGCTACATCGGGTGATGTTGAGCTGGCCAATACCTTTGGCTCCGGCACGATTGCATCTACACAACGGTCGACGGAGTAGATAGAGAATGTCCACGCCCAAGCCTCGTCTGCGTTTCTGGCAGATTTTGAACATGAATGTCGGCTTCTTCGGCATCCAGTTCAGCTTTGGTCTGCAGCAAAGCAATATGAGCCCAATCTACAAATACCTGGGTGCGCACGACGGCAGCCTTCCATATTTGTGGCTGGCTGGGCCAATCACCGGCCTGTTGGTGCAGCCGCTGATCGGAGCGATGAGCGATCGCACCGACTCACGGCTGGGCCGGCGCACACCGTATTTTCTGATCGGCGCGCTGATCTGCAGTGTATGCCTGCTGGCGATGCCGTTCAGCCCGACGCTGTGGATGGCTGCGAGCTTGCTGTGGATACTGGACGCGGCCAACAACGTGACGATGGAGCCGTATCGCGCGTTTGTCAGTGATCGTCTGGATAGCTCGCAGCACGCGGTGGGTTTTCTCACCCAGAGCGCTTTCACCGGGCTGTCGCAGACGCTGGCCTATCTGACGCCATCGCTGCTGGTGCTGTTCGGGATGAACGTGGCCGCGCGCAACGCGCATGGCATTCCGTATGTGGTGGTAACCGCGTTCGTGATTGGTGCGCTGTTTTCGGTGGTGTCGATTGGCTGGTCGACGCTGACCACTCGCGAGTTGCCATTGTCCGATGAAGAGCGCCAGCGTATGCGCGCGGCGCCACGATCACTGGCAGCCACGCTGGGCGAAATCACCTCCGCCGTAAGACAGATGCCATCAACCATGCGCCAGCTGGCGGTAATGATGCTGTTCCAGTGGTACGCGATGTTCTGCTACTGGGAATACGTGCCGTTGTCACTGGCGCGTACTTTGTTCGGTAGCACCGAGGCGGACTCTGATGGTTTTAGCCACGCAGTACTCATCAATGGCCAGATCGGCGGCTTCTACAATTTCGTGGCGTTCGTGAGTGCTTTTGCGATGATCCCACTGGCACGCCGGATAGGCCCGCAGCGCCTGCATGCCGCTTGCCTTACGTTAGGCGGCGCGGGTCTGCTGGCACTGCCGTTGATTCACAGCCAGCTGCTGCTATTCGTGCCGATGATCGGGCTGGGGCTTTCGTGGGCCAGCACGATGGGCAACCCGTACGCGATGCTGGCTGGCAGCATTCCTCCCGAGCGAGCAGGGGTCTACATGGGTCTGTTCAACATTTTTATCGTGGCGCCGATGCTGCTGCAGATCATCACAATCCCACTGCTTTATCACGGAGTGCTGGCAGACAACCCGGAAAACGTGATTCGCCTGGCCGGTGTTGGCCTGTTGTTGGCTGCCGTGCTGGTGCTGCGTGTGCGAACGGGCAGTTTTCGTTAGCTTGGCGACATGGCCGTATAAACGTCCAATTTTTCTGGCCAATCAGCTGGTGGCCTCAGATGCCGGCGTACCACTCATAGCCCTGGTCTTCCCAGTAGCCGCCGTTGCCGCTGCCAATCTTGGCGAAGGTATCGACCAGCTCGATGCTTCCTATGTACTTGGCCTGCTTGTAGCCGAGCTGCCGACCCACGCGCAGACGCAGTGGCGCGCCGTTGGATACCGGCAGCGGCTTGTCGTTGAGGTCGAAGGCTAGGAGGGTCTGCGGATGCCGCGCTTCCTGGATGTCGACGCTTTCGTAATACGGGGTGTCTTCGTCCATATTGTCCAGGCAGTGGAACACCACGAAGCGCGCCTTCGGATCGACGCCGACGTGATCGAGCAGGGCCGACAATTGCGTGCCCTGCCATTTACCGATGGCGCTCCAGCCTTCGACGCAGTCATGCCGCGTGATCTGGGTACGGTTGTCCAGTTTCTTTAAATCATCAATGGAGAACTCGCCCGGCTTCGTGACCAGGCCGGTGACCTTGAGCTTGTAGTCGCGAAAGTTGTTCGCCATCAATGCCTGATATTCGGGTGTGTCCGGCATGGTGGTGCCGTTGGGGTGAAACGTCGGCGAGATGTCGGCCTCGGTGTACTCCTTGGCCATCGCGCTGGACGGCGACAGCAGCGCTTGCACGCGGCGGTTCAAGCCCTGGGCCTTGCCCAGTACTTTCGGTCCCCAGCTACTCTGCGAGATCTTGTCGCAGCCGGCGACCAGCAGGCCGGCGGTGCCCATGATGGCCATGCGCAGAAACGTTCGGCGATCAGTCATGGGGCGCCTCCTTTATCACGGCAACCGGTTCGGGCCCAGCCACTTTCACTGGGTCCACGTCCACCTTGTAATAGCCGGTGATCATGCCGCGCAGCTGGTTGAATGCACCGCTGATCAGCACCTCGAATACGTGGATCAGCACGAACGCGACGAAAGCCCAGGCGATGATGAAGTGGATGGTGCGAGCTGCCTGCCTACCGCCGACGAACTCCACCATCGGCGACAGCACGGCATCCATCCGTGGCGACATCGCCAGTCCCATCAGCACGATGCCGATGCCGAAGACGAAGATCACGATCAGATATGCCAGTCGCTGCAGGATGTTGTAGCGCAGTGCTTCCTCACCGTGTGGATGCTTGAAGCGCACATGGTCGGCGATCGATTTGCCTATGCCACGCCAATCGGATTTGGTTGGCCAGAGGTCCCGCTGTACGTGTTTCCTGGCCAGCGAATAGCCGATATAGCAAATCCCGTTGAGTACGAAGATCCAGGCAAAGAAGAAATGCCATTGCCGGCCCATCGAGAGCCAGCCCGGGCCGGGCACCGTAAGCCAGGAGGGAAACCCGCGCGCGATTGGCGTGCCATCGGGGCCTTTGGAAACACCGAGTACGCCAGTGGTATTGAATTCGTGCTTGCCGATGCGGGTGATGCCGACCAGATTGCCGCTGGCATCTTCGCGGGCTTCCAGCGACAGCAGTGGTTTGTCCGGATTGTTGTAGTTGCCCCACGCCAGGCTGGGATGCGCGTTGAAAATCTGCAGCCCGCTGAAAAACATCAGCGACAGGCTGATCACGTTGATCCAGTGCATCAACCGGATCGGCAGCGAATGGCGGTAGACCAGACGTTTTGATTTCGCGGGCGCGGGAGGCGCGATTATCTGCGCGTCGGCAACGATCACGTTTTCAGTGGTCATGGCATGTGCTCCCGATCAGCAGGATGAGCGGTTCGGTTCTTCAGCACAGTGTGCGCTTGCCAGGGTCTTGCCATGAAGATTTCTCCGCAATGCGCTCTGAAACGTGCTGTCTGGCTGAATGAGCGGCCGAACGGGTCACTTTGACGACCGAAATCCGACGGCTTCCTTCAACTATTTCGTTTCGAACGAGGCAGAGGTTACTTTGTGCAGTAGATTGAATTTGTCTGCCACTCAGCCTTGGTGAGCATGGTCGTGTTCGTCCGCCGGGGCATGGGCGCATGCCACCCAGGATGATTCGCCGACCAGGTAATGCTCTTTTTTCCAGATCGGCAGACGTTGTTTGACCTGGTCGATGATGTAGCGACAGGCGCGGAACGCCTCATCACGATGCGGTGAAACCACGCCGATCCACACCGCCGTATCACCGACCGCAAGGCTGCCCACGCGATGCGCGCAACGCGCATCGGCGATGCCGAAGCGTTGCACGGCTTCGTCGATGATGCGTTCGCCTTCGCCGATCGCCAGCTCGTTATAGGCCTCGTAATCCAGACCGCTGACTTCGCGGCCTTCGTTGGTTTCGCGCACCCATCCCTCGAACACGCAAAAACCGCCGCAACCGGGTTGCTGCAATTCCTTTCGCAGCGTATTGGTATCGACGGGCTGCGCGGCAATCGTGACGCGGCTCATCCGCCGGCCACCGGTGGAATGAAAACGATCAGATCGCCATCGGCAAACGCCTGCTGCCAGTCACGAAACTGCGCGTTCACGGCGACTTTCAGCTGTGCGATATCGAGCCGGAAGCCGTGCCGCTGGCGCAGTTCGCCATATAACGCGGCGAGCGAATCGGCATCGCTGGTGATGGTTTCGCGGCCTTGCCCGGCCTGCTCACGCAGTTGTGCGTAGTATTCGACGGTAACGGATGTCATGGCAGTGTGGCTCGCAGTGTGGCCAGTTCTTCGGGCGTATTGATGTTGTCCAGCGCATCGGCCGCGTAGGGTTGCAGCAATTGCGTGTCGCCCTGAATCAGCGCTTTGCGTGGGCAGCTCCGACCCTCCTCGACGCGTGCGAGAAGCTTGGCGCGGCTGGCCGGTTCCCATAAAGCGCACAGTGGCTCAGGAAGCCCATCATGACTGCTGACAAAAGCGGTGGCTTCGCGTTTCGGATCGCGCGCTTGCAGCAAATGCTGCAAGGTCGCAGCATCCAGTCGGGGCAGGTCGCAGGCAACGACCAGCCAGGCGACGTCGGGATAAAGCGCCTGCGCGGACAGGATGCCGGCCGCTGGGCCAGCATCTTCATAGGCATCGACGATCTGCGGCAGCTCGCGGCGTAACGGTTCATTGCGCTGATCGTTGCGTACCGAAATGAATACACGGGGGAGCACCGACGCCAGCAGGTGGTAAGTCCACAGCAGTTGCGGTTCGCCGTGGTAGTCGATCAGCGCTTTGTCGCGCTGCATGCGTTGGCTGGCACCACCGCTGAGTACGAGGCCGTAGACGGTTGTTGTTGAATCGGTCGATGCATTCATGACCGGCCAGTCCCTGCATCTACATCGCGTTTGCCGCCCGACTTGTGCAGCAGGCGCACGTCGCGGATCACTATGTCGTGCGACATCGCCTTGCACATGTCGTACACCGTCAGCGCCGCGATGCTGGCGCCGGTCAGCGCCTCCATCTCCACGCCCGTGATGCCGTGGCAGGCGACTTCGCAGACGATTACGATCTCGTTGTCCTCGACGGTGATATCCACATGGCAGCGTTGCAGCATCAGTGGATGGCATAGTGGGATCAATTGTGGCGTGGCCTTGGCGCCCATTACGCCGGCCAGGTTGGCGGTGGTCAGTACCGGACCTTTCGGCGTCATGTGGCCGGCCTCGCGCAGTTGTGCCGCCACGTCAGCAGGTAGCAACACCCGTGCCTGCGCGCGCGCCACGCGCTGCGTTGCGGCTTTGGCGCCGACGTCGACCATGCGCGGCTGGTTGTCCGATCCCACGTGCGAGAGCATTCAGCCTCCGATGAAATACATTTCAATTTTCTTGTGATGGTGAGCTTGCGGCGTGGCGCGTTCTTCGCTGTAGCGATCCGTGCGCTGTAGCCAGGCGTTACGCATCATGTCGAGCAGTTGCTCATCCGAGGCGCCGCTGCGCAGCGGCGTCTTCAGATCCATGCCGCGTTCGGCAAACAGGCAGGTATAGAGCGAGCCATCCGAAGAGATGCGTGCACGGGTGCAGGCGCCGCAAAAAGGTGCCGTGACTGACGAGATGAAACCGATCTCGCCCTGGCCATCGCGGTAGCGATAACGTTGTGCAACTTCGCCTTTGTAGTTCCCTGGCAGCGCTTCCAATGGCCAGCGCTGCTCGATCTGTTGCAGCAATTCCGCGGACGGCACTACTTCGGCCATCGACCAGTGGTTGAGATTGCCCACATCCATGAATTCGATGAAGCGCACTACGATGCCACTGCCGCGAAAATAGTCGAGCATGTCGAGCAGGGTGTGATCATTGACGCCGCGCTGCACAACCGTATTGACCTTCAAATGAGTCAATCCCGCATCAGCGGCGGCACGGATGCCTTTCAGTACGCGCTGCAGTTCGCCGCGTCCGCCATTCATGATCGAGAACACGGCAGGATCGAGCGAATCCAGACTTATCGTGACGCGATTCAAGCCCGCTGCCATCAGTGAGGGCGCCTGTTGGCCCAGCAGCACGCCGTTGGTGGTCAGGGCGATGTCGGTAATCGACTCGATAGATCGAAGCTCGCTGATCAGTTCGGCCAGGTTGGGCCGCAACAGCGGTTCACCGCCGGTGATGCGTACCTTGCGCACGCCGAGCAGGGAGGCCAGCCTGGTCAGGCGCACGATCTCGTCGAAATCGAGCCGTTCGGCGCTCGGCAGAAAAGCGAAATCCTTGCTGTATTTCGCCTCCGGCATGCAGTACGGGCAGCGGAAGTTGCAGCGATCCATTACCGAAATGCGCAGGTCGTGCAGCTGTCGGCCAAGCATGTCCAATGGTGCAACGAGCTTGGCGCGCAGCGTGTCAGGCAGGGAGTCGGCGTTGTTCATTTCTACCAAGGATAGTAGGTGGCGATGAAACCGGCGGGAAAGTGCTGCTCGTCGGCGGGTAGCTCGATAAAGCCATCAGTTTGCGTGAGCGCTGAAAAGTCGCCCGAAGTCTGCGGTGGCAACGGCATGGCTGCAGGCATGCCCGAGGCATCCGGCTGCAGCTGGATCGGCACGAAATATGTCAGAGCCGCGGCAAAATCCATCGGCGCGGCCAAACGGACACGCTGAGGTGGCGCCATTACATGCCCCATTGCCTCCAGCAGCGCTGGCAGCACATAGCGTGTGCCACATACCAGCGCCGACACCGGATTGCCGGGTAGTGCAAACACCATCTGGCCCTGCGGCCCGATACCAAACCACATCGGTTTGCCTGGACGTTGAGCGATCTTGTGAAAGACGCGCTCGACGCCGAGCTCGCGCAATACATCGGGTACGAAGTCGCGTTGGCCCATCGATACGCCGCCGGACAGAATCAACACATCGCGCGTGCTCAATTGTTGCTCGATCGATGACTTCAGCAGATTGCGATCGTCAACCACATGCTCAAGCCGGACATCGTACAGACCACGGCTGGCGAGCAATGCGGCGAGCGCACGATCGTTCGATCGGCGGATCTGCCAAGTCTCTATCGGAGCGTCCACATCCACCAGCTCGTCGCCGGTGGCAAGAATGGCTACCCGTGGCTGTCGAGATACGGTCACTACTTTACAGCCGTTGGCGGCAATCACGGCGATCTCCGGTGCCCGCAGTGTCGCGCCGGCTTCGATGAGCGTTTCACCGGCACGGCAATCGCTGCCACGGCGGTGAATGAATTGCCCTTGCCGGGGTTGATGATCGATCGAGATCGTGAGCTGCGATCCATCGCGCCGGGTCTGTTCTACCGCAATCACCGTATCGCAGCCCTCGGGCATCACCGCGCCGGTCATGACCTCAATGCATGCATTGTTTTGATTCATCGAGATCGGTGCCATGCCGGCTGCTTGCATGCCTGTCACGGCGAAGCGGCGAGTGCCGTGCGCGAAATCGTCGAAGCGGATAGCCATACCGTCCATCGTTACCCGGTCGAAGGGGGGCTGGTCACGCTCGGCGATGATGGGTTCGCGCAAGATGGCACCGCCAACGCTATCGATCGGCCGTGACTCGGTCGGGAATCTGGCCAAGCGTGAGCGAATCAGCGCTTCCGCCTCGCTGACAGAAATCATGGTGGTCATGGAGTGGTCTGGCATCAGCTCATCGTGAACGGGTTCGTCGCGCAACGGGCGCATGGAAACATTCGACGTGTGAAGCCGCCGAGTTACGTCATGATAAGTCGGAAGACGCCGGGCAATGCCGGTGCAGGCGATGGGGCGGAGTCGTAGAAAAGTGCCGATGTTTCACGCAGCGCGCAAGGTGCATCGAACGGACCGTGTTGAAGCGAAGCTGGTTCAGCTCAGTGCCTACATTCCCCATCCAGCTCCATCGATACCGGCGCCATAGCGAAGCGTTTGGTGGCCATCGCGTTAAAATACAAGTTGGGCGACCCGCAAACAGAGTCAGTTCGACGGAGTGCTTTGAGCTGGTGGATTGGCCGCCGCGGCTTGCTGTGGTGGCGTTGGCAGAATCAGCTCCGGATTGGCCTGCTGTGCTTCGAGTGCCCGAATACGTTCCTTCACCGCATCGAGCTGATTGCTGTTGTTACGCAAATCGTTGGATAGAGCTACGGCCTGCTGCTGGGCCTGTTGCTGCTGTACTGCTACTTGCTGTGCCTGCTGCTGCTGAAGGCTGGCATCCTGCTGCAGGTTCTGCAGTCGCTGTTGATTCATCGCGACCATTCGCTCAGCGTAGATATTGCCGGCTTTGAGGCGCATCGCGTCAATATCCACCTCGGCCAGCTTTTCCGACTGTTGAGAAAAAGCACGATAGATGGATTCGGCATCCGTCTCCGAATCGGTCTGGATGACACGCCAGTACACGTCGCTGTGAAACATTGCGACGTAGTAACTGAGCTTTTCCGGCTGAAAGAACAGTGTCGCGCCGTAGGTGCCGTTGAACGTGGTACGCAGCTGAGTCAGCTGACGGCTATCCATCAACTGGTGAAGGTAAAACACTGTTCCGCCCGAAGCGTTGTTTTGGGCAGGTGGCGTCTGGACATTTGGTGCCTTGGAAGGGTGCACCTGGGTGGTGCACGCTGAAGCAGCCATAAAAGTCAGTGCAATCAATAACCTCAAGAACCGCCGAACGTTCTCGCTGCCGATCATCGGATTCAACCCCTTGCGTTACTGGCCAAGTGACAACCAGCGACGAAACCAGGTCTGCGGTTGCCAAAGGGCTCACACGTGCGGCCCAACACTCGCAGTCTAATGGTGCGGTACGGTGGGTCAAGTAGCGCTTGCTGGCATGCAGAGGCTGCAGTGACGATCGACTTGTCTGGTTTTGATGGTTGGTTACTTACGCAGGTTTATGCTTGCAAATGATTTGCATCTTTATTTTCTGAATTCCAAAAGATTCCAAACAAAAGTGAGCTATTTCGCAAAATTGAAATCAGCGCACCTATTTTTTGTGATGTAAATCTCATTTGTTGACATTTAAATTTGCAAGGAGCGAAATATTGCCGAATTTGCGCATTCTGGCTCTGTGTACCCGGATTCAATCCAACCGAAATCAACCTGATTCGTACAAAACCTCGTTATGTCGTTTTTGGAAAACGAAATTGATCGAGATTTAATCGGAGTCGATTCCAGTTACATGAATTGGTCGCCAAATGGAGCAGGGCATCATGATTGCAGAAAACGCTCAAGCGTTGCTTCCACAAGATCTCATATCACTGAGTGGAGTTCTCAAAGTCTGCGATATGGAGACCGTGGTTCTCGGTGCCCACCTCCGACGGGCGACGATTGATTCCGAGGTTGTGGGAGAGTCGATTTTTTGTAATATCGAAACGGATTTTTCTTTCCGAGGTCGTTTCACGATTCCGGCCGACTGGTGCGTGATCGGTTGTTTGCAACACACAACCAAAGCGAGCGGATGCAACGGCACACCGGTAAGCTCAGGTACCGCGTTTACCATTTTGCCTAACGGAATTAGCGAATTCGTTTTTGGAGCCGGTAGCCACGTCGTTCTTATGCTGGTGCCGTTGCGGAAGATCCAGCTTAAATTTGCACGGCTCGTGCATCCTGATGTGGAAATTCCCGCAAGAATGCTCGCTCTTTTTAGTCTGAGCAGTACCCAGCAGGGAACCACACTTTCCGCGCATTATGAAAAGGTGCATCAGCATCTGATTCATGATCAGCGATCTGTGAGATCCGATCCTGTGATCGAGAAAGAGATCGATATGCTGCTGGAAAATCACCTGCTGGCCGGCCTTAGTGCGCAGGCAGACGATCGGCCACAGTGCTCACGAGGGCGTCGCGCTCACTATCAGATCGTGCAGCGCGCCGAGCAATATATGCGTGGAAACATGCGGCGCGTGATCTATCTCGATGAATTGTGCGCCGCTGCAGGAGTAAGCGAGCGCGCCTTGCGCTATGCATTCGACGATCTGTTAGGTCTGTCGCCCAATCGCTACCTGTCCATGCTGCGGCTTTGTACGGCATTCCGGGCGTTGTCTGTTGCCGATGCCAGTCGGCGTTCGGTGAAATCCGTCGCATTGAGCTGCGGACTATGGGACCTTTCCCGCTTCGCCGATCACTACCGACATACGTTCGGCGAGTTGCCACGCGACACGTTGATGCGCGCACCTCCGGGTGAGTTCACGTCATCTCTTGGAGCGCATGAAATGGCCTGTGGCTGAATTTGGAGTCCAGATTTAAAAGTTTGGCCAAATTCTTGTGGCTGGTTTTCATTCGGCTGAAGTGTTCGACGGTGATGTTGTGGTCAGCGAATGCTTTTCTTCTGCCGCCTTGCAGCCCGCATGCCGAATTTGTCTAGTCTCTTGCCGAATCGGCTTATCGACGAGTCGCAATTTGCACTCCGATAGAGCCGAGTGGGTCGTATCAAGTTTCGCCGAATGGGAGTCGCATAGGGTGTTCTTCCATTGGCACAGAGGCTATTCCGCCGTCTTGCATCGATAAGTGATCAGGGGCAGCAAATGAATCGTATATATCGGCTGGTTTGGTGCCATTCGCGCAAGATTCTGGTGGTAGCGTCGGAGCTGGCTTCTTTTTGCCACGGCAGCTCATCAAGTGGCGCAGGCAAGGTCGATCGACGCACGCCTGGATCGACAAGCAGGTTGTTGCTAGTTGCGCTTATCGGCGCAAGTGGCATGTTGTTCGCATCAGGTGTATCGGCTCAATCGGCTGGCGATGCAAAGCTGGATGACTTGCAGCTGTTGATTACGAAATACGATACCAGCCACGCCAGCGCAGCCCCGACTCAGGTGGTGGCCTCCAGCGGGATTGCAGCCAACAACAGCTCTGTCTCGAACGAAGCTCCGATTGCCACTGCACTGCCAACCGCAATGAAGAAACATGCCGCAGTCGTCCAGTCCAGGATTGCGTCAGCGGCCACTCGTGAAGCCCACACTGCCGCGGCTACCCCCGCATTGGCGGATATTGCGTCGACCGTGGCAAGTCGGACGCCAGTCGTCTTCGCCAAAGCATCAGTTGCATCACAACAGCAGCTACAGTCGGCCGTAGCGACCCCATCAGCGAGCCCGAACAGTGCGCAGGGTTCTGTTTTTCAGGCAGCTGACACGACTGATCGAAAGCTTACGCAGGTTGTAGGCGCTCAACTGGCGCAGCAGTCGAGTACTACAAAAACCCAAGATAGTCCGAGTGACGTGCAGGCTATTGACGTTGCCGCACCGGTCCCGGCTATCAAGCGGCCAGAGCAGCCGGTTGCGTTAACGGTTGCTGCGACGGACAAGGTAAGTTTGGTCGAGGCGATACCTCCCGTTTCCTTGAGTCTTGCAGCGACCGCTGCGTCAACGCCTCCGACAACGGCCACCTCGTCGACACCGGTACCGAAAGCGTCCATCGCAGCGAGTGTAGTTGCGGATGCGGCGTTGAAGAGCAGCTTGTCAGGTCCGATGGCTTCGACGAGTGAGGTCGCCGATCGTCGCCTTAAGCATCGCACTGATGCGAATGATGCCGGGCAGACCAAATCCACGGATGCTTTTGATGATACCGATACATCAGAAGTTGCTGCTGCGAACGCATCTCCGACCAGCGTGTCCCCCTTGGCATTTACACCGCTGAGTTCGGTTGCAACGGCCACGTCGCTGTCGTCGTTGGAAGCTCCAGTTTCGCAGGCGGCACCGGTGACTGCGGCCGTGCCAGTGTTTCCAACGCCAAGTAGTTTGCCTACTGGCCTTATCGTTGGTAATGGCGGTCTCGTGGGAGCGGCGAGCCAACTGCTCGGCACCACGACCAATAGTCTTTTCTCCAGCAGCAACGGTTATGTGAGCAACGGTTCCCTGCAAGTCATCAATTCCAATTTCAGCCAGGGCTATTCCGTTGTCAGTGTCCTGGGCATTCCTCTGCTCACGCTTAATCCTGTGGGTACCCTTCTGACATCGACCACTGGCGCGCTGGTAGGCGGCACGGGTGAGAATTCACATCTCACCCTGCTGGGCGGCGTGACTTCCAACAGCTATATCTACAACATCAACAACGGCAACCCCGGTGGAGTGCTCGGTCTCCTCTTGCCGAATGCGGCGCCGGCATTTGCTTCAACCTGTCTGAATGCGCTGGTGGTTCAGGTGGCCTGCTACGGCATCAATGCGGCTCAGGATTATCAGGTGCTGGTCGGTGACGGTGCTACCGCGAACGGTTCGAAAGAGGTCGTGATCGGCACCAACGCCAGCCACACCTTGCCGCTGGTGAATGCCGATACGGCATTCCCGGGTAATGGCGTCAACGATGCCACGGATCCCACCGGTGTGCCGACAGCCGATTACGAGGCGCGCCTCGGGCACTCGGTCGTGATTGGCGATTCGGCCTCGGGCACCGCGAATGCACAGACGATTCTCGGTGCGGAGGCGACATCGGATGCAGTCAATAGTGTGGCGCTCGGCTACCAGTCCATAGCCAATCGCGGACCGTTGGCCAATTACACGGCTTATGGGCTTACCGCACTCCAGAATTCGGCTGGTGAAGTTTCGATTGGCTCGCCTGGTCAGGAGCGACAGATCACCAATGTGGCGCCTGGCAGTGCGGCAACTGATGCAGTGAACGTGGCCCAATTGGAAGGTGTTGTCGCTGCTGA